>Ga0075425_100008608_pt1 | contig 10825 bp, 9 predicted proteins | sample SoiMethybrSBSTD4_FD_75300 | JGI IMG/M metagenome (GOLD analysis project Ga0075425, IMG submission 75300) | Bulk soil microbial communities from a Populus tree surrounding site in Tennessee, USA - Soil MetaG P. TD hybrid SBSTD4 | ecosystem: Environmental > Terrestrial > Soil > Tree plantation...
CACAGGACTAAGCCGCGATTACGTTGCTGGCAGCCAGACCCTTCGGACCTTGCGTGATCGTAAACTCAACACGCTGACCCTCGTTAAGGGTCTTGTATCCGTCGGCCTCGATGGCAGAGTAGTGAACGAATACGTCATCTCCACCTTCTCTGGTGATGAAGCCGTATCCTTTCGTCGCGTTGAACCACTTTACAGTTCCTGTTTCTCTCAATGCTTTCTTCTCCTTTTCATCTTAGAGTGAAGTTGCAGAGTGATGATCGGAGCTAAAGCAAAGAGCGTTTGCGGTCAAACTTTCAAACGCGCAAAACCTTAACTTCAACTTCAGTCCTCCTCACACTACTGCTGAACAAAACGCGCCAATCCTACACATCAGATAAACCTCTGTCAACCAAAAAGGTGGGCCAGCACGGGCTCTCATTTGCATCGCCTTCGGCCTCAATTTGGCCCAATATGCGCAAGCAAGAACCGGTACTGGCCTGAGTCAGGTTACTCGCGCTTCCTATTTTGAAGTTGCGGTGACCTCGTTTGATTGAATGCCTTGTTGAGTGATCAAGCGAATCCTTAGCGTCGTCCCAGGTGCCGGGGTAGTGCCGGGCGCAATTTTTGCCTGAACAAAATCCGGTGGCTCGAAGGTCGTCGACTGAAGGACGAGCTGAGACCCATTCGCAAAAACCGTGATGGTCCCAGTGCCTGGGAAACCAGTTCCGGTAATATTTAAAAGCAATGCGCCCGAAGCCTTCTTCTTTACTTTTACTCGCGTTATCTCCGGCCCGACCAGCTGTCCGGCGCTTATCTCGTTTGAAAGGTCTGACGGAATGGGATTCGTATTTCGCGCTCGCACCAGCAACTGTCCCGCGCTGTTTCTGATGTCAGCATTCTCATCGAGCTGTACCAGGATTCCCGCAGAACCAGCAGGCGGCGGCGCTTGCAGATGGGAGATCACAACATGGCCGTTGATCGTAACTTCGGTGTCAGTTCTGAACTGAGTGCCAGACAATCTGATCACCAATCCCGCCTGACCGGCGTTGGCCTGTTGAACCTGTTGACCGTTGAGCAGCAGAGTCGCCGTAGTGATTGCGGGCGTCGGTGCTTTCTGAGTCGAAAGCATTCCAAGTTTGTCAGAAAGTTTCCTGCCGCTGAAGACGTAAACATTTCCACCATTGAAGACCCTGTTTCCGGCGCCGTCGCCGTGCATCGCGTTTGCCACGTAATCGATGTACCCATCGCCGTCCACGTCTGCACCGGCTAGACGGTACGAGAATTCATCCCCGCCCGCGATTCCTTGATCTTCGCCGTGAGCGCCCGCCAGCCTGAAGATCGTCGGGCTTACCGGAGGTGCATAGAACTTGATTACGGGCGGAAGAAAATCTCGCTGGCCGAAGATTATCTCGGTTGTACCAGCATCGTCGCGATCCTCGCCGTTGATTTCAAAGGTCCGCTCCGGGCTCCCGATGAACAAATCTGACATCCCATCCTTGTTAATGTCATAAGTGCGCACGGAGTCGCCCGCGCAATCCAATGCGTGTTCTCCGTAGATCGCAGTGACCCTCTGGCCCGATGCATCCGGGTTCAGTAGATCGATCGTTGCGCCTGGCAATGTCGGCGAGCCATAAACGACGTACACCCCGCCGGTCTGGCCTACATTGTCTTCGATTGGGGCCTGTGCCAGGAGCGCACCGATTATCAAATCGGTTCGGCCGTCGCCATTGACATCTCCGCTGTGAAGCTGTGAACCAAGAAAGTCGTTGCTGTGTGCTCCGATTACGTGAGTGGCGTTTTGGGGAGGGCTGTGCAGATCCGTTACCGCTGGCCAGTTGTGCTGGCCGTAAATAACAAAGACTTCGCCGCATTTTGATCTCTGCCCATCAAAGCTCGCCGCAAAAAAGTTGTGTCCATTACTGAGATTTGGGGTGACGTACGACCCGGAGTCGCGGTCGATGGAACCGCCGATGATGATATCGCCGATCCCGTCGTTGTTGAGGTCGCCAACCTGGAGCGCGGCTCCCCAATGATCTTCCTCGTTAGCACCGATGATCTTTGCGGTTCGGACTCCAGGAGGCGGCGCGGCAAGATCGATTACCGATGGCAGATTCGCAGCTCCGAAAACGATGTAAGCTCCTCCGAGGTGATTCTCAGTTGGAGAATTGATCTGATCGGAGCCGATAACGATGTCGGCAAACCCATCGCCGTCTATGTCGCCGGCATCGCACCAGATTCCCATTCTTCCGCCAGCTTGAGGTCCATAGATCGCAGTGACTCCTGGCGGCGGAGTGGGGCTATTGAGATCGATGTTTCCGTTGAAATTTCGTGAGCCGAACACCACGTAAGCGGCGCCGCGGTTGTCGGCAATGTCGCCGTTGGGTCCGTCCTGTCCGCCGGCGCCGATCACTACGTCGCGAAGTCCATCGCCGTTGATGTCACCGTTTGCGGAAACAGATGTGCCCAGGAGGTCGCCGGAACGCTGACCGGCGAGGGTGAATATGCTCGGTGGATTTTGAGCTTCGTCGACGATTCCGGTGTCGCGACCGTCACTAAGATAGAAATTAACTACTCCGTTGTTCTCGCGATTCCCCGAGCTTCCGAACATCCCGCAGAAAATCACGTCGGCTCGGCCGTCGCCGTTTATATCACCAGCGCCGACCGGCAGGCCGATTTCACCTTGATGTGCAAGCCCGCCGAAGATTACTAGCAGACCATCCTGATTTGTATTTGCGGTATCGACTGCGAGTTGAATCGAACCTCCCTGGGCGGTTACTAGAAACGCGGTGAGTGGCAACGAAAACGACAATATCAGTGCAAGGACCAGGCCAACCTGTACCCGTAATCCCTTTTTCGTCATAAGACCTCTTGATCAATCCCCACAGTAGGTTATGAGCTTGGCGGTTGGTGATTATACAATGCGGCCACGTTTTTGCGAACACGATGCACCTCGACAAACTGCCGCTAATATCTGGTAATAAAGGGAAGAAATAGTCCGGCGGGGCCGTCTAAGCAGTGAATCAAGGTTGGGCTTGTGGTATGGAGCGGGCTGGGACAATGAGCGATCGCCAAAACGAGCTTGAAACAATCGACGCCTGCAAGCGCGGCGATCGAGCCGCCTTCCACGACCTGTTTGAGGCGCACAAAGATCGCGTTTACACGATCGCGCTTCACTACGGCGGCGACGAAGCGATGGCTCACGACGTCACTCAACAAGTCTTTCTCAAACTATTCACATGCATCAACCAGTTCAACGAGAACTCGCAGTTTACCACCTGGCTGTACCGTATTGTTGCCAACGCGTGCACGGATGAACACCGAAAACGAAAACGATTCGTTCCGTTCAGCCCGGAGATCGAGGTGAAGACGATGGTAGGAAAAAGCTCACAAGAGGAGACCTATCACAGACGTCAGGTAGCCGATTCGGTTCGCGGCGCAATTTTTGAACTTACGCCAAAGCTTCGGCTTCCAATTCTACTCAAGTACGTCGAAGGGTTGTCTTACGACGAGATCGCCGAGTCACTCGGGGTCTCGATCGGAACGGTTTCGTCGCGGCTCAATCGCGGACACAAGATGTTGGCTCGCAAGCTGGGGCATCTGCGAGGTGAGGTGATGTCAGGGGAATGACGATGTTTACGAGTCACGTGAGTAAGAAGTTGTCAGCGTATTGCAACGGAGAGCTTTCCGCTGACGAGTCGGAGCGAATACGCGAGCATCTCCTTAGCTGCGAGCGCTGTCGCAGTGAACACGACGAGGTGAAGCTCGGGGTGAACCTTGCGCAACAGCTTCCGCTGGCGGCTGCCCCAAGCACGCTGTGGAGCGAGATCGAAGACCTGCTGGATCAACGAGCACCAGGAGCGGTTCTCAAACCAACTGTTCGTCATAACTTTTTTGCGTTTAGCTGGTATCAGGTGGCAGCGGTTAGCGCCGTGCTGGTGGTCGCGGTTGTGTTCGGTGTCCTCTGGAAGGCGAGAAGCCCACGAGCGATACCGCCGGACGGGCCGCGCGCCGCGTGGAGCGTCGATAGTGCCATCGGCAACGTGCGCATCGGAGGTCAGAACGTCGAGGGCAGCGGGAGCCTCGAAGTAGGCGAAGTGTTGGAAACCGGGAATTCCTCAACAGCAAAAATAAATGTCGCGATGATCGGCGAAGTGGTTCTGGATCCTGATACTCGAGTTCGATTGCTGCACACGAGGGTCACCGAGCACCGCCTCGCTTTGGATCGCGGACGTATCCACGCAAAGATATCCGCGCCGCCAAGGCTGTTTTTTGTGGATACTCCTTCAGCTGAAGCGATCGATCTGGGATGCGAATACACCTTGGAGGTCGATCAGCACGGTCGGAGCATACTTCACGTCACACTTGGCGAAGTCGCATTGATGCGTGGAAAAGAAGAGGTCTATGTTCCACGATACGGGATGTGCGAATCGTGGCCGGGAATCGGACCGGGTACGCCGTATTTCGAAGATGCGTCTGAGACATTTGTGCGATTGCTCGAGCAATTCGATTTTGAGAACAGCGGTGACGAAGGGCTGAAAGCGTTGCTGGCTGAAGCCAGACCGCGCGACACGTTCACGCTGTGGCACTTGCTATCGAGAGTAGACGGTGAGCGTCGGGTTCAGGTTCTGGATCGAATGATCGCGCTCGTCGGATTGCCAAGAGGTATAAGTCGTGAAGCGACATTAAGGCTTGATCCAAAGGCCCTGGAGGACTGGAAGGACGAGATGGATACCGTGTGGTTCTAATTGAACGCTTTTGTGGCTTTCATTACCGACCAGTCCAATTGAGGATGAAGACACGCGAGTCGTTTATCGAGTGACCCTAATCTTAAGATTCAGTTGCGCGCTGGTCGAATTGATCACTTCAGAAACGTAGACCTGCCAATCGCCAGCTTTCAAGTTTCGAGGTAACTCAATCTCACAAAAGGCCCGGTGCGGTTGATCTGTTGCTCGAGGCGTGAGCGTCAGAATCGTCCAGCCTTTCACCAAAGTTAGACGCAGAGAAGCTGTCGACTCGATACCGAAGTGACCGCTGAGCCCGACCCGGTCTCCGGGCTGGACCGATATAATCTCTTGCTTGTCGCCGAGATGGACGAACGGCTCGGACCCGGGTTGCTTTGGCCGGATTGGCTGGACGCTTTCAACAAACGGCGCTGCTGGCGCTGCTGGCAATGTGAAACGAACGGGTTGTGACCATTCCGATGTGCGCCCATCGCGATGGGTGCGGGTTTTGACGATGGTGTCGCCCGGCATCATGAACGTCGGAACCTGCACATGAAGTTCATCATTCGGTGCCAGTTGGGTCGGAATGACGGTCGTTTCTCCGTTCTGAACGAAGGCGACATCGACTTGCTTAGGTTCACCATAAGGCGGGTTATCTTCGACTCCGATATCAAGCCACTGACCCGGCGCAACGGGTCGTACACCGTCCGGCAAAATCTCGGTTGGCAGCGGGACGTTCAAGATCTGGAGTTTTACTTTGTTGCTTCGAAGCTGAGCCCCGCTGCGTTGCTCGACTACCTCAAAAGTAGCTTCACCATCCGCGATGTCATCAGGCACTTTGAATCCGCTGGATGCGGATGAGGAACTCGACGAGGTTGGAACTCGAAAGACCGATCCTCGAGCGTCGACGATTTCAACCTCATCCGACGGGCTGAAGTTTATGCCTTCGACGCTGGCGATGTCTCCGGCTTGTGCGGCTCGCGGCGGGTATTGAGGAACGCTGGTGACTTGCACATATTGACTGGTCACAATCGGCGCCGGCACCGAGACAGTCACTTCGAGGGAAACAGGCTCAGTCACAAAATCACCGACCTGAGCAATGACCTGACAAGTTCCAGCGACCAATCCGTCCGGAACTGTGACATTAAACTGCTGAGTGGCGGTTTCTAAGATACCAGCACCGCCAGGCACTGCAGCTTGCACACGGTTCTTGCCCTGTAGAAAGAAAAAGGTGGGTCGTGAACTCGGATCAAAGCCTTCCTTGGAATAAACGATCTTCAATTCGATTGACGCGCCCGATGACACGGGAGCGTTGGTGCTTTGGGAGAGCCGCGGGCGTCCGTCTTCGGCGGTTTGTGCAGTGACCGTCAGTTCAGAAAGCAAAAGAATCAGCGACAGGAATATGCTCTTCAAAAGTTTGAAGTTCATGGTCGAAATGGACGAATTGATTTTGTTCCGAAGAAGGAACGATGTGCAATCGATGGTCTTGCGGAAAGAAAACATCGAGCGCAACCCCGTCAGGGTTTCATATTTGTAGTGGGGAAAGGGCACGATTCGAACCCCGTCAGGGGTTCAATATTGAGCCGGCCAGGAAACAAATTTCAGTAACGTCGATAGGCCTCATTGCAAACATCCGCATTCTGATCTCGACAAATCGAAATGTTGGACCCCTGATGGGGTTCCGATTTCGAAAACCTTCCCTTCGCCGTGTGTCCTTCTACAAATATATTGAACCCCTCACGGGGATCTACTTTCAAAAAACGGCCCGTCGCCACTTTTGTCGTACTACAAATATAGAACCCCTGACGTGGTTCCGCGGTGACAAAATCTCAAACTGCGACGTGTTGATTCATACCGTACATCACTCATATCTAAGCGCGATGATTGGGTCCACTTTGGTAGCTCGCCGTGCCGGCACGTAGCACGCCAGCAGCGCCACTCCTACCAGCAACAACGCGATGCTTACAAACGTCACCGGGTCGGTCGCGTTTACTCCAAACAACAAACCAGAAAGAATTCGAGTCAACGCAAACGCTGCTCCCAGCCCGATCCCCAAACCCACCACCGCGAGCTTTACGCCCTGTCCCAAAACTAGCTTTAGCACCGTAGAAGTCTGAGCTCCCAATGCCAGTCGAATGCCGATCTCGTTAATCCGCTGACTGACCGAATACGAGATCACTCCATAAATTCCAAGCGATGCCAGTATCAACGCAAGAGCCGAAAACCCGCCGAGCAACACTGTGACAAACCGTCGGGGCGAAACTACTTGATCGACCAGTTGTTCGAGGGTCTGATAGTCGCTCGTGGGCAGATCGGGATCTACTTCGCTGAGAGCGCCTCGAACGCTCGACACCAGAGACTGAATCGGCAGTCTCGATCGAACCACCATATCCAGCGTCCCCCAATCGCGTTGCTGTTTGATTGGAAAGTACATCTCCAAACCGCTTTGTTCCTCGAGCGCGCCGTGACGAACGTCGGCGACTACACCAACAACCTGCCATTCCTGACGATTGTTCACTGCGATCTGCCCAATCGGATCGCGATCAGGCCAAAGTCTTTTCGCCATAGTCTCATTTACGACGATCACTTTTTGAGTATCCGCTGTATCGTGTTCAGTGAATTCTCGACCTGCCCTGAGCGGAATGCGCATTGTGTGTATGTAACCTTCATCAATCATCCTGGGAAAGGCTTCCGGATACGACTCTCGGCTGTAGGTCACACCTTTGGCTGCAACACCCCAGCTTCGATTTCTTCCGAGCGGAAGCGAATCGGTCAACCCGACGCTCTCAACGCCTGGTATTGCCTCCACTTTCTTGACCAGCCGATCGTAGAGCGCCGTTCGTTGAGCTTCCTCTTCATACCTGCCGGCGGTCTCGATTCGCCAGGATGCGGCCTGCTCGGGACGAAAACCCGGATCGACTTCCAGCAGCCGGCGGAAACTTCTAATCAACAGACCCGCTCCAATCAACAGCACGCATGCGAGAGCCACTTCAGAAACGACCAGCGCGTTTCGCACCCACGCCGATCGCGCTCCTTCGCTGGAACCGCGGCTAGCATCCTTCAAACTCTCATGGATGTCCCATCGAGAGACCTGAAGCGCCGGCACAATGCCGAACAGCAGACCGGTAACGAATGTTGCACCCAACGTGAACACAAGCGCCGTCCAATCGATAGTCACGCTCTGCAGCAAAGGAATGCTGATCGCTCGAGTCGCTGCGAAAGCCCGAGTTGCTACAAAAGCAAGCGGCAATCCGACTGCTGCGCCGCAAGTCGCAAGAAGCAGACTCTCAGTGAGCATCTGTCGAATCAGCCGGGTCCTGTCTGCGCCAAGCGCAACTCGAATAGCAATCTCTTTTCGTCGCCCGGTTGCTCGCGCCAACAACAGATTCGAGAGATTTGTGCAGGCGATAAGCAGGACGCAGCCGACCGCACAAAACAACACCAGAAACGCCGGGCGAAGCCGCCCACTGATTCGCTCCTGCAAGCTCGATATGATAGCTCGGTTTTGGTTGCGCTCCGGGTGCGCCTGCTGGACCTGTGGAGTGATCAGATCGAACTCTGCCTGAGCCGTTTGGAGCATGACACCTGGCTTGAGCCTGCCGATCACTGCCAATGTATTTCCATATCTATTCGTCTCTTCGCAGATTGGAAATGGTACGAGCAAATCGATACGCGTCCCGGGAGAGAAGACCGATCCGAAGTCAAATGTCGCAGGCAGGATACCGACGACAGTCGTCGGTTTGTTATTGATGATGATCGCCTGGCCGACAATATCGCGGCTCGCCGAGAAGCGCCGGGTCCAGAAGGTGTGAGTGAGGATCACCGCAGCTCGGCCGTTCCACTTGGATTCTTCGTCGTCAAAGACCCGGCCGACCTCCGGCTTGACGCCGAGAAGATCGAGAAAATTCTGCGAGATCCCTACACCTCGAAGGCGCTCGGGCTCTCCGCGACCGGTGAGCGTGTAGCTGTCGTAGTCGAAGAACGCGAAATAAGCGGCGAGGTCTTCGAAGGACTGATTGGCTTCTTTCCAATCGGAGAAATTTCCAACCTGGGTCGTGACTCCGGACAAATCGCCTTCGGCGGTTACCAGACCGTTAGCGGATTTGCCCGCACCACTGGCGATCCAGACGAGTCGCTCGGGGTCTCGAAACGGCAACGGCTTGATTAACAGCGCATTGACGACGCTGAAAACTGCGGTATTTGCACCGATACCGAGCGCTAACGTTATGACGGCGACGAGAGTAAATCCCGGTTTGCTTGCGAGAATTCGCGCGGCGAAACGCAGATCTTGCCAGATCGACTCCATTTAGTTCCTCCTACCGATGAATACTTACGGATGTGGGTGATGATCGAGCGCAAATAGTTGCAAGATAGGAGATGGGAGAAAGGTGGACGGGGAGAGGGGGCGATGGGAAGCAAAGGGGCCGAGGAAAATCTGCCGAAGGGAAGGCTCCTCCCGGCAGCGCCGCCACACTTCCCGCGCCCCAGTCTCCCTGTCCCTCACTCTTCCCATTTCGCCCTCCTTGACGCTTTGTCGAAGCCCACGGTATAAGCCTTGTTACGACGTTACTAAGAAAAGGACACTATGAAGACACTGCTGTTGAATCCGCCTTCGTTCCCAAATTTTGACGGCGGCGCAAGTTCCCGTTGGCCCGCCTCGCGTGAGATCGCATCATTCTGGTATCCCGTCTGGCTGGCTTATCCCGCCGGATTAATCAAAGATAGCCGCCTGCTTGATGCGCCACCGCACGGCGTGACTCCCGAAGAAACCATCGATATTGCTAAGGAATATGACTTCGTTGCCCTGTACACCAGCACTCCGGGCTTTAAGAACGATGTACGACTAGCCGAGATGATGAAGGCTGAAAAACCGAGCCTCCAACTCGCCTTCGTCGGTCCGCCGGTCACGTCTCAGCCTGCTGAAGCGCTCAAATCATCTGAATCAATCGATTTTGTTGTAAGGAAGGAAATCGATTACGCGCTCAAGGAATTTGCCGAAGGTAAGCCCCTCGAGGAAATCCAGGGCGTCAGCTATCGCAAGGACGGCAGCGTAGTTCACAATGTCGACCGCGCACCACTTCACGATTTAGATTCGCTCCCGTTCGCATCCGAAATCTACAAACGCGACCTAGATATTACCAAATACAACGTGCCTTTTTTGTTGAATCCATACATCGCGTTTTATACATCGCGAGGCTGTCCGGCATTATGCACCTTCTGTCTCTGGCCGCAAACGATCAGCGGTCATGCGTGGCGTACGCGCAGCCCGGAAAACGTCGCCTCGGAAGTCAAACGAGCATGGGAACTCTTCCCGAACCTCGAAGAGATCTTCTTTGACGATGACACTTTTGCGTGGGCGAAGAATCGCACGATCGCAGTTTGCGAAAAGCTGAAACCACTCAAGACCACCTGGTCGTGCACGTCTCGCGTTCACACCGACTATGAAACTTTGAAGGCGATGAAAGAGGCGGGATGCCGATTGTTGATCGTCGGGTTTGAATCGGGCGATCCGCAGATCCTCAAGAACATCAAAAAAGGTGCAACCGTCGAGCAAGCGCGCGAGTTCATGAAGAACTGCAAGAAGCTGGGCATCGTTGTGCACGGCGACTTCATCATCGGGTTGCCGGGCGAAACGCCGGAGACCATTAAGCGAACGGTCAAGTTCGCAGAAGAGCTCGACGCCGAAACGATCCAGGTGTCGATCGCGCACTCGTACCCCGGCACTGAGTTCGACGACTATCTGCGCAACAACGACTTCCTGATGAAAGCTGAGATGACCGACGAGATGGGTCATCAGCTGCCGGTAATTCAGTATCCGGGACTAACTCGCGAAGAGATTGTTCAGGCAGTAGAACACTTTTACGACCGGTACTACTTCCGGCCCCGGATCATTTTCAGGATCGTGCGTCGCGCGGCATTCAACGGTCACGAGCGCCGGAGGCTGTACAAGGAGGCGAAAGAGTTCCTCCAGCTTCGGGCAAAGCGCAAGGAGTTCGTTCAGGCGCAAGCGAGCCGATGAGTCGTCAACAAATTTCTGCCAACAAACAACCTAGCGCTGCCCCTGCTCCGATCAGAGGCGGCGCTAGCGAGTTATTGACCGACAAACACATCGATAACTCCTATTC
>Ga0075425_100008611_pt1 | contig 10823 bp, 10 predicted proteins | sample SoiMethybrSBSTD4_FD_75300 | JGI IMG/M metagenome (GOLD analysis project Ga0075425, IMG submission 75300) | Bulk soil microbial communities from a Populus tree surrounding site in Tennessee, USA - Soil MetaG P. TD hybrid SBSTD4 | ecosystem: Environmental > Terrestrial > Soil > Tree plantation...
GGGAACATGGTCGTCGACATCGGCGGCGGCACGACCGAGGTTGCGGTCATCTCCCTCGGCGGGATCGTCACGAGCCTGTCGATCCGTATCGGCGGCGACGAGCTCGACGAGTCGATCATCCAGTTCATCAAGAAGGAGTACTCGATGATGCTGGGTGAGCGGACCTCGGAAGAGATGAAGATGGCGATCGGGTCTGCGTTCCCGTTGCCCGACGAGCCGCACGCGGAGATCCGCGGGCGCGACCTCGTCACCGGTTTGCCGAAGACGATCATCGTCGCCGCGGAGGAGATCCGCCGCGCGATCGAGGAGCCGGTGAACCAGATCGTTGACGCGGTGAAGAACACGCTCGACAAGACGCCGCCGGAGCTCGCCGCCGACATCATGGACAAGGGCATCGTCCTCACCGGCGGGGGCGCGTTGCTGAAGGGGCTCGACGAGCGCCTCAAGCACGAGACCGGGATGCCGGTGCACATCACCGACTCGCCGCTGACCTGTGTCGCGGTGGGATCGGGTCGGTGCCTCGAAGAGTTCGAGGCGCTCAAGCGCGTGCTGATCTCGAGCTCGCGCCACTAACAGGCTTAGCTAGGCCGGTCGTGCGCGCGGCAGCGCGCTGACCGCTGGAAGGAGGTTTCGGGGGAGGCCGTTCCGGCCCGGACCGCGAGGTCCGCCAGGCGGAGCGACCTTCCGGCGATGATGAGGATCTTCGATCGCTCGCGCCGTACGCGGCTGCTGGTTGCGCTGCTGCTTTCCACCGCATTGGTGCTGGTGACGATCGACTTCCGCTCGCACGGCGAGGGGCCGCTCGAATCGGTCGGCCGCGGGATCATGGCGGTCATCGGTCCGCTCCAGGACGCCGTGTCGCACGCGCTCCGGCCGGTCGGAAACTTCTTCGCCGGCTTCACCCAGGTGCCCGGCCTCAAGGCCGAGGTCGCCCGGCTCGAGCGCGAGAATTCGCTCCTCGAGCAGCGCGAGCATCAGGTCGCCGACATCGCCCGCGAGAACGAAGAGCTGCGACAGACCCTCGGGCTCGGCCGGCGGCTCGACCTCGCGACCACGACGGTCAGAGTGACCGGCGTCGGTCCATCGAACTTCGAGCACACCGTCTTCATCGACCACGGGTCTGCCGACGGCATCCGGAAGGACATGCCCGTCGTGGCGGGCGCCGGTCTGGTCGGCCGGGTGGTCGAGACCGCGCCGCGCTCCGCGCGCGTGCTGCTCTTGATCGACCCCTCGAGCGCGGTTGCCGCGCGGCTATCTGGGAACGGCGAGACCGGGCTCATCACCGGATCGGGGGGTGGCCTGCTGCCGTTCGACCTATTCGATCCGGAGGCGAAGGTCGCGCTGACCGACGAGGTCGTCACCTCCGGCTACCAAGGCGGCGTCTACCCGCCCGGGATCCCGGTCGGGACGGTTTCGAAGATGGATCCGCCGAGCGGTTCACTGAGCCGCCGGGTATGGATCCGGCCGTTCGTGGACTTCACGTCCCTCGACTACCTGCTGGTCGTGACCGGGAAAGGCGCGGCCCGATGATCTACAAGCGGACGCTGCTCATCGCGCTGCTGGTGATCACCGGCTTGGTCATCCAGACCTCGATCCTCGGCGAGGCGACACTGGGCGGCGCGAAGCCGCAACTGCTGCTGGTCATGACCGTCGCGCTCGCGATGGGCGAAGGCCCGGCGCTCGGCGCCGGTTTCGGGTTCACCGCCGGACTCGCGGCGGACCTGCTCACCGGATTGCCGGTCGGGCTCACAGCGATCACATACACGTTGGTCGGCTGGGCCGTCGGCACCATCCGCGCGCAGGTGCAGACGCCGTCGGCTTTGCTGCCGGCGTGGATGGAATTCACCGCGACGCTCGCCGGACTCCTCTTCTACGGCGGCATCTCGCTGCTGCTCGGCGAGGAAGCGGTCGGCGGCTCGTCACTGGTGATCCACGCGCTGCTCGCCGCTTGCTACAGCGCCTTGCTCACACCCTTCCTGTATCCCGTGGTGCGCGGTCTCGGCGCGCGCCTGCGACCCGCGAGCGCGTTGCGATGATCACGTCAGACGAACGCGTCCGCTACCGGGTGGCGATCCTCGGCGTGATCGTGCTGGCGATGATGAGCGTGCTCGTTTCGCGGCTGTGGTTCCTGCAGGTGCTGACCGGCGAGCGCTACGCGCATGCAGCCGAGAACAACCGCGTACGCATCGTGTGGCTCGAGGCGCCGCGGGGCCGCATCCTCGATCGCAACGGCGTGGCCCTGGTGAAGAACCGGCCGTCGCTCGCGATCGGTCTGCGTCGCGACGACCTCGTGAACCGCAAGATCCGCAGGGCGGTCGTGTCGCGGCTGGCGAAGCTGCTCAAGATCCACTCGGCCGACATCATCCGGCGGCTCGACGACAAGCGGAACTCGCCGTACCGCCCTGCGATCATCGCGACCGACGTCCCCGAGCAAGCGATCTTCGAGATCTCCGAACACGCCGAGCAGTACCCGGGAACCGAGACGCTCACGCTGCCGGTGCGCACCTACCCTGACAAGACGCTCGCGGCGCACATCCTCGGCTACGTCGGCGAGACGAACGAGTCGGAGCTCGCGAAGCTCAAGGACAAGGGCTACCGGCTCGGCGATCAGATCGGCCGAACCGGAATCGAGCGGAGCTACGAGCCGTACCTGCGCGGGCGGCCGGAGATCGACAAGCTCGAGGTGAACTCCGCCGGCATCGTGCTGCGCTCGCTGGCGTCGAACCCGGCGATCCCCGGTAAGGACGTGGAGCTGTCGATCGACGCCGGCGTCCAGGCGGTGGCGCAGGAGGCGCTCGTGCTCGGCATCCAGCGTGCGCGCGGACGCGTGTTCTCTCAGACGGGTCAGCACTTCCTCGCGCCGGCCGGCGGAGTGGTCGTGCTCAACGCGCAGACGGGTGAAGTCGTCGCGATGGCGAGCTACCCGACGTACGACCCGAGCAAATTCGTCGGTGGGGTCGCACCCTCGTACTACAAGTTCCTGAACGACCCGGCGAACAACTTCCCGTTGCTCGACCGCGCGATGCAGTCCGCGTACCCGCCGGGGTCGACGTTCAAGCCCTTCATGGCGTCCGCGGCGCTGGACTCCGGCACGATGTCGCCCGGCTCGACGCTGCCATGCACCGGCGCGTTCCAGTTCGGCGACCGCACGTTCCACAACTGGACCGGCGGGAGCGGCAACATCTCGCTTTCCGAAGCGCTGGTGAAGTCGTGCGACACGGTGTTCTACCGGCTCGCCGCGAACTGGTGGCTCAAGGAACGCCAGCAGGAGCGGGCCGGTCGCAAGGTCTACGAGATCATGCAGGACTGGGCCAAGCGCTACGGCCTCGGACGCCCGAGCGGCATCGATCTGCCGAACGAGGTCACCGGCCGCGTGCCGGGCCGCGCGTACAAGCAGCAGACCTACGACGCCAACAAGAACGCGTGGTGCAAGATCGCTCGCAAGACCCACGACGGCTTGTACATCGATCTGTGCGAGCGCGGCTATCTCTGGCGAGGCGGCGACGCGATCAACATGTCGATCGGCCAGGGCGACGTGCTCGCATCGCCGCTGCAGATGGCGGTCGGGTACGCCGCGATCGCGAACGGCGGCAAGGTCCTGCAGCCGCACGTCGGCTACAAGATCCTCAACGCCGACGGCAGCGTCGCGCGGGCGATCAAGCCTCGCGTCGTCTCGCGCGTGAAGATCGGCCGCTCGGACCTGTCCTACATCGAGCGCGCGCTCGAGCAGGTCGCGATCCGAGGCACGGCCGCGTTCCCGTTCCAGGGGTGGCCGCTGTCTTCCATCCCGGTCGCCGCGAAGACCGGTTCCGCCGAGATCGGAGGCAAGCAGCCGTTCTCGTGGTTCGCCGCCTACGCGCCGGCGGACGCGCCGAAGTACGTCGTCGTGTCGGTCGTCGAACAGGCCGGCTTCGGCTCGCAGGTCTCGGGCCCCGTCGTGCGACGGATCATGGACAAACTGTTCGACCGGCCGCTGACGCCGGTCGTGTTCGGGGTTCGGAGCGACTGATGGCGCTCGAAGGTTCCTTCGGTCGCGTCGAGCGCATCGGGCGCCAGCGCGTCGCCGGCGCGCGCCTGTCCGAGAAGGCGCCGGTCCGTCACCTCGATCCGTCGCTGATCCTCCTGTCGCTGATGCTCGCGGGATTCGGCGCGCTGATGGTCTACTCCGCGACGTACGCACGCCTGCGCGACAACTCGTCGCCTCCCGGGTACTACCTCGACCGGCAGCTCGTCTTCATCGCCGTCGGGTTCGTCGGCATGATCGTGCTGGCGCTGTTCAGCTATCGACGCCTCAGGGCATGGGCGTGGCTGCTGTACACGATCGCGGTGGTGATGCTCATCGCGGTGCTGACGCCCGTCGGCACGACCGTCGCCGGGGCGCAGCGGTGGATCGCGATCGGCATCTTCCAGATCCAGCCGTCGGAGGTCGCCAAACTCGCGTTGATCGTCACGCTCGCGGCCGTGCTGTCGGCGAGCAAAGGAGAAGCGAGCAGCTTCGATGTGATCAAGTGCGTGGTGCTCGTGGCGATCCCCGCGGCGTTCATCTATCTCCAGCCGGACCTCGGGACGCTGCTGGTGCTCCTCGCCGTGCTGGGCGGGATGCTCCTCGTGTCCGGCGCGCGGATGCGGTTGCTCATCGTGATGGTGATGCTCGGCGCGGTGGCGTTCTGGGGGATCCTCCACGTCGGGCTGTTGAAGGACTACCAGGTCAAACGGCTGACCTCGTTCATGGATCCCGCGAGCGATCCGGGGCGGACCGGCTACAACCTGCAGCAATCGAAGATCGCGATCGGGTCCGGGCAGATGACCGGCCGCGGTCTGTTCCACGGGACGCAGACGAATCTAAGGTTCGTCCCCGAGCAGCACACGGACTTCATCTTCACCGTCGTCGGCGAGGAGCTGGGCTTCGCCGGCGCGGCGCTGTTCGTCTTGATCTTCGCGATGTTCATCTGGCGCGGGGTGCGCATCGCGATGATGTCGAAAGACCATTTCGGGACGCTGCTCGCGGCGGGGATCGTCGCGATGTTCGCGTTCCAAGGATTCGTGAACATGGGCATGACGATGGGCATCTCGCCCATCACCGGGATCCCGTTGCCGTTCGTGTCCTACGGCGGCTCGTCGCTGATCGCATCGTTCTTGGCGACCGGGATCTTGCTCAACATCCATATGCGCCGCCTGTGACGGCGGCACGAAAGGAGTCGAAGTGAACGAAGAATCGAACACCGCGGGCGAGCGGCCCGCCGGCGAGGATTCGCAGCCGGAACGGCGCGAGCCCGCCGCACCGAAGTCGCCGGGCGACTCGTCGCCGGCCGACGCAACCACCGGAGGTTCCCCCGGCGAGGGGAACGGCGGCGAGGGGAACGGCGCCGGCGGCGGAACGCAAGAGGGACCGCCGCGGCCTAAGCGACGACGCGGACGGCGCGGCGGCCGGCGCCACCGCAAGCCGGGCACGCGACCGGCCGGCGCCACCGCAACCGAAGACGGCGACGCCGCGCCGGCCGATGGGGAAGCGACACCCGATGAAGGAGCCACCGCTGCTCCCAGGCCCGCACGGCCGCGCCAGCCGCAACGCCCACCCCGGCCGCGGCAGCCGCGCACGCCAGCGTCGGCCGCGAAAACGGCGGCCGCCAAGGCCGAGAAGGCGCCGGCGGATAAGCCCGAGAAGGCGCCCGCGGACACGTCCGAGGCTCCGGCAGCGAGCGAAGGAACGGCCGGCGGACCTGAGGCGGCTGCCGCCGTCGCGGCTGCAGCCGATGCGTCGGCCGCTGCGGACACGCCCGACGTCGGTTCGAACGAAGAAGCCGGGCCCGGCGACGGGACGACCGCAACCACCGACGCGGACGGCACGGCGCGCCCGAAGCGGCGCCGGCGTCGAGGCGGACGCGGGCGTGGACGCTCGAAGACGACCGCGACGACGGCGGGCGACGGTGACGCTCCCGAAGGCGCCGCCGCCCCAGCCGCCGCCCCAGCCGCCACTCCGGCCCCTCGCGCGGCGCGCCCACCGCGCAGCGGCGGTCGCACCAAGGAGGAACCGAAGGAGAAGAAGGAACCAACCACGACCGGCTCGACCCGGCTCCAGGCTCGGCAGCAGCGCGCGCAGCAACGCCCGCGCCGCCGTCCGCGCCGGCTGTCCGAGGAAGAGGCGAGGAGCCTGCGCGGCTCCGACAAGGTCATGGTCATCCACGAGCACGGTGACCGCACGCAGATCGCGGTGCTCGACGAACGCACCTTGATCGAACACTACGTCGCGCACGGCAAAGGCAAGTCGATCGCGGGGAACATCTATCTCGGACGAGTCCAGAACGTGCTCGCCGGAATGGAGGCGGCGTTCGTCGATATCGGCAAGGGCCGCAACGCCGTCCTCTACGCCGGCGAGGTGAACTACTCGCCGGAAGACCTCGAGGGCGAAGCGTCGCCTCGCATCGAGAAGATCCTCAAGCCGGGCCAAGCGGTCTTGGTGCAAGTGACGAAGGATCCGCTCGGCACGAAAGGCGCGCGGCTCACGGCGCAGGTCTCGCTTGCCGGACGGTATATGGTGCTCGCGCCGGAGCAGACGCTGTCCGGCATCAGCCGCCGGCTCGCCGAAGACGAGCGCGCGCGGTTGCGGCAGATCTTACGCTCGATGAACGCGAACGGTCACGGCGTGATCGTCCGCACGGCCGCGGAAGGCGCGACCGCCGACGCGCTCAAGCGCGACCTCGAAAATCTGCTCAAGATCTGGGACGAGGTCAAAACCAAGCAGAAGAAAGAGAAGGCGCCGGCGCTGCTGTATTCCGAGCCCGAGCTCGTGATGCGCGTCGCGCGCGACATCTTCTCCGGCGACTTCGCCAAGGTCGTCGTCGACTCCAAGCGCATCTACGAAACGCTGCGCTCCTACCTCGACGACACCGGTCCGGACCTTCTCGAGCGCATCGAGCTCTATGAAGGATCGCTGCCGATCCTCGAGCATTTCCACATCGCCGAGCAGATCCACAAAGCGCTCGAGCGCAAGGTGTGGCTGCCGTCCGGCGGATCGATCGTCATCGACCGCACCGAGGCGATGACGGTCGTGGATGTGAACACCTCGAAGTTCGTCGGCAAGGGCGGCTCGCTGGAAGAGACGGTGTTCAAGAACAATCTCGAGGCAGCTGAAGAGGTCGCTCGGCAGCTGCGCCTGCGCGACATCGGCGGGATCATCGTCATCGACTTCATCGACATGATCGTGCCGTCCAACCGAGAGCAGGTGCTCCGTACGCTCAAACGGGCGTTGTCGCGGGACAAAACGCGCTCCCAGGTGTTCGACGTTTCCTCACTCGGCCTTGTGGAGATGACCCGGAAGAAGGTCTCGGAGGGCCTGCTCGAAGCGTTCAGCGAGCCGTGCCCCAACTGCGAAGGCCGCGGTATCGTCATCACGCACGAGATCGACTAGGAGGCAGGTTATGTACGCAATCATCCGGACCGGCGGGCACCAGGAGAAGGTGTCGGTCGGCGAGCAGATCACAGTGGATCGCCTCAAGGAAGAGGAAGGCGCCACCGTCAGCTTCGTCCCACTCATGATCCACAAGGACGATGGTTCGATCGTGACCGACCACGCCGAGCTGGCCGAAAAGGCGTCCGTGGTCGGCACCGTGCTGAAGCACTTCAAGGGCGAGAAGCTCGAGGTCTTCAACTATCGCCAGAAGACCGGCTACCGCAATCACACGGGCCACCGCCAGCCGTTGACCCTGGTCGAGATCGCCGAGCTGCGCTTGGGCGACGCGGTCGAGCGCGCGGAGGAGAAGCGCGCGGCCGAAACAGCTCAGAAGGAAGCGATCGAGCTCCAGAAGAAGGCGGAGGCCGAGGAAGCCAAGAGCGCCCCCAAGAAGGTCACGCCGAAGAAGAAAGCGCCGGCGAAGGCCGCCACTGGGGCGAAGGCCGGGGCATCGAAAACCGCAGGTGCGAAGTCCGCAACCAAGAAAGCGGCACCCAAGAAGAAGGCGTAGCAGGGGCTTCGGTGCTCTGGTAGCCTGACCCGGCCATGGCTTCCAAGAAGGGTGCATCCAGCAGCCGCAACGGCCGCGATTCCAACGCGAAGCGGCTCGGCGTGAAGCGTTACGCCGGCCAAACCGTCAACGCGGGGTCGATCCTGGTCCGCCAGCGAGGGACGCGCATCCACCCGGGGCTCAACGTCGGACGCGGGTCCGACGACACGCTTTTCGCGAAGATCGCCGGGACGGTCTCCTACCGGGACCGCGGCGACCGCAAGCTGGTCGATATCACCCCGGCGTAGGCGCCGGTTCCTTCTCCGCTTCGAGCATCGTGATCATGTTCGCGATGCCTTTTTCGAACCCTTGAGCCATCTTCTTCCCGAACGCCTTCATCATCAGCTTCTGTTTGAGGCCGCCCTCCATCTTGAGCCGAACGACGACCTTCGTCTTCGACCCATCGCCGATGGGCTCGAACTGGAACATCATCATCATCGGTCCCAGCGGCGAGACCGAACGCTCGGTCATGTAGCGATAGGGCTTCCAGTCGAGGATCTCTTCGTGGACGCTGCTGTTGCCGTGCACACAGTGGTTGGTGGTGCCGACGCCGGGCGCGCCGCGCGGGTTGGTCTGACGGACGTCGATAGTGTCCTCTTGCCACAGCTTGCGCTTGGACGGTGAGGTGAACGTGTCCCACACCAGCGGCGGCGGACCCGGCACATCCCATGTCATCGTCCAGACCTTCGGGTCGTCGTCTCCGATCATGACTTCGCGCGCCTTCATCGCTTCGTCGAACCGCGTCTCCAGGTCGAGGATCCAACCGCCGATCTCGCCGACGTCGTCGTACGTCTCGAAGTGGGGTTGCAGCGTCAGCGCGTCCGCGTCGAGGCCGTAGTGCTCGAGGCAGTCGCCGGAGAAGAACGCGTAGCCGTGGAGCCCGGTCTTCTCCTTGATCTCGTTCTTGAGCAGGCGGTGGACGATGATCACGTCCGAGCCGACCAGCTCGTTGCTTCCGGCCATCTCGCGCACGACATACGAGCCGTAATGCACGACGAATTTTAGGTTCAGCGTGGGGATCTTGGAACACGCGTCGCACATGCACGAGGTCGCCCGATCGATCGCCTCCTGGCGGCGCCGGAATCCCGAGTAGCAGGACTCGATCGCCGTCACGACCGACGCGCCCTCCGCCGCGCGGGAATCGGGCGCGTAGGCGAAGACCGCGTCGCCTTCGAGCTTGGACAACGTGAAGACGCCGCGGATCTGCTCAACGACCGTGTTGATCAGATCGGCGAGGATGTCGGTGGAGTGTTCGAGCTCGACGCCGGTCAGGTACTTCGTGTAGCCGCCGATGTCGGCGATGATCAGAGCACCTTTTTCGACCCCGTTCACGGGCCAAATGCTAACCCGGGAAAAGCCCTCTCGCCTGCTTGCTACAGTGACCCGCGGGATGGCAAAGACCAGGGACTTCGTGGACTTCGCGCGCTTATCCGCACGCGCCGGCGACGGCGGGAATGGCGCGGCCTCGTTCCGGCGCGAGAAGTACCGGCCGAAGGGCGGGCCCGACGGCGGGAACGGCGGCGACGGCGGCTCGGTGGTACTGCGCGTCGCGCCCGGCGTCGCGACGCTGTCCGAGGTCGCCCGGAATCCTCACGCGCGAGCCGAGCGCGGCGCGCACGGGCGCGGGTCCGATCAGCACGGCTCGGCCGCCCCCGACCGGATCGTCGACGTGCCGGCCGGGACGCTCGTGCGCGACGCGTCGGACGGAACGGTGCTCGCCGATCTCGTGGACGAAGGCGCGACGTTCGTCGCGGCGCGCGGCGGGCGCGGCGGGCGTGGCAATGCGGGCTTCGCGACGGCGCGTCGCAAGGCCCCGGGCTTCGCCGAGCGCGGGGAGCCCGGCGAGGAACGGGAGCTGGAGCTGGAGCTGCGCGTGCTCGCCGATGTCGGCCTCGTGGGACTGCCGAACGCGGGGAAATCGTCGCTCGTGGCCCGGCTGAGTGCAGCGCGGCCGAAGATTGCCGAGTATCCGTTCACGACGCTGACGCCGCAGCTTGGCGTCGCGGAGGTAGGCGGCGCCAGGTTCGTCGTCGCGGACGTGCCTGGCTTGATCGAGGGCGCCGCGACCGGGCGCGGCCTCGGTCATGAGTTCCTGCGGCACCTCGAGCGGTGCCGGGTGTTGTGCTTCGTGCTCGACCTGTCGGACGGCGCTCCTTCCGAGGCGCTCGAGACTTTGCTCGGGGAGCTGCGCGCGTACCATCCCGCGCTCGCCGATCGGACGTCGATCGTCGCCGGGAACAAGGTGGACCTGCCGGATGCGCAGGCTCTCGCGAACGAGGCTCGTCGAGTCGCCGGCGCGCGGCCGTTCTTCGCCGTCTCGGCGCTGACCGGTGAAGGCATCGACGAGCTCGCCGAGGCTTTGGCGTCCGCCGTCGACGCGGCGCGATCGGCGGCCGAGGACGCGGCGTCGGACAAGCCGGCGGTGTTGAAGATCCGGCCGGAGTCCCCGGGGGTCGAAGTCGTCCGCGAGAACGGTGTGTTCCGTGTGCGCAACCCCGGCGCCGAGCGACTGGTGGCGCGCTTCGATCTCACCAACGCCGAAGCCGTGCGTTACGTGCAGGAGCGGCTCGCCGGGTTCGGGGTCGAGGACGCGCTCGCGCGTGCGGGTGCGAAGGCGGGCGACGAGGTTCGGATCGGTGCGGAGTCGTTCGAGTTCATCCCGGAGGGGGACGCGTGAAGCGCGAGCTCCCTACGGTGCGACGCTTGGTGGTGAAGGTCGGCTCGTCGAGCTTGACCGGCGCCGACGGGCACCTCGACGAAGCACAGGTCGCCCGGCTGGCGACGGCGGTTGCGGCCGTGCATCGCAAGGGGATCGCGACGGTC
>Ga0075425_100008612_pt1 | contig 10823 bp, 9 predicted proteins | sample SoiMethybrSBSTD4_FD_75300 | JGI IMG/M metagenome (GOLD analysis project Ga0075425, IMG submission 75300) | Bulk soil microbial communities from a Populus tree surrounding site in Tennessee, USA - Soil MetaG P. TD hybrid SBSTD4 | ecosystem: Environmental > Terrestrial > Soil > Tree plantation...
CGACAAGTTTCGACTTGTACTCGCTGCGACGCAAGCTCCCCCACGGCACGAGCTCCACGCTCGTCTGGACGACGAGGACGCTGCGGAGGCGGTCGCCGATCGCCGCGGCGAGCGCCGCGTCGGCGGCCGCGCCGGGGGCGAGCTCGACGGTCACCGGGAGCGGCGGCTCCTGCTTGACCCCGGCCGTCCGCGGCCGGACGACGATGTGGCCGCTCACGTCCGGCGCGAATGTGCTGACGACCTCGCGCACCGCCGACGGGAACACGTTCACGCCGCGCACGATCAGCATGTCGTCGGTCCGGCCGATGCACCGGATGCGCGGCCCCGTGCGCCCACAGCCGCACGGGCTCGTGCGCACGACGACGTGGTCGCGCGTCCGAAACCGGAGAAGGGGTGCGGCCCGATGGCGGAGGTGCGTCAGGACGAGCTCGCCTTCGACACCGTCGGCGAGCTCGCGTGTCCGCTCGCTCACGGGGTCGATGACCTCGGCATGCACGTACCCGCGCGCGCCGAGGTGCATCCCGTCCTGTTCCTCGCACTCGCCCCACAAGGAAACGCCGATGTCACCGATGCCCATCGCCTCGGTCACTCGCGCACCCCAGCCTTCCTCGAGCTTCGCGCGGAACGCGGGCTCGCCGCCGCCGGGCTCGCCGGCGACGAGGACGCGCTGCACGCTCGACGCGCGCAGGTCGACGCCACGCTCGGCCGCCCATTCGAGGAGATACGCCGCGTACGACGGCGTCAGCACCGCGGCCTCCGGGTGCAGGAGCTCGACCGCAGCGACGAGCCGCTCCGTGTTGCCGGTCCCGACGGGGACGTGTGAGAGCCCGATGCGCTCGAACGACGCGAGCGCGGCACCGGCGACGAACGGGCCCGCGTTGTACGTCGTGACGACGCGCTGCCCTGCCTGGACGCCCGACGCGGCGTAGCTGCGTGCCGAGCCCGTCACCCAGTTGTCGAGGTCGGAGGCGGTCAGCGGCACGTAGCTCGGCGCTCCGGTCGTTCCGCTCGTCGAGTAGATGCGGACGATCTCGGACCGCGACGCGCACAGGTGTGTGCCGATCGGGTTCTCGGGCGTGCATGTCGCACGCAGCTCGCGCTTGTCGGTGAGCGGAAGCTGCGCCATGTCGGCGAGGCCGCCCACCGCCTCGACGGACTCGAACGCGGCGAGCTTCTCGCGGTAGAACGCCGAGCGCTCGAACAGATATGACAGCTGCTCGCGATACGCGGCTTCGTCGAGCTCGATCTGCTCCTCCCACGGCCGCGACTCGACGTCGCTCACGACTCGTCGCGCTCGTACTCCGCCGCAGCCTCGGCCGCCGCCGCGAGCGTGAAGCCGAGCGGCTCCTGCCGCTCCTCGACGAGATGCGCGAGCAGCCCGGCCGTGCGCGCCAGGATCGGTACCGCCTTCACCACGGCCGGCTCGTAGCCGAGGTCGAGCAGGACGGCCGCTATCGGCATCGACACGTTCATCGGAAGCGGTTGCCGCCACGTCTCCGCGACCGCGACCGCCAGCGCCCGGGCGAGCCGGACGTGCGGGCCGCTGACGTCCCGTGAGTCGGCGAGCTCCAGGATGCGCTCCGCCCGCGGATCGACAGGGCGGTGCAGCGGGTGCCCGAACCCGGGCGCCCGCTCGCCTGCGTCGTGGAGCCTGCGCGCGGCATCGCGCGCAACCGCCTCAGGCTCCTCGCCCGCGGCGACGCGCGCCTGCAGCTCCTCGAGCAGGAGCGCGCACGTCTCGGCCGTCCCGAGCAGAACGGGCCCGGCGCCGAGGAGCCCGGCCGCGACGGCGCCGTGCAGCGAGCCCGGGTCGGCGGCGAGCGTCATGCGCGACGCAACGCTGCTCGGCATCAACCCGTGCTCGGCGATCGACACGAGCAGCACGTCGAGGAAGAAGCGCTCGTCCTCCGTCGGCTCGCGACCGGTGATCAGCAGATGCGCGTACTCAGTGAAGGTCAAGCGACCCATCAGGTCGCCGGCGAGGTCGCGCCCGCGAACCTCGACGCGATCGGGAGACGCCTGGCTGATCCTCGTGACCCGCGCCACGAGGAGAACCTAACCGCCTTCGCAACCCGGGACGTTCGGTCCGCCGCCGGCCTGGGTAAGGCTCCTTGCGCGGCCGCAGACACCGGGGTCACGACCGGGGTCACTCGATTCGACGAAAAACGACGAGATGCGGAGGAAAATGTGAGAAGGCTCAAGCAACTCATCCTCGCGGTAGGCGTCGTCGCGCTCATGTCGACGGGGCCGGCCGCGTTCGCCGATCACGGCGGCCACGGCAAAGGCAAGGGCAAGGATCACGGCAAGCAGGCGGCGGCGAAGGTGTTCACGCTGACGCCGTCGACGCACGGCAACCCCGAAGGCATCGCGGCGGGCAGCGGCCGCACGTTCTTCGTGGGGACCGTCACTGACGGGACGATCTACAGCGGCACGACGAACAGCCCGACCGTCACCGAGTTCATCGTCGGCGGGACCGGAAAGATGGCAACCGGGATGAAGGTCTCTCGCGGCCTGCTGTACGTCGCAGGCGCTGCGACCGGGAAGATCACCGTCTACAACATCGCCACGAAGCAGCAGGTCGCGCAGTTCGACACGGGCGCCGGCGGCTTCCTGAACGACCTCGTCGTCACGAGGAACGGCGACGTGTTCGTGACCGACTCGATGCGGCCCGTGCTCTGGCACGTGACCGCGGCGCAGGTGCAGGCCGGCTCGGGAACGCCGGAGCAGATCTCGGTCGCGCCGGAGATCACGTTCACGACTGGCTTCAACCTGAACGGGATCGTCGCGCGCAACGGAGGCAAGCGGTTGATCGTCGTCCAGTCGAACACGGGCAAGCTGTTCCGCATCGATCTCGGCTCGACCGCCGCGTCGCGCAAGATCACGCAGGTCGACGCTCCGGCGTTGCCGGGCGGGGACGGCCTCTTGATCGACGGCGGCCGGCTGCTCGTCGTCCAGGGCTCGCCCGCGCAGGTCAGCGTGCTGAAGCTGAAGAGCGGCTCCTCGCGTGCGACGCTCGACAGGACGATCACCGACCCGACGCTCAAGGGTCCGTCGACGATTGCACGGGTCGGCAAGCTCCTGCTCGTCGTGAACGCGGACTTCGCCACGAGCACGCAGCCGTTCACCGTGTCCGGCCTCCCGCGCAAGGCCGAGCACGGCGACGACGACTGAGCGTACGAGCAGGCTCGCCGCGCGCCCTCAGCGCGCGGCGAGCAGCTCGTCGAGGTCGAGCGGCCGGTCGGCGGACGGCGTGTCGGTGCCGTAACGCGGCCATTCGTCGTACGGCCGGTCCCAGGCGAGCTCGAGGTCGTTGCCGTCGGGGTCGCTGAGATAGACGGCGAGGTGCGTGCCGTGGTCGGTCAGCTGGCGCAGAGGTATGCCGGCGTCGACGAGGCGGCCGACTGCCTCCGCGAGCTGCGCACGCGTCGAGAAGAGGAGCGCGACGTGGTGCAGCCCGGCGACGCCGTCCGGCTGCGGCCCGCCGCCGGCGGACTTCCACGTGTTGAACCCGAGGTGGTGGTGGTAGCCGCCGGCCGACACGAACAAGATGTCGCCCGTCGTGCCCCAGCCCGGTACATCGCGCGCCTCGAAGATGACGTCGAAGCCCAGCAGGTCGACGTAGAACGCGCGCACCCGATCGATGTCCGCCGTCCGCAGGTGCACGTGACCGATACGAACGTTCGGGTCGATCGGCCGTCCCGCGCGGATCATCGGCTCATACGGGCCCTGGGGTCCGCTCACGAGCCGGCCTCGACCACGCGCACCGCGATCTCCCACGGGTCGCGAACAACGAACCCGCCGTCGTCGGGCTCGACCGGCACGCCGGCCTGCCCGAGCCGCACGCGCACGTCTTCGACGTCGGCCGCCGTCGGCAGCTCGATCGTCCAGTGGCGGAGGCCGATGGTCCCGGGCGCCGGCGGCCCGACGCCGCGGCCCTTCCAGACGTTGAAGCCGAGATGATGGTGGTAGCCGCCGGCGGAGACGAACGCGGCGGAGCCGAGGTTCGCCTGCTCCTCGAAGCCGAGCAGGTCGCGGTAGAAGGCGAGCGCATCGTCGACGTCGCCCACGTGGAGATGCATGTGGCCGACGCGCATTCCTTCTGCCACGTGCTCGCCCGGCTGCTCGCCCTCGATCGTCGCGAGGAGCGCGTCGAAGTCGAGCGGCGCAGGCCCGTGTTGGTAGCCGAGGTCCCGCGGCCACTCCTCGCGCGGCCGGTCTGCCGCGAGCTCGATGCCGTTGCCGTCTGCGTCGGGCAGATAGATGGCTTCGTGCGTCCGGTGATCGGACGCACCCTGGATCGGCGTGCGCGAGGCGAACAAGCGCAGCGCGGCGCGCGCGAGCTCCTCGCGGCTCGGGTAGAGCAACGCGTAGTGGTAGAGCCCCGCATGCCGGCCCGCCGGACGCGCTTGCGGATCCTCGTGCACGACGACAAGCGCTCGAGCGCCGTCGCCGAGCTCGGCCTCGTGCTCGTCACGGCGATGCACCCGCAGCCCGAGCGCGCGCTCGTACCACACGATCGAGCGGTCGAGATCGGCGACCGTGAGCTGCACCGGTCCGAGGCCGAGCGCCGCGGGCAGCGTGACCGAGCCTGCGCGCGTCTCCGTCATCCCGTGGACGTCGTTCCCCACGCCCCGCAGCTTACGCGCGGCATCGCAGCCGGGGCTGCGCGACGCCCGAGAGATACTGCGGACTGTGAGAGAGACGGTGGCCGCCGCGTGGGAGGCACTCTCGCGCGGCTCGTGGAACGACGCGCTCGAGCTCGTCGGCGGAGACGACGCCGACCCCGAGGCGCTCGAAGCCGCCGCCGTTGCGCACTGGTGGCTGGACGACGCGGACGCCACGCTCGGCGCGCGCGAGCGCGCCTACCGGCTCTACCGCGCGCAGTCCAACCGGGCAGGTGCCGCCCGGGTCGCCGGTGCGCTTGCCTGGGACTCGCTGCTCTTCGGAGGTCGGACCGCCGTCGCGCGAGTATGGCTCGAGCGTGCGAGCCGTCTCCTCGCCGCGGAAGATGTCTCGGACGACCACGCGTGGCTCGCGGTCCGGGAAGCCGAGGTCGCGCTCGCAACGGGGTCGGCGACCGATGCGCGTGCGGCGGCCGAGCGCGCCGTCTGGATCGCGACCGATCTCCAGCACGAGGAGGTGGAAGTCGTCGGCCGGTCGCTCGAAGGCCTCGCGCTCGTCCACGAGGGCGCCGTCGCGGAGGGCATGCGGCGGCTCGACGAGTCGGCCGTCGCAGCGACCAGTGGTGACGTGAAGGACCTGATGTGGATCGGGAAGGTCTGCTGCAACCTGATCGCGGCGTGCGAGCGGGTCGGAGACCTGGATCGCGCCGCGCAGTGGAGCGCGGAGGTCAAGGAGTTCGCGGCGCGCTGGGAGCTGCGTGCCCTCTTCAACACCTGCCGGACGCAGTACGCCGGCGTGCTCCTGCAGACGGGCGAGTGGAGAGAGGCAGAGGCCGAGCTGCAGGCGGCAGTCGCCGCGTTCGCAGGCGGCCGTCGGACGGCGCTCGCCGACGGCACCGCCAAGCTCGGCGAGCTTCGCAGGCGCCAGGGCCGTCACGACGAGGCGCGCGAGCTCTTCGCGCAGTCGGAGCGCAGCTGGACAGCGCGGGTCGGGACGATCGCGCTCGCGCTCGACGAGGGCGATGCGCCGCGGGCGTTCGCCCTCGCCGAGCGGCTGCGGCGCGCGACCGAGCAGGATCGTCATCTCGACCGCACGGCGGTCCTGGCGCTGTTCGTGCGCGCCGCCGTCGCGGCGCGCCGGGACGACGCGGCCGCCGAGGCGTCAGCCGAGCTCGAACGGCTCGCCGCCGAGGTCGGGACCCGGGGCGCGCGTGCCGCGGCCGCGTCGGCCGCGGGCGAGGTCGCGCGGGCGCGAGGCGACCTGGAGCTCGCCCGGCGGCGGTTCGAGGATGCGATCGACCTGTTCACGACGCCGTACGAGCTCGCCTGCGCGCGCTTCGCGCTCGCGGAGGTGCTCTCCGAGCTCGGGCTCCGCACGGCCGCCCGCGCGGAGGCCGAGGCCGCGCGCACGTCGTTCCGTCGTCTGCAGGCGCGCCGCGGCGTGGCGGCCGCGACGCGCCTGCTCGAGCGGGGACCGCGTGCGTCTTCGGGGCTCCTGACGAGCCGCGAGCGCGAAGTGCTCGGCTTCATCGCCGCCGGGCACAGCAACCGCGAGATCGCCACGCAGCTCGTGATCAGCGAGCACACGGTCCACCGACACGTGTCGAACATCCTGCGCAAGCTGGACGAGCCCACGCGCGCGGCGGCCTCGGCTCGCGCGACGCGCGAGGGCATCGTGTGAGCCGTCGCCCGATCGGCCCATCGACTTCGGCGTGTGCGTGCTCTTCCTGACGGTCGCTGCGTCGCTCGCGGCGAAGATCTATCCGCGCGCGATCCTCTGAGCGCGACCAATTTCGCGCAGGTGTCCTCTGCGCCGGTTCCCGTTCGTCTTCACAGCGCGCGCCCGGCCTCGTGCATACCGAGGCCGAGCGCCGTTTCCTCGCCGAGCGGGTGGCGACCCTCTAGGCCGTCACCGCCTCCGGCTGCTGCACGGGCACGTCGACCTGCAGCGCCGGGTCGGCGGCGCGCACGGGCGTCTGCGATGCGCCGACCTCGCCGCGGACGATGTTCGCGCCCTGCGCGAGCGCGGCCGCCTTGTACATCGCAATCGGCCGGGGCACGCCCTGCCGGCCGAAGCCGCAGTCGGACGACAGCACGAGCTTGTCCGCGTCGATGTACTCGAGCGCCGTCCGGATGTCCGCCGCGACGTCGTCCGGCGTCTCCACCTGCAGGCGCCGGTGGCTGATCATCCCGACGGCAACCTTCTTGGGCAGGTTGCCCTTGTACGCGGCGAAGGCCGGCAGGAGGCTGTGCCCGTTCTCTTTCGACTCGATCGTCCACACGTCGCCCTTCAGGCGGTTGAGATAGATGTCGACAGACGGCTCGTACGAGATGTTCGGGTCGAAGCAGTGTTGCGCGCCCGGATTGCCCCAGCACGTGTGGATCCAGAGCTCCACGTCGTCGAGGCCCTCCACCGTGTGGTTGAAGAGCTCCACGAGGAAGTCGAGCACCTCTGCGGGAGCGCCGTAGGCGGCGGAGCTGTGGATCGCGGGCTCTTCGATCTGGATCACCCGACATCCGGCCGCGGCGAGCGCGCGAAGCTCCTCGTTCAGGATCGTCCCGATGTCCCACATCAGGTCCTGCTTGTCCTGCGCATAGGCATCGGTCTTGATCGTGAGGACGGTGGCGGCGAGGTCCGGGGCGATCGTCCCGAACTTCACCGGCTTCTCGGTGCGCGCCTGTGCGACGCGCCAGATCTTCGCGAACTCGAGCGGCACGCGGGGCCCGATCTTGTCGACGACAGCGTGGTACTTCCAACCCCCGACGATCTCGTTCAACCACGAGCCGATCGGGTACGTCCAGCCGAACGTCGTCTCGGTGTCGTACTCGGAGATGCCGTCGAAGCGCTCCGACGGATACGAGAACCAGGAGCGACCGGCGAGATCGGCGTCGAGGTGGTAGTCGCCGTTCGTGAGGATGTCGAGGCCCGCGAACTCCTGGTCGTTGAGGACTGCGCCCACGGCGTCGACGAACTGTTCCCGGTAGGCAACGTCGGCCATCGCCGTCGAGAACGGACGCTCGAGGAGGTTGCCGGTGAACCACGTAGGTCGCGGCCAGGAGCCGGTCACGGTCGTGGGCAGGATCAGGTCTTTCGTTGCCGTCAGCATGCGAGCCTCTCTTTCGTCGCGGTCGCCGATTATGTGTCGCGCGAGCCTGCGGAGTCCAGCCGAGCCGCAGCGACCTGCTCGCGGAGGGCGGGCGCGACCTCCCCGGCGAACAACTCGATCGTCGGCGCGTCGTCGGCGGTCACGAGGAACGTGCTGAAGCCGTGGTCGAGAACGAGCGGCAGCAGCAGTTCGACCCATTCCGTCGGCGGCTGGACGGGCGGGACGTTCAGCAGCCGGCGGACGTCGCGCGGGTCGCGGCCGGCGGCCGCGGCGGCTTCGTCGATCGTGCGGTTCGCGGGGCCGACCTCATCGGGCGCCACGTAGCCGAGCGACGGCAGCCACCCGTCCCCCTTCCTGCCCACCAGGCGGAGCATACGAGGCTTGTAGGCGCCGATCCAGATCGGGATCTCGTGCGCGGGCGGCGGGCCCCGCTTCGCGCCGTGGACGCGGTAATGCCGGCCGTCGACGCGCACCCCGCCCGGAGCGGCGACGTTCCAGATCTCGCGAATGACGTCGATCGCCTCGCTCAGCGCGTCGACGGCCTCGCCCGGGCCGAGGCGGCGACCGCCCATCGCCTCGATCGCCTCCCAGAACGCACCTGCCCCGAGCCCGAGCTCGAGCCGACCGCCGGACAACAGGTCGAGGCTCGCGGCGGCGCGTGCGACGACCGCCGGCGGACGCAGCGGCGTGTTCAGGACGTTGGGCGCGACGCGCAGCGTCTCCGTGCGCGCTGCGACCCACGAGAGGAGCGTCCACGTGTCGAGGAACGCAGGCTGATACGGGTGGTCCTGGAACGTCGCCAGCTCCAGCCCGACGCGCTCCGTGAGCTGCGCGAGCGACACGACGTCCTGCGGCGTTCGGTTCTGCGGCGTGATGAACGTGCCGAACTCGAGCTCGTGGCCGTAGTCGGGCATCGCAGCAGAGGCTAATCCTCGATCGCCCCGCAAACAGCGTGCAACTCGGCGCGATCCTCCCGCATTCCGAGTCACCTTGCCGGGGTGACGTGCCGCCACCCTGCGCGGCGTCAGCGTCGCGGGCCATGAGACGGCTTGCGCCGATGATCGTGCTCGCGTCGGCGCTTGCCCTGCTCGCGTCGGGGTGCGGCGGGAGCAAATCGGCCGAAGAAAAGTGGTCAGACAGCGTGTGCAGCGCGGTCGGCGACTGGCAGGACACGGTCGACCAGTCCGTCAACGACGTCCAGACGCAGCTGCAGTCGCCTTCGACGGGGATGATGGCCTCGATCAACGCGAGTATTCAGTCCGCCGTCGACGCAACGAAGAAGTTGAGCTCCGACCTGAGGTCGCTCGACCCGCCGAATTCGGATGCCGGAAAGCAGGCGCAGCAACAGGTCACGTCGCTGAGCAACCAGCTCGATCAGACCGTCACGACGACGAAGGACACGGTGGGGAACATCCCCGCCGGCGCGGGCGTCACCACAATCGCGAAGCAGCTGGCGACGCTCGTTCCGTCGCTGCAGACGCTCGCGACGAGCGCGTCCAACACGCTCTCTGCGATCCAGGCGAGCGCCCAGGCGTTCAAGGACGGCTTCGCCAAGGCCGATTCCTGCAAGCAGTACCGCTCCGGCTAGCGGCGTTCGCTCGCGCTCACCTTCTTCGGATGACGCGTGCTCGCCAGCGCATGGTGCATGCTGCGCGGGACGCTCGACGAAGGAGGAGACCAAATGACCTCGACGATCTCGACCCCGGCCCGCTCGCAGGAGGAGCTCGCGGAGCTGCTCTCGCTGCTGCAAGGCGCCGACAGCGTGGAGCTGAAGCTGACCGTGCCCGACTCCGACCGGAGCGCCGGGCAGACGATCGGGCTCGACCCGCTCGACGCCCAGATTCGCCAGGTCTACTTCTTCGACACGCCTGACCTGGCGCTCAACAAGCAGGGGATCGTCGTCCGAGCCCGCCGTGTGCAGCGCAAGGAGCACGACACGGTCGTCAAGCTGCGCCCGGTCGTCCCGAGCGAGCTCCCTGCCGAGCTCCGCGACTCGCCGAACTTCGGGGTCGAGGTCGACGCGATGCCGGGCGGATTCGTGTGCTCGGGGTCGATGAAGCGGGCCCTCGGCACGATGGACGCGCGGGAGGCGATTCACGGAAAGAAGCCGCTGCGGAAGCTCTTCTCGAAGGAACAGCGCGCGCTCTACGCGGCGCACGCGCCCGAAGGGCTCGCAATCGACGACCTCTCGGTCCTCGGCCCCATCTTCGTGCTGAAGCTGAAGTTCGTGCCGACCGACTTCAACCGCAGGCTCGTCGCCGAGCTGTGGCTGTACCCCGACAACTCGATGATCGTCGAGCTGTCGACGAAATGCGCGCCGTCGGAGGCGTTCGACGTCGCGGCGGAGGCGCGGGCGTTCCTCTCGCGGATCGGCGTCGACATCGCCGGCGAGCAGGAGACGAAGACGAAGAAGGCGCTCGAGTACTTCTCGGGCCGACTCCAGGAGTCGTGAACTGCGGGAGGGCTGCCGCGCGCGCGGCAGCCCTCCGAGGCTCTTCAGGCGCGGCGCAGCGCCGAGGCGAGGGAGCCGGCGGAGCAGGACGACCGCCGCGGCTTCGACGACGAGCGCGCCGGCCCGCCGGTTTTATTTCTTCCAAGTAGTACAAGCGCGGATGCGGGATCGGATTGGGGAACGTTCATCCCGCCCGGGTGATGGCTGCGCCCTCCGAGCCAGGGCAAGGTCAGGCTGTGGAAGCGAGCCGGCACGAGCAGGAGTCGACCAGTCCCGAGCGGGCGGGTCTCGTCCTCGTCGCGCTGATCGCCGTCGCCGGCGTGGCGAACCTGAACCTCTCGGTCGCCAACGTCGCACTGCCCGACATCGGCAAGCACTTCGACTCCTCGCAGACGGCGCTCGACCTGATCGCGGTCGGCTACTCGCTGGGGCTCGCGGCGTCGGTGCTCTACCTGGGCGCGATCGGCGACCGCTACGGCCGCAAGCTGATGCTGCTGCTCGGGATGGCGCTCTCGGTGCCCGCCTGCCTGCTCGCCGCGTACGCGAGCTCGGACACGATGCTCTTCGGCGCGCGCGTCCTCGGCGGCCTCTCGGCCGGCATGGCGTACCCGACGACGCTGGCGTTGATCGCAGCGCTCTGGT
>Ga0075425_100008613_pt1 | contig 10823 bp, 8 predicted proteins | sample SoiMethybrSBSTD4_FD_75300 | JGI IMG/M metagenome (GOLD analysis project Ga0075425, IMG submission 75300) | Bulk soil microbial communities from a Populus tree surrounding site in Tennessee, USA - Soil MetaG P. TD hybrid SBSTD4 | ecosystem: Environmental > Terrestrial > Soil > Tree plantation...
TTCCTGTACCCTGCCGGGCAGCGAGCCGAGCACCTTGTCGATCTGCTCCGCTCGCTTCGAGTTTCGCGCGACTTCTTCCTTCAGATGCAGCATCTCGATGGAGACGCCCGGCTGCGCGACGAGCGGCGGCGGATCGGCGAGCATCTGGTCGGCCAGCTGGCGGCCGTTCTGCCTGTCGGCTTCTTCGAGCTGTCGTCTTGCTTGCTCTTCCGCGGCGTCGCGATCGTATTCGGCGAGCTGCCGGTAGTAGTAGGCCTCGTCGAGATCGCTCTTGCCGAACGTCTTGCCCTGCTCGGCGTCGGCGAAGTCGCGCGAGAGCTGAAGAAGCTTCGATTTGGCCGACGCGTATTTGCCGGAGGTCTGCTCGTGTTTCAGCTCGTCCCGTCGAGCCGCGAGTTTCTTCACCTCCGGCGCGGCGGTCGCGGCGTACTCGTTTTCAACGCGCTTCTTGTTCTGCTTCGCGAGCTCGTACTCCATCTGGTAGAAGGCATCCTGTTCCTTCTGCCAGGGGACGCGGGTGACGAATTCGGCATAGCAGGCCCATGCCGTCGAGAAGATGAAGAGTCCGCCGGCTATGAGCCACCAGATCGGGTACGTGCGTTGCTCGTCCCTGTGAAATCGCGCCATCGTTCCTCGATTGTCGCGGTTGCCCGCGTGCCAACGGCGAGCCCCGCGGGGCTAGACGTTGATCATGCCCTTCCATTCCATGATGTACTTCACGTTGAAGCCGAGGCGCAGAAACACCTTGAGAACGGTTCCCATCATGATCATGAAAAGCTGCGCCGTGATCTGGTAGCGAACCATCCCGAGCTTCTGCAAAGCCTCGCTCTTCTTGTACCTCGCCTTCCAGAAAACCATCGGTAGGACGCCGAGCCAGATGAAGATGCAGGCTGCGCCGATGCCCGCGCTCCACGCCGGATCCTGAACGCCGAAGAATTTTTGAGCGAAGTTCACGTTGGTGATGGCGACCGTCTTGTGGACGTCCCAGTACTGCCCGGGCAAAAAGAGGTACCACCCCGGCCCGCGAATGAAGGTGCCGATGATGACCAGGCTGACCCACATCACGAGAAATCCGAAGAGGAAGACCGAGATCGCGAACTTGCGATCCTTGAAGCAGTAGTAGCCGTTCCCCTTCGGGTTGATGTCGATGTACGGAATGACCATGAGCCCCACGATGATGAAGGTCGGCAGGATGACGCCCGCGAACCAGGGGTCGAAGTACACGAGGATTTCCTGAAGGCCGAGAAAGTACCAGGGGGCCTTGGATGGGTTCGGAGTCTTGGTCGGATTGGCCGGCTCTTCGAGCGGCGCGTCGACGACGATCGACCATACGGTGATGAGGGCCATCACGATCGTACCGACGAGCATCTCGAGCCGAACCAGGTACGGCCACGTGTGCACCTTGTCGGGGACGAGCTTCGAGAGACGCTCGGCGACTTTGGACTTTGCCTTCGCCGCGGGTTTGGCCGGAGCCTCGGCTACCGCTGTCGTCACATCAGCCATTGGCTACCCCTTTCATAGCGGGCCCGAGATGCCGCCGTCTTTTCGGACGCGCCAGAAGTGGATGATCATCAAGACCGCGGCGATGATCGGGATGAAGATGCAGTGAAGCACGTAGAAGCGCAGCAGCGTCGCCGCACCGACCAGGCGGCCTGCGGTGAGCAGGGCGCGAGCGTCGTAGCGAGCGTTCACCCCGAGAAAATCGGCGAAGGGTCCCTCGTGCCCGACGAGAGGCGTCGCCCGCCCCATGTTGGTGCCCACGGTCACCGCCCAGATCGACAGCTGGTCCCACGGAAGCAGGTAGCCGGTGAACGAGAGCATCAGCGTCATGACCAGCAAGTTCACGCCGATGACCCAGTTGAACTCGCGCGGGGGCTTGTACGAGCCCGTCATGAAGACGCGGAACATGTGGAGCCACACCGCGATGACCATCGCGTGCGCACCCCACCTGTGCATGTTGCGCATGATCATCCCGAACGGGACGTCGAACTGCAGGTACTTCATGTCGTGGTAGGCGTACTCACCCGTCGGCCGATAATAAAACATCAAGATGACGCCGGTGACCGTGAGGATGAGAAACAAGAGGAACGTGATCCCACCCATGCACCAGGTGAACCTGAGCCGCAGCGCGTGACGCCGGATCTTGGTCGGGTGCAGGTGGAGGAAGACGTTCGACGAGACCTGCAGGACCCGGTTTCGGTACGTGTCCTGGTACTCGTGGCGGAAGATGCTCTTCCACACGTACGAGCTCTTGACGATGTCGAACCACCCCTTTTTTGCTTCAGCCACGATGTCCTCCGGCAGCGTAGACCTCGAACTTCATCATGCGTAGGGCAAAAAAGCACCCGGCTTCTCGCTCTCGTCCTTGTCGAGCCGGAAGACGATCGCCTTTTCTACCTGGATCTGACCGTCGTCGGCCAGGGTCAGCTTGTAGCGCTCGAGCGGGCGCGGCGCTGGACCCTCGAAGTTGGTCGCGATGACCTTCCACCCGCTCGAAAAGCCGCGAAAGCCCGAGCCGTGGCAGGGGCATTTGAACTTGTCTTCGGTGTTCAAATAGCGCGGCGTGCATCCGAGGTGCGTGCAAGTGGCGCTCACCGCGACGAATCGATCGTCGAACCGCACGAGCCAGAAGCGGTAGGCGCGGATCCACTTGTCGGCAACCGAGCGAGGTGCGTATTCGATGGGCTTGCCGAGTTTGAACTGGCTGGGCGGCTCGAAGAGCACCCGCGGGTACATCAGCCGAACCCAAGCGAGCGTACCGATTCCAATGCTCGTCAGCACGGCACCCCACCCGAGGAAGCCGACGAAATCCCGGCGGGTCGGCGCGATGCGCCAGATGTGACCTTCGGGGTTCGTGCCGTCTTCCTTGTTCGCGGGCATGGCCTTTTCTGCCTTCCTTGGGGCGGGTCTCACCGACCGTCATGACGTCCGGGCTCGCCGCGGGGGGGCATGGTGCTTCTACTCGAGGACTCCTCTTCCCGTCAACGAGCAATGTCGCCTGAATGCGCGAGATTTGCGGGGTTTTCTACGCTTTTTTGCCGCTCTCGTCGGGCTTCACGTCGATCTGCTTGGGTGGCTCGGGAGGAGCGTCCTCGTCCTTCAGCCCCTTCTTGAAGTTCTTGATGCCCTCGCCCAAGCCCTTGCCGATGTCGGAGAGCCTGCCCGCTCCGAAAAGTAGCAGGGCAATGAGCGCAATGAGAAGCAACTCTCCGCCGCCGATCCGTCCCATAAATGACCTCTTCGGGCTTGGGGCGCGCTCGCTTGCGCGCCCACCTAGGGAGACCTAGCACCCGACCGAAACAGCGGCAATGACGCGACAAGTTGGTCGCCAGCGCGGGGGCATTCAGCACTACTCTGCCAGTTTTTCGAAGCCTGGCAGAGTCATGCTACCGGCGCTTCTCCCAGAGCTGCGTTGCCAGCGCCGCTGCCGCGAGGCCTCCGAGGCCGGCCACGGGCACCCAGGCGTACGCCCACGAAGCGTGATTGGCCTGCTCGAGCCGCGACAAGACGAGGAGCGCGGCAACGGGTCCCGCGCCGCCGATGATGAGCGAGAAGAGCCGGTGAGCGACCGACCGAGCGAGGACGTACAGCGCGGCAAGGAGGGCCAGAGCCGTTCCCGTCGAGGAGAAGAGCAGTGCACGCAGCGCGGGACGCAGGTTCGATGCCCGGCCCCACGGTGACAAACCGGTCACGATCGCTTGATGAACGTCGAGCCGGATGTCGCCGCGCTCGCCGAGCAGCAGGCGCAAGTCGGCAAAATGCACCGATCGTAAGTCGTCGCTGATCGCGAGATCGGACGCGCTGAACGTGCCGCCGCCACCCGGAAGCGTCCCCGAAAGACGAGGCTCGCGACCTTCGAAGCAAAGCCAGGTGACCCCCACGAATGGAATGTACGCCGCGCGCGGAGCAACCTCTCCCGCGCACGAGCGTCTCGACTGCTCGACGAGGGACCGAGCGAGACGGCCGGGAGCCGCCGCCTCGGTGCCCCAGGTAAGAGCGGACAGCGCGGCGAGCGCCGCGAACGCAAGCGCCGGCAGCGCGGTTGCGCGCACGACCCGCCCTGGGCCGAGCCCGAGGGCAAAAAGAGCGCGCGCCTCCCCTCGCTCGACGAGCGTCGAGCAGGCGAGCGCCCAGCCGATGGGGGGCGCGCAGAGCAGCGTCGTCTCGAGTCCAACGGCAAAGAGCGCCCGCGCAAATGGCAGCGCGACACGAAGGGGCACGTTCGGAGCGACGAGCCACGGGAGGACGCGAATCGCCCCCGCCAGCGTTGCCACGCCGAGGATCGCCGCCGCCGCGAGCCCGGTCGCCTCGGCCGCCCTTCGGGCCACGACGTTGATTCCCCGCCTGCGCAAGAACGGCAAAAACCTTCGAAATCGCGACACTCGTCCTACTTTAGCTCAAGGGGGTTCAAACCTCTTTGTGGGGCGGTCGAATGCCGTGATAGTCTCCCGCAACAGCTGCTTCAGGCGATTTGCCGACATGAACGGACATGATTGGGAGCGGGAGATGACAAGGAAAGCTTGGTCGTACCAACGCGTCTCGACGTCGATCGTAGCTGCGGGAGCGGCGCTCGCACTTCTCACGCAGGCGGCCCCCTCGCGTGCCGACGAGGTGCCCGCCACGGGCAAGGGTATCGTGGGGGGAGGACTGCTCGGCGGCGAAGTCGTGATGGTGGTCGAGGCGGCCGCCGGCCTGAAATCAGGCTGGGCCTATTTCATCGGAGGGGTGCTCGGGGCCACTGGTGGAGCGGTCGCCGGGTGGCAGATCGAGAAGAACGCCGACTCGAAAATCTCGCTCTACCTGCTCGCCGGAGGGATGGCCCTCGTGATTCCCACGACGGTCGCCGTGCTTCAGGCGACGTCGTACAAAGCACCCGAAGACTACACCGAAGACCGGCCAGCGACCGGCGCGCCCGTGCCCGAACCGCCGCGACCCACACCGAGCACGACCCCTCCGGGTCCGGGTCCGACGCCGGCCGGCCCTACCACGCGGCTTCATTATCACTGGCAGCCGGCCAAGTTGAAGCTCCCGGCGGGTCTTCTCGACATGAGCGAAGGTGCCTTCAAGGTCGCCGTGCCGGCCATCGAAATTCGGCCCACCTACGGGCTCGACGAGCTTCAGAGGTACGGCCTGGAGCAGAAGCATGAGCTCCGCGTCCCCGTCTTCTCCGCCACGTTCTGAAGACGCGATCGCAGCTCGTTCGCCTCTCCACAGTCCCATCGGTGGGCTCGCGGCCGTCGAGCTCGTGGCGATCGGTTGGGAGTCGATCTCGGGGCTTTTGTTCGCGACTGCGGTTTCGCCGGCCGTGGTCGCGCGCCCGTGGCCCACGATCGTCTTTACCGCATCGCTCGGTCTCAACGCGCTGCTCTCACCCTGGTTCGCGCGCGGCGGGCGCGCGCTTTTTTGGGCGCTCGATCTGAGCCGTGCGGTCGCCTGGGCCCTCGCGCTGCTTCCGGTGGTCGAGCTCACCGGACGCGGCGCGCTGCTCGGCGCCAGCGCGTTCGGACTCATGGCGAGCGGCGTGCGACGCGCTCTTTATCGCTACGCGCGCGATCGCGAAAACGGCGGCATCCGAACCGACGAGCTCGCGTCCTCGCTCAACGATCGGCTGGCGGAATCGACTTTTGTCGTCGGCGTCGTCGCCGGGCACATCCTGATGCTGTTTTTGGTCGCGTTCTTGCGAACGACCCACGATCAGATCCGCAACGCCTGGTGGCAGGTCCTGCCGTGGCTCACGCTCGGCGGCACCCTCATGTTCACGCTCGCCGTGCCGCGCGTCACCTCTTCGGTCACCGAGGCCCTTGCAGCAGGGCCGCGCGGCGACATCGCCCTGCTCGGTCGCGGCATGAGGCGCGCGATGCGGCTGCCTGGCGAGCTCGCGCTCGTGAATTTCGGCGTGTGGCTCGCGTGCACGACTTTCGGATCCTTCGGGTTTCGCGACCTCTTCGGCTGGTCGCCGTGGGACGCGGCCATCGTCGTGGCGCTCGGGCTGCTGTTCGCCTGGGGCATCTCCTTCTACCAGCGAGCGTGGCACCTCGGGATACTGGCCCCGGCCGTCGAGGAGCTGCGGCTCTGGGGGGCGGCACAAGAGACCGAACGAGGGCGCGGCAGCCTGCGCCGAAGGATGCTCGTCGATTTCGGTCTGCCGCTCGTCTTCACCTGCACCTTGTCGCTCTTCTCGTCGCTCGGCTTGTACCGGGCGCTCGTCGGTTCGTTGGGGTCGAACACGAACGAGGTCTTGACGCTGGTCGTCTCGTTCGTCGTGCTCGTCGTCACCTCGGGGGGCGTGATGGCGCGGGCGGCTCGCGATCTGTCGCGGCCGATGAGCGCGCTCGCGGGGGCCGCGGACCGCGTGGGGCGAGGCGATCTCGAGGCCGCCGTGCCCCACGTCGACGGCCCCGACGAAGTCGCCCGACTCGGCGCGAGCATCGAGCGCATGCGCCGCACGCTGGCGAGGACGATCGCCGAGCTCGAGGGCGAGCGCGCGGGGCTCGAAGAGAAAGTCGCTGCGCGCACCGCCGCGCTGAGCCGCGCGCTGCTCGAGCTGAAAGAAACGCAATCGGCGCTGCTGCACGGCGAAAAGATGGCGAGCCTCGGCCAACTCGTCGCCGGCGTCGCCCACGAGATCAACAACCCGCTCAACGCCATCGCGGGCTCGGTCGAATCGCTCGCCGATCGCGCGTCGGAAGCCCGACGTGTCCTCCAGGCTTACCGCGCCGCTGAAGCGGGTCTATCGGCCGAGCGCCAGGAGGAGCTTCGCCGGGTGCGAGACGACGTCGACCTCGACGCCACGCTCGACGACCTCGACGCCATCGCCCAAGTGATCCGACGTAGCACCGACCGAGCTGTTCGCATCGTCGGCGATCTTTTGCATTTCTCGCGCGCATCGAGCGACAGGGTGCCGACGAACCTTCACGCGGGTATCGACGAGGCGCTCTCGCTCCTCGGATCTCATCTGCGCCACGCCGGCGTGGCGGTCGAGCGAAGCTACGGCACGATCCCGGAGATTTTGGTGCGCGCGGACGAAGTCAACCAGATTTTCCTGAATCTTTTGACCAACGCTCTTCAGGCGGTGTCGGGTCGGAGCCCCGCCGAAATCCGAATCCGGACGGCACTCGCTCACGGTAGCGTCGAGGTGGCAATCGAGGACAGCGGTCCGGGAGTTCCGCCCGCGCTGCGCACGCGGATCTTCGATCCGTTCTTCACGACGAAGCCTGCAGGCCACGGCACCGGGCTCGGGCTGTCGATCTCGGCGCAGATTGCGGCCCGCCACGGTGGCACGCTGACCGTCGAGGACGCCAAGGGAGGAGGAGCGCGCTTCGTCTTGAGGCTTCCGATGACGAGCCCGCCGGCGCCCACCGCACCGGTCGCAGCTTGACCTACATAAGTGCCTCGAAAGATGGCGGTTCGTCGCTGCCGCTCCTCTTCCCCTCCGAGGCTTGGCCCTGATAGGCTTCACTGTGTCGGCCATCATGCCATTTCAGCGCTGGCACTACCGCAAGCCATCGAGCGTCGACAGAACCGTGACAGTGGTAGGAGCGAGATAAAGAGAATGGAACAGGTCGTGGCGAAGGCGAGTTCAGGGCGAACGAGCTCCAACGACCCCATGCTCGGCAAGGTCGTCGCGGGCCGCTATCGGCTCGAAGCGCGCCTCGGCGAGGGGGGAATGGGTGTCGTCTACCGCGCGCGACACGTGCTCATCGAACGCGTCGTGGCGCTCAAGCTCATTCGTCCCGATCTTCGCGGCGAAACGCATCTTCGAGCTTGGATGCTGCGCGAAGCGCGCGCGGCGAACCGCGTCGATCACGCGCACATCATCGACATCCACGACATCGGCGAGACGGAAGACGGCGAGCTCTATCTGGTGATGGAGTATCTGGTCGGCACGGCGCTCGCGACCGAGCTCGCGCGCGGCCCGATGCCGCTCGCGCGCGGCGTCGACATTCTCGAGCAGATGTGCGCGGCCCTCGCGCGCGCCCACGACCTAGGCGTCGTGCACCGCGATCTCAAGAGCGACAACATCCTTCTCACCGTGCGCGGCGGTCGTAAAGACTTCGTGAAGATCCTCGACTTCGGTCTCGCCGGTCTCGCGCGTGACCCCCGGCTGGCTCCGAAGGGCGCGGTATTCGGTACCCCCGAATACATGTCTCCCGAGCAGGCGCGCGGCGAGGACGCGGGGCCGCAATCGGATCTCTACGCGATGGGCGTCCTCTTTTTCGAGATGCTCACCGGTCAGCTGCCGTTTCGGTCGAACGATCGCGAGACGCTGCTCGAGATGCAGCGGACTGCGCCACCGCCCAAACCGCGAGGGATACGCTCCGACGTCAATCCGGCGGCCGAGGGCATCACGCTCAGGTTGCTCGAGAAGGACATCCGCAAGCGGTTTCAGGACGCCCACCATCTTCAAGAAGAGCTGAAAGCGCTGCAGCGCTCGCTCCCCTCGCAGCAATGGGACGTGGGGGCGCAGCAAGACGCTCCCCCCGCGCCGCCTCCTCCCCCGCCTCCGCAGTCGCCGGGCGTCATCGAGTGGGCGAGCCGCGCCGCGCTTTTCTCGCGCATGGTGTCGCGCGCCTACCCGTCGGGCAACGCTCCGCAAGAGATCATGACCGGCGTCGCCAGGGCCTGGGATCTCGCGGCGCGCGCGAATCGTCTCGAGGGGGAGGTCGCCACCCACACGCGCAAGCTCGAGGCGCTCGAACGCCGCGGACGCGCTCTGCGCGCCGAAATTGGACGAAAGGTCGAAGAGCTCGCGCACGAGGAGTCGCGCGTGCTCCGCGAAGGGGCCGCGTTCCAAGAAGAAGCAGAGAAGGTTCGAACCGAGCTCGGAGCCGCCGAGCGCGCCGCAGTCACAGCCAAGTCGCAGGCCGACGCCGCCGAACGAAACGGACAGATGACGCGCGCGGTCTTCGAACGGGCGGGCGCCGCCGAAGCTCTCATCGTCGCCAAAAAAGAGTGGCTGCAGAACCGCGAGGCGAAACAAGCCTTGCGCGAAGGAACGGCGCGCGACCTCCGGCGTCAGATCGAAGAGCTGCGCTCGCAGCTTTCACGGTACGCCGAAGCGCTCGAGGAGGATCTCGCCTCGGGCCGCGAGAAGGTGTCGGCTCGCACGCGCGAGGGTCTCGCCTTCGAAAAGGCTTTCACCGAGGTCACGACGGCGCTGGTCGGCCATCTGAAGGGCAAGCCCGAGTGCCGTGATCTACTGATGGAGCTGTCCACGTCGATGACGTCCCCCAACGGGCCGTCGGTGAGCCGCGTGGCGGCTGCCGTCGAAGGCGCGGGCCGCACGGGCGGCGGCGCGGTGTAGCGCTCGGTGACGACGAACCTCGGCCGCTAGAGGTCGGCCCCCAAGCACTACGGTGCTGGAGGTGGGACGCAAACAGCCGACGCCGGGGCGATGTGGGGACAGTGGGTGGCCGCACTGGTCGCGTCCACCGTCGCCAGCGTCAGGTGGAACATGCGGCAGGCGAACGTGTCCCCGGTCGCCACGGCGGTCGTGTACCGGGCGGGCACGGGATAAAGGGTGCACTTCGCTTTGCAGTCGGTCGCGTCCGTGAATTGCTGGTTATTGCCGGTGCAGACCGTTTGCGCGATCGCGCAGAAGTTGTCGCAGTTGAGGCCACAAACAACGTCACCGGCAGGGCCTGCGTGCGGACAGTGCGTCACGGGATCGGTCATCGCCAACATGGCGTGCGGGATTCGGCACGACGGCAGGCTGTTTGGGTCACTGGTACGGATGGCTGCGCACGTGTGGAGACACTCCGAGTCCGATGGATACTGCTGGTTGGTCGTGGTGCACGCCGGTTGGATGACGCCGCAGTAGTCGGCACAGTTGCCGATGAGAGTGCAAGTGCCCGAACCGATTTCGCAAAGGTCGCCCGTCACGCACTCGCCGTCGCCGCTGCACGAGCCATTGCACGCCGTCGCTCCGCAGACGAATGGCGAGCAGGACACGTCGCCTCCGGGCACGCACGCCCCTCCGCTGCACTTGTCCTGCAGGTGCGCGGACCCGGCTGTGCAGGACGGCCCATCGCCACAGTCCGTCGTCGGAGGGGCGTTCGCCGTGCCGCATTGATGATTGCCGTCGCAGGTCGCGACGACGCACGGAGAGTCTGGTGGCGTGTCGCAGTCGGTGCCCTGTACGCACGCGACGCAAGCGCCGTTTCCGTCGCACACGCGGCCGCCGGAAGCCGAGCAAGTCGATCCCGGGAGGGTCGGCGGATTCGAGGCCGTCGTGCCCGTGCACTTGTCTTCGGTGCACTCGTTCGAGTCGTTTGGCAGGTCGGCCGGTGCGGGATCGAACTGGGTGCCCCCCGCTCCGTTGCACGCCACGGTGCGACAGTCACCTGCAGTCTGCTGATTGTCCGGCAACGCCATTCCCTGCTGCGTGAAGGAGAAGCTGCACGTGCCGTTGTCGCACACGCGAGTCTTGCAAAAATCGTCCGTTCCGGGGCAATCGGTCCGAGCAATGCAGCCGACGCACTGGCCGCTCGAGTTGCAGAGACCGTTCGTGCCGCACGCTTGACCGGTCTGGGGGACGTGGGTGGGCGATCCGCCATTGCAGCCGTCCAGCGTGCAGGCGTTCAAATCGTCAGGCACGTCGTTGTCGTCGTTTTGATCTTGGGTGCCACCGTCGCTGCCGTTGCACACCGTCACTTTGCAGTTGCCGGCCACCTGTCCCGAGGTCGGCGTCCCGAGAGCCGCAGGCGCGGTGACACAGCGCCCCTCGATGCAGAGCGCCACCCAGCATTCAGCCCGCGGACAGTCGTTCGCCGTTTGGCACCCCGCGTCTCTTGCATCGACCGGCGAGCCGTCCCCGTCCGACG
>Ga0075425_100008614_pt1 | contig 10823 bp, 9 predicted proteins | sample SoiMethybrSBSTD4_FD_75300 | JGI IMG/M metagenome (GOLD analysis project Ga0075425, IMG submission 75300) | Bulk soil microbial communities from a Populus tree surrounding site in Tennessee, USA - Soil MetaG P. TD hybrid SBSTD4 | ecosystem: Environmental > Terrestrial > Soil > Tree plantation...
GGTGAACTGGCCGGGGCTGTCCGTGCGTCATCTGATGACCAGCCCGGCAGTCACCGTGCACCGCTCGACGCCGTTGCTCGTCGCCGCTCGCAGGATGGAGCAGCTCGGCATTCATCGCCTCGTCGTCGTCGAGGACGGCGACGACACGACGCCCGTCGGCGTGCTGTCGATGACCGACCTCATCCATGCGCTCGCCGATGAGACCGGCGGGCATCCGTCCGACGGCGCCCATGGAGGTCCGGGGCGATGACGGAGCTGCTGATCAAGGACGCGGGCGAGAACAAGGAGGCCCACGAGAGCCGCCTCCTCACCATGGCCCCGCCGCTCCTCGACATGGACGCCTACGTCGAGGAGTTCGGGCGCACGATCGTGCCGGCGTACCGGCGCGGCATCGCGGACCGCGAGCTCCCGGCCGACGTCGGGCTCGCTCGAAGCGTCATCCCGCCGGGCACCGCCGCGACGCGCGATTTCAGCCACCTCGCGCCGCGGATCCCGGAGCTGATCGCCGAGCGCTGCGTCGGCTGCATGGCCTGCGTCAATGCCTGCCCCGACACGGCCATCGTCGGGACGGTCGTGCCCGCGCCGGAGCTCGAGGGGCGGGTCGACACGTTCGCCGCCACTGCCGACGACCCGGTCCGCGCCGCGGCGACCGCACGGGCGCACTTCGCGGACACCCAGAAGTACGGCGAGGTCCCGGCGCGCCGGGGCCTCGAGCGCGGGGCGTTCGGGATCTTCGTCGATCCGGGTCACTGCAAGGGCTGCGGTGAGTGCGTCGAGGTCTGCTCGGCCCTCGGGCACGATGCACTGTTCATGCTCGACAAGGTTGCGGAGGAGCCGCCCGCCGACCAGCCGACCGGGCACGCTCCCTCGGAGTCAACCCTCGATCGATTCCGCCGCGACATGGCCTTCTACCGAAGCCTGCCGCCCACGCCCGCGGAGTACCGGAACGACAAGGCCCTGGCCGATCTGATGCTCGGCGAGCACGCGCTCGGCTACGTGGGCGGCGCGGGGTCGTGCGCGGGCTGCGGCGAGGCGACGGCGATCCGGATGCTCGTCGCGGCGACTCGCCAGGTGCACGGGCCGGAATCGATGGGCATCGTCGCCGCGACGGGCTGCAACACGGTCTTCGGCAGCACGTATCCCTTCAACCCGTATCGGGTTCCGTGGACGAACTCCCTGTTCGAGAACGCGCCAGCGGTGGCGCTGGGCGTACGGGCGCGCTGGGACGCGGCCGGCCATCCCGAGCGACGGCTGTGGGTTCTCGGTGGCGACGGGGCGATGTACGACATCGGCTTCCAGTCACTGTCACGGATGGTCGCCTCGGGCGCCGACATCAAGGTGCTCGTGCTGGACACGCAGGTGTACTCGAACACCGGCGGCCAGGCTTCCACCGCGACGTTCGGCGGCCAGGTGACCAAGATGTCGGCGTTCGGCAAGGAGCTGCACGGCAAGCCCGAGCGGCGCAAGGAGCTCGGCCGGATCCTGATGGCCCACGGCGAGGTGTACGTCGCCCAGACGACGCCCGCGCACCTCAACCACTTCTACCGCGCGGTGCTGGACGCGAACGAGTACCCCGGCCCGGCCGTGATCATCTGCTACGCGGCGTGCATGCCCGAGCACGGCATCGCCGACGACGCCGCCACCGCGCAGGCGAAGCTCGCCGTCGACGCACGAGCGTTCCCGCTGTACACCTACGACCCGCGACGAGGACCGTCGATGGCCGAGCGCCTGTCGCTGCAGGGCAACCCGGCGCTGCGCGAGGACTGGTCGAGCACCCCCGACGGGACGCCCGTCGACTTCCTCGCGTTCGCTCGGACCGAGGGACGCTTCGCCGGCCACTTCGGGGTGGACGAGGTCCGGACGCCGGAGATCCTCGCGACCCAGGAAGACCGGCTCGCCAACTGGCGCGGTCTCCAGGAGCTCGCCGGGCTCCGCTGAGCCCGCGTCGCGCGTCGCGCTTTCCGCGTCGCTCCTCACGCGTTGCGACGAACGGCCCGGGCCGAGGCTTCCATCGGCTCTACCGATGGCCGGCTCCAGGGGCTGTCATGAGCATGGGCCCGCGAGCCCACATGGAGGTGTTCCGATGCAGCAATCCTTCGGTCAGCGCCCGGTGGCGGCGCCCGCCATCCTGGGCTTTCTGCTCATCGCCGTCGGCGCGATCGTCCTGCTCGCTCGGGGGGCCGGCTTCGACCTCTTCGGGCCGATCGGGACGTGGGGCTGGCCGCTCCTGGTCATCGTGCCGGGCCTCCTGCTCCTTGCGGCGGCCCTCGTTCCGAGCCCGCCCCGAGGCATCGGCTTCGCCATCGCCGGCGCCATCGTGACCACTGTCGGCACGTTGCTCCTGTACCAGTCGCGCACGGGCCACTGGGAGAGCTGGGCCTACGCGTGGGCGCTGATCCCGCTGGCGGCCGGCCTGGCCCTCCTCGGATATGGGCTGTTCTCGCGATCGTCGAGCATGGTCCGCGGTGGATCGTGGATGGCCGGGATCGCGGCGCTCCTGCTCGCGATCGGTGCATGGTTCTTCGAGGGCGTCTTCGCGGGACGGGTTCGGCCCGAGCTGATCGAGTGGTGGCCGATCGCGATCGTCGTCGTCGGCGTCGTCCTGGTGCTCCGCGCCGCGTTCGCGGGCAGTGAACCAGGCGAGGGAGCGCCGAAGCAGCCGCGCACCGAGGCCTGACCGGCTCAGCGCCCGCGGTTGACGCGCGGCGGGAATGCCCGCTCGTCGCGACAATATCCCGGTGCCACGATCCACTCCGGTCGGGGCCACCCGGCTTCACCCCGCGGCGCGGCGCGAGATCGATGCGTGGTGGCGGGCGGCCAACTACCTGTCCGTCGGCCAGATCTACCTGCTCGACAACCCGCTCCTGCGCGAGGCGCTGCAGCCTGAGCATGTCAAGCCGCGGCTCCTCGGCCACTGGGGCACGACTCCCGGGCTGAACCTGCTCTACGCGCACCTCAACCGCTGCATCCGCGAGCGGGACCTGGACATGCTGTTCATCACCGGTCCCGGCCATGGCGGGCCTGGCCTGGTCGCGAACGCGTACCTCGAGGGCACCTACAGCGAGGTCTACCCGCGGATCTCGCTGGACGAAGCCGGGCTGCGCCGCCTGTTCCGCCAGTTCAGCTTTCCCGGCGGGGTGCCGAGCCACGATGCGCCGGAGCGGCCCGGGTCCATCCATGAGGGCGGCGAGCTCGGCTACTCGCTCATGCACGCTTACGGTGCCGCGTTCGATAACCCGGACCTCGTGGTGGCCTGCGTCGTCGGCGACGGCGAGGCCGAGACGGGTCCGCTCGCTACGAGCTGGCACTCGAACAAGTTCCTCGACCCGTCCCGCGACGGCGCCGTCCTGCCGGTCCTGCACCTGAACGGCTACAAGATCGCCAACCCCACGGTCCTCGCCCGGATCCCCGAGCAGGAGCTGGTCAAGCTCCTCGAGGGCTACGGCCATCGCGTGCTGGTGGTGGCAGGCGACGAGCCCGACTCGGTCCACGAAGCGCTCGCCGCGGCGCTTGACGACGCCCTCGACGACATCGCGGCGATCCAGGCCGATGCCAGGAGATCGCCCGACGACACGCGGCGAGCGCGGTCGGCGAGACCAACCTGGCCCATGATCGTGCTCCGCACGCCCAAGGGCTGGACCGGGCCGCGCGAGGTCGACGGGGTCCAGGTCGAGGACACGTTCCGGTCGCACCAGGTCCCGGTAACAGACGCTCGGGGCGACGCCGGGCACCGTCGAATCCTCGAGGACTGGCTTCGGAGCTACAGGCCGGACGAGCTGTTCGACGACGCCGGGCGGCCGCGACCCGAGCTCGCCGCGCAGGCGCCGGCCGGTGACCGGCGCATGAGCGCCAACCCGCACGCGAATGGCGGCCTGCTCGTCCGCGATCTGGCCCTGCCTGACTTCCGGCGCTACGCGGTCGACGTCCCGACGCCGGGCACAGCGAGGGCCGAGGCGACCCGCGTCCTGGGCGGGTACCTGCGCGACACCATCCGCTCGAACGCATCAACCTTCCGGCTCTTCGGGCCGGACGAGACCGCCTCGAACCGGCTGGACGCCGTGTTCGAAGCGACGGACAAGACCTGGAACAACGGCGTGCTGCCGATCGACACGGACCTCGCCCCGGACGGGCGGGTGATGGAGGTCCTGTCAGAGCATCTCTGCCAGGGCTGGCTCGAGGGCTACCTGCTGACGGGCCGGCACGGTCTGTTCAACTGCTACGAGGCGTTCATCCACATCGTCGACTCGATGTTCAATCAGCACGCCAAGTGGTTGAAGGTCACGCGCACCCTGGCGTGGCGCAAGCCGATCGCGTCGCTCAACTACCTGCTCTCGAGCCACGTCTGGCGCCAGGACCACAACGGCTTCAGCCACCAGGATCCGGGCTTCATCGACCACGTCGTGAACAAGAAGGCCGAGGTCATCCGGGTCTACCTGCCCCCGGACGCGAACACCCTCCTCAGCGTCGCGGATCACTGCCTTCGGAGCAGGAACTACGTCAACGTCATCGTCGCCGGCAAGCAGCCGGGCCTGTCCTGGCTCTCGATGGACCAGGCGATCGCGCACTGCGAACGCGGTGCGGGCATCTGGGGCTGGGCGTCGAGCGATGCCGGCGGGGAGCCGGACGTGGTCCTCGGCTGCTGCGGCGATGTGCCCACGCTCGAGACGCTCGCGGCCGCCGACATCCTGCGCCGGCAGCTGCCCGATGTCCGCGTTCGTGTCGTCAACGTGGTCGACCTGATGCGGCTCCAGCCGAGCGGCGAGCATCCCCACGGCATGACCGACGCCGAGTTCAATGCGCTGTTCACGACGGACCGGCCGATCGTTTTCGCATATCACGGCTATCCGTGGCTGATCCACCGGCTGACCTACCGGCGGGCGAACCACGACAACCTGCACGTCCGGGGCTACAAGGAAGAGGGGACGACGACGACGCCATTCGACATGGTGATGCTCAACGACCTGGACCGTTTCCACCTGGTCATGGACGTGATCGATCGGGTGCCTGGCCTCGCCGACCGCGCGGGGCACGTGCGCCAGCTCATGGTCGACTCCCGGGCGCGCGCCCGAGCCTGGACCCGCGAGCACGGCGAAGATCAGCCGGAGGTCCGCGACTGGACCTGGGGTCGCGGTTGACAACGGCCGTGACCGGCTAGACGGCGACCGGATGCAGGTCCTCGTCGTCAACGCGGGATCGAGCAGCCTGAAGCTCCGGCTGCTCGGCGAGGGCGTGGAGGCTATTGCGAGCGCGGACCTGCCCGCGGACGCCCGCGACTCGGCGTTCACCGGCGAGCTGGTTCGGTTCGGGGCGATCGACGCGGTCGGCCATCGGATCGTGCACGGAGGGACCGAGTTCCGGGAGCCGGTTGTCGTTGACGACCACATCGTCGAGCGCATCGCGGCCCTGGCCGAGCTCGCCCCGTTGCACCAGCCCGCGGCGGTGGCCGCGCTGCGTGCCGCCAGGGCGGCGCTGGCCGACGTCCCCCACGTCGCGTGCTTCGACACGGCGTTCCACGCCAGCCTCCCGCCTGCAGCCGCGACCTACGCGCTCCCGGCCGCGTGGCGGGAGCGCTTCGGCCTGCGCAGGTTCGGCTTCCACGGGCTCTCCCACGCCTACGCCTCGCGGCGCGCTGCCGAGCTCCTCGGCCGCCCCGAAGAGGAGCTGAGGACCATCACCTGCCACCTCGGGGCGGGCGCGTCGCTCGCGGCCGTCCGCGGCGGGCGCTCGGTGGACACGACGATGGGCTTCACGCCGCTGGAGGGCCTGGTCATGGCGACGCGGTCGGGGAGCGTCGATCCCGGCCTGCTGATCTGGCTGCAGCGGCAGGCCGGCTTGTCTGTGGACGAGCTCGCTGAGGGCCTGGAGGAGCACTCCGGTCTTGCCGGCCTGGCCGGGACCCCGGACATGCGCGAGGTGTTGCGTCGGGCGGGCGCTGGCGACGCGTCAGCCGTTCTCGCGCGCGATGTCTACGTGCATCGGCTGTCCGCAGGGATCGCGGCCATGGCCGCAGCGCTCGGCCGAGTCGACACGGTCGTGTTCACCGGTGGGATCGGGGAGAACGCCGCGGAGATCCGCGAGCGTTCGCTCGCGGGCGTTCCGTTCCTCGCCGTCGAGCTGGATGCCGAGGCCAACGCACGGGGCTCCGGGGACCGGGTGATCGGGCTGGCGGGCGACTCCTCCACGCGGGCCCTCGTCGTCTCCAGCCGCGAGGACCTCGAAATCGCCCGCCAGGTCCGAGCCGTCGTCGCCTAGATCGCCAGGCCCTCCGGCGCCCAGCGCGCGACCAGCGCGGCCCAGAGCACGACGAGGTCGATCGCCACGCCGAGGACCAGCCAGGGATGGAAGTACAGGACGAGCACGCCCAGGGACGCCACGGCGCCGAGGGTGAGCGCGGCCGACCACAGGCCGGCCGGCGCGATCCCGACCGCCGCGAGGGCGGCGAGCGCAAACCCGGCGATCGTCACGGCGACCAGTGCGACCCCGAGCGTCCGCGCCAGCTCGGGGCTGGTTCCGAGCGAGGTCAGGAGCCAGCTTCGGTCGAGCTCGAACGGCCAGGCCGGACCGCCCGCCGTTGCCGGCGGCCGAGGGGCCAGGTACGAGGCGTGGATCAGCCCGTGGGCGAGCAGCAGGCCGGCGATCACGAGCTTGGTGATCACGGGGAGCTCCTTTGGGGTTGCCGGCGCGCCGCCGGGCCGGCGGCGCGCCGAACTGCGTCCGGCTCAGGCGCCTGTCGGCGCGCTGAGTGGAAGCGGTGCCCCGGCAACGGGCCGTGGGGCACCGCGCAGGGTGCGGAACGCGAAACGGATGACCGCGCCGAAGCCGAGCAGGCTCGCGACGGCGGAGACGATGGTCAAGACCGGCACGAGCCCGATCAGGCTGAGTACCAGCACGCCGGCGAGAACCGGCAGGAACGGCCGCTCGATCTCCTCCTCGGGGCGGCTCGCCGTCTCACGGACGATCCAGCCACCGATCCACGTCGCCGCCACGAGGTAGCCGGCGAAGGCGAGGAGGGGCATGGCGCCGATCAGCAGGCCGACGCCCAGTGGCGCGCCGATCACCGTCACGATCAACAGGATCGCGACGATCGGCAGGAACACCACGGCGCCGAGGCCGATGAGGAACGATTGGACCGGCTCGCCGGCAAGCAGCCGCTCGGCCGCTCGCAGCTGCCGCCCGGCCAACCCGGCGACGAGCAGCGCCGCGACGATGGTCGCGAGCCCGAAGCCGAGCCAGAGCAGGAACAGCGCGGGCGCGAGCACCGCGGCAGCCCCGATGAACTCGCCCGCGAGATCCGTCACGCCGCCCTCGATGACGGCATTGCCGGTCTGGTGCACGGTCGAGTCGAGGCGCATGACCTTGTCGGTGATCACCGTGTCAGCACCGACTTCGATCCGGCTGTTGATCGCGATGACCGATTCGGCGCGCGCACCGACGAGACTCGCGCTCCCGTCGATCACGACGACGGTGTTGACCTCGCCGCGGACGTCGGCATTGCCGTTGATGACGACGATGCCATCGGCATGCTCGCCGGGCAGGATCGCGACGTCGCCCTGGGTCGAGATGAGCACGCGGTCGGTGTGGGCGAACGGCTCCGCGGCCCGAGCGATCGTTGCCGCGCCGATCGCGAGCACGCCCCCGACGGCGAGGGCAGTCAGCAGGCGTCTCACGCTGCCACCTCCTCCTCAAGACTTCGATCGATGGCCTCGCCGATTGCTCGCCGCAACTCCAGCGGTCGGATGCTCGCGGGCCAATTGACCGGGCGCGCAAATGCCACGAGGAGGCCGACGGCGGTCAACACCGCGGTGAGGCCGAGGAACACGAACAGGGCACGCTTCATTGCAGGCAACCTCCTTGCACGGACTTACCGCAACCATCGAACCGCTCCCGCGAGCGAGCGGCCAGAGCCATCGGCAACCCCGTGACGGGCCGCGGGGACTGATCGAGGCCCACCCCGGCTAATGCATGCCGAACGGAAACTCCGGATGACGCGAAGGCGGTTGCAGGTCTCGATCGTCGAACGACCAATGCACGTCCACGCGCGCGTTGACGACCCCGGGCACGAGCTTGATCGTCTCCTCGACCATCTCGGCCGTCGAGCGCCGCTCGACGCTGCCCGTGACGGTTGCCTCACCATTCCGGACGCTGACGTCGAATGTCGCCGGGTCGAGCCACAGAATGTGCAGGAGAACGTCCTCGCGGATCGTCTGCTCCAGCTCCTGGTCCGTACGCAGGTAGGCGCGCACGAGGTCCGCCCGCGTGACGATTCCGACAAGTCGGCCGTCCTCGACGACCGGCAGCCTGTTGATCCGGCGCTCAATCATCGTGGCGGCGGCCTCATGGATCGGGCGGGCCGGGCCGATCGTCACCGCCGGCGTGGTCATCGCTTCACCGGCGCTTCGGGCAGCGAGCTTCGCGAGCTGTGCCCGCACCTCCTGCGTCTCGCCGAAGAGCCGGGCCAGGCGCCGGTGGTGGATTGCCTGGACGCCCTGCTCTTTCGCCAGGAAGTCCGCCTCGGACACGACGCCCAGGACAGAACCGGAGGCGTCGACGACGGGCACGCCGCTGATGCCGGTGTCGACCAGCAGCCGGGCGACCTCCTTGAGCGGGGTTTCGACCCCGACCGATCTGACGGGCCGGGTCATCACGTCACGAACGGTAAGCACAGCGATCACCTTTCCTTCACTCAGGCTGGCCGATACGGCTCATAGGCGGGCGTCCACATGGCCCGCTCGACCGCCGGCTCGATGTCCTCGTCTCTGAATTGCCGGCCGTAGCCCGTATCGCGCAGGCGGCGCGCGACGGCGACCGCGATCCGGCGGGCAATCGCACGCAGGTCGGCGATCGGCGGGTAGAAGCCGCCGAGCGCCAGGCGCTCCGGGGTGACCGATGCGGCGAGCTCTTCGGCCGCCGTCAGAAATGCCTCGTCCGTGACCTCGCGAGCCTCGGCGACGAGTGCGCCCAGCCCGACGCCCGGGAAGATGAACACGTTGTTCGCCTGCCCGATGCACCGACCGGGCACCGGTACCTGGCAGGGGCTGCCGGTCGCCACGAGTGCGCGGCCGTCCGTCCAGGCGAGCACCTCGTGCGCCTGCGCCTCGGCGCGGTCGCTGGGGTTCGAGAGCGGCAGCACGATCGGGGTCGCCGTATGTCGGGCGACCTCCCTCACCAGCGGCTCGGTGAAGACGCCGGCCGTGCCGGTCGTGCCGATCAGCACGGTCGGCGCGAGCGCCCGGGCCACCGCGATGGGATCCGTGAAGCCGGCCGGCGCCAGATCCGCGGCGACGCACCACGCAGGATCCACCGCGAACGCACGCTGGTCGTCCGACAGCCCCGCGCGATCCCGATGGACCAACCCGTGGCTGTCCATGAGCAGCAGCCTGGGAGTCTCCGCGCGGCCGCCATCGGACGTGAGCGCCCGCGCCAGGAGGCGCGCGATGCCGATCGCCGCCGCACCCGCACCAAGGAGCAGGAACCGATCCCGCCGGAGTGCCTCGACGCCGCCGCGCGCCGCGAGCAGGCCGCCAACTGCGACCGCGCCGGTGCCCTGAACGTCGTCGTTGAAGCTCGGTAGCCGATGCCGGTAGCGATCGAGGATGCGCAGGGCGTTGTGCTGCTTGAAGTCCTCCCACTGCAGGATCGCACTGGGGAAGACCCGTCGGACGGAGGCGACGAATGCCTCGATCACCCGGTCATATGCCTCGCCACGGAGGCGCGGCGCACGATAGCCGAGGTACAGCGGGTCCTCGAGCAGCTCGCGCCGATCCGTGCCGACGTCGAGCGACACCGGCAGGGTCAGGGCCGGGTAGATCCCGGCAGCGGCGCTGTACAGCGCGAGCTTGCCCACCGGGATCGCCATGCCCCCGGCTCCCTGGTCGCCCAGGCCCAGGATCCGCTCGTTGTCCGTGACGACGATCAGCCGCGTCGACGGGCCGCCTGCGTTGGCGAGAATCTCGTCGATGCGGTCGATGTCGTCGGGCGTGATCCATACGCCACGCGGCCGGCGGAAGATGTGGCTGAAGTCCTGGCACGCCCGGCCAACCGTGGGCGTGTACACGATGGGCAGGAACTCCTCGAGGTTCTCGACGAGCACGCGGTAGAACAGGGTTTCGTTGCGGTCCTGGAGCGCCGCCAGCCCGATGTATCGCTCGAGGTCATCTGCCTTGCGCCGGACGTGCTCGAGCTCGAGGGTGACCTGCTCCTCGATGGAGCTCACGCTCGGCGGCAGCAGGCCGCGCAGCGAGAACGTGTCGCGCTCGAGCGCGTCGAAAGCCGTGCCCTTGTTCAGGAGCGGTTGACCGATCAAGGCTCGCCCACGCTCGGCGACCAGTCGCTGCGGTGCTGCGTCCGCGACGCGGGCCGCACGGCCGTTGCACGAGCTGACCGCGGTGCTCGCCCGAGTGCCTTTGACGCGGGTGTCAAGTGCCAAGGCAGGCGCCTCTGTGAGGCGTGACGACGCACGCCTTCTGCTGTGAGACTCCGTCTCGCCAGGCTCCGCGGACAGGGCCGAGGGGCTCCTGTTGCCGGGGTCGATCGACCCCATCTGCGCATGCCCCGGGTTTGCTCGCCGATTGGTCAGAGCATCTCGTCGAGGGTGACCAGCGCGACGCTCAGGGAACTGCCGTTCGCGACAAGCGCCACGACGGTCGGCCTAACCCCCAGTGCCCACTTCCGACTCCCCGACAACGGGCCCAGCGGCACTACCCGATCGCGCCCGGCGGCCTCACGCTGACCTCGAAGTCCGGCCGCGTACTGCACGCGGCGCGAAAGGAGCTCCGAAGCCATGAAGCGCATCCTGTTGGCATACGACGGTGGCGAGCCGGCGC
>Ga0075425_100008615_pt1 | contig 10823 bp, 14 predicted proteins | sample SoiMethybrSBSTD4_FD_75300 | JGI IMG/M metagenome (GOLD analysis project Ga0075425, IMG submission 75300) | Bulk soil microbial communities from a Populus tree surrounding site in Tennessee, USA - Soil MetaG P. TD hybrid SBSTD4 | ecosystem: Environmental > Terrestrial > Soil > Tree plantation...
ATTCTTGCACCACAGCCAAAGCCACGGCGCGTTGGCGGCGTAATGGGTGTTTGGCGACGCATGCCGTGAGCGTGGCGCGCTTTGTCGGTTAAGGAAAGCCACTAGGGATCGTTGTGGGTGTCACCGCCCGGGCGCTAGGTGTGGGGATGTCTACGCCTCTTTGCGAGAAATGCGGTCGCCGCGATATCGTGCGTTTCAATATCGAGCCCAAAGAGGCTTGGCCTGCGGTCGTTGGCAACCGTTGGAAATCAATCTGTCCGTCCTGCCTTGATGCGGAGGCCGAACTTACGCGAGTGCGCTATATGTTCCTTGGCACACGCGCACTGCCGTGGAGCGAAACGAGGTAGCCGGCAACGCGCCCCGCCAGGAAGCGTTAGCTTTTCTTAGCATCAGGATTACCGGGAAAGCAGACATTCCGCAGATAAGCGAGGAGATGACCTCAGGGCTTGTATTCCACCGGAGTGTGATCTCTCCCGCAAGTTCGGTATCGATGATCTCCGCAATTAGTCCCCAGTCACCCTTCGCAAGACCGGCTCCTATCTTTGGATAGCCGAAGCGGCGGCTGCCAAACCTGGCTTTGACTTCCCTCATCACGGTTCTCGCGGCGTCGTAATCGACGAGAACCCCAGACCCGCGCCAATGGAACTACGTGTAACCGTTGACAATCGTAATTTGATGGGCGCCACGCGTAACCGTGGCAGCAGATATGGAGCCCAACTTCTCGCGGCTTCCCCTTTTTTGTAGCCAAATCGGCCTTGTAGGCCTCAGGAAAGGTTTGCTTGATAATCTTTGCAATCGCTGCGCCATGGCGCACTGGCAATTGCAAGCGTGGATGATCACGTCGAACGGTCCATCCAACGCGAACTTGATCAAATTTCCCTCAGTGACATTCATGGGGCCCGAGCGTGCCTCCCGATAAGTTTGCCTGGCCCAGTGTTATCGCCTGCTGTGGCCATATGGGCGACCTAAATCTTGGGCGGCACGTCGTGAGGCGCGCTTGCGCGCCGCGGGGGGGTAATGACGCGTAAATCTGAGTTGGAAGCCGCGAAGGAAAGAAAACGTGCGCATCCTCTCGCTTACCGTGCGGCGCGAAGCCGGCGATCGCGAACCGCCGCGCTTGGTTGTCAACAATTATCCACTTGTAGCCAGCCTGATTGAATTTGCCGCCGGCGCATTGAAGCGGCAAAATGGGACCGCGATCGAGTTTGAAGATTTTTATTTGGCATACCGTGAGCACTGCACCGCCAAGAATGCGCGAGCATTGGCGCCGGCTGAAGCAGCGCAGACCAATGAGCTATGCCGTGAATGCGGCATTACGATCCAACAGAAAGGCCGAAAACGGTTCTTGGCGGACGTGCAATTGTCAGTGGCGTAAGTGCGTTGCATGAGTGCAGGCGTTCACCCGAGGGACGAACCATGACAGAAACAGACATGGCGAGCGTGCACAAGTTCGCCGCGCATGCGCTACGGCACCACCTCGGCGCCGAGACTACGTTTGCTGCATTCTGGGACGCGTACAGGCGCCATTGCGAGACCCAAAACCTCGCGGCGCTTGACGAGAAAGACACGGGTAAGGCGTTGTTGATGCTCACCGATGTAATCGTTGGTGTACGGAGTAGCCGCTGCGTAACGTTATTGGACGTAGAATTGAAACAAAGTGCGTGAGGGATCGCGCAAGGTAGTTGAGACATCGAGCACGCTGCGGCGTACGGTGAGGATAAGTCTCCGCAAACAAGCGAAGGTCCAAACTGAGGTCCTAAAGTATCGGCCGCGCCGGCACCAGCTCATCAGGCTTCAGCGCCCTTCAAGCTCCGCTGTCTCACGTTTCCAGGGCGTGCGGTAGCGCAGCTCGCGTGCAAGCTCTGAGCGCACAGCAGGCCTGAACTAGGGCGAGCCTCGCTGTTTACCATTCTCCGCTTGAGGAGATGCTCGCGCCGGATCGGCGTGACCACGCCCGCGTCCGCCGCATTGGTCGCAAGGCTTGGGCAGGTCCTCTACGGCGTAAGTGCCGAACTACAGAGATTGTTGGAACAACACGATGGATTGAGCCGAACAGTCCCCTCGCGGACGATTGGCGTCATCGAGCACGATGCGAGCGGCAGCGATCATGACAAGAACGGTAGCGGCGAGTTGCATTGAGGTGGCGGGAAATCCGCCGCGCTTCTGTGGGCATGACAGCGGATAACCCGCCTAAACATTGGGGTTTTAGAGTGTTTCGAAAGGCGCGGAACGTCGGAGTTAATCGGTGGGCATTTTGAACACGAATGCCACCACGATGATCGCCGCCAGCCCCGGCTACGAGGTGATCTCGCTCGACGCCGCGGGCGATGCCGTGCGCCCCCCCGTCATTGCTTGGGCTCCTGTCATCACCTACGCCTTCGACCGCGGTGGCATCCTGCCGGTCGCGCTCGGCGTCGTCTTCAACGCCGACGAGCACGTGTCAGCCTGCCCGATGGGCGCGTGCTCACCAGTTGCCTTCGCGGGGGCAAAGCGTACGAAGTGCACGAGCTGGCCCGACATCGGCCCTTGCTGTGCCATCTGGACCATCAGCCACTGCAAGACGTCGTACCTGGCAGCGCCATTTTTCGGCGCACGGCGCGGCATCTGTGCTTAGGGATTCCGATCATTTCTGCGGCAGAACTCTGCCTAACCACAGGGCAAAAGGAACCCGGGCCGATGGCGCGCACAATCGGACACGGCGCGCGGCATAGTTGCCGACCACCGTGGACGGCGCCTCGCAACAGCCTGATAGCAAAGCGGGATCGAAGGAGACAGCAGGCCATGGCCGGCGGGCTACCGGCGAGGAGACTGCAAGCGACCGCAAGTTGGCACGTTCGTCGCATTGTCGCGTCGGGAAGGGCGCAATCGCATACGCCAGAGGAGATCCATTGGCTTCTTACGCGCAGGAGTTGGCGAAGCGGTTCGGCGATCAATGTGGCCCGACCGATACGACGCTGCCGGAGATCGCGTTCTTGCGCCAGGTCCTGGCACGCAAGACGGTGCGTAGTTATCAAGACGTGCTGCCTTCCGATTCCCTGCTTGATCTCATTTCTGCGGCAGCCCTCAGCGCTTCGACGAAGTCCGATTTTCAACAAGCCTCAATTCTTCGAGTCCTAAGCGCGCACAAGCGCGCCCGTCTCGGCGAACTGTTTCCGGCCATGCCCTGGATAGGCTCGGCTCCAGCCTTTTTCGTGTTCCTGGGTGATGCCCGCCGCCTGGAACGGATTGCAGGGTATCGGAACAAACCGGTGGCAAACGGCACGCTTGAAGGCTTCTTCAATGCCAGCATCGATGCGGCCCTTGCCCTGCAGACCTTCATACTCTGCGCCGAAGCCGCCGGATTGGGCTGCTGTCCGATCAGCGTTATTCGCAACAAAGTCGATGACGTCGCGACAATTCTCGCTCTTCCCGACAGGGTCTTTCCGGTTGCGGGCTTGTGCGTGGGCTATCCGGCGCGTGCCGGCTACCTAAGCTTGCGATTACCACGAACGGTCACGGTGCATCGCGACGTTTACGACGACGGTCGGCTCAATGATGAGGTTGCGGACTACGATCAGCGCCGAGCTGTCGTGCACTCGATCCCGAAGGAGCAGCAACGGCTCGTTGAGCGCTACGGAGAGGCCGAATTTTACGGATGGTCGGAGGACAAAGCGCGTCAAGCCGCTAGCCCCGAGGGTGCGGCCTTTCCACGCTACCTGCGCAGAGCTGGCTTCACCTTCGATTGAGCCGGTTTTTGCCCGCTACCGCCGGGTTTTTTGGCACATGGCGTCAAAGAGGAGACTTGCAATCATGACCGAGCGCCCAATGATCGCGAAGTGGCCTAGCTGCCTGACGTTTGTCCTGCTGACGACATTGCTCGCCGTGGCGGCTGCCGCGCCGCGGGCGTGGGCCGCTTCGTTGCAAGAGATCAAGCAGCGGGGCTATTTGGTGGTTGCAACCGAAGATGATTTTCGACCCTTCGAATTTGTCAAGGATGGCAAACCGACCGGATTTGACAACGAGCTAGTCGAGGAATTGCGCAAGTATGCGCCGTTCGAGATCAAGCAAGAAATTCTGCCCTGGACCGGTCTCCTTGCCGGCGTCAGTACCGGCAAATACGACATTGCGATCACGGCAGCGATCATCACCAAGGAACGCAAGCAATCGCTGGATTTCACAAGTCCTATTGCCGATGCCACCCACTACTATGTGAAACGCAAGAGCGACAATAGCATCAAAGCTATCAAGGACCTGAGCGGCAAGACGGTGGGCGTGCAAGCCGGCAGCGCGTTACTCGGCAGACTGCCCGAACTGGAAACGATGCTGAAAGGCGGCGGCGGCAAGCTAGGCAAAGTGGTCGAATACACCTCTTATCCGGAGGCGTATCAGGATCTGGCGCTCGGGCGTACGGACTACGTCGTGAACACGATCATCAACTTAAAGACGCTGGTCGCGGAAAAGCCCAACGTCTTCGAGATCGGCCAGCCCGTGTCCGGCAAGTCCTTTCCCGCCTGGGCGGTCAAGAAAGGCAACGGCGAGCTTTTGGCCTACATGAATGAATTCATTGCCAAGCAAAAGGCCAGTGGCAAATTTGCAGAACTGCAAAAGAAGTGGTTCGGACAGGAATTCTCAGACCTACCGATCACGTTCGAACCAGAATTCTAGTTGCCGCCAAGGTTGGGTCGTAGCACCCCGATGAGCACGGCCGATATCTTTGCCATCCTGCAGGGTGCCGTGACAACGGCATCCCTTTCCGGCGTGGCCATCCTTCTTGGGCTCCCGCTCGGCCTGCTACTGGCGTTGACACGCTGGGCCAACATCCCGATTGTTGCACCCCTGGTCACGGTTTACGTCAGCATTCTGCGCGCAACACCGCTGGTAACGCTGCTTTTGCTGCTGTTCTTTGCCCTACCGAACATCGGCGTGCCGATTGGGGCAATATCCGCCGCCGTCCTTGCATTGACCATGAATACCTCGGCGTTCAACTGCGAAGTTTGGCGCGCCGGTCTCATGAGTTTCCCAAAAGATCAGTATGAGGCGGCGCAGTCCGTTGGCATGCAGGCGGGCCAGCGGTTGCGAAGGATCGTGTTGCCACAGGTGGCCCGAGCCTGCCTACCGGGCCTCGTCAATGAGATGTCTCTCCTAATCAAGGTCACACCCGTCCTCGCTGTCGTCGGCGTCGTCGATATCACTCGGGCCGCCGTGCGGATCGGCGCGGAAACCTACGAGCCGCTGCCACCGTTTTTCGTGGCATTGGCTATCTATCTACCAATCGTTTACGCGATCGTGTGTTTGCAGCGTCTGACCGAGCGAAGGCTTGCCCGCGCGGAGGCTGAATAATGCGTGACTTCTTGGTGGTCTGGAGCGAGCGTGCCCTACTCCTCAAGGGACTAGGCAATACGATCGTGCTGTCGCTGGCCGCCACCATCGCGGCATTGGTGCTCGGAGCCCTCGGCGCCCTGGTCTTGATGACGACCAAATCCGCCTATCGCCTGCCGTTTGCCGGCTTTGTCGATGCGATGCGATGCGTGCCGTTCCTGCTGTTTGCTTACATCGTCTACTATGGGCTGCCTTCTCTCGGCCTCAACCTCGACAATTGGAGCGCTGGGTTGGCCGCCCTCACCATCTACAATACGGCCTACATGGCGGAAATACTGCGCGGGGCGTGGGTGGCGCAGCCCGCCGACCCCATCGACGCTGGCTATGCATTCGGCTTCACGGGGCTCGGCCATTTCCGACGCATCGTGCTGCCGCCTTTGTTGTTGTCCGCCGCGCCCGTTGTCGGCAACCAGATCATCCAGATCGTCAAAGACAGCGCCTTCCTAACCGTCATTGCATTGCCGGAGTTGACCCACGCCGCGAGTTCGATTCAGTCGCGCCACTACATACCCTTTGCCGCTTTCATCACCGCCGTCCTGCTCTACTGGACGCTGTGCTTGGTGATTGAGGCAGGCGTCGCTGCCATTGGCCGCGTTGCCGAGGCACGCCGATGAATTCGCCGATCCCTGCCGCTGGCAACGGCCATCGGCCGGTGCTGACCGTGGCGGCGCTCTCGAAAGCCTTCAGTTCCCTCTGTGTACTCGAGAACATCAACCTGCAGGTGCATCGCGGCGAGACCATTTGCCTGCTTGGTCCATCCGGCTCGGGAAAATCGACATTGCTCAGATGCATAAACTGGCTGGAGAAACCCGATAGCGGCCAGGTCTATCTCAATGGCGAGCGCATCGGCGTGACAACGGGCGGCGTCCTGATGGGCGATCGCGAGATGTCAGCAATTCGGACGCGCATCGGCATGGTATTCCAGCATTTTGCGCTGTGGCCTCATCTCACCGTTCTGCAAAACATCATGGCGGCACCCGTCTACGTGCAACGGCGCCCCAAAGCCCAGGCGCGGGCGGAGGCCGAGAGCTTGCTGGCCAGCGTTGGGCTCTCCGAAAAGCGCGACGCATTTCCCGCCAAGCTTTCCGGAGGCCAGAAGCAGCGGGTGGGCATCGCACGCGCTCTGGCGATGCGCCCGGAGCTCCTGTTGTTCGATGAGCCGACGAGTGCACTCGATCCGGAACTCGTCGGAGAGGTGCTGGTCGTCATTCGCAGACTCGCACACGATGGAATGACCATGGTCGTTGTCACGCATGAAATGGACTTTGCGCGCGAGGCGGCAAACCGCATCGTCTTCCTCGATCGCGGTCGGGTAGTGGAAACCGCTCGCCCCGACACATTCTTCGTGGCGCCGGCAACCGAGCGCGCAAGACAGTTCCTGCAGCGCTACGAAAACAGCAGCGCGCGACCGGCACGCCGCGATCGACCGCAATCCTTCGCTTGAGGCGCAAATCAGATGAGCAAGTCCGCAATTTTCCACCTGATGGCCGACGCGCCAAAGCCCGTCGCACCGTACAGTCACGCCGTCGAAGTCGACGGCTTGGCGTTCGTCACCGGCCAACTAGCGACAGATCCCGATGACGACAGCCGTCCGTTGCCGGACGGCATTGAGGCGCAAACGCACAAGGTAATGGACAATCTCGGCCGGGTTCTGCAGGGAATCGGGCTTACGTTCGCAAATATCATATGTGTACGGATATTCCTGACACATTTTACTCGGGACTACGCGGCTATGAATGTAATCTACGCCAGCTACTTTCCGGCTGAGCGCCTGCCGGCCCGTACCACGGTCGGCGTCACGCATCTCGCGCGCGGCGGCATCATCGAGATCGATCTGGTCGCCAAGCGCGATTAGCGCCGGATGGGGAAGGAGTGGATCATGGCTGACGCGGTCATCGAGATACCGGCGCGCAAGGGCAAGACCGCGCAGGTTCCAAACGCCAGCCAAGTCAAAGTTGTCAACACGCACGGCCAACAAGTCGTCGACACCTGGGCGTTCAATCGCGACGACCCTACCGAGTTCATGTCAATGGAGCATACCCGGACGCACACGCTCAATATTTCACCGCGCGCGTGGGCGACAGCTTGCGCAGCAACAGGCGGCACCCGATGCTGACCGTCATCGAGGATACATCCGGGGGCTTCCACGACATACTAATCGCCGCCTGCGATCGATATCGGTACGCCTTTTTGGGCGTTGCGGGCCACCATGACAATTGTGCGGACGATCTGCAATTGGCGCTTCACGAGTTGCATTTCGCCTGCGTGCACGTGCCGAGCCCACTCAATCTTTTTATGCCATTCCCTGGGATGAGGCCGACGGCTTGCAATTTGCTTCACCGCCCGCGCGTTCGCCGGGCAGCTATGTCCTCTTCCGCGCCGAAATGGACCTTGTCATCGCCTTCTCGGAGTGCCCGCAGGACGTCCTGCCGATCAATGGCCGCGCCTGCCGTCCGGTCGTGGCGCATGTCATGGTGATTTGAGCCGGCAGCGGAATTGGAGGTGACGCGATGGTGCCTGTGCAAACACGGAACGCGGCCGCGGAAGCCAATCGCCGCCGCTATGAGGAACTGCGTAGCATTGGTCAGGGCGCCACGTTCGATGCTTTGCCCGCTGCGACGGAGCGCGGCGCCGCTCCAATCGCGGCCGCATCCCTGATCGAGGAAGAAGAGGTGCCAGGGGGCTGGTACACCACGACGCGGCTTCGCCGCCGAGAGGTGCTGCGTCTTCTCGATCTTACCGGCAATGCCACGCCGGCCCTGATAGCCTGGCGTGTCGGGGATCCGGCGGAGCGGATGAACCTCGCGGATACGGTGAAGGTGCAATGGAGTGCCGCGCTGCGACGCGGCCGCATCGTCCTCTCGGATATGGGGCGTGTCATGTTCTCGATCGTGGAGGATACGTGCGGTGCGCACGATGCTCTGGTTGGGGGATCTGGATGCGCCTCAGGTGGTACGGGACACCGCAATACCCGCGCAAATTTTGTCGCCGCCGCCGGCAAACTCGGCCTAGACCGCCGTGATATTCCCGCGGCGCTTTCGCTCTTCTCCCCCGTAAGCGTCGGCCCCGACGGCGCCTTTGCATGGCAGCAGGAGAGAAAGGCCAGCGGCGATTTCATCGATTTGCGCGCCGAGATGGATGTCTTGGTAGCCATCTCCAACTGTCCGCATCCGTTGCAGGCAAGCGGGCCCGAACGATCGCGATCGATCCTCGTCCTTCGTCATCAAGGGTTCGACTATGGCGTGAGCGATCCATGTAACAATGTAGGGGCAGAGGTGGTGCGCGCCTTTGCGCGCACCAATCGGCTGTGCAAGTAGCGCTGGAGAAACTCCGATGAGCTCGTGTGATCCCGCCGCGGCGATCCTCGATCTGGTGATACCGCCGGAGCAACCGTGGTCGGCCGTCGTCAAGCGCGGGCAGGTTCTGCGCATTGTGGACAGCGAGGGGCAGCAGGCAGTCGATGCGCTATTTTATCGCGCCGATGACCTCGCCGAACGGTATAGTGCGCAAGATACCTTGCGCGAGCAACGCAACGCATACATCGGGATCGGCACGCGACTTTTATCGAGTGAAGGTCGCCCAATGATGACCGTCATTGCCGACACTTGCGGCCGGCATGACACATCGGCAGGATGTTGCTCGTGCGAAAGCAATGCGGTGCGCTTCGGCGAACACGCCCGATATCTACACTCGTGCCGAGAGAATTTTCTGCTTGAACTCGCCAAGCATGGTCTCAGCAAGCGCGATATCGTCGCCAATGTGAATTTTTTCATGAACGTGCCAATCGACCCGTCGGGGCATTTCACCGTGGTCGACGGCATCTCGGAACCCGGCGGCTATGTCGATCTGCGGGCCGAAATGGACGTAATCTGTGTGCTTTCCAACTGCCCGCAGATAAACAATCCCTGCAATGGCTTTAACCCCACGCCCATCCGCGTGCTCGTTTGGGATCAGCGCGGCTAACGCGCGGCAGCTGGGCACGGGACGCTTGCGGCCCACCTGGTACGAGGTCAGCGAGGTTACCGGCGCGCTGTGAGAGAGGCCTTGGCTGCGAGGTAACGTGGGGAGGCCCTGGCTGCGGGGTAAGCAGCGAGGAGCTGCGGTCGGCGGCGCGTCGACGAACGAGGTGTTCGCTGCGCCTTCGCGCAGATCCAAGGAGGATGATGCCCCCGGGCTTGAGCAGGGTAGCAACCTTGCGGAAGGACCGCGCACGTGCGGGCGGAGTCGGCCGCTCGCCCTTCGTCTGCTGCGGCAGGATTACCAATCACTCGATGAAGAGGATCGGGGTGAGGCCAGCCGGACAGCGGCCGAAGCATTAGGCCAAATGTTAGCGTTAAAAGACACATCCACCGACCAAATTGATCAGATCGGGCGCGAAATCAGCAATTCGCTTGACCTACCGTCCTTGATCAAGGGCCTTGCGGGCGACCATCGAGAACTCGACGGTAGATTCGTTCGGCTTGATCCGAAATCGCGGCATCGCGAGCGTTTGATCCCGATGTTGGAGCAGCTAAGACTTTCTCGTGGGTCCTTGTTCTCAGTGGGCGATCTTCTTGATTTCGCAAGTTTGATTGAACCTTCAGCAACCGGGCAACCCAAACTTGCAATAGTCTCTCCTCGCCTTCCTCCCCGACCTAAGCGATCAGCAATTTTTTGTGTCACGCCTGTTGGCCGAGGCGCGTCGCTTCTGTAGAGAAAAACCAGCTAAATCACTCCAAGCCTTGCTGGGAGCGCGCAGCTCAGGCATCTCCGAAGGGTTGCCCTATCAAGGGCGACGTTTCGATAACAGGTAAACGCATTTATCATGTTCCGTGTACGAGGTCCTACAATCACACCCTGATGGAGCTATTTCCGCGAGGCAGGCAGTGGTTTTGTTCGTAGGAGGAGGTGGTCCGGGCTGGCTGGCAAAGAGCACGAGGATGAGCGCCGTACGAAAAGATTGGTGCGGAGATTTGTTTGAAGTTGCATTCAGATTAATTGTCCACTGATGTGGGGCCTTAGCGCGCCGACCACGAAAGTCCAAACTCTAATTGCACGCTAATTGTTCTTAGCGGGCGTAGATCGACAGGGAGTGAAAGACGACCATCAGGAAATCTATTCCAGACCCCTGCGCTGCGCCCCTACAGCTACACTGCGCCTACCCGCAATCTACCAACGCGTGGAAAGCGCGGAAGCGGGCGGACTCGTCGCCGATGGTCCGCGTATACATCAGCTATAGTTGCGTCGGCCGTCCCACAGGTGTTTGCTCTTTCCATGCAGGCCAAGCAGTCATTGGTCGTTGATCCAAAAAGTCCTGGCGGCATCAACTCGCCGCGCGGCCTGATCCTGTTCGACGGCGTGTGCGTCCTATGCTCCTGCGGCTGTCGCTTCGTGAGCAAGCGTGATCGCCGCGGCCATTTTCGCTTCGTCCCAATCCAGGTGGCCGAGGGACGTCCGCTCGCTGAGCAACTCGGTATCGATCCTGA
>Ga0075425_100008616_pt1 | contig 10823 bp, 7 predicted proteins | sample SoiMethybrSBSTD4_FD_75300 | JGI IMG/M metagenome (GOLD analysis project Ga0075425, IMG submission 75300) | Bulk soil microbial communities from a Populus tree surrounding site in Tennessee, USA - Soil MetaG P. TD hybrid SBSTD4 | ecosystem: Environmental > Terrestrial > Soil > Tree plantation...
GAACACGACGCCAAGAGCAGAGCGAGAACCACACCCCACATCCCACGCATTTTTGTCTCCTGAACGTGGCCGCGGGAGCGCCTCGGCGAGACGCTCCCGCGGATGTCGTTGCGAGATCTGTTTAGCGGCGACGCTTCTTCGAGGACTTTTTCTTCTTCGCCGCTTTCTTCTTTGCCTTAGGCCGGGCCTTTTTGGCCGCTTTCTTTTTCTTCTTGGCCTTCGGCTTGGAAGACGGGCGGGGCCGCGCCGGTCGCGACGACGACTCTTCCATCGGCTCCGACGGCATCGGGGCAGGCGTGGGCGCCGATGGGAACATCGGCTCCATGAACCCCGGTCCTGGCCAACTGCTCTCCGTTACGTCCGTCTGCTCAAGCATCGGATCTTCTCCTATGCTGATAGGTGCGAGGGCGTCGTGGGTGGCCTATAGCTTACCGCGGGATTCTTACCTCGCAAGTGACATGGAGTAGCATGTTTTCGGCGTGGCAAACCGCGCTCCATTGTGACAAGTTGGCTTGACAACGCCATTTAGCCCGACACACATTCGCGCACCATGATCGGACGCAACTTTCTCGCTACACTCGCGCTCCTGATTCCGGGGCTGGCGGCGGCACAGAACGTCGCTGAAGTCCAGGTCGCGCCGGGGTCCGTCTCCCTGCGCGTCGGCGAGCGCAGCGGCTTGGTGGCGACGGCGTTCGACCGCATCGGGAATGTGATCCCCACGGTGCGCATCATCTGGTCGTCGAACAACGTGGCCATTGCGAAGGTCGACAACAACGGCACCGTCACCGGGGTCGCCAACGGTGTGGCGATCATCGAGGCGCGGGTGGGCGCGAGGCGGGGTCAGGCCGCCATCCAGGTGAGCGGCGGGGCAGCGGCAGGTCCGCCCGCAGCACCACCGGCAGCTCCCCCCGCCCCCCCCGCTGCACCCCCGCCACCCGCTGGTCCCGACCCCTACCTCGGACAGCCTGCCGGGACCGGGCCGGCCGCGGCCCTGCGGCTCGAGCCTGGGGTCGTCTACCTGTTGCCGTCCGAGAACACGCGGGTTTCGCCTCGCGCCATCAAGGAAGATGGCTCGCCGGCAGCGCCGGTCGTGGTCACGTGGACTTCGCTCCGGCCCGACGTCGCCAGCGTGGATCAGAGCGGCAATGTCGTGGCCCTCGCACCGGGACAGGGCACCATTCAAGTGACTGCCGCGGGCGGTCTTACCGCCACGGCGCCCGTCGTGGTGCAGCAGGCGGAGTTCAGCGTGCGGGAAGGCGCACAGGTGCTGCTGTCGCCGGGTCAAGTCGACACCCTGCATGTCGTCGTCACCACGCAAAGCGGCCGCCCGGTCAATCCGCTGGTGCTGCAGTGGGCCTCCTCGGATCAGAGCGTCGCGCGCGTCAGCCTCGCCGGCGTCGTGACGGCAGCGGGACCCGGCAAGGCGCTGCTGACGGTGTCGGGCCTCCTGCAGAACAAGACCATCGAAGTGTCGGTGCACCAAGTGGTGGACAAGCTCTCGGTGCGTCCGCGCGTAGCGACAGACGTGCAGGTACCGTTGACCGGCTCGACGAAGTTCGAGGCGCAGGCACTCACGGCCGAGAACGTGGCGGTCCCCGAGGCACCGCTGCGCTGGACGGTCACTGATCCGCAGATTGCGACGTTCGACGCGACGACCGGGATGCTCACCGGACGCGCCGTCGGCAAGACGCAGCTGACGGTTCGGGGTCCGGGCTCCGGCCTGGCCGTCGTCTGGAACGTGGCCGTGATCGCCGGTTCGCCGAAATTCACGCAGCAGCGCATCGGAATCGGCCTCAATCAGCACCGTACGCTTCGCGCGAATTACGCCGACTCGCTTGGCAACGTGCTGGGACCCGCGACCAACCTGACGTGGGCCAGCGACAATCCTCAGGTCGCGGCGGTCGGTGAAGACGGCACGGTCTCGGGCGCCGCCTATGGGCACGCCAAGGTGACCGCCACCGCTCCGGGCGGCAAGACGGCGGCCGCTGACGTATATGTCGTGGGCGAGATCGTGGTGGCGAGCAACCGCGGTTTCCCGAACACGCCCGGCAAATTCCAGTTGTTCAGCGTCGAGCGCGCGAACCTGGCGGGCCTGACCAAGCTTACACCGGCGACCGACACGATCTCGGCCAGCGACCCGGCATTCTCGGCCGATGGCTCGCGTATCGCGTTCGTCTCGTTGAAGGATGGCAATGCCGAGGTCTACGTGTTGAATGCGGATGGCACGGGAGCGACCCGGCTCACGACCGATCCGCAGGCAGACGGGCATCCCGTCTTCAGCGCCGACGGCCAGGCTGTGATCTTCCACTCCGCCCGCACCGCGGGGAAGCAACAGATCTGGACGATCAACGTGGATGGCAGCGGCCTTCAACAACTCACGCGCGATTCCGTGAATTTCGCGCCGACTGTCTCACCGGATGGGCTGACGATTGCGTACGTCTCGTCGCGCAATAAAGACACCGACATCTGGCTCATGAACCGCGACGGGACGAACCAGCGGCAGTTCACGCGCTCCCCGCAGCAGCGCGAGACCGATCCGCACTTCCTGCGCGACGGCACGCTGACGTATCTGGTCGAACGGCGCGATGCCAACCGCACCGTGCAGCAGGTGATGAAAGCTGATCTCGCGACCGGCGCGACCACGGCAATCACCGGGACCGACCTGGCGATTGCGTCGTTCGCCGTGTCGCCGTCGGGCGATCTCGTGGCGCTCGTCGTCAACACGAAGCCGCAGGATCACAGCCATCCCGCCTACCGGGTCTACGTTCAGCCTGTCTCTTCTGGGACCCCTGTCCCCCTGCCTACGACGGGCACGGAGCAGATGATTACGCCGACGTTCCGGCCATAGCAGGAATCGGGAGTCAGGAGTCGAGAGCCAGGAACCAATGCGCGCGTGCGTTCTAACGGCGACCGGCGGATTCGACAAGCTCGACGTCAAGTATGTGACCGATGCCCCCGCTCCGCAGACGGGTGAAGTGCGGATCGGCATTCGCGCGGCGGCACTGAATCATCTCGACCTGTTCGTAGCGGAGGGGATGCCCGGCGCGGCGGATCGCTTTCCTCATGTCGTCGGGGCGGACGGCGCCGGTATCGTCGAGTCGGTGGGACCGGACGTCACCACCGTGCGTCCAGGCGACCGCGTCATGATCAATCCTGGAATCTCCGACTACAGCTGCGAATTCTGCCGCGCCGGCGAGCATTCACTCTGCGTGAATTACCGGTTGCTCGGCGAGCATCTGCCGGGGACGCTCGCGGAGCTCGTGACCGTGCCTGCGCAGAACGTGGCCCCGATTCCGGCGCTGGTGCCGCCGTTGTCGTGGGGAGAAGCCGCCGCGTTTTCGCTCGTGACGCTCACGGCCTGGCGGATGCTCGCCACCCGTGCCCGTGTCAAAGAAGGAGAGTGGGTGCTCGTCTGGGGCATCGGTGGGGGAGTCTCGCTGACCGCATTGCGGATCGCGAAGCTCTTCGGCGCAAAGGTCATCGTGACATCCTCGAGCGATGCCAAGCTCGCCGCGGCGCAGGGACTCGGCGCCGACGTCACACTGAATCACCGTACGCAGAAGGTTTCGCAGGAAGTCCGCGCGCTCACGAACAAGCGCGGCGTCGACATCGTGGTCGAGAACGTCGGTGCCGCGACCTGGGATGAGTCGCTGCGCAGCCTGCGGCGCGGCGGGCGGCTGGTCACGTGCGGCGCGACATCGGGGCCGCAAGTCGGGCTCGACATTCGGAAGCTGTTCTGGCACCACTGGAGCATCCTGGGGTCCACGATGGGCAATGCATCCGAGTACGCGGAGATTGTCCGGCAGCTTGGACATGGCCAGCTACGGCCGATTGTGGATCGCGTGTACCCGCTTGCTCAGGCTCGAGACGCGTACGAGCGGCTGGAGCGCGCGGAACAGCTCGGCAAAATTGCTCTAGAGATCTAGCTTTTTGCTGTCTAAGTGTCTAATTTTTAGCAACTTAGCCCATTTTGGCATGTCCCAATCCCTAATCACCAACCCTGATCCCCGGATTAAATGACCGGTCCTAACGTCCGCGAGCGCATCCTCCCTCGGCTGATCGAGGATGAGTTAAAGGAATCGTTCCTCGACTACTCGATGAGCGTCATCGTGCAGCGCGCGCTGCCCGATGTCCGCGACGGCCTGAAGCCCGTCCACCGCCGGATCCTGTACGCCATGCACGAGCTGGGGCTCGTCCCCGGCCGGCCCTACAAGAAAGCGGCCACCGTCGTCGGCGACGTGCTGGGCAAATACCATCCGCACGGCGACATCGCGGTCTATGACTCGCTCGTCCGGATGGTGCAGGACTTCTCGCTGCGCTATCCGCTGATCGACGGGCAGGGGAATTTCGGATCGGTCGACGGCGACTCGGCGGCCGCGTATCGCTACACCGAAGCGCGGCTCACGCGCATCGCGATGACGATGCTGGAGGACATCGACAAGAACACCGTCGCGTTCGTCCCCAACTTCGATGATCGGCTGCAGGAGCCCACCGTCCTGCCGGGACGGTTGCCGAACCTGATCGTGAACGGCTCCGCCGGCATCGCGGTCGGGATGACGACCAATATTCCGCCGCACAACCTTGGCGAGGTCGTCCAGGCGATCGTGCATCTCGTCGATCATCCGACGGCGGGCGTCAAGGACATCCGGAAGTTCATCAAGGGTCCCGATTTTCCGACCGGCGCGATCATCTACGGCCGCGAGGGGATCAAGGAGTGCTACGACAAGGGGCGCGGCCGCATCATCATTCGCGCGCGCGCGATTGTCGAGGAGAAAGAATCGACCGGCAAGCAGCAGATCGTCGTCGCGGAATTCCCGTACCAGGTCAGCCCCGAGCGGGTGCACGAGCAGATCCGCGATCTCGTGCTCGCCAAGAAGCTCGAGGGCATCAGCGACGTCCGCAACGAGTCCGACAAGGAAGGCATCCGGCTCGTCATCGAGCTGAAGCGCGACGCCATCCCGATGGTCGTGCTCAACCAGCTCTACAAGCACACGCAGATGCAGCAGACCTTCGGCGCCATCATGCTGGCGCTGGTCGACGGCGTGCCGAAGGAGATGAATCTCGTCGAGATCCTGCAGCATTTCATCGAGCATCGGCACACCGTCATCACGCGCCGTACGCAGTTCGAACTGCAGCGCGCGCAGGATCGCGAGCACATCCTCGAAGGCTTGAAGATCGCGGTCGACAACATCGACGAAGTGATCAAGATCATCAAGAAATCGAAGGACACGCCGTCGGCGGACGCGGCGCTGCGCAAGCGGTTCAAGCTGTCGGAGAAGCAGTCGGCGGAAATCCTCAACATGCGCCTCGCGCGCCTGACGGCACTCGAAATCGAAAAGCTCGAGGCCGAGCTGAAGGATGTCCGCAAGTTCATCAAGGAATGCAAGGAGATTCTCGCGTCCAAGCCGCGGCGCATGAAAATCCTGAAAGAGGAGCTGACTGAGCTGGCCCACGGCTTCGGTGACGATCGCCGCACCGAAATCGTGGCCGATCAGGGCGAGTTCTCCATCGAGGACCTGATCGCCGAAGAGGACATGGTGATCACGGTCTCGCACGCGGGCTACATCAAACGGCTCCCCGTGACCGCCTATCGGCGCCAGCGGCGCGGCGGCAAGGGCGTGATTGCGGCGCATCAGAAGGAAGACGACTGGGTCGAGCACCTCTTCATTGCCTCGACGCACGACTACGTGATGTTCTTCACGCAGCAGGGGCAGTGCTACTGGCTCAAGGTGCACGAGATTCCGCAGGCCGCCCGCGCGGCGCGCGGCAAGCCGATTCTCTCCTGCGTCGCGATGAAGCCCGACGAGCGCCTCGCCGCGCTCGTGCCGGTGCGCGAATTCTCGGAAGATCAGTTCCTGTTCTTCACGACCAAAGACGGCGTCGTGAAGAAGACCGTGCTCTCGGAATTCGGCAACCCGCGCTCGGTCGGGATCCGCGCGATCAACATCGAGAAGGGCGACGAGCTGATCGACGTCCAGGTCACGGACGGCAAGAACGACATCGTGCTCGCCACCGCCGGCGGCATGAGCATCCGGTTCCACGAGAAGGACGTGCGCGACATGGGCCGCACGGCGACTGGAGTGAAGGGAATCGAGCTGGACAAAAAGGATCACGTGATCTCCATGGTGATCGTGCGACGGGCATCGACCACGCTGCTCACCGTCACTGAGAAGGGCATGGGGAAGCGCTCGGAGCTCGAGGAGTACCGCGTCCAGCACCGTGGCGGACGGGGCATCATCACGCTGAAGCGCAGCGACAAGACGGGTGACGTGGTGGCGCTCAAAGAAGTGCTGCCGGACGATGAGCTGATGATGATCACCAAGAAGGGGATCATGATCCGTGTGCCGGTCGAGGGGATCCGCATTTCCGGCCGTAACACTCAGGGCGTGAAGATTATGAACCTGACGCCCGGTGACTTGGTGGTGGATGTGGCTCGGGTCGTGAAAGAAGACGAGGACGAGGCGGAGGTCGAGGAGGACGACGGTGAGACACCGCCGCCGCCCAAGCCGGCGAAGTCCAAACCCGCTGCTAAGGCCAAAGCCAAGAAGTAGCGTGGTCAGCACCCCGGATATACAGGACGCCGCCGCGGCGCTGCGGAGGAGCGGCATCGCGCGCCGCACGCGGCTCCTCTACGTCGAGGAGCTCGGCGCTCATCTCAAGCTCGAGAGCGAGCAGCCGATGGGCGCGTTCAAGATTCGCGGCGCCTACAATGCGATTCGAAAGCTTCCTGACCACGCGCGGAAGCGCGGGGTGATCACTTACTCGTCTGGCAATCATGGACAGGCGGTGGCGTATGCGGCGAAGCACTTCGGTATTCGCGCCGTGGTGACGATGCCCGAAACCGCTCCCGCCGTTAAGGTCGAGGGCGTGAAGAAATGGGGCGGGGAAGTGGTGTTCGCGGGGCGCACGTCTGAAGACCGGCGCATCAAAGCAGAGGAGATCGCTGCCGCCGAAGGGCTGGCGATCGTCCCGCCGTTCGATCATGCCGACATCGTGGCAGGCCAGGCGACAGTCGCGCTCGAGATCGTCGAACAGCTTCCGGAGGTCGAGCACATCGTCGTGCCGGTCGGCGGCGGCGGGCTCATCTCCGGCATCGTGACCGGCCTGGCGGCCGCGGGCAGCGACGCGGACGTCTGGGGGGTCGAGCCGACCGGTGCACCGAAACTCTACAACTCGCTCGCCGCCGGAAAAATGGTACGACTTGAACGCACCGGCAGCATCGCCGATGGCCTGATCACGCTCAACGTCGGCGCGATCCCGTTCGCTGAGTTGACTCGGGAGCGGGAACGGATTCGCGGCGTCGTGCTGGTCGATGATGACAGCATCCGCTCCGCCGTGCAGTTTCTATGGCGCACTGCCCGACTCGCCGTCGAGCCATCGGGCGCGGCTACGACCGCCGCATTGCTCGGAGGCGCGGTGCCACGCGGCAAGACCACGGTGCTCGTGGTCAGTGGTGGCAATGTGGATCCCTCGCTGCTCGAGGCAACCGACTGATGGCCCCGGCGTCCGCTGGTCCTGCAACTCGCGTCCTCGTCGCCGATGACGACGCGTCCCTGGTCCAGACACTCACCTGGATCCTGAAGGAGAACGGGTACGAGGTCGCCGTGTGCCCGGGCGGAGACGGCCTGTTCACCAAGCTCGATGAGATCAAGCCGGCGCTGCTTCTGCTCGACATCATGATGCCGAAGGTGGACGGCCTGCAGCTGCTCGAGCGGTTGAAGCAGGACGAGCGGTACAAGGACCTGCCGGTGCTCATGGTCTCGTCGATGCCCCCCGAGGAAGCGACCGTCCGCGCCCTGGGCCTCGGTGCCGCCGACTTCATCTCCAAGCCGTTCCGCGTGCGCGAGCTGCTGGCGCGCGTGGAAGCGCACATCCGCGTCGGCAAGGCGCTCGCGCAGGCGCGCGAAGAGGCGCGCAACCGCCTGGCGATGGTCGATATCCTGCACGAGGTCACCGACTCGCTCAAGCCGGACGAGATGTACCACATCCTCGCCCGGCGCGTGGCCCGCGCGCTCAGCATCTCCAAGTGCTCGATGGTCCTCGCCAAGCCCGGCGACCAGCAGGGCGTCGTGGTCGCGGCGTACGAAAATCCGATGCTGCGCAACCTCCAGATCGAGCTCAGCCGCTATCCCGAGATCCGCAAAGCCGTCTCGAGCGGGCGGCTCGTGCTCGTCGAGGACGTCGCCACCGATCCACTCTATGAAGAAGAGCGCAAGCGCTGGGAGCGTGAGGACATCCGCGTCCCCACGCGCTCGGCGGTCGCGCTGCCGTTCTGGATGAAGGATCAGCAGATCGGCGTCTTCTTCCTGCGGACGACGGGCGACGACCCGCCGTTGACCCGCGCGGATGCACAGTTCGCCGAGACCGTCATCAAAACGGCTGTATCGGCGATTGAAAAAGCGTACGACTTCGAGTCGGCGGTGGAGGACAAGCAGCGGCTCGAGAAGCTCGCCGCGACCGATGCGCTCACCGGGTGCATGAACCGGCGCGCGCTGGCCGAGGCGCTCGCGCAGGAGTTGGATCGCGCGCGCCGCTACAACCTCGCGGTGACCATCCTGCTCGCGGACATCGATCGCTTCAAGTCGATCAACGACACGCGCGGCCACATCGCCGGCGACTCGGTGCTGCGCCAGGTGGGCGAGATGCTCAGGCGTGAGGCGCGGTCGGTGGACATCGTGGCCCGCTACGGCGGCGAGGAATTCGTCGTCGTGATGCCGGAGACGGCGACGCAGGGAGCGGCCATCTTTGCCGAGCGCATCCGCGCGCGCGTCCAAAACCGTGACTTCGCCGATCCCGGCGAGGACCCGCTGCGGCTCACCGTGAGCATCGGCCTCGCCTCGTTCCCCGACGATCGGGTCCATAGCTCGGACAGCTTTATCTCGCTGGCCGATCAGGCCCTCTATCGCGCCAAGAACGAAGGGCGCAACTTGGTTCGGCAATGAGTGAGCGGCGCTGCCCCAAGTGCGGATCCGTGTACACCGACACGGGGGCACGCTTCTGTCCCAAAGACGGCAGCATGCTCGTAGAGATCCAGGCGAAGAAGCCTCCCGCCGCGCCGCCGTCAGGAAGCGGCACGGGCGTGCGAACGCCGCTGCCTCCCGGCAAGTCCGGACTCGACCGCGCCTCCAGCCTCTCCAATCAGATTCTCGACGCACGGTATCAAGTCATGAAGAAGCTCGGCGAGGGCGGCATGTCGTACGTCTATCTCGCCAAGGAGATCAATTCGGGCGACACCGTGGCGATCAAGGTGCTGTCGCCGCGTCTCGCGTCCGACAAGAGCTCGGTCGAGCGGCTGCGCCGCGAAGCGGGATTGGCGATGCGGCTCGATCACCCCAACGTCTGCCGGATCCTGCGCCTCGGCGAGTCGGAAGACGGGTTGATCTATCTGGTGATGCCGTTCCTCAAGGGCGAGCTGCTCTCCGATCGCGAAGTGCGCGGCGGGCCGATGGACATCACCCTCGGCGTCGCGCTCCTCAAGCAGATGTGCGCCGGCCTGCACCACGCGCACGAGCTGCAGATCATTCACCGCGATCTGAAGCCTGAGAACGTCATGCTGGTGCCTGACGACAACGGCGGCACCGAGCGCGCGGTCGTGATGGACTTTGGTCTGGCCAAAGAGCGCCGAGCCGACCCCGCGATCGCCAAGCTCACCGCGACCGGCATCATTCTCGGCACGCCCGAGTTCATGAGTCCCGAGCAGATCCGCGGCAAGCCGCTCGATGCGCGGAGCGACATCTATGCCCTCGGCATCGTGGCGTTCGAGATGTTCACGGGCAAGCTGCCGTTTCAAGGCCGCAACGCCCAGGAGATGATGATCGCGCGGCTGCGCAGCCAGCCGATTCCGATTCGGTCGCTGCGTGCCGACATCCCCGAGCCGGTGGAGAGGGCGCTCACCAAGGCGCTGCAGACGAACCCCGACGACCGCTTCAGCACGGCGCTCGAATTCGGCGAAGCGTTGACCGGGAGCGCGGAATCGTCGAGCGGCGGCGGTGGTGGCTTCTTCGGCAAGCTCAAGGAAAAGTTCTCGTGATGTGAAGCGGTTCCCCGCGTTCGACCCACCCGAATACGTCGAGTGGAAACCGGACCCCGCGCTCGTGCGGGGTTTTCGATCCACGATCGAGACAAACCCCGAGCGCGCCGAGATTGTCCGGCTCCTGGCTCCCGGCTCCAGGCTCGAACTGTACCGCGGGCTGCTGCGGGCGCGACTCCACGACATCGAGCTGAAGCGCTGGGTTCGCACCGGCGTTATTTCAAAGGCGTGGCTCGGGACCGGCGAGGAAGCGACGACGGTCGGACCCGTGCACGCGCTCGAGCGCGGCCTGGACATCGTTGCGCCGATGATTCGCAACGCGGCGGCGTGCTGCGAGATGGGCATGCCGATCGCCGACATGCTGCGCGCGTATCTCGCGACGGCCGACTCGCCGAGCGGAGGCCGCGATCTACACGTGGGCTCGTTCTCGCATGGTGTCCTGCAACCGATTTCGCATGTCGGCGACATGGTGCCGATCATCACCGGCATCGCGCTCACCTTCAAAATGAAGCACGAGCCGCGCGTGGCGCTCACCTGGGTCGGCGACGGATCGACCAACACGGCGGCGGCGCACGAGGGTACGAACTTCGCGGCGGTCCAGCGTGTCCCGGCCATCTTCATCATCGAAAACAATCAGGTCGCGCTGGGCACCCGGCTCGCGCAGCATCACCTCCCGCCCGACTTCAAGGATTGGCCCGCGAGCTACGGCATCTGGGGCGCGACGTTCGACGGCAACAACGTGCTCGATGCCTACGCGGCCACACGGATCGCGGCCGAGCGGTGTCGTAAGGGC
>Ga0075425_100008618_pt1 | contig 10821 bp, 12 predicted proteins | sample SoiMethybrSBSTD4_FD_75300 | JGI IMG/M metagenome (GOLD analysis project Ga0075425, IMG submission 75300) | Bulk soil microbial communities from a Populus tree surrounding site in Tennessee, USA - Soil MetaG P. TD hybrid SBSTD4 | ecosystem: Environmental > Terrestrial > Soil > Tree plantation...
GGCAGCCCCGCGTAGCCGGGCGCGGCGGCGGCGGCCGCGGAGACGGCCCGGTCGATGTCGATGCCGCCGCCGGGGACGAACGTCCCGATGCGGTCGGCCGGGTCGGCTGGGTTCTCGCTGACGATGCCGGCGGAGGCGTCGACCGCGGCCACGGCGGCTACTGGCTCACGTGGACGATCAGCGCCAGCGCCGCGAGCAGCACCACCATCATCAGGAGTGCCCACCAGCGCGACGTGGAGTTTTCAGGGGCCGTCATGGGCGCGGATGTTACCCGGCCGGGGCGCCGGACGACACGCCTTCGATGAGCGCCTCCCCCACGACGACCACGACGAAGAGGGCGATCGTCACGACGTGCACGAGCGAGCACCACAGGCAGATGGCGTCGATCTCGAAGAGCTCGGCGTAGATCAGGTAGACGACGGTGCAGACGCCGCCGATCGCCCAGGCGAGACGGGCGTAGCGGACGAGCGGCTCCGGCGAGCGCCACGCGGCCGGCGTGCACAGGCCGGCGTAGACGACGAAGTAGACCAGCCCGAGCACCGCCACCGGGATGCCGAGGATGTAGGCCTGCGGGCTCGTCGTCACCTTCTCGCAGTCGATCGTGCCGCTGCCCGAGCAGGCCAGGTGAACCGTGGTGGTGAAGTGCGTGACCGTGAGGTAGGCCGCGTCGGCCAGACCGATCACCACGAGGATCGCCGAGGCCCCCATCACCCAGGCCGGCACGGGACGCCTTGGCGGGCGGCCGGCGTCGGTCGCCGACGCCGCGATCACTTCGGCAGGTGCGCCGCCGCCGCGGTCACGCCGGGCGTCGAGCACACGTTCCCTGGCTGCCCGCCGGTCTGGGCGCACAGGGCGGCCGTGATCTGGTTCGCGGTGCCGAGGATCGCGATGCTCTGGTCGGTGTTCGTGTCGCGCATCGCGTGCGCCACCTGCTGCATTGACATGCCGGCCAGGATCTGCGGGTTGTAGCTCGCGTCCAGCTGCAGGTAGTTGCCCATGTAGATGAACGGGATCGTGCCCTTCGGGTCGTGCTTCTGGATGAGCGCGTTCTGCTGCGCGGTCGGCCGCTGGAGTGGCGGGTACTGGCCGTTCACCGGGCGGTTGCCGTAGAGCTCGACGGTCTGCAGGGCCAGGTACTTGCTCGCGTACTTCGCGTTCTTGAACGAGAAGGTGGGCGTGTTCGGGTAGACGTCGTTCGTCGCCGAGTGGGTCGCGCCCAGGTTCGTGAAGGTGCCGAAGCGCGAGAGCGCGGTCACGAGCGGCCAGCGCTCGGCCGCGCAGAACGGGCAGTACTCGGCGCCGATGTAGAGCACGACCGGCTTCCCGCCCTCCTTGAGCGGCGTCCCGCCGATCTTCGTCATGCCGCCGATGCCCTTGACCGCGCCGATCGTGTCGAACGTCGAGGCGGGCACCGTCGAGACGTCGTGGACGACCGAGGCCGGCGCGAGGCCGGTCTTCTTGGCCGGCGCGGGCGAGCTCTGGAGCAGCTTCGCACCGACGAGCGCCGCGATCACGACGAGCAGGCCGACGATGCCGCCGATCGCGAGCAGCATGGGGTTTCGCTGCTTCGGCTGCTGCGATCTGGACGTGAGCCGCTCGCCGCGCTCGCGCTCGGTCGCACGGCGCTGCTGGCGCGTCTTCGGGTTCGCCATGCCTCAAAGAGTAGTGGCGCGGTCTAAGGAAACCTGAAGACCGCGACCGCGCCGATCAGTAGAGCAGATACGCGATCAGCATGCCGAGGCCGATCGACACGGGCACCGAGAGCACGCGAAGCCCCGTCTCGGCGATGTGCCGGCGGCTGCGGCGGCGGACGCCCCCGTAGGCCCGGTGGGGACGCTCCGGCAGACCGAGGTGCGGCAGCGAGAGATGTGGGCGCCTGCTCGCCCGCGGCGGCAGCGAGCGGCGCGGCAGCCGGCGCACGCCGCGGACGGCAGGAAGCATCATGATCCAGGCGCACGCCGCGATGCCCCAGATCGCAATGGTGGCGACGACGAGCCAGTAGAGCGCGCGGGATCCGCCGTGGGTGACGAGCGTCGCGATGATGGTGGCGGCCACACCGGCCGCCGGCAGCTTCGTCTGCAGGGGGACCGCCGAGCAGGAAGGGCCGGCAGCGGCGGTCTCGAAGCCGGCGACGGTCGGAAGCAGCGAACCGCGCGTGAGGTCGGCGCCCGCGCCCAGGCGGCAATCGACGAGCCTGTGCGCCTCCAGCCGGCCGGCGACCAGCGCCAGCACCGGATCGGGCGACAGGTCGGTCGTGAAGTTGCGCGAGATGGTGTGCCCCACGGCGGTGATCGCCGACGGCGTGGTCAGGTGTACGAGCTTATCCGTCACGCCCCGGGTCACGGCCGCCTGGCGGACGTCGGCGGCGGTCGTGACCGGCCCCTGGCTCGGGTCGAGATACCACTGCACGGTGCGGCCGGTGAGCGCAACGCGGCCGGCGGGAAAGACGCCGCTGCCGCCGCTGACGTCGTAGGGCACCGGGGCCGGGTTCGAGATCTCGATCCCGCCGAGCGAGCGCACGATCGACCCGGCCTGGGCGAGCTGCATCAGAAGGACATGGTTGACGGGAAGGCCCAGGTCCTGCTCGAGCAGCCCGATCACGCCCGCCACGCCCTCGACGCGCACCACGTCACGCAGCTGCTGCGACCCGTTCACCACGACGGTGGAGGGCACGGTCAGGATCTCGACGGCGTGCCGGGTCGTGTCGATCCGGGTCAGGATCACCGCCCCGGCGACGCGGCCGTTCGAGTCCACCCCGGCGACGAGCGTCGTCTGCCGCGGCGCCCCGACCGGTGCCGGAGTGAGCGCGCGCTTCACCGATCCGCCCACGCGGCCGTTCGAGACCCGCAGCTCGTGCGAGAGGCGCCCGTACTGGTACCAGGCCAGGCCCACTCCGACGGCGACGAGCGTCCAGACGACCAGGAAGGCCATCAGCCAGCGGCGGCGCCGGCGCTTGCTCGGAATGCGGTATCCGGTTCCGGACGGGGCCGCCCGGGCGACGTCCGGCTCGGGCGGGACCAGGGGCGTTCCCGACGGGGTGCTCCCGTCCTTCACTCGCCCATGGCCGCTCACGCGAACCGCCTCACCATGCCCCGACCTCCCCCACAACCTGGTCGATGCGGACACAGATTAATTCCCTGGAGATGGCCACGTCAACCGGCCCACCTCCTCGGGTTGCGGGCAGAGACACGGATGCGGCCGGCGGCGCTCGGGGCCATGGTTACGGCCGCCACCTCCTCCGCCCTGCCGGTGCGGGAGCGCATGCGTGATCGCACGCGCCAGGAAGCGCACCGGCGTCTCGTAGCGGACGAGCACGCACAGGCCCACCATCAGCGCAGTCAGCAAGAGGACGTATTCGATGGTTGCCTGGCCACGATGCATGTATCGAGCCTAGGGATGCCGGCGTTACACGTGGGTGACGACCTGTGCCGAATTCGTCACAGCCCCGACAACGAGCCTGCGACGGTCAGCAGCACCGCCGCGACCAGCGGCAGGAGCGCGGCGGGCACGAGCACGAACACCACGACGACGAGCACCCGCGGCCCGGCCTTCGCCGCGCGCTCCTGCACCTGGCGCGCCCGCTGCGTCCTGGCCCGATCGGCCTGGCGGCGCAGCGATTCGGCCAACGGGACGCCGAGGCGGTCGCTCAGCCGCAGGGTCAGCGCGAGCTGCGCGAGCGACGGCGACCCCGTTCGGGCGGCGAGGTCGCGCAGCTCGTCCGCACGCGGCCGGCCGAGGGCGATGTTGGCGTGGGCCAGCTCGAGCTCGGCGCCCAGCTCACCGCCGACCGCCTCCCCCGCTCCGCGCAGCGACGCGTCCAGGCCGACGCCCGCGGCGACCGTGCTCGCCACCAGCTCGACCAGCTCCGGCACCCGCCGCTCGATCCGCTCCGCCCGGCGAGCCGCGGCGGCGCGCGACCACAACGCCGGATACACGACGCCGAATCCCGCCACCGCGAGCGCCGTGAGGACACCGCTCACACCGCCGATCGCCGCGAAGGTGAGCACCGCGAGCCCGCCCGAGACGGCGATCGCACCCGCGCGGAACGGCGGCAGATCCACCCCGCGCGTCGCGACCAGCGCCGCCGGCGCTCGTCCGATCGCCTCGAGCAGACGCACCGACGGGCTTCCGCCGTGCTCCCGCCCGGGCGGGTTCACGCGACGGTCGCGCACGGCGGCGCGGCAGGCCTCGGACAGCGTGAAAGCCGCCGCGAGGAGCAGCAGCCAGGCGATCACGGGTCGACCTCGGACAGCCGCCGGATCAACACGTGCCCGAGCGCTGCCAGGCCGGCCGACATCGCCAGGGCAGCCCATCCGATCGGCGAGCGGACGAGCAGGTCGAACCCGGGCCGGTCGGCGAGATAGAGCGCCGCGACCCCGAGCGCCGGCATCCCGCTCACGGTGCGGCCGGTCGCCCGGGCCTGAGCCGTCGCCACCTCGGCCGCCCGCCGCTGGGCGCGGCGCTCGTGCAGCAGCTCGGCCGTGCGCTCGAGCAGCAGCGCGAGGTCGCCGCCCGCGCGGACCTGCAGTCGCACAGCTGCGACGAGGTATTCCACGTCGGGGCTGTCGCCAAGCATTCCGAGGGCATCGGCGACCGGTGTTCCCAGCCCCGCGGCGGCTGCGGCGGCCCCGACACACGCATCGATGGGCTCGGGCGCGTCCTCGACGGCGTCCGCAAGTGCCTGCGAGAGCGAGCGGCCGGCGCGAACATGCGCCGCGAGGATCTCGACGACGAGCGCAAGCTGCGCCGCCTGCGCCTGCGTGCTCAGGGCCCGGCGTAGGCGCATCGCCGCTCCTCCAGCTCCCCCAGCAGCCGCGCGTCCAGCATGTGCAGCTGCCCGTCGCGGCCGCGCGCGTCGAGGAACCGCACGCGCCGCGTTCCGTCGCCGTCGCGCACGAGGTGGACGATCACGTCGACCGCCGAGGCCACCTGCTCGCGCACGGCGACGTGCGGGAGGTCGAGCCCGGCCATCAGCGCCATCGTCTCGATCCTGCGCACCGCGTCGGCCGGCGAGCTCGCATGGACGGTGGTGAGCGAGCCGTCGTGCCCGGTGTTCATCGCCTGGAGCATGTCGAGCGCCTCGCCGCCGCGCACCTCGCCGACCACGATCCGGTCGGGGCGCATCCGAAGCGCGTTCCGCACGAGGGCGCGGAGCGTCACCTCACCGCGGCCCTCGACGTTCGGCGGCCGGCTCTCGAGCCGGGCGACATGTGGCTGCGGGAGCCGCAGCTCGGCGGCATCCTCGACGGTGACGATCCGCTCGGCCGGGTCGATGAATCCTGCGAGAGCATTCAGGAGGGTCGTCTTCCCGGTTCCGGTGCCGCCCGACACGACCACGTTCAGCCGGCCGCGGACACTGCGCCCGAGGAGGTCGGCCTGCCCGGGCGAGAGGCTCCCCGCCGCGACCAGGTCGTCGACCCTGAACGGCGCCCGCGCGAACTTGCGAATCGTGAGCAGCGGGCCGTCGAGGGCGATCGGCGGGAGCACCGCGTTCACCCGGCTCCCGTCCGGAAGCCGGGCATCGACCATCGGGCTCGACTCGTCGACACGGCGGCCGACGGAGCTGACGACGCGATCGATCACCTGGCGCAGGTGCTCCTCGTCCCGAAACGCGACCGACTCGCGCACGAGCTTGCCCGACCGCTCGGCGTAGACGCGGCCAGGGCCGTTCGCGATCACCTCGGTCACGCCGCGGTCGCGCAGGAGCGGGTCGAGCGGCCCGAGACCGACCGTGTCGTCGACGAGGCCGGCGACCAGCCGGCGGGCGTCTGCCGGGTCGAGCGCGACCCGATCGCCGTGGAGCAGTCCCCACGCCACCCGTTCGGCGGCGACGCGCAGGTCTCCGCCCGGGGGCCGGTCGAGCAGCTCGCGCCGGAGCCGCTCCCGGTAGCCCTCCGCCAGGCCCGCGACCGCTTCGGTCATGCCGACACCTCCGCGGCCAGCTCGCGAAGCGCCACCGCGTGTCTGCGTCCGGGCCACCGCTCGAGCCGGGCGCGGCCGTCGGCGAGCGCGTCGAGCGCCTCGGCATCGGCTCGCACGACCGCGCCGACGGGGACGCCGACCGTCCGTGCGATGCCGCGCAGGGAGAGCTCGGAGCGGCGGCTCCAGCGATTCACGATCACCCGGATGCCGTCCGCGGCACCGGCCCGGGCGAGCGTCGTCACGAGCTCGCGCCCGCCGACCGCGGCCGGCGCGTCCGGCGTCACGACGACGAGCGCGCGATCGGCGGCGACGGCTGCCTCGCGTGAGGCCGTGAACGCGCCGCAGCCCGCGTCGACGACCGCCGAGCCGCCGGCGCGCAGGTCGCGCACGAGGGCGGCGGCGAAGCCACCAGGAAGCGCCGCGGCGATCTCGGGACCGGCCGGCCCGGGCACCAGCCGCAGGCCGCACGGGTGCTGCACGGCGGCGCTCGCCACCGCGGCGGCGAGCCCGTCGCCGACGTGGGCGAGGTCGGCCAGCGAGCGCTCGGTCTGGCAGCCCAGCAGCGAGGCGAGCCCCGACCAGGATCCGGCCATGTCCACGAGCGCCGCGCCGGACAGGCGGGCGAGCGCGAGCGCGATCGAGGTCGCGCCCGCGCCGCCCTTGGCGCCGAGGATCGCCGTGACGCGGCCGCTCGGCGGGGACTGCGAGCGGCCCGGTGTGACCGCGGCCTCGACGAGCACGTCGCCGAGGGCCGCCGGCACGGCCGGGAGCGGTAGGACCGCGCGGGCACCGGCGGCAAGCGCGCGCCGGTAGGTGTCGACGCCGGCGGATCGGGCGAGCACGACGGCGGGCCGGCCGCAGCCGGCGACGAGCTGGCGCAGGGCGGGTGCGCCGCGCTCGCCCGGGTCGGCGAGGAGCGCGACGTCGCACGGCGGCAGTCGTCCGGCGACGGCGCGAAGCGGCGCGATCACGCCGACGAGCTGCACGCCGGGGAGGTCGTCCGCGAGCGCCGTCATCTCGGCTCCGAGAAGCGGGTCGGAGGCGACCACGAGGCAGCGGACGACCGGCGCGATCATCCCGCTTCGTCTCCGCGCACCACCAGCCGCAGCGAGCCCTCGCCCTCGGCGGCGATCGCATCGGGCACGGCGGCCGGCGGCAGCAGGAGGGTGGCGACCGAGCCGGAGTCGTCGCGCCGTGCCGACACCACGAGCACGTTCGCAAGCACGAGCCGCGTGCGGCTGTCCCGGCCCGGAGTCGTGAGGTAGACATCGCCGCGGACGTCCGCGAGATCTCCCGCCGGGACCCCGGCGGCGTCGTCGAGCCGCAGTGCCAGCTCGCGCCCGTCGGCCGGAGCCGCCGACGCCGACACCTCCGCGTCCATCACCGGCGCCCCGGCGCCGAGTGCGACCGCGGCGCGACGGCCGACCGCGGCGGCCGGGTCGGCCAGCTGGTGCGGTGATGCCCACGCCGCGGGAAGCCGCACGGTGCCGAGATCCGCGGCCGCGATCCGAGCGCCCTGTCGAACCGGCCGAACGGCGACCACCCGGATGACTCGCCGGCCGGCCGGCACGTGGCCGTCGGCTCCGGCGCCCAGCCGGGAGAGCCCGAGCACCGCGAGCACCACGCCCGCCAGCGCCAGGGCGAGGCTGCGACGGCGGTGACGGCTCACGCCCGTATCCCCGGGAGGCAGCGGGTGCAGTCCGCCCCCAGCGTCGGCACGCCGCACCAGCTGCAGCGCGGCGCCGAGGCGATCCGCTCGCGGAGCGCCATCAATGAGCCGGCGGGCACGGCGGGCGCGACGAGCAGCTCGACCGTCCACGCCGCGCGGAGCGATGTAGCCAGGCCGCCGTCGAGCCATCCCAGCTCCACGCCCTCGGCACCCAGGGCGGAGACGAGCTTGCGCGGGGCGCCGGCGCCCGAGACCGCGGCGATGCAGACCGCCCGGGCACGCCCGGCCGCCGCGACGCGCGCGAGGGACTCCGGATCCACCGGCACCTGCGCCCAGCGACCGGCCGACCAGCGCGTGCACGCCTTGCGGCTACCGCCCGATTCGATCAACCCGGCCCGGCGCAGCGACGCGGCGGACGGGGCCACGATCCACATCGAGGCCCGGTCCTCGACGGCATCGAGCAGCGCCGCCACCTCGGGGGGGCGCCAGCCCTGGTCGTGGGCATGTGTGGCCAGGCCGGCCAGGTAGCGCCCGCCGATGCCGGGCAGGCGCAGCTCGTGGCCGGCGCCCGCCCCGGCGAGCCCTTCGGCCCTCGCGACCCGTCCATGGGCCGAGAGGGCCGAGATGAGCCGGAGCGGCCGGGCGGCCGCCGGCTCGGGCTCTGCGGGGGCCTCGAGGAGCCGCAGGATCCCGGCGGGATCCGCGGTCATGCCTGATCGCCCAGACAGGGGAGCGTCACGACGAAGCGTGAGCCGCTCCCGACGGCGCTGGTCACGGCGATCGAGCCGCCGTGGGCCTCGGTGAGCTCCCGGGCCACGGCGAGGCCGAGCCCCGCGCCGGGCTCCGGCCGCCGCGCCTGGAAGAACTCGTCGAAGATGAACGGCAGATCGGCCTCGGCGATGCCGCGGCCCGCGTCCTCCACCGCCACCTCGAGCCCGCCGTCGACCCGACGGCCGCGAACCGTCACCTCGGTCCCCGGCGGGGCGTACTTGATGCCGTTGGTGATCAGGTTGGCGAAGATCTGGCGGACGCGGTTCTGGTCGCCGCGGACGAGCCCGCCGTTGCACGTCCAGTCGAGCCGGACACGCACGCCGCCCTGCTCCGCGACGGTCTGGAGCCGCTCGGCGACCTCGCTCACGCACGGCTCGAGCGGGAACACCTCGGCATTCACGCGCAGCTCACCCGCACGTGCGCGCGAGAGCTCGAGCAGGTCTTCGATCAGATACCCGAGCCGCTCGCACTCGCCGTCGATGACGTCGAGCTTGGCGGCCTTGTCCGGGTCGCGTTCGGATCGGTGGAGCGTGTAGACGTAGCCCTTGATCACTGTGAGCGGCGTACGCAGCTCGTGCGAGACCTTGCCGATGAACTCGGCGCGGGCCCGCTCCTCGCGGGCGAGCAGCGTCGCGAGCTCCTCGACCGAGGCGTGGAGGCGGTCGTCGACGCCTGTGCGGCGCCGGCGCAGCGGGACGCGGATCATTCCGGCCTGCACAGGCGGTAGCCGACGCCCCACTCGTTGGCGAGCCAGCCGGAGCCCGAGTGGATACGGAGCTTCTGGCGCAGCCGGCTTGCGTGCGAGTCGAGCGTGCGGGTGCGGCCCTGCGACCGGAAGCCCCACACCGACTCCAGCAGCTCGGCCTTCGTGAAGACCCGCCCAGGCTCGGACGCGAGGGTGGTCAGAAGCTGGTACTCCTTGGCCGACAGGTCGACCTTGATGCCGCCGACGGTCACCTCGCGCGAGAGCGTGTTCACGGTCAGGTCGCCGTGGCGGATGACCTCGCGGTCGCGCGACCGCGACACCCGGGCGAGGATCGCGCCGATGCGGGCGAGCAGCTCCGGGTAGTGGAAGGGCTTCGTGACATAGTCGTCCGCCCCGCGCACCAGGCCGCGGACGCGGTCGACATGCTCGGCCTTTGCGCTCAGCATGATGATCGGGAGGTCGGGATCCCACGGGTCGTTGATCCCGTCGCCGGCGCGCACCGTGCGGCAGATCTCGTAGCCGCTCATGTCGGGGAGCACGACGTCGAGGAGCACGAGGTCGGGCCGGGCGCGGCCGAGAAGCTCGATCGCCTCGGCGCCGGTCGCCGCGGTGAGGACGGTGTAGTCGTCATCGCGGAGGTTCTCGCTCAGAAATTCGACGATGCGGGGCTCATCGTCGACGACGAGCACGGTGGATCCTGCCATGGTGCTGTGGCTCCTTGGGGTCGGGGATTCGCTTTTCACTCCGGCCGCCTCGGAGTTGCGCTCTCAACGTATACGACGAGCTCGCCAACGTGAAGATATGCAACGGCAACTGTTGCATTTCCGTGAGCAGAATCCTCGGGTTGCGGTAAGTCGGCCGCCGGGACGACCTCCCCCGGACCGGCGATCGCTCGTTGCCGGCATCACCGTGGAAGCGATCCGGCATACCCGGGGTCAGACCCCGAACGGCGGCCGTGACAGTTCCGTTGCAGTTCCGTTCGGGGTCTGACCCCGGTTTCCGCCGACACAGCGCTTCCAGGACGCCCCACCTAGACTTCGCCCGCATGGAGGCAGGCGGGCAGCGACCGGCGGCCACTCGCGGCCATGTGACGGTCATCGAGGACGAGGCGTCCATCTCCGATCCGCTGCGCTCGGCCCTCGAGCGGGAGGGCTACGCGGTCTCGGTCGAGCCGACCGGGAACGGCGGGCTCGAGTCGGTGCGGCGGGGCGAGCCGGACATCGTCCTGCTCGACCTGAACCTGCCCGACCTCGACGGTCGCGACGTCTGCCGGGCGATCCGCCAGACCTCGGACGTCCCCATCATCATGCTCACCGCCCGCGGCCTCGAGACCGACCGCGTCGTCGGCCTCGAGCTCGGCGCCGACGACTACCTGGTGAAGCCGTTCAGCATGGCCGAGCTGATCGCCCGCATCCGGGCCGTGCTGCGCCGCACGGGCGACCGCGCCACGCCGGCGCCGGCCGCCGCGGCCACCCCCACGGCCATCGAGATCGGCGACGTCTCGATCGATCCGGCCACCCACGTCGCCACCCAGGGCGGCGCCTCGCTCGACCTGCCCCGGCGCGAGTTCGACCTGCTGCACATGCTGATGGCCCACGCCGGCACCGTGCTCGCCCGCAACAAGCTGATGGACGAGGTGTGGGGCGTCGACTGGTTCGGGTCGACGAAGACGCTCGACGTCCACATCGCGGGCCTGCGCCGCCGGCTCGGCGACGACGCCCACGAGCCCCGCTACATCCACACCGTGCGCGGC
>Ga0075425_100008619_pt1 | contig 10821 bp, 9 predicted proteins | sample SoiMethybrSBSTD4_FD_75300 | JGI IMG/M metagenome (GOLD analysis project Ga0075425, IMG submission 75300) | Bulk soil microbial communities from a Populus tree surrounding site in Tennessee, USA - Soil MetaG P. TD hybrid SBSTD4 | ecosystem: Environmental > Terrestrial > Soil > Tree plantation...
AACCAGCATGAAGTGTTGATGCACCATCCCGAGTCCGAGCTTGATGGCGGCTCCGGGTCCATCTATCGCGCGCTGCTCGCCGTCGATCAGGATTTCACCCTCATCGGCCGCATAGAAGCCGTAGAGAATGTTCATCACCGTCGATTTGCCGGCGCCGTTTTCGCCGATGATCGCGTGGATGGATTTGTCGGGTATGGCAAGCGAAATGTGGTCGTTTGCCAGCACCTCCCCGAAGCGCTTGGTGATGCCGCGCATCTCGACAGCGTACTTTGAGTTGTCGGTCATATCGTTTGTGCGGAGACTGCACTGATGATCGGTTTAGGTCCGCGCAATCATAATTGAAAGGCATTTGGATGTGAAGGAGTGATGCTCTGAGAGTGGAGTGGGAGCTGAGGCCAGGAATTCCAACACCCTCCCTGACCTCTGACCGCCGACCCCTGTTTAGGAAGTTACTTCGCTACTTTCGCTGAGAGAACGAGTATGAGTCCCTTGTTTCCAAGCGTCGCGGTTCCCACGACCACCTTCTCGCCGTTTCGCAGAGTCAGATCGGTGCTGATCTCCGCCGTTCCCACGTAACCTGGACCACTAAAGACGAAGTGAGTTTCCGCCAACTGTACCGAATACGCACCACCTTGATCGGGAGAGAGCAGCACATTGTGTATTCGATATTCATAGCGGGCGGTCGCCGGCTGAGTCTGCTCAATCAACTTTGCCGCCAATTCCGCAGACCCTATCAAGCTGATATTTCTCGCGCCCCCTCGAACTCGCTGTACTACCGTCGCAATGTTTGCGTAGTTCTTGTAGTTCAGTGTTGCCTGCATCTGTTTGACCACGTCAGACAGATCGTTGGGAATCGGATTGCCCGCAGCCTCTCCGTTCGTGGCAATCAGAACGTGCATACGCAGCTCGACATCAGGTTGCGCAGGCTGCGGCGTGTCGAGCCGTTTCAGTGCCTCTTCGATCGCAGCGATGTTCTCTGGAAAATCGCGCACAGAAATAGTTCTGAACTCATCGCTGTAACGAATCTCAGCGCCTTTGAACCCACTTCCCAACGATGAAACTGCTCCGATCAAAAAGCGCGGCTCACGATACTTGACGTCAAATATCTTTCCCTTGAACCCACTAAAGTCGACATAGTCGGGCGACCTCGGCTCAGCTTTTGGCGCCACCGGAGCTGGGGTGTGAGCCTGCTGCGCGAACACCCCCGATCCGAGAGTGAGCATCAGCGAAAGCAAAACGATCATTCTAATTGTTGTTTTTGACGAAACCATGAAATCTCCTAGTCTGTAGCTGGTTTTGATTGATGCGAATCAGTTTCTTTTGGGGCGAACCAGATGATTCGAATCTTTGGATCGCTTGTTTGAATCTCTATTCGCAGGACGTTTGGATCGCGGCGGCTGCTTGTGTGCAACGATGGCGCAGGGACGGTCTCGAACGAGGTCGCATTTAGTGACCGCTGCTCGTCGACGCCTCGGTCTATCGAAGGTTTCAAAGTTCGAGACCGATGAATACTTCCGCCGATCTGTGAACGATCGCGTCGCTTCGGGGCACCCTCAGAGTTATTACTCGAGGCGACGTTTCCAGACTTATTGTCGCCCGCGTCGCTGGACGATTCTCTATCGGAGGTCGATTCGGCATCGGCGACGACATCGTTACGATTCACTTTGCCTCGCTGTTGGTACACATACAACACAGCTGCCGCCGACAAGATCAATATCGCCGCGGCCAGCGCGAATACATATCTCCGCGAGAAATAAGCCCCGAGAGCGGCGAGCAGCGACCGATTCTGAGCCGCCTGGTCGATTTGCACCAGCACGTCCGACTTGATAGCGCTCAACCTTGCGTCATCAAACTCCGGCAGGTCATCCGAACTCCACCAGGTCTGGCTCTCTTTGTATTCATCAGCAAGCCAGTTGCATCTGCCGCACTGTTCGAGATGCAACTCGATCTTAGCCGCGGTGCGAAAGTCGAGATCGCCCTCCACATAAAGCGGTAAATTCTTTTGAACGCGCCTGCAATTCATCTTCGTGTCCTCGTCGCGGTTTTCAATACGCGATCTCTGTATTGTTTGATCTTCGCACGGGCCGAGCTTATCTGGGTTCGCACCGTGGTCTGGCTCGATCCGAGAGCGCGGGCAACCTCCTCGGTCGACAAGCCCTCCAGATCCCGAAGCACCAGAGCCGCTCGTTCTTTTGACGAAAGCGTATCGAGCGCCTCGGCAATCATGGCTCGCTGTTGGGAGCGAATCGCGTTGGCCTCGATGTCTTCGTTGCTGGCTAACGCATCGAGCCGGCCAGCATCTTGTTCGGTTTCAAAGGACTCGAACCGGCGAGCTCCTCCGCGTTTGCGCAACTGATCGCGACAAACGTTGACTACGATCCGATAGAGCCAGGCGGCGAAATCCTGATCGGTTCGAAACCCGCCAATGTACTTGTGCACTCTGAGGAAGACTTCCTGAGTTGCGTCGTAAGCGTCCTCGCGGTTGCGCAGAATTCGCCAGGATGTCGAAAGAACCTTGCGCTGATAACAGTCGATCAACTCTTCGTAAGCCGATGAATCGCCTGCCTTTGCGCGATCGATTAGTAACGTGCGAGACGGCGAGTTCGCTGATTCTTCGCACAACCTCAGGTTGTCGGTCATCAATGCTATTTCAGCAACCTCACCAGACATCCGTTGTCACCCTCGCTCCTATTGTTTTCTACTCGCGGTCGGCGAAAAGCGTTGAGAACTTTTCACGAGCGTTCAAACGAAAAAGAGGGCGGATCGATTCATTAATTCGGGAGGGAAGGATCGAAGATCGAGGATGGAGGATCGAAGATCGAGGATGGAGGATCGAAGATCGAGGATGGAGGATCGAGCACGGAGGATCAAGGATCAATCACGATTTAGGGTCGAGATTTTAGGATTCAGGACACCGGAAATCCGGTGCCAGAACAATATGGATGACTACAAAACCCATCCCCATCCTCCATCCTCTATCCTCTATCTTCTATCTTCTACCCTCTCTCCTTGACATATTCGCGTTCGATGGCGGTGATTTTTTCGACGCGGCGGCGGTGGCGATCTTCTGTAAGATCTGTTGCCAACCAGGCACGAACAATATCGCGCATGCGCTCGGTGGAAATCATTTTTCCTCCAAGGGTCAAAACGTTGGCGCCGTTGTGCTCGCGGCTGTTGCGCGCGGAGGCCTCGTCATAACACATAGCGGCGCGCACGCCGGGAACCTTGTTGGCCGCCATGCACGATCCGATTCCAGCTCCGTCAACGACGATACCAAGATCGCAGGACTTGGCGGCAACGGCTCGCGCAACGAGGTGCGCATAGTCAGGATAGTCGACAGCTTCAGTCGAGTGAGTTCCAAAATCCTGATGATCGTGGCCAAGTTCCATCAGCAGGCTTTTGATTTGTTCTTTCATCTCGAACCCGCCGTGATCGGCGCCGAGAGCGATCTTTTTCTTATTCGCGGCGCTGCGCCGTCGCACTCGCTCGAGCTGAATGCCTCGTTCGCGGATCAAGTCCTGAGCGAGCGGAGTCAACAGGGCGGTCTCGTCGATCCTCAGCGTGTCTCCGGCATTGGCCTCGCGAATCTCATTTTCGGTGATTACCTGTTTGCCTCGTTCATCCATGACGCTCATAAGAATGAGGATTCTAGGTTTTGAGTTTGTGATTGTCGACCCGATTCGATTCTCGGTGCCAGGCACTGCGATTTTGCGATTCTCGGTGCCATTCTCGGTGCCAGGCACTGCGATTTTGCGATTCGGGTAGAGCAGCACAGGAAAAAGTAAGGAAGGACTCAATAGGAAAGAGATTTGCGGTTGGTAATAAAGAGATTCGCGGTTGGTAATAATGAGCCGGCAGTTGATCAGCGAGAGCTATTTCTCAGCTTCATCCTCTTGCATTCCCGTGATGACAATGAAGCACATTCTATTCTTTGGACTCGAGAGCGTCGCTTACCGCAGCTAAGAATGCCGCTCTGGTGAAAGGTTTTGCTAGCGTACGCTGCGCGCCTAGCTTCTCGGCAATCGTCAAATAGGTTTCACCACTAATTTGACCGCCGCCTGACACTGCCAGAATCTTGATGTTCGGTTCTCGACGTCGAACTTGCATGATCAGCTCGAGTCCGTCCACCCCTGGCATCAATACATCTGTGATGATTAGGTCGGGAGGCGGATCAAATCCTTCCCTGATCTGCTGCCCGTCGCTTGCCTCGAACACTTCGTATCCCGCTTCCTCGAGGAACAGTTTGATCAAAGTTCTGAGTTGTTTATCATCTTCAACAAGCAATATACGAGGCATCTTTTGCTCCTCGGCTCTCGCACTATTCATCTTCGTCAAACAACATTGCTGTCACCTTCTCGCTTTTACCTTTAGCTACCGGGAGCAAATAAACAAATGACGATGCCAGGATCGACAGGGCTCGCTTGTTCAGAATACCGATCAGAGGTCGGCTAAAGAATCAGGATAGCTTTGATTTTCGTATCCGAGTATTACCTACCTGAGTATCGGTGTTTTCCTTACAAACCGGCCGGCTGAAATAGTTTATGAAAGTTTTGCGTTGGTTTGTGCCCGTTGATAACATAGCTTTCCAAACCCTTCTTGAACCTTGTCGCACCAGCAGAGTACGCCGATTACCTTAAGTGGCACCCAGAGCTGTACAATTATCGACCGGTTGCGGGTGAACGCAAATGAGAGTGCTGATAGTTGATGATCATGCGGTAGTCAGGGATGGCGTGAAGCGAATTGTTACCGAGCAACTGGGCGACTGTGAGTTCGGCGATGCCAGAAGCTCCCGAGACGCGCTTGATCTCGCCCGAGAATCGAAGTGGGACGTTATCGTATTGGATATCACTCTCGGCGAAAATAGCGGCATAGATACGCTAAAGGAACTAAAACAGATTTCCCCGCGGACACCGGTCTTGATCCTCACGATGCATTCCGAAGAACAGTACGCACGTCGAGCCTTCAAAGCGGGCGCTGCCGGGTATATCACCAAGGATGTTTCGCGATCGGAGCTCTCCAGCGCGCTCAAGAAGGTAATCGACGGAGGCAGATATGTCAGCCCGGCGCTGGTGGAGAGATTGGTGTTTGATATCGAAAGAGGCACTGAAGGACCGCCTCACGAGGCCCTTTCTGATCGTGAGTTCGAAGTGCTGCGGCTAATCGGTTCCGGAAAGACGGTCAGCGAAATCGCCAATTTGCTATCGCTCAGCGATAAGACCATCAGCACCTATAGAGCGCGCATTCTGGAAAAGATGGGGATGAAGACCAACGCCGAACTCACCCATTACGCAATCAAGAACAAGCTGGTTGAGTAGGTGCGCGAGAGAGTCTGTAGTTTGTTACGTCGGTGGAGGTGACCGCAATGGCAAGTGAGTTAAGAAAGACAGGGCTCAGCGTTGTCGGCAGCCTTCCGTGGGGCACACACTTCTGTCACTTCTACAACAGCAAACAAGATCTGGTCGACATTTCGCTTCCCTACCTCAGGGCCGGATTAGAGAACGATGAATTCTGTCTCTGGGTCGTCGCTGATCCAGTCGGCGAAGAAGAAGCGCGAGAGATTTTAAAGAATAGTCTTCCCGAAGCCGAACGACATTTAGCAGAAGGCGACATCGAAATTGTGTCACACAGATCTATGCTCTCTTCAGCTCACCGACAAGTGCCAGGCGACGGGATCGAGATAGTTTCCTCAAGCGACTGGTATCTGGCAGGCGGCGCTTTTGCTCCTGAGCGGGTCATCAGCGGATGGAACGCAAAGCTAGCTCAGGCCGTCGCCGAGGGTTATGCCGGAATGAGGGTGAGCGCAAATGAATCCTGGCTCACTAAAGATAACTGGAACGACTTCTCCCATTATGAACAGATGCTCGACCAGACCTTGGGCAATCGGTCAATGATTGTTATGTGCAGCTATCCGGTGTCGACCGCGAGCGCGACTGAAATTCTGGATGTAGCCAGGACGCACCGCTTTGCCGTCGTAAAACGAAATGAGAATTGGGAAATTCTCGAGACTCCAGGATTCTCTAGACCCATGCCGCCCGTGTTCTTCGCGACTCCAGTACCGCAAGCCATTCTTCGGTTAGACAACAGACAATTTATTGAGGTGAATAATGCATTTGTTCAGCTATTCGGCTACGAGCGCGGGGAGATGATAGGGCGTGCTCCACTCGACGTGAGTCTAACGACCGATCCGGCAGAACTCGATGCGCTGATTGAAACAGTAAGCAAGGAAGGAAACGTGGTTGGCCATGAAACTCGCATGCGCACCAAATCCGGCGGCGCGGTCGATATCATTCTCTTCCTGGCGCCGATTCAGTTGGCTGGTAACGAATGCGTTCTGGCTACCAGCTTCGACAATACTGAACGCAAGAGGGCCGAGGACGAAATAAGGCTAGCAGGGGAGCAAGCGCGCAAGGTTCTCGACACTATACCTCAGCAAATCTGGAGCGGGCCGGCTGACGGCACTATAGACTATTGCAACTATCAGTGGCGAGCCTACGCGGGACTAACCCTGGAAGAATTACAAGGTGACGGATGGCAGCGCATCCTGCATCCGGACGATAAGGATCGGGCGGTGAGAGCATGGTGCGAGTCGGTTTCCACCGGAAAGTTATTCGAGAACGAGGAACGTCACCGACGATTCGACGGCACGTATCGCTGGTTTCTTTGTCGTGGTGTGCCGCTCCGTGATTCCCAGAGCCGTATCGAACGTTGGTACGGATCGAATACCGACATCGATGACCTTAAAAGAGCCGAGGATGCTTTGCGTTGCCGCGAAGATGAGCTTCGGTTGGTCGTCGACACTATTCCTGTTATGGCGTGGACCGTTCGGCCTGACGGTATCGTTGATTTCCTCAGTCGGCGTTGGACCGATTACGGCGGAATTACGCTGGAGCAATTTGTTGCCGACCCGACTGGTCCAATACATCCTGATGATGTTGAGCGAGTTTTAAGAAAGTGGGACGTACAGATGGCGCTTGGCGAAACTTACGACGACGAAATGCGTTTGCGTGGGGCCGACGGTGAATATCGTTGGTTCCTGGTGCGCACCGCACCATTCCGCGACGAGCAGGGAAATATCGTGAAGTGGTACGGAGTATCGATTGATATAGAGGATCGCAAACTGGCGGAGGATGAGCTTAAGGCCACAAGCAAACAGTTGCGTGCGCTCTCGGCTAGCTTACAGTCGGCACGGGAAGAGGAAGGTACTCGCATCGCGCGCGAGCTTCACGATGAGCTTGGTTCTGCTCTGACCAGCCTGAAGTGGGATCTTGAGTCAGTCGATAAGCTTTGCTCTGAGTCGATCGACCCATCAGATCCTTTGCCGGTTCGAGAAAAGATCAAGGAGATGATTCAGCTTTTGGACAACACCGTGAACGCGGTCGTTAGGATCTCATCTGAGCTTCGTCCGACAATTCTGGACGATCTCGGGTTGCTGGCAGCAATTGAATGGCAAGCACAGCAGTTCGAGTCTCGCACGGGCATCTTGTGCCAGATCGATTCATTCGTCGAACAGGTTGATTTGAGCCGCGAGCAAGCAACGGCCGTATTTCGTATCGTCCAGGAGGCTATGACCAACGTACTTCGACACGCTAATGCGACAAGAGTGAACATTACGATGGCCGAGGAGGAGGACGGTGACTTTGTGCTGGAGATTCGGGACAATGGCATCGGGATTACAAAAGATCAAGTAACTGCCGCGCAGTCCCTGGGCCTGATCGGAATTCGCGAACGCGCGAGCATTGCCGGTGGAGCAATAGAGATCACCGGCGCACCTGCCAAAGGGACAGTGGTTACACTCCGCATTCCTCTTTCCAACTACACCTCCAAATGAACAGCGTTACTGTGCGGCGATTAGCCGAGTACAGATGATTGCACCTGTAAGGGAAACTCCGACATCCAGGACCGTCCAACGCTGACACAATAATCAAAACTATCCCGATACAAAGCTATCGCCACGTTTTGTACCCTCGCGATGGACGATAGTCGATGAAGACAATTAAGGTTTTGATCGTTGAAGATCATGCATTGGTGCGAGCCGGACTTCGTGCACTCCTGGAAAGAATCCCAGGCATAGACGTAATCGCAGAGGCGGTTAACGGTGCTGAGGCCATTGAAATGGTCCGCAAGCGACCTCCTGATGTCGTTTTTATGGACATCGCAATGCCGGTTCTCGATGGTTTGAAAGCAACGTCTCTCATCTCCAGCAGCTATCCGGAGATTCGGATAATAATGGTCTCGATGTACGCGCGCGAAGAATACGTCCGAGAGGCGATGGCGGCAGGAGCAGCGGGGTATCTGGTGAAGCGGGGCGCGACCGGAGAGCTGGAGCGAGCGATCAGAGCCGTCGTTGACGGCGCAACTTATATCAGCCCGGAAGTCGCACGAGACCTCTCAAGAGACCCCACTGGAAGCTCGAGAACGCACGATGTTTCTCTTATGACGCCTCGACAGAATGAGGTCCTGCGATTAATAGCAGAAGGTAGAAGCACGACAGAGATCGCGAGCATTCTGAAAATCAGCGCAAAGACGGTGGAGACCCACCGAGCAAATTTGATGGATCGTTTGAACATTCACGATGTGCCGGGTCTCGTTCGATTTGCTATTCGGGCTGGTTTGGTTTCCCTTGACGGAAGTGAGCGGAAGAAAGAGGAGTAGTATTTGACAGCAAAAACCGGCTCTCGTATATTGCACGCTCAACCAAATCCAAACACATCTCAGGAGCCCCGATGAGCGCGACAGAACGAGCCTCTTTCATGCAAGATCCGAATCTCAAGATCCTGATCGACGCCGACCGTTTGCAGGAGAGGGTCCGCGAAATGGGCCAGCAAATCACTCGTGATTATGACGGCAAGCGCCTTCACCTTGTGGGAGTGCTGAAAGGAGCGTGTGTCTTTCTCTCGGATCTTATGCGCTCAATAGATCTGCCGTTGTCGGTCGATTTTATCGGGATCTCAAGCTACGGAGCGTCCACGAAGTCATCAGGCGAAGTTCGGATCACCAAGGACCTTGATGTAAGCCTCGCTACAAAAGATGTGTTGATCGTCGAAGACATCATCGACACCGGATTGACTTTGAACTATATGGCGAACATCTTTCGTTCGCGTGAAGTCAGTTCGCTGGCCATCGCTGCGTTGCTCGATAAGCCAGAACGTCACGAGATCCAAATCGACGCGCAATACATCGGCTTCACGATTCCGAATCACTTTGTAGTCGGGTACGGATTGGACGTTGGTGAGATGTATCGAAACCTGCCGTACATTGGAGTGCCGCAGGATCCCGAAGGCCTGCTGAAACACTAGCACTACATATTTATCAGCACTCTCAGAACGATCATCACAAACAAATAGTGACATGCAACGTAGAAGGCAATGATCGACCTTCCGCGTCGATCCACACCCACCTGCCGAAGTTTGTAAGCTAAGTTCCTTCCAGCTTCGACCACCTTGTCTCGGAGATCGAGTCCCAGATACTTCTCGATTCGGTTCGATTCAATCAGCGTAATCGCGTCCTTCTCCTCTATCGGCCTCGATTCGCATCGCGAGAGCGCTTCGTTCATCAAAGATCGCGACTCGCGCAATCGCGGCCACAGGAACAGGAGCCAGCCGAGCATTGCCATTACCCAAAAGCAGTGCGCGATCCAATTCACCAACTGCCAAATCCAACTCAGCACCGACACTATCCCGAGCCAGACTTGTTTCACGCTGTACTCGAAATCCGAAAGAAGACGATTGAGGAGCTTGATGATCTCTGCAGACACGTTGTTGAGCATTAGCGCTGCTCGCATCCATTTCGAAGGTCGCGGCTTTGGTTTCGGAAGCGGGTCCCAGCCGGGGCCGCCGTTCACCGTGCGGGTAGAGGGCTGCCATCCAGAAGTTCCTCGAGGGAACCGGTAACCGGGATACGCGGCTCTGACATCTCGGAATGTAACCATTCGATCCCCGGCGTGTCCTCCGTCGGAATAAATGGTGCTCCAGTAGTCGTTGTACTTGGCCAATCGTGCGTGAGAAACGGCGGCGGTGTAAAGCGCGTCTCGCGCTGCTCGAGTTTTTGGAAACCGACGCGCCACTTCCAGGAAGATCGGGAGCGAGTTCGCCGCCATATCGTGCCTTTGCATGTAATCGAATAGCTTTTGAGATTCTCCGGGTTGTCGGAAACCGACGCCGTGATCGAGATCACAAAGGAGGTAGTGCCGGATGCCGTGCCACGCAACCGGATTGTAAAAGAGGAGAGATCGTTCGAACTGGTAGCTCGCGACTTGATAGAGAGCCTCAGCCCTCGCCTCGTCTCCCTCAGCAGATGCAGCTTCGCGTTCCAACCTTTCAAGATCATTTGCAGTCCTCAGGTCCTGGTCGACCCACTGTTCTCGCACCCCTCGGATGTGGGTATCGATTTGCTTTATTTTTTCAGGGTCAGCTTCGGGGTGATCACCTCTGTAATATCGCGCGCTTTTATACCTAAAATCCTCGTCAACGCTTCGAGCGAGCGGCCTGATGCTTGACAACACCTCTCTGGCCTCAGCCCATCGGCGGTCGCGCAAGTATCGGACTCCTAGCGCGTATAAGAACTCCTCGCGATGTTGAATCGACGGGCGCTTGTCGATGAAAGCTTTGAGCTGATCGGCGGTCATCAAAACATCGGTGAAATAGGCAATGTCATATCGATAGTCGACTGCCAGGTACGCATCCAGCGCGCCCTCCAAATCTCCCTCGTCCTCACGCAACGTCGCGAGCAGCCGCCAACCTCCCTCAGTGTATCGATTGCTACGGTTTTCTTTTACCAGCGTCTCAAGCGCCTGTTTTGCAGATGCAAATTGTTTCAACTTAA
>Ga0075425_100008623_pt1 | contig 10819 bp, 9 predicted proteins | sample SoiMethybrSBSTD4_FD_75300 | JGI IMG/M metagenome (GOLD analysis project Ga0075425, IMG submission 75300) | Bulk soil microbial communities from a Populus tree surrounding site in Tennessee, USA - Soil MetaG P. TD hybrid SBSTD4 | ecosystem: Environmental > Terrestrial > Soil > Tree plantation...
GACCGACAGCGCATCGCGCCATTCGAAGAATCTCGAGAGCTGGGCCATGGTGAAACGAATAGCACCGCTGGCGCGCCGTGGTTTCTGCTTTCGCTCAACGTATAGAGCCAGCTGTTTGCGCAGGAATAGATTCTCGGCGGCGAGTGGCACTGGAGACCGAAGAATCAGTTGGAGGAAACGCAGAATATCAAGGAGCACGTCAAAGGCGCCCCTCATCAGTTTAGAAAAAACAAAAAGACTCGGCATTGAACGATAGGATCGCACAATCTGGCACGCCGCTCATGACATGCCTTTAAGTCTACGTGGATAACATTTTTGCGGAGGACAGGTGCCAACACGTGTAATTAATACAGCTAGAGGGTCGAGATCATACGCAAATGCCGTGTGGCCGGTGGCGCGAGCGACTATCGCGGCTGTCCCGGACCCAGCCATCGGATCCAATACCCTCAATCGTCGCTTTCGAAGACGGAGCGTATCCCACGGAATGCTTGCGGCCATCCTTGCCGGAAACGGGTGCACCGCCCGCCGTCGCAAGGATTCCAAATTAATAGGTGGACTGTTCGTCTGCACGAGCTTGCTCCGACCCGATATGTTTGCATAGCGGGAATCTGTGAGCGAAAAGTTATACACGGGTATGCTGTCTAAGTCACCCGAAACAAATAAAGACTTGCATTGTCTTACGAGCACGTTAGGATCCCGATTTCGCTTAAGATTCAGCCACTGACTATGTTGAAAGATGTTGAACGAGAACAATCGCGGGGGATTTCGCATCTACAAAAACGTCTACAGCCCGTTCCGGAGGCAGTCCGAAACGGGCTGTATCTCTTTGAATCCAAAAATCGGGGCGAGAGGATTTGAACCTCCGACCCCCTGGTCCCGAACCAGGTGCTCTAGCCAGGCTGAGCCACGCCCCGATGACAAACTCGATTAGTGTAGCACGACAGGGAGAGCGCGTGCGGCAGCCGTGAAGCCGCCGCACGCATCGAACTAGTGGGCGATTTTGTGAGCCATCGCGTGCGCCGCTGACGAACCTTGACCGCTGGTCGTTTCGTCGTAGGAACCGGCACCGAAGGCGTAGGCGATCTCGCTGTGTTGAGTAAGATCGAGACCAATGCGTTCTTCTTCGGGGGTCAGACGCAAACCGAGGATCGGTTTCAGGACCAGGAGAATGACGGCTGTGCCGGCCGCCGCGAAGACGAGCGTCGCGCCGACCGCGGTCGCTTGAATTCCAAGCTGCGCGGGATTGCCGAACAATAATCCGTCGGCACCGGCGGGATTCACAGCCTTCGACGCGAAGACGCCCGTCAGCAGCGCGCCCAGAATTCCGCCGACGCAGTGAACGCCGACGACGTCCAGCGAATCGTCGTAGCCGAGTTTCGCTTTAGCAAGGCATGCGGAATAGCAGACGATCCCGGCAGCGGCGCCGATCACAATCGATGACATCGGCCCGACGAAGCCAGAAGCCGGAGTGATCGCAACCAAACCTGCCACGGCGCCGGACGCAGCGCCGAGCATCGTCGGCTTCCCTTTCAATATCCATTCAAAAAACATCCACGCGAGAGTTGCAGCAGCCGCAGCGGTGTTTGTCGCAACGAATGCGCTAACCGCGAGGCCATTCGCCGCGACCGCGGAACCGGCATTGAATCCGAACCAGCCCACCCACAGCAGCGAAGCGCCGATCACCGTGAGCGGAAGATTATGCGGAGGCGTAGGTTCAACACCGTAGCCGACGCGTTTGCCCATGATCAACACGGCGACGAGAGCCGAAATTCCCGAGCTGATATGAACAACGGTGCCACCGGCGAAATCCAGCGCGCCCATCGTTCGCAGCCAGCCGCCTGCGCCCCATACCCAGTGAGCGAGCGGATCGTAAATGATCGTGGCCCAGAGAAGAGAAAACACGAAGAACGTTTTGAACTTCATTCTCTCAGCGAACGCACCGGTCATCAGCGCGGGCGTGATGATGGCGAACATGAGCTGATAAACCATGTACGCCTGGTGCGGAATTGTCGCGGCGTAGTCGGGATTACCTGTGAATCCGACACCGTTCAAACCGAGCCACTGCAGGCCGCCTGCTAATGGACTGCCGGGACCGAACGCGATGCTGTATCCGAAGAGCACCCATTGAACGCTGATCAGCGCGGCCATGACGAAGCTCTGCGCGAGCGTTCCCAGAATGTTCTTCGTGCGGACCATGCCGCCGTAGAACAGCGCGAGCCCGGGGATCGTCATCAACAGCACGAGGGCAGCGGAAATCAGGACGAAAGCGGTGTCACCGGAGTCGAGAGCCGGCGTGGCCGGCGCAGCGCCAGGATCCTGGGCAAATGCCGGCCAAGCGCTCAGGAATACAAACAGCAGAAACGCAAAACCTATAGACAGTCGTATCTTCTTCACACAGCCTCCTCATCAATGGCGGGACTGGATACTTCGCCAAAACAAAAAAAGCCCTCGCCCTCGAAAGGAAGGTCAAAGGACTTCGTCGTCGCGACGCGCGCACTCCGTTGTGCAGGTGTCGGCGGATTTTTTACTGTAGCCGACGGCAGGAGTCAACAGTTTTGTCGGACAATTTTGTACCTGATTAAAAATCGCTAATTAAAGCAGGGCTTACTTGCGCCGGTTGCCATCCTTGGGAGAGGCAAAAAGAAGCTCGGTCCAACGGATGAAGTGGTTGAAGTAGGTTTGAGAGGTCCGGTCCAACTGGAGCGGGCAAATCGATACATACCCGGCAGCGACGGCCTCGTAGTCGGTCATGGGCCCGGCCGCGGCGGGTTGCTCTTTTTCGTTGTGCAGTTCTTCGTGCAGCCAGAAGTATTCGCGTCCGCGCGGGTCCATGTTCTCGACCAGTACGGGCTTTGAGGCTCGTCGGCCCTGGCGTGTAACGCGGAATTCACCATTCCAGAGTTGGGGATAATTGACGTTCAGGATCACGTCGGGCGGCAGGCCATCCTCTAATACACGCGCCGCCAGGCGCGCAGCGATCTCGGCCGCTGGCATGAAGTCAGGCGCATTTCGCCCAAACATCGAAATTGCGATTCCGGGAATGCCCTGAAGTGCCGCTTCGAAAGCGGCGGCCACCGTTCCCGAATAGCTGATGTCATCGCCGACGTTCGCTCCGCGGTTCACGCCGGAAACCACGAGTGCGGGTTTCTCTTTAAGGATTCGCAGCGAGGCGAGAATCACGCAATCGGCGGGATTTCCTTCGACGGCGTAGCGGTCGGGACCTGCCTGGTGGTACCGCAGGGGCTCATTGAGCGTGATACAGTGGCTCGTCGCGCTCATCTCCCGATCGGGAGCGACAACGGTTACATGCCCGAGGTCACCCAGGGTGGCCTCGAGCGCTTCCAGAGCAGGCGACTGGATGCCGTCGTCGTTTGTTACCAGGATCTCCACTAGTCGGGACGAGAGGATTTGAACCTCCGACCACACGCACCCCAAGCGTGTGCGCTACCAGGCTGCGCTACGTCCCGATATCGTCACCTTACGTTTTCCGCTGAAGCAAAGTCAAGATGTCGCGTAGCTCCTTGCGGACCTGAATCAGCACCTTATCGCGCTCGGCTCCTTGCTGGGCGCGGTTTTTCGACAGCATCTTGCGTGCACCAGGAATCGTAAATCCGCGGTTGTAAAGAAGGTCTTTGATTTTCAAGACCATCTCGACATCCTTCCTTTTATACACGCGATGTCCGGATTTCGATTTCTGCGGCGCGAGAAATGGGAACTCGGTCTCCCAAAACCGCAGCACATAGGCCTCGACACCGACGATATCGCAGACTTCACCGATCCGAAAAAACAGCTTGTCAGGAATTTCGGGGATTGACATCACGATTCCTTGGGCGGGGAAATTCCGGGTCTGACTAGTCTGACTACTTGTTTCCGAAACAACTAGTCAGACTAGTCAGACCCGGAATTTCCCCGCCCGGTCCTTGCGCGCTGCCTGATTATAATCGGCGTCCCTGTGAATGGGAACCGCTCCCGAATTCGATTCTCCACAAATCGCTCGAAAGAAAAATGCAGCTTCTTCGTTTTGTTTGAAAACATGACGAACGTCGGAGGGTTGACCTTCACCTGCGCGACGTAGCGAATTTTGATATCCGACGGCAGCCCGCCGCGGCTCAACGCTTCCTGCTGGAGGAATTCGTTCAACACGCGGGTCGGGATGCGCACGAAACGAGCCTCGTGAACCTCTCGGATTATTCCATAAAGCTTTTCGACGCGCTGTCCGGTCTTCGCCGATATGAATACGATGGGCGCGAACGAAAGAAACTTGAGTTTCTCGCGAATTTCTTTTTCGAAGTCCGCCGTGATGCGATACGTTTTTTCCACGAGATCCCACTTGTTTACGGCGATGATCACCGACCGTGCGGCTTCGTGAGCGTAGCCGCCGATGTGGGCATCGAGCGCTGTCACGCCTTGCGTTGCATCGATGATAAGAATCGCGATATCGCTTCGCTCAAGATGTCTGCGCGCCATGACCACGCTCAGCTTCTCGGCTTTCAGATCCGTCTTGCCTTTTCTGCGAATGCCCGCCGTGTCGACAAAACGCACGGTGAGTCCGTCATGCTCGACAATGCTGTCGACCGGGTCGCGCGTGGTGCCGGCTGTAGGAGAAACCATGGCGCGCTCTTTCCCGGTCAGTTTGTTGAGAAGCGTTGATTTTCCAACGTTCGGACGGCCGATAATCGCGACTCGAATCTCTCCTTCCTTTTGATTCTCTTCTTCTGCAGGCGCTGGCACCGTAATTGCAAGTTCGTCCAGTAGTTCGGTAATCCCACGACCATGTTCAGCAGAAACTGGAAAAACGTGGTCGATGCCAAGTCCGAGAAATTCAGCGGTTTCCGATGTCTGTTTTTCGGAATCGATCTTGTTGACGACGAGGAAGGTGGTCTTTTGGGTTCGCCGCAGCAGCCGAACAAGCTCTTGGTCGGCTACCGTTAAACCCGCACGGCCATCCACGATGAGGAATATTAACGATGCGGCCTCTATGGCAATTTTCGCTTGATGGAAGATCTGAGCCGGCATCTCGCTCTCCTCACCGGGGACGATGCCGCCGGTATCGACGACCTCGAAAGATCTTCCATTCCAGGTGACCCTGCCATATATGCGATCTCGAGTAATGCCCGGTTCGTCCGTAACTATAGCCCGGCGTTGCCCGATGATTCGGTTGAAGAGGGTGGATTTGCCGACGTTTGGCCGGCCGACTATGGCGATCAGCGGTAGAGGGGAGTTCATGAAGGGCTCCAATGGGATTTTCGGGTGTCGGATTTCGGATGTCGGATTTGGGGAGCGCTTAATTGTTAGACGGGCCGACCGCAATCCGAATTTGGTGCCGCTATCCTTTTGGAAGATAGCACATCAAAGGATATGGGACCTGAAATGTCTCCAGGTGATTTATAGTCGAGTCACCGAAACTGTTTCCGTTTTGAAAACCCAGCGATCGGAGGCGTTCTGAGGCTCACGTCCAGCTTCAGCTTCATTTCCGGTCCTTTTTTTTGGCCGGTAGGAAAACAAGGTGGAACGTATGCATGACCAGACAGAGACCGTGAATATTCTCAGCGCTATCGCGAACCTGCAAAGCGCGCAGGAATACCAGGAACTGAATTGGGAGGGCTCCTTCGAGGACTACCTCAAATTGGTTCAGGAAAATCCGCGGGTCACGCGGAATGCGTTCCAGCGGATTTACGACATGATCCTCTCCTACGGGGTAGACGACTACCTCGAACACAAGAAGAAGATCACTCGATACCGTTTCTTCCGTGACGACCGGCACAACGGGCGCGATGCCGTTTACGGCATCGATCAGAGCCTGAATCACCTGGTCGACATTTTCAAGTCGGCTTCAAAGAACTACGGCACCGAGCATCGCGTCATCCTTCTGCACGGGCCCGTCGGCAGCGCGAAGAGTACGATCGTGCGTCTGCTCAAGAAAGGTCTCGAGGACTACTCGCAGCGCCCCGAGGGCGCGATGTACACGTTCGCATGGACGAACATCGCAAACGACGTCGAGAAGGAAGTCTTTGCGCTCGTCAGTGACGAACTGCCCTGCCCGATGCGCGAAGAACCGCTGCATCTGATTCCTGCCGATCAGCGCGGCAAGCTGATCGAGGAACTCATGCGCAACAGCAGCGACCCAAGCTACCCGATCAATATCGAAGGTGATCTCTGCCCTGCCTGCCGCCAGATGTATCGGGAACTGATGCGCCGCTACAAGGGCGATTGGTTCAAGGTGATGGATCACGTGAAGGTTCGCCGCCTTGTGCTCTCTGAAAAAGACCGCAACGGCATCGGAACCTTCCAGCCGAAGGACGAGAAGAATCAGGATTCGACGGAACTCACGGGCGACATCAACTATCGCAAGATCGCCATTTACGGTTCGGACTCCGATGCTCGCGCTTTCAATTTCGACGGCGAGTTCAACGTTGCAAACCGCGGCATCATTGAGTTCATCGAAGTTCTGAAACTCGAAGTCGCGTTCCTGTACGATCTGCTCGGCGCCAGCCAGGAACATAAGATCAAGCCGAAGAAATTCCCGCAGACCGATATCGACGAAGTGATCATCGGCCACACGAACGAACCGGAATACCGCAAGCTTCAGAACAACGAGTTCATGGAAGCTTTGCGCGACCGCACGGTGAAGATCGATGTGCCGTACATCACGAAACTCACCGATGAGATCAAGGTCTACGAGAAGGATTACAACTCGAACAGGATCCGCGGGAAGCACATCGCACCGCATACGATTGCGATGGCTTCTATGTGGGCCGTGCTCACGCGCCTCGAAGTTCCGAAGAAAGCCAACCTCACCCTGCTTCAGAAACTGAAGCTGTATGACGGAAAGACGCTGCCCGGCTACACCGAAGATTCCGTGAAGGAACTGCAGCGCGACGCCGCACGCGAAGGCATGGACGGCATTTCGCCGCGCTACATCCAGGACAAGATCTCCAACGCACTGGTGAACGAGCAGTTCGCCGGCTGCGTGAATCCGTTCATGGTTCTCAACGAACTCGAAAATGGATTGCGCCATCATTCACTGATCAAATCGGACGAACAGCGAAAGAACTTCCGCGAGCTGCTCTCGGTTGTGAAGCACGAGTACGAGGACATCGTTAAGAACGAAGTGCAGCGCGCGATCTCGGCCGACGAGGAAGCGATCTCGCGGCTCTGCTCGAACTACATCGACAACGTAAAGGCGTACACGCAGAAAGAGCGTGTGAAGAATAAGTACACCGGCCAGGACGAGGAGCCGGATGAGCGCCTGATGCGGTCGATCGAAGAGAAGATCGATATTCCCGAAGGACGCAAGGACGACTTCCGGCGGGAAATCATGAATTACATCGGCGCCCTGGCGATCGAAGGGAAACAGTTCAACTATCGAACCAACGAGCGGCTTTACAAGGCGCTCGAGTTGAAGCTGTTCGAAGATCGCAAAGATTCGATCAAGCTGACGAGCCTTGTTTCCAATGTCGTCGACAAGGAGACTCAGGAAAAGATCGACGTCGTGAAGAGCCGATTGATGAAGAACTACGGCTACTGTGATGTGTGTGCGACCGACGTGTTGAATTACGTCGCCAGCATCTTTGCCAGAGGAGACGCTAAGGAATAACGCGGGCTAACGCCCGCGTTCAGGCCAAGGACATGGTCTTAAACATTGAACAAGATTATCTTCGCTTTCGGCAGATCGTTCGCGGCCGCATCAAGCAGGACCTGAAGAAATACATTTCGCAGGGTGAGCTGATCGGCAAAAAGGGAAAAGACTTTGTCAGTATCCCGATCCCGCAGATCGAAATGCCGAACTTCCGCTTTGGCCGCCGCAACACCGGCGGTGTCGGTCAGGGCGATGGCGAGCCCGGCCAGGCGCTGGCTCCGGGCGACGTGGATGAAGACGGCAAGGGTCAGGCCGGAAATGCTCCGGGCGGCCACATCCTTGAAGTCGATCTCACCATGGACGAACTCGCGCAGATCCTCGCCGAAGAGCTCGAACTGCCGCGAATTCAGCCCAAGGGAAGCGCGAAAATCAAGACCGAACGCGATCACTATTCGCAGGTATCGAAGGTCGGTCCTGAATCGCTTCGCCACTTCAAGAGGACGTACAAAGAAGCGCTGAAGCGGCAGATCACCGCCGGCTCCTACGACCCGCTGAATCCGTACATCGTGCCGATCCACGAAGACAAGCGTTACCTTTCCTGGAAAACCAAGCAGCGCCCGGAAAGCAACGCACTCATCATTTACATGATGGACGTTTCGGGCTCGATGGGCGACGAGCAGAAGGAAATCGTACGTGTCGAGTCGTTCTGGATCGATACGTGGATTCAGACGAACTATAAGGGCGTGGTTACCCGCTACATCATCCACGACGCTGTGGCGCAGGAGGTCGATTCCGAAACGTTCTTCCACACGCGTGAGAGCGGCGGAACCGTCATCTCCTCGGCGTATGAGCTCTGCAACAAGATCATTGAGGACGAGTATCCGCAGGAACTCTGGAACACGTACGTCTTCCACTTCTCGGATGGCGACAACTGGTCGGGCGGCGACACGGATCGCTGCATCAATATTCTGAAGAGCGACATCCTGCCGAAGGTGAATCTGTTCGGCTACGGGCAGGTCGAAAGCACCTACGGCAGCGGCCAGTTCATTCGTGAACTGGAGAACAACGTTAGCGACATCGACAACCTTGTGACTTCTCGCATCGAGAGCAAGGACGACATTTACAAATCGATCAAGGATTTTCTGGGTAAGGGCAAGTAGAGCCTATGTCAATGACCGTGCAATCGAGGCGACAGAGCCTCACACCTGAACTGGCAAGACTCAATCGAGAGATCGAGGAGCACGCGCGCGAATACGGTCTCGACTTTTACGAAACGTTCTTCGAAATTCTCGATTTCGAAGAGATGAACATGGTCGCGGCCTACGGCGGATTTCCGAACAGGTATCCTCACTGGAAGTTCGGAATGGAATATGAGCGCCTGAACAAGAGCTACGCGTATGGACTACACAAGATCTACGAAATGGTCATCAACAATGACCCGTGCTACGCGTACCTGCTCGAGTGCAATCACCTGGTGGACCAGAAGATCGTCATGGCCCACGTTTACGGCCACTGCGATTTCTTCAAGAACAACATCTGGTTCTCGAAGACGAATCGCAAAATGATGGACACCATGGCGAACCACGCCACGAAGGTACGCAAGTATATCGACAAGTACGGCATCGACGCCGTGGAGACCTTCCTCGACATCTGCCTGTCGGTTGATGATCTCATCGACCATCACTCCGTATTTATCGAACGCAAGAGCAAACGCCACGCACCCGAAGACGAAACGTTGGTGGTCAAACGCATTGCATCCAGCGATTACATGGATGAGTTCATCAATCCTCGCGAGGTGATGGAGCAGAAGAAACTGAAACTCGAAGAGGAACGCAGGAAGCAGCGCCATTTCCCGGCCGAACCCCAGAAAGACATCGTGCTATTCCTGATCGAGAATGCTCCGCTCGAACACTGGCAGCGGGAAATCCTGTGGATGATTCGTGAAGAGGCATATTACTTCGCGCCGCAGGCCCAGACGAAGATCATGAACGAAGGCTGGGCGACCTACTGGCATGCGAAGATCATGACTGAACGCGTGCTGAACGACGCTGAGGTCATCGACTTTGCCGATCATCATTCTGGAACTGTCGCGGCGCATCCGGGGCAGATCAATCCGTATCGCCTGGGTTTCGAATTGTGGAAAGACATCGAAGATCGCTGGAACAAGGGCAAGTTCGGTAAGGATTACGAAGACTGCGACGACTACGATGCCAAGCGGACGTGGGATATCGGGCTCGGCCTCGGCCGCGAAAAGATTTTCGAGGCGCGACGGATCCACAACGACATCACGTTCCTCGATGCGTTCTTCACCGAAGAGTTCTGCTACGAGCACAAGTTTTTCACGTACACCTTCAACGCTGAGCGCGGTGTGTACGAGATCGCGGATCGGAACTGGAAAAGCGTCAAGCAGAAGCTCCTGTTCGGCCTCACGAATTTTGGGCAGCCGTTTATTTATGTCACCGATGGTAACTTTGAAAACCGCGGCGAACTTCTGTTGGAACACCGGCACGAAGGCATCGACCTGCGGCTCGATTACGCCAAAGATACGCTGAAGAATCTTTATCCGATCTGGTCACGGCCGGTTCACCTGAAGACGGTAGTCGAAGGCAAGACGAAGCTGTTCTCATACGATGGAGAAAAACACCTGGAGAAGAAAATCGATGGATGAAGTAAGAGATGGCGTGAAGATCACAACCGATATCGAAGCGACGGATCTGCTCGGGATGCTGGTGAGAAAGATTCAGCTCGAATCCCCGCACAAGGGCGACCTGCGAAAGCAGGCTCAGGAGGTCGTTGAAAAGATCACGTATCTGGGTGGTGAGCTCAAAGTCATCGAAGTCGATGGAGTCTCTAACGCTGTCCAGATCCGTAGCAGGAAGCCGGAGGCGAATGGCTACGTGGAAGTCATCCTGCGCGGCGGGAACTTTCTATCGCTGGAACGAAAACCTGCGTCGCTGCACATATCCAAAGGGGACTTTGAAAGATTGATTGACGAGTTGACTGGAATTCTGAACGCGGGCTAAAGCCCGCGACTACGAGGTTAGCAACCACGTGATCGCAGGCACGTAGTCGCGGGCTTTAGCCCGCGTTTCCTCCTGCAATCGAAGGCAAAATTGAGATTGTATCTCCCGCTTTAAGCTCCGTCTCGAGTTCCTTCTTATCCCGAATATTGTCTTCATTCACGAAGACATTGATAAACCGCCGCACGCTGGTTCCGTTCTCGAGAATGCGGTCGCCGAA
>Ga0075425_100008624_pt1 | contig 10818 bp, 10 predicted proteins | sample SoiMethybrSBSTD4_FD_75300 | JGI IMG/M metagenome (GOLD analysis project Ga0075425, IMG submission 75300) | Bulk soil microbial communities from a Populus tree surrounding site in Tennessee, USA - Soil MetaG P. TD hybrid SBSTD4 | ecosystem: Environmental > Terrestrial > Soil > Tree plantation...
GGGTCCGGGAAGAATTCTGCGAACCTGAGGCCACGAAGTACAGCGATCTGGCGGAACGAGCGTACGAATCATTCAATAAACGTTTTTGGTACCAGGATGGTGGTTATCTGTTCGATTTGATCGACGGCGAAACCGGCGACGATACGTCGCTGCGACCGAATCAAATTTTCTCGCTCTCTTTGCCACATCCCGTCCTGGACCCGACTCGCTGGAAGCCGGTTCTCGACGTTGTACAACAGCATCTATTGACGCCCTGTGGCCTGCGCAGCCTGGCCCCAGGCCAACCGAACTACAAGTCGCAATACTATGGTGATCTGCGATCGCGCGACGCCGCCTACCATCAGGGAACGGTTTGGGCGTGGCTTATCGGACCATTTATTGACGCATGGTTGCGTGTTTACCCGGACGACTTTGAGCATGCCCGCAGGTTCCTGGATGGCTTTGCTGGACACCTCGGAGAGGCCTGTATCGGGTCCATTAGCGAAATCTTCGATGCCGATAGGCCTTACTTGCCACGAGGCTGTGTGGCGCAAGCCTGGAGTGTTGCAGAAGTGCTCCGAGGGTGGAAAAAGACAGAGACAAAAGCGGCCGAAACTTCAGCCGCGTAGCGTCGGTCGATTCTTCCCCGCCGCCACGCAACTGTTAAAGGTGGATGTTAAGCGGCTACAGTCGTCAAAATCTTCCTTTGGTCCTCCATCTCCAGGCCGAGCTCCTCAAGGCGGTATTCCGGAAGATTTTTGCGCGCTTCGTCAAAAATGGAGTCTTCCTCCGTTTCCATATGTTGGAGACATTGCTGGATCAATTGATCCATCTTCGGCTCGAACGTCTTTTCAGACCCGTTCATGTTGCCTAACTCTTGAAGCAGCTTTTCCACAGCGCGATGCTCTCCTTCAGCAGCCGAGACCAGCTCCATAGCGCGAGTTGAACTTGTACCGGCGAGTGCAGGATAGAAGACCTCCAGCTCCATTTGGGAGTGGATCAGAATCTCACGTCGAATCTCGTTGAATAGTTCCTTTTTTCCATGGTTTCGAACGCTTGGTTTTTTGTATTTGTTGAATAACCCTCTAAGTACTTCATGATCATTTCTTAGGAACACTGTGACCTTCATTCCTACCTCCTTCCGCAAAAAGAGCATTTCTTACTGCACGATACCTGCCAACCTCACTCAGCCATTGATCACTTCGCCGCCATTTGGGTGCAAAACCTGGCCTGTCATGTAGGCCGCATCATCGCTGGCAAGAAATACGTACGATGGCGCACATTCGTCGGGCTGGCCGGCGCGATTCCACCGCGCGATTACAAAAGTCTTCATCTCCCACGTCGCCAGAGATCAAGATACAGCGCCGACCCTCGGCTTCGACCAACCGTTTCGTTTCGCGCGCGTCCTCGTGTTCTTCGAGATAGACAATCGCGACGTCGGCTCCTTCCTTCGCGAATGCAACTGCGACAGCCCGGCCAATGCCGCTATCGCCGCCGGTGATAAGCGCGACCTTGCGTTCGAGCTTGTTTGCCGCTCGATATTCGCGCCCTTTCGATTCCGGTTTCGGTTTCATCGGTCGTTCGTGACCGGGCTGCGATTGTCGTTGCCGAGGAAATTGCTTTGCCTTCCTGGCCTTCATCAGGCGGTCCGTCTCCGTTGATCGTCGGGTAGATTGAGGAACTCATCCACTTCGCGTTCGGCTTCCTCCCGCCCGTAGCCGTATCGCTCTTGCAGTTTACCTATGAATTTTTCAGCGTCCCCCTGAATCTGATCGACATCGTCGTCTGTGACTTTGCCCCACCAACTCCTGACGTCACCTTTGACCTGAAGCCACTTACCTTTGAGAATGTCTCGATTCATGTGTCCCCCTTTCGGTTGTGTAGCAAAAGGTGCACTTGCCATGCCAATTGCAGTTCCCCAATCAGTCATGTCGCACGCGTATGTCGGCACAAGCGGATGGAACTACAAACATTGGGCAAATGGAGAGTTTTATCCCAAAGATCTCAGGCCTGCCGAATGGCTAATGTTCTTTTCAAAACAATTCAGCACCGTCGAGATCAACAACAGTTTTTACCGGCTCCCGAGTGAAGCGGCGTACAAAAATTGGCGTACTCAGGTGCCACCAGGATTCGTTTTTTCAGTCAAGGCCAGCCGCTTCCTGACACATATCAAGCGGCTGAAAGATCCTGCGGGTCCCCTCGACCTGTTCTTTTCGCGAACGAAGCATTTGCGAGAGCGGCTGGGTCCCATCCTTTTCCAACTGCCGCCTCGATTTAAAGCGAGTCCGGACCGACTGCAGATTTTTCTCGACGCGTTGCAGCGCCATACGAAAACTTTAGGCGTACGATCTGCCCTCGAGGTGCGTGACGCCAGCTGGCTCGTCGGCAACACATTCGACCTGCTACGCCGTTATAATGTAGCCCTCTGCCTTGCGGACTGGCGCGATACTCACGTCACCGGTCCTCTAACTGCCAACTTCGTATACGTACGACGCCATTTCGGTTCGGCGGGAGGCGGCAACTACGGACAACAAGACTTGGATCGCGACGTAAACCTCACGCGTGAATGGCTGAAGAGCGGGCTCGATGTATATATGTATTTCAATAACGACGGTGGCGGGCACGCCATTCGGAATGCCGCCTACGTTCAGCAGGCGTTGCTCAACGTCGGCATCGATAAACGAACGCGGGCGGGACGTTCAACCAAACCACGTCACTCTTGGAGACCGTTGTGAAATAGTTCGGCAGAAGTCTGCCAAACCTCTTCGCGGGCGCTAACATCAAAGCGTGGACATAACCAAATGTGGTGAATATTCCGCCCGGCTTTAATACCCGCATCATTTCATCAAGAAATGTGACTTGCATAGCTTGAGAAAATGTCGCCCATGGCAGACCTGACACGATGCAGTCGACGGACGACATGCCGGCATGGTCACAGATCGCCCGTGCATTCGCGACGCTATCTTGAAAGAGGGTTACAAATGGATATCGTTGCTTGAACATCTTCGCAAATCTCGGATTCAATTCGATCGCGGCAAACTTCGATCCGGGTTTCATCCCGCGGAGGATATATTCCGTAAATACTCCCGTTCCCGGGCCATACTCGAGCACTGCTTCCGCTTGAGCAATCCCCAACTCAGCCACCATCGCTTCAGCCAAGAACGACGAGCTCGGGGCCACCGCCCCGGTCGTTCCCGGCGCTCGAATAAATTCCTTCAGAAAACTCACGGCGCGACATTGTACCTTTTTCTTGAGTTATACTTCCGCACTCGATGAGGAGGATGATGTGAGCAAACGGCGAAGCTTCGAGGTTTCGGGACTGCACCACGAGAATCCAATTCCGATGGGATGCATGATCGGTCCATTCATGATGACCAGCGGAATTTTTGGTATGGAACCTGTCACGCGAAAAACGCCGCCGGATATCGAAGGACAGTGCAAGCTGATGTTCGAAAACATCAAGCGCGTCATGGCGGTGGTTGGCGGATCCGTGGACGACATCATCAAAGTAGTTGTTTGGGCAAAAGACAAATCATTCAAAGAGGCTGTCAATAAAGAGTGGCTCGCTATGTTTCCAGACGAACATTCCAGACCTGCCCGTCATACGATGTTATATCAAGGATTTTCCGGCAACACGCTAGTGCAGTGCGAAATTGTAGCTGTCCTTCCCAACCAAACCTAAACGTCCCACTTCACGCGATCAGATGAACCACGATGCGTACGCCGCCTGGCGGCTGCCTCAATTCCGCCGATACTTCGCCGGTAATATGATTCTGATCCTGGGTTGGCAAATGCAAAAGGTTGCCATTGGCTGGGAAATTTACGAACGTACTCATTCGGCAATGGCGCTGGGATACGCCGGCCTGGTGCAATTCTTACCACAGGTCCTGTTCATGCTGATTGCCGGCCACATCACTGACGCCTTCAACCGGAAGCGCGTTCTAATGGCCGCTCTTGCATGTAACGCGATGGCTGCTGCCGGCCTCGCATTAAACTCCGCGAGAGGCGGGTCCATTTACGTCCTGTATGGCTGCCTATTCGCGTATGGATCTGCACGCGCATTTATCATGCCGTCGCGGGCCGCGTTTCTTCCGGGGATCGTTCCGCTGGAAATCTTCAGTACAGCTGTTTCCTGGAACTCGAGCGGCTTTGAGATCTCGTCTATGGCAGGCCCGGCGATTGGTGGGCTTCTGATCGGTTTTTTTCAGAGTCCCACACTCGTATATGCGATCAACGCTATAGGGCAGCTGACCTTCGTGGCTTTGCTTGGAAGTATCGCGTACAAATACCAACAACTCCGGAGGCAGCCTTTGACGCTTCGTTCATTTTCCGCGGGATTCCGATTTGTGTGGAAAAGCAAAGTTGTGCTGTCGGCCATGGCACTCGATATGTTCGGCGTACTTCTCGGTGGTGCTACTGCTATGATGCCGATCTACGCAAAAGACATTCTACGCGTCGGCCCGCGGGGGCTGGGTTGGTTGATGACCGCGCCTTCAATCGGCGCTTTCACAATGGCAATACTTCAGGCACACCGCGGTCCTTTAAGAAAGGCAGGACGAACTTTGCTTTTCGCGGTTGCAGGCTTTGGCGCAGCCACAATCATTTTCGGAATTTCGAAAAATTTCTGGCTATCGATGTCCATGCTCTACGTCCTCGGGTCCTGCGACAACATCAGCGTGGTCGTCCGGTCGACACTGGTACAACTCCTCACGCCTGACGATATGCGTGGGCGTGTGTCCGCGTTGAATTCGCTGTTTATCGGAACTTCCAATGAGTTGGGCGCTTTCGAGTCCGGGTTCGTCGCCAACTTCTTCGGGCCGATTGTCTCCGTCGTTTCCGGCGGAATTGGTACGATACTGATCGCGCTCATTATCGCTTGGCTATCCCCGGACCTGCGCCGATTCGGACGGTTGGATCAGCCCGCAGCCTGACTTGATACAGTTAGTTATTCACGAGGCCGATGATCGACTAAACCGACTAAGCTCGAAACGATGCTAATAAGCTCAGCCGGCTCGACGGGTTTCGGAACGTGCAGCTGGTATCCGCGACTAAGGGCCTTGATTCGATCTTCGATCCGAGCCATCGCAGTCAGAGCCACCGCAGGAATTCGACTGCCCCGGTCTTTGCGAATAGCGCGGATCAATTCATATCCGTCCGTTCCCGGCATTCCAATATCGGAAACCAGAATATCTGGACGCCACTCGTCGAACACGCGCAGCGCATCTGCCGCAGTCGCGGTCGTCTGAACGATAGCTCCACACTCGTTAAAGAGGAGACGCAAGAGGTCACATGTGTCTCTTTCGTCGTCCACCACAAGAATCTTCAGGCCAACGAGTTCGTGGGCCTGATTCAAACCTGTCTTCAGCGACGACGTTTCGGGGCGTGTCTGTCGCCGGGGATCGTAGCGAAGCGAGCTGATCGGAAGCTTCACCGTAAAAGCCGCGCCTAGACCCTCTCCCTCGCTTTTGGCTGTAACCGTCCCGCCGTGCAGCTCTGTGAGCGATTTCACGATCGCGAGTCCCATCCCGAGACCACCGTAAGATCTGGTAATCGAACTATCGCCTTGCGTAAACCGATCGAAGATGTGCGGCAGAAGTTCCGATCGGATACCAATCCCGTTATCGATCACTTGCAGCTCAGCGCGAGACTCGGCGCGTTGAAGTTGAATCTCTACGACACCTCCGGCGGGAGTGAACTTTATTGAATTGGACAGCAAATTCCAGACCACCTGCTGAAGTCGTTCGGCATCGCCGAGGACCGGAACACTGCCGGGAGCCACATTAGTTTGAATACGAATTCGCTTCGTCTCTGCGGTAAGCCGAACCGCTTCGAGACTCGCGGCAACGACAGCCGCCATATCGACGAGCTTGTACTCGATTCGAAGTTTTCCCGAGACGATCCGCGAAATATCCAGCAAGTCTTCGATCAATTGCGCCTGAGATCTGGCGTTACGATCGATTGTCTCCAGAGCTTTTCGTTGGTTTTCCGGGCCGACCTCGCCACTCATAAGCATGCGCGTCCAACCCAGGATGGCGGTCATTGGAGTTCGTAATTCGTGGCTGATCGTGGCCAAAAACTCGTCTTTTGCACTGTTCGCTTCTTCTGCCATCCGAGAAGCTTCCTGCGCCTGCCGCAGCGCCTCACGTTCCCGGGCCTCCGCTTGCTTTTGCTGCGTAATATCGCGCGCGATTTTGGAAGCGCCGATGATGCGGCCAAGCATGTCCTTGATGGGAGAGACCGTCAAGGCAATGTCTACCAAGCTCCCGTCTTTGCGTACACGCTTTGTCTCGTAGTGCTCAATGCGTTCTCCTCGGCGAATCCGCGCCAGGATTTCCGGCTCCTCATTTGGATGACCCTCTGGAATTAGTATCACAATAGATTTGCCGACAATCTCCTCGGCGCGGTATCCAAATAACCGTTCAGCCGCCGGATTCCAGCTTGTGACGATGCCTTCTAGAGTTTTGCTGACGATGGCGTCCTCGGCAGAAGCCACGAGTGCTCCAAGGAACGATTGGGCTAGTTCGGCCTTCTCCCAGCGTTTGCGATCCGTGATATCGCGAGCAATTTTGGAAGCGCCGATGATACGCCCTAATGCGTCCTTCAGGGGAGAGACGGTTATTACGATGTCCATCACGCGTCCATCTTTGCGGATGCGCTGTGTCTCGTAATGTTCAATGCGCTCACCACGACGAATGCGCTCGAGAATCTGCGTCTCTTCCTCGGGGCGATCCGGCGGAATAAGGATATGGATCGGTTTTCCGATCATTTCTTCGGCCGTGTATCCGAACAGCTTTTCAGCAGATCTGTTCCACGATGTCACGATACCATCCAGATTTTTGCTAACTATGGCGTCATCTGCAGAAGAGATGAGTGATGCAAGGAGAAACTGATCGCGCTCGGCCTGGTCCAGCCGCTTGCGGTCCATGAGGTCCCTTGCAATGTTTACTATCCCCACGACATGGCCTAGCACATCGCGACGGGGCAAGAGCGTCAGCTCGACGTCAATGACCCGAGTATCTTTTTTAAGACGTTGCGTTTCATAAAATTCGAAACGCTCTCCACGGCGGACCCGATCGAAGACCTGTCTTTCGTGATCGCGCCTATCGAGCGGGGTCAAAACCGAGATGGATGACCCGACCATCTCTCGTGCGGTGTAGCCAAACATGCGCTCAGCGGACTGGTTCATCGTGAGCACAATTCCGTCTACTGTCGTGCTGATAATACTCTCCTCGATTGAATCGAGAATCGTAGCAAGCTCCCGGGCCCCATCTGTTTCGTCAGACATACAGCTCCAGATTACAAAATCGTATGATTTAAACAGCGTACACTGTTTGCGCGCGAGATGGTACCGGGCGAGCAACAAGCCCTGGTACCAACACTGAACTCAGTCTTTGGGCTCGCCTCTATTCTGGACAAACTGGAAGCCGAAGCGCCCCTTGATACAGAGGTGGCCGTTTGTGACGTTCACGTCGAGGGGAGACATAACCTTCACGATTAGATTATCTTGCGTATGGAGCGTTAGGGTGCAGCCGACACCACAATAAGGGCAGATCGTATCGGTTTTCTTCTGTTTCGTTTCGTCCCAAGTCCCGGCTTGCCTCATATCGTATTCGCTCTTAAACATCAGAGCGCCAGTGGGACACACGCCTATGCAGTTTCCGCAATACACACACGCCGATTCAGGAAGTGGCACGTCGTTCTCGGTAGATATTCGTGCGTCGAAGCCACGCCCCGCGACGGCTATAGCAAATGTGTTTTGCGCGTCGCTTCCACATGCTTCGACACATTTGTAGCAGAGAATGCATTTCGAATAGTCGCGAACGTAAAGATCGTTATCAACCTTCAAGGGCTGATTCACATTTGCAGCACCGCGCCCATATCGCTCGGGGTGTGCGTCGTACTTCTTCAGGTACGAGAGTGCCTGTGGCGCAGTGGACAGATCAACCGAGGATCCGAGAAATTCCAGAACCATCTTGCGTGACAGCTGGACGCGCTCTGAGTTTGTTTTGATGTCCATTCCGGCTTCAACTTTTCGCGAACAGGCCGGAACCAACGTTCGCGCGCCAGTCAACTCGACTACACAAATACGACAGACGTTGACAGGTGTGAGGTTCTCCAAGTAGCACAGTGTCGGAGTATCGATTCCAATCGCACGGCAAGCCTCGAGAATGGTACTGGACTCAGGGACGGTGAGGGATTGTCCATCGATTTTGATATCGACTAGCTTCACCTCATGCTGCTTCGGAGGTTCCGGAAGGTGAGCGGATCTCGGAGGAGGGGTAAACCAAATCGAATCTGTATCGCTCATATGTATTACTCCTTCATGAAACCGAGCCGCAGGTTTGCCAAAGCGGACTCGATCGCATTGGACGCCGTCTGTCCAAGACCACAAATGGATGCATCACGCATCGCCTGACTTATTTGTTTGAGCAGCGCGAGTTCATCAGCTTTGGACCCTATGGTCTCGCCGGAGCGAAGCCTGGTGAGCAATTCTTCTTGTCGAATCGTACCAATTCGGCAGGGCACGCACTGCCCGCATGACTCGTCGCGGAAAAAGACTGCGACGCGGGTAAGAATATCCGCCATATCGACAGTTTCGTCGAAGACCATAACTACGCCGGACCCCACCGTTCCGCCGATAGCACGAGTTCCTTCAAAGGTGAGCGGTACATCCAGTTTTTCAGGCCCGACGAATGTTCCGGCAGCTCCACCCAGCAGTATCGCCTGAATTCGCTTACCTCCCGGCACACCTCCCGCCGTTTCGATGAGCTCCCGCAATGTGCGGCCGAACGGGACTTCATACAAACCCGGCTTCAGAATATGGCCGGACACACAAAATAACTTTGATCCAGTCGAGTTGAAGGTCCCGATGCTTGCGAATGCTTTTCCACCTTCTGTGATAATCAGGGGAACATTTGCAAACGTCTCGACGTTGTTGATAACAGTTGGCTTTCCAAAGAGTCCCACATTTACCGGAAAAGGCGGCTTGTTCCTCGGCTCACCACGTTTTCCCTCGATGGAATTAAACATGGCCGTCTCTTCCCCACAAATGTAGGCACCTGCTCCGCGCCGTAGTTCAACGTCGAATGTGAAGTCGGATCCAAGAATGTTTTTGCCGAGAACCCCGGCCCCACGTGCAGCTCGAATCGCGAGGTCCACACGCTCGGCAGCCAATGGATATTCGCCGCGAACATAGAAGAACCCTCGTTCGGTCCCCGTGGCCAGTGCAGCAATGGTCATTCCTTCAAGAACGGAGAACGGATCACCTTCCATCAATATCCGATCTTTGAACGTTCCCGGCTCTGATTCATCGGCGTTGCAAACGACATAGTGAGGATGCACCGGCGCTTTGGACACCGCGTCCCACTTGCGACCTGTCTGGAATGCGGCGCCACCGCGTCCGACTAAGTTCGAAGCAAGGACGTACTGGATGACTGCGTTTGGCCCCAACTCGATAGCACGCTTCAGAGCGGTATATCCACCTTCGGCCCGATAAGCGTCCAGGCTAACCGGATCGATTCGGCCTACCCGCGCTAACAGCCGCAGCTGTGGTTGCCCGCACTGAGGAACCGATCGCCGCAACGAATCTAGCGCCCCGTCGGGCGTCGTGCCCTTCAAGGAGGCCAATAGGGAGCCTGCGGATGTCACCGGTGCCACAGCAAAACAGCGAGGATTCTCGCCGGAATTGATGACCAAACCCGCCGGTGCGCGCTCGCACTGGCCCAGACACGGGCTGCGCCGCCAAACCACGTTTGCCGATTCCAGCTCAGTGCAGAGTCGTTCAGCCCCCTTGATTCGGCACGCGATGTCATCGCAAACGTGAATGACGCTGGACGACTGTGGCGTCACGGAAAATAAGTGATAAAACGTGGCGACGCCAAAAAGTTCTGCCGGAGGCAAAGTGAGCCTCATTGAAATGTAATTCAGCGCACCCGGTGTGAGCCAACCAAAGCGCGATTGCACCGCATGCAACGCCGGAAGAAGCAGGTCTCGCTTGGACCGTGCCTCATGACCGTACACTGCCAGAGCGGGTCCTAGAACGGAATCCACAGCAGCACGTTCGGCCGCATTAGCCTGCGGTTCGTGAAGTCGAATATCCAGGAGTTCCCCCTACACTTTCTCCACTCGAATCGCGGCTGCTTTGAATTCCGCAGTTCCCGATTTCGGGTCCGTTGCTTCGATCGTCAGAAGATTGGTCGCAACGTCGTCAGGAAAATGCAAGGTCATGAACGTGAGCCCAGGCCGCAATGACTTGTCGCGCCGGACCGGGACCGTAACATTGCCGCGACGCGAAAAAACTCGAACCAACTGTCCATCCTCAACTCCCAAACGCGCGGCATCTTCCGGTGAAAGATCCAGAGTCTCTTCTCGACGAAGCGGAGAACTATATCCGGACGTTTGGACACCTGTGTTGTACTCATCCAACCGACGGCCTGTCGTCAGACGCAGCGGAAACTCTGCGGATAATTTCTCGACTGGAGGATCGTGCTCGACGGGGAAAAAGCGGACCCGGGGCCCGTTCACGGGGCGTTCCCAAAGTCGGCTATGAAGGAACATCTCTCCGGGATGATTCTCGTCATAGCACGGCCACTGCAGGCCCTTGGACTCCTCAAGTCTCGCATAGCTCATGCCGGCGTGCATCGGACTGAGCGCCCGTACTTCGTTCCAAATTCTCTCGGAATTTGGCTCGCCCCAATCGTGACCCAGCCTTCGAGCGATACCAAATAAGATCGCCGTATCATCGAGCGCACCCGGCGGAGGATCCAACGCCTTTCGTACGCGCTGCACACGTCGCTCGCTGTTCGTGACAGTGCCTTCCGTTTCGCACCAGGCGGCCGT
>Ga0075425_100008626_pt1 | contig 10818 bp, 9 predicted proteins | sample SoiMethybrSBSTD4_FD_75300 | JGI IMG/M metagenome (GOLD analysis project Ga0075425, IMG submission 75300) | Bulk soil microbial communities from a Populus tree surrounding site in Tennessee, USA - Soil MetaG P. TD hybrid SBSTD4 | ecosystem: Environmental > Terrestrial > Soil > Tree plantation...
CGTAGCCGTACCCGTAGCCGTACCCGTAGCCGTAGGCCAAGTCGGTCGAGTCCTTGGCCCGGAACTTGTTGACCACCAACCCGAGCAACCTGGTCTGGTTTCGGATCAGCGCATCCTTGGCCTGTTGCACGGCGCCGATTGGCGTGCGCCGGGTCTCGACGACGAGCACCGCCCCCGCCGCCATCCTCCCGATGACAAGGGTGTCGGCAACAGCCAGGACCGGCGGCGTGTCGATCAGCACGATGCCGGCCTGAGAGGCGAGCGCTTCGAGCAACCTGGCCGTGCGGCGGGTGCCGAGGAGCTCGGCGGGGTTGGCGACCTGTGATCCGGTCGAGAGGAGGTACAAACCCCGCGGTTTTCCGTCGGGACCGACCCCGACCTCGGCGAACTGGAGGCAGTCGTCGACCTCTCGGTTGTCAAGGAGGACTTCGGTGACGCCCACGTCGTTGGGGGCACCGAACCAGTGGTGCACGTCCGGGTGGCGCAGGTCGAGATCGACCAGGACGACGCGCTGGCCGGCCATGGCCATGGAGTACGCGAGGTTGGCGATCGTCGAGGTCTTGCCCTCGCCCGCGTACGCGCTGGTGACGATGACCGAAGGCCGCTCGAACTCGCTCAGGGCAACGCTGAGGTTCGACCGGAGGACCCGATAGGCCTCCCGGCGCGCAACGTTGTCGAGCTGACCGTCAGCCAGTTCGGGCCGGCGTCCGGGCACGTGTCTGTGTTGTGGTCTGCGAGCGGGCGAACGGAATCACGGCGAGCACGGGCAGCTCGAGGCGACGTTCGGCGTCGGCCGCGCTCTTGATGGTGATGTCGAGGTACTCCAACAGGAAGGCGATGGCAACGGCGATGATGAAGCCGAAGACCCCCCCGAGGATGAGGCGGCGAGCCATCCCAACCGGCTGAGGAGAGGTCGGCAGCGCGGCCCGTTCGAAGACGTAGGCCGGCAGCCTCGGCACCTCACCGGGCTGCGCTGGGGTACTCGGTTCGAACGTGCCGATCTTCTCCACGAAACCATCGGCCATCCCGTTTGCCAGATCCTGCGCGACGGCGGGATTGGAGTCGGTCACCTTGACCCGCAAGAGTTGCGTCTGCGGCTCGGGTGTCGTCTCTGTCTCGGCGAGGACCGAGCCGACCGAGCGCTGCAGCCTCGTCCGGTCGAGGGCGGCCTCGGCGATCGGCGCACTCTTGATCATCTGCGCGAACGTGGCCGAGACCTGCTGGAGCCCGCTGAGCACGTCGGCCGATACGGCGCCCGTGGCCCGCTCGTTGAGCAACTGAGCGCCCACGTAGATCGTGGACTGTGCCGAGTAGACGGCCGTGCGGGGTGCGGTCAGGTAGCCACCGATGAGGCCGGCAATGGTTGTGAGGACCACCAGCGCCCACCGGCGGCGAATGATGGCGACGTATCGACGGAGTTCCACGCGTCCTCGGGGCTCGGTTACCTTCCAAGTGGGACGCGGCAATCGTACCTGCGCTCGCCGAACCCACCTAAGCGGGCCCGGACATCACGTGTCCTACCTTGTCGTGGCATGCCGAAGGTGCGGGTGGTGTTCGACGCCCGTGAGGTGACTGCGGATGCCCGGTACAGCGGGATCGGGACTTTCGTGCGCGAGCTGCTTCCCGCCCTTGCTGAGTGTGACGGCATTGAGGTCGTCGCGCTCGCGACCCCCGATCTGGTCCTCCCGCCAGAGGTCGGGCGGGTGGCCATTCAAAGGTTCACCCGGGAACGCCGCCGGGCCACGATCGAGCACGTCAGCCGGGTATGGATGGACATTGCCCGAGCGCGGGCCGACGTATTCCACAACCCGGTGTTCCACGCCCCGATTCATTTCCAACGCCGATGGGTCCAATCCCTGCACGACGTGATTCCGTTGGTGCGCCACGACGGGGACCTGGCCGTCCTCCGGCAGCGCTGGAAGCGGTTTGGCTCCCGGTATCGGCGCGCCGACCGGATCGTGGCGGTCTCTCGCTACACCGCGGACGAAGGAATCCGTGAGCTTGGACTTGACCCTCGCAAGGTGGAGGTCATTCATCACGGTGTCGCACGATCGTTCATGCCTGATCCAAGGGCCGAGCCCGCCGATCCGCCCTACGTCGTCATGGTGAGCGAGTTCTCGCTGCGCAAAGGCTTCGGTGAAGCCTTTGCTGTCATCGCCGCACTGGCCGAGGCGGGCTATCCCCACCGACTGAAGATCGCCGGCCGGGTAATCCCCACCGTTCGGGCCGAGCTCGAGCATCTCGTCGCCACGGCTCCCCGCCCGGATCGGATCGATCTGCTCGGCTATGTGGATGACCTTCCGGCGCTGGTTCGGGGCGCGACGGTCGCAATCGTCACCAGCCGTTACGAGGGGTTCGGCTTGCCGGCGGCGGAGGCGATGGCATGCGGCACGCCCCTTGTGAGCTTTGCGAACTCAGCCCTCGTCGAGGTGGTCGGCGACGGAGGAATCCTGGTTGCCGACGGAGATGTCCAGGAGATGACCGCGGCAGTGCGCCAACTACTGGACGATGACAACATGCGCTCGGAGTTCCGTGAGAGAGGTTTGGCGCGGGGAGCGATGTACCGCTGGGACCGGGCCGCAGCCGCGTACGCCGATGTGTACCGAGACGTAGTCCGCTGATGTGCCCATGACCGGTCGCCCGCCGGTCGCGGTTGACGCCCGCCGGCTTCAGGACGAGCGTCTGACGGGCGCCGGCCGGCAGATTGCCGCGTTGCTGCCTCATCTTGCCGCCGACTTCGACCTCACCCTGCTGGCCGACGCCCGCCGGCCGTTGCCTCGAATGGAGTTGCCGGTCGTCGCAGTGTCCGCGCCGAGGCAAGCGCCCGAACTCATCTGGCTCGAACTCGGAGCGGCCCGTTGGTTGCGCCGTTTCGGCGGAGTGTTCCACGGGACGTTCCACACGCTGCCGCTCACGTGGCGCGGCCCCCGCGTTCTCACCATCAACGACCTGGCCGCGCAACGGCACCCCGAGGATTTTCCGATGATGCGGCGACAGGCGTGGCGCTACTGGGTCCGCCAAAGCGTGCGAAGCGCCGACGTGGTCCTCGCAATCTCGGAGTTCACCCGCGCCGAGCTCTACGAGCATTTTCACATCCCACCTGAGCGGGTGCTCCTCGCCCGCTGTGCCCTCGATCCCGTCTTTGGCCCGGATCGGGCCGCCGACGCGGGCGAGGTGGTCGCGGCGTTGGGTGTCACGGGTCCGTATGTCGTCGCGGTGGGCGGTGCGCCGCGGCGGGCACTACCGGTTGCCATCGGGGCATACAGACGGGCGACGGCGGTTCTGGGTGATGGTCTCTCGTTGGTCATTGTCGGTGAGAGCGCGATTGCCGGTGAAAGCGCCGCTCAGGCTGGCCGGAGGGGAGAAGTTCGCGCTGGCTACCTCGAAGAGCCGGCCTGGGCCGCGGTGCTGGCCGGAGCTGAGGCGTTGCTGTACCCGACCCGGTACGAGGGGTTCGGCCTGCCGGCGTTGGAAGCGATGGCGAGTGGCACACCGGTCGTTGCGACGCCGGTGGCATCGCTTCCCGAGGTCCTTGGCGACTGCGCCGTCTGGTGCGAGGAGGGGAGTGCGGACGCCATGGGCGACGGTCTCGTGGGCCTCTTCAATGACGCCGGGCGCCGGGAGACCCTGCGGGCCGCGGGCCTGGCGCGCGCCGCGGCCTGGCCGACGTGGGCCGACGCCGCCCGGACCACTGCCGAGGCGTATAGGTCCGCCTGGCTGGGACGGCGATCATGAACGCGAGCCCCGCCGGCTAGGAGCCGGACCGTCTCACTCGAGCCTGCCTGGCTCGAGCCCGGAGCGCCTCGAGTGCGCTGACGTCCGCCATCGGAATATCGGAGGGAATGACGCGCCGAGGCAAGGACTTGGCGGCTCTCCACCCCCGGGATCTACCGACCACGCCGGACACCGTGTGATCGAAGGCCAGCTGGGCGCCGCAGATCACCGCCTCTGTCGCCAGTGCGCGCAATGCCCGCTGGGGTCGTCTCATGACGCCGTATCTCCGCAGCAGGTAGGCCCGGCTAAAGCCCATCAGCTCGTTCTTGCGAGCCGAGCCTGCGCCAAGTGTCGCCGAGTGGTGGTGCACCACTCGCGCCGTCGCTGCCAACCGGCAGCTCCCACCCCGGCTGCGCATTCGCAGGGCGAGGTCGACGTCCTCCAGATACGCAAAGATCCTGTCGTCGAAGCCGCCAGCGTCCCGAAACGAGTCGGCACGGAACAAAGCCGCGCCGCCGGTGGGCCCGAGAGGCGGATCGGCTCCGAGCGCCTCTTCTGCCCGTCTCCCGTGCAGGTGGTCGAAGGGCATCAGCGTCGAATCAATGTCGACACCGGCCGAATCGATTCGCTCCGGATCGTGCCATTGCAGCAGTACTCCGGCGACCGCGTCCGTCCGAGCGCCAAGCGCGTCGACCATGGCCTCGACGAACTGGGGGTGGCACTCGACGTCGTTGTTCAGGAGCAGGAGAAGGGGGCTCGGGTGTTGCCGGACTCCGAAGTTGATCGCCGGCCCGAATCCCATGTTCTCGGGCAAGGCCACCAGGTCCACGTCAGGGAACTCCGCCTTGACGGCCAGCGCCGTGTTGTCCGAGGACCCGTTGTCGACAACCACGATGTCGGACGGCGTCGTCTGGCTGTGAAGGCTGACGAGCGTCCGGAGGAGAAGGTCGACCCGGTTGAACGTCGGGATGTAGACCGTCGGACGGCGCGTGACCACTCTTGCTAGTGGACCGCGCCCGATGGAGATCTCGGCGGTGACCGCAGCGGGCGGGACAGGAAGAACTGGGCTGGATACTTCATGGCCAGGCGGAACAGGCTCCGCCAATGAGCACGGGTCGCTCGCCGGCGGAAGTCCCACGAGATGCTCGACTCTCTCGCGTAGTCGTGGAACATCCGGACCCGTGGGTCGTAGACGACCTGCCATCCACCTGCCCACATCCGTGCACACCAGTCGAGGTCTTCCTCATACAGGAAGAAGCGCTCGTCCATGCCCCCGACTTCTTGCACGGCGTCTGCACGAACGAGCATGGCCGCGCCGATCACCCAGTCAACTGCGGTTGGCTCGGTGCAGCGGGCACTGATCAGATGATGGTCTAGAGCCCGCCGTCCCCACTTCGTCTGTCCCCAACGGGTCCGCCGAGCAAGGACCGATGACCACGACTTGAAGGATCGAGCGCTTTCCTGCGGACCACCATCGGGATACAGCAACATAGGTGCGACGACGCCCGCGCCGGGACATTCGTCGAGCGTCCGAACCAAAGACTCAATAGCCGACCTCTCGGTTTGCACGTCCGGGTTCAGAAGTAGGACGTCACGACCAGGGAAGTGCTGAAGGCCAATGTTCACCCCGGCGGCGAACCCGCGGTTCGCGGCGCTGATGATCACGTTCACCCAGGAGTGCTTCCGCACGATCGCAACCGTGTCATCAGTCGACGCGTTGTCGACGACCAGGACCTCGAACCCGTGCAGTGTCTTCAGGCATGAGTCGATCGCACCGGCGGAGTTGTACGTCACGATGACGATCGCTGGATCCTTGAGGACGGTCGGCGGCTCCGTAGCTCGTCAATCTACGCGCCGCGGTGACCTGAGCCGCGAGAGTGGCCGCGCAGCCCTTCGGTAGCTTGGGCTCGATGCAGCCCCCCGAGGAGCCAACCGACGACGTCAGCGTGCGTCTCGACTGGCCCGTCCAGGACGCGGTGTGGGACCCAGTGGACGGGGTGGCGCGCCGGCGTCGACGGTCTCGCAGCTCGTCCCGGTCGGGCGCGTCGGCAGACCAGGCGGGCGGGTCCTCGGATCTCTTGCCGGCGCGCATCGAACCCCCCCGCCAAGTACCCACTGGCGACGAGCCTGCGGCGGCGGTGGAGGAGCTGGCGTCACGCGTCGAGCGGCTGGCAACGATGGTCGAGAAGCTGGAGGAGAGACTGGCGGCGCCCGTCCCGGCGTCACTCCCCACCGAGATCGTGCGTCGCCTCGATGATCTCCTCGGTCAGGCGTCGGACCTGCGCGCTGTCCAGGATCAACTGGCTGCTGTGATCAAGGCCCGTGAGGAGCAGGAGAGCGAGCTGGTCACGTCGGCAAACCAACTGGCCGAGGATCTCAAGGCGGTTCGCAAGCAGATCCCCGTTGCGAAGCGAGCGGGCGGTCGTATGGAAGACGGCACGGTCGAACGGATCGCGGACGCGATCCGACAAGCGATGGAGCAGCCTCCGCCGAAGCCGGCGAAGCCGGCGAAGTCGACGAGGTCGACGAAGTCGACCCGCAAAGCGTCCGGCACCTCCACCGCGACACGCCGGTCGAAACGCGCTTCGTGAGCCAGCAGGTAGCCCGCCTGCGGGGCGTAGGGGCGCTGTCGCAGCGGTACGCGGAGGCGACCCGGCGTACGAAGGTGATCGTGTGCCTCGTTGTCGTAGGCCTGATCTTGGCGGTGGTTCTCGCCGTGTCATTGATTCGGCTGTGGCAGGTTGCCGGACACCTCAGCACGGCACGGGCAGCGCTCGTCCGGGCCGAGGATGACGTGCGCGCCGGCAACATCCAAAAGGGCCGCGGCGACGTCGTCGCCGCGGAAACCGAGATCCTCGCCGCCACGAACATTCTCCATGGCAGCCGCGAGCTGAACTTGGCCGGACCCATCCCTGTGGTGCACCAGAACCTGCAAGCGGTCAAGCGCTCGGTCGCGTTGGCGCTTCAAATGTCCGACAGCGGTCGCCGTCTCCTCGAGACCGCGCAGCCACTTGCCGGCCCTGACGGCAGAGTCAATGTGTCGCTCACAAACGGCACCGTGCCCCTTGACACGGTCGTGAAGCTCCAACAGCAGCTGCAGGAGCTCACCTTCGCATTGCCGGGGCGTGGCGACGTTCCGAGCAACACCTTGCTGCTGGGCAAGGTCTCGTCCCTGCAACGGAAGGTCTACACCGAGGCTGCCCGGCGTCGAGAACAGTTCGCATCCGCGGCGCGCGCACTGTCGCTGCTTGGAGAGATGGGCGGAGCGAACGGGCCGAGGCACTACCTCATCGCGGTGGCCAACGCCGCCGAAATGCGCGGTACCGGCGGCATGATCCTGTCGTACGGAGTGCTGAGCTCGGACAGCGGCGCGTTCAAGCTCGACCACTTCGGCTCGATCGACGAGATCGCGCTCCCGGCACCCGCAGATGTCAACCCCGCCCCCAGTTATGTCGCGCGATTCTCCGCCTTCAGTCCGACGCTCAACTGGCGCAACGCGAACATGGGCGCGGACTACCTCGACGTGGCGCCCGTCATGGCGAGCATGTATCAAAAGGCGACTGGCAACCCGGTCGACGGTGTCATCCAGATCGACTCCATGGGGTTGAGCGCGCTCCTTCGCGGTGTCGGCCCTGTCACGGTGCCCGACCTGGGGGTGGTGAACGCTGACAACGCCGTGGCGTTGACACTGAATGAGGCGTACACCCGTTTTCCGGATCGCCCTGTCCGCCAGGAGTACTTGGGTCAGATCGCGAACGCCGCGTTCGACAAGCTTCTGAGCGGCAACTACCCCGGTCTCAGGGAGCTGGCGTCGGCACTTGCGGGCGCCGCCAACCATCGCAACGTGATCTTCTGGTCGTCCAAGCCGAACGGCGAGCGACCGGCCAGCTACCTCAACGCCGACGGACGACTACCGGATACGGGCGACTTCGCAGCGCTCACCCTCGAGAACCTCACGGGCAACAAGCTCGACTACTACGTCGATACCGGACTCCGGATGCAAGGATCTCGGCCCCGCGGCCAGCTCGGTCACCTCCGGGTCGCGATCGACATCAGGAACGCCGCTCCCCAGAACGGGCGACCGCCGTACATCTTCGGTCCGTTCCAGCCCGGGCTGCAGGCGGGCGAGTACGACGGACTGGTCAACCTCTACGTTCCGGTCGGGACCTCCGTCGCCGGCTCGGCCGGGCTCGACGATCCAGGTTCGCTCGCCCTCGGCGCTGACGGCGACCGGACCGTCGTGTCGTTCCGGACGGTCCTTCAGGCCGGTCAGGCCCGGACGTTCACGTTGGACCTCCAGCTGCCACCCCGGCCGCCGGGCACGTACCGCTTCGATCTGACACCGGCGCCCCGGGTTCGGCCCACTGCCGTGGCCGTCGACATCAGCGCAGGAGACCGCAGGATCAGGTACACGGGTTCCCTCGTCGCTCCCATCGAGCTTCCATAAGTCCCCTCCGCGGCCAATTGCACACCGCCCGTGGCGGCTGCGGCAGGGCACCCGCGCCTCTTCCCTCGTCTTCCCTCGTCGCCGAGTCACCCCGTAGGAGTTGGCGGTCTTTCATACGGATGGGGGAGGAGTTCGTTCGGACGATGGCGAAAATGATCCCCTGGAAGTCTTGGGCTACAGTTCGAGCCTTCTCATCCGAAGTGTGGAAAATCCACCGTGCGGGGAGAAGGGGCAGCGGGAGGTCCCAGGGTGAACTGTTTGGCACGCCGGATGTCGGGTCGGATCGCAGCGGCGGCATTCGCAGGCGTCATGCTTTTGCCGGTCGCAATCCCACTTGCGCTTGCGCAGCCGGCCGCGGCTCAAACAGCCGCGCCCGCCGCGCCTTGCAAGGGCAACGGCAACGGCAACGGCAACGGCAACGGGGGCAACCCGCACTGCAACACCACGACGACCGTGCCTGCCACCACAACGACCGCGGCCGTCACCACAACGACCGCGGGCGGCACCACCACGACGACGTGCGCGTACCCGTTCAACAACTGCACGACGACCACAACAGCAGCGGGCCCGCAGCCGATCATCATCATCAGCGTCACGGTCGCCATCCCGGGCGAGACGCTTACCGTCACGGTTTGCGGCTACGCGCCGGGCGCGGTGGTCAGGATCACGCTGAACGGGAACGTCGTCCTGCAGATCGTCATCCCCAACGGGAACCCCGCCACGTGCACGACGCAGACCACCATTGCCCCCCCGGTGATCGGCGTGCTCGGTCCGATCGGCCACGCCCTGGTGCACGCCCAAGCCGCCCATACGAGCGGCGCCACAGGCCAGTTCCAGGTTCCAACGGATACGCCTCCGGGTTCGTACCTCGTCTGCGCTGAGTCCGCGGGCATGCCGACGCCCTGCAAGCGACTCAACGTCGCTTCTCGCAACGCCAGCGTCCTGGGCAACTCGTTCTCTCGCGGCGCCCCGTTGGTTTCGGCGTCCAACCCCGACTCCTTCCTCGCCTTCAGCGGGATGGGTCTGGTGCGCCTGCTGTGTCTGGCAGGTGCGCTCATGGGCCTGGGCTGGTTCCTGGTCAGACGGTCGAACCCCCGGCGGGCCTGAGCACCGACAGCACCGTGCTCGTCGATCAAAGCCCGGAGGTGATCCGGCTCGCGGCGGCGCCCGCCGCGGTTGTCCTACCTAGCGAGCGCGAGCCTTGGCTCGACATCGCCCAGACGCTGCACTCCTCGGCGCTCCATCCGGGTGTCGTGGCGCTCGACCTTCTCCTGGTTGCGACGGTCGTCGCCATGAGCGGAGTCCCGGCGGCCGAGAGTGCGTCAGCGGCCGCCGCCTTCTTCGTGGCTGGCGCGATCGGTCGCCTCTACGCGCGGCGAAACACCCTCGAGACGCAGGGGGTGATGTGGTACCTGCGGCTGCTGCCACTGGCGCTGCTGGCGATGACATGCGTCCTTGCCGCCAACGGCCACCTCACGGCACGCGCCTTGGTGCTGCCCGTGGCCACCACCGCCGGTGCGCTCGTGTTCGTGCGAGCCATGGCCTGGGTCGTCGTCGCCAGCCGCCGGCGCCAGTGTCGCGGCCTGCGGCCCGTGCTCCTGGTCGGCCCGCCGGCGCGCACCGCGCAGGTCGCCCGCCGGATCGAGGCGTACCCCGAGGCGGGCCTCCGAGTGGCAGCGACGTACGCGCCTACGAACACCAACGGTGAACGGTCACGCACGCGCTCCCTGCTCCGCCAAGGCGCCATCGCCCATGTGCTCGTCACCGCCGACGCCCACGACGACGCCCTTGTAGACGACTGCGCTCGCTGGGGCGAGGGGTCCCCGCTCGAGTTCGGCATCGTGCTCCCGGTCGGCGCCGCCGCGCCGGGGATGGCACGGATCGGCGACCTCCGAGTCGTCGTGCTCGGCAGCAGCGGCGTCACCGGCAGCATGCTCTGGGCCAAGCGCTTGCTCGACATCACCCTGTCGGGCTTGCTGCTCGTCTTGCTGGCGCCGGTCCTTGGCCTGGTGAGTCTCTCCATCTACCTCTACGACCGGGGCCCGGTGATCTATCGCCAGCGGCGCGTCGGGCTGAACAACCGGCAGTTCACGATCTGGAAATTCCGCTCGATGGTCCCCGGCGCCGACAAGCTCAACGACCACTACGCGGACGCCAACGTCGCCAACGGCCTCTTGTTCAAGCTGCCCGACGATCCCCGTGTGACCCCCGTGGGCAATCTCATCCGGCGTCTCTCGATCGACGAACTGCCGCAGCTGGTCAATGTGCTCATGGGCGACATGAGCCTCGTCGGACCCCGCCCCTTGCCTGTGTCGCCCGACGAGTTCGACGCCGCCGCCGCGCGCCGCCACCTGGTGCGCCCCGGCATCACCGGCCCGTGGCAGGTCGCCGGTGGTCATGTCGTCGGCTACGACGACATGATCAAGCTCGATCTCGCCTACGTGGAGAGCTGGTCGCTCCGCCGCGACCTGTGGCTCCTCCTGATGACGATTCCGACCGTGCTCGTACGCCGTTCGGCGTACTGAGCGCGTCGCCGGCAAACAGCACACTCGGTGGTCCGCTTGCCTGCGGGCCCTGCGCGAAGATGGAGCCGTGCCCCCGACCGTCTGGGATGACGCGCCGCGCGATTTCTGCGGCGTCTTCGGCGTCTACGCCCC
>Ga0075425_100008627_pt1 | contig 10817 bp, 8 predicted proteins | sample SoiMethybrSBSTD4_FD_75300 | JGI IMG/M metagenome (GOLD analysis project Ga0075425, IMG submission 75300) | Bulk soil microbial communities from a Populus tree surrounding site in Tennessee, USA - Soil MetaG P. TD hybrid SBSTD4 | ecosystem: Environmental > Terrestrial > Soil > Tree plantation...
AACTCCTGGAGCATCGCATTGAAGATGCTGCCACTTGCTTCCATGTGACTCCTTGTCGATCTGTGGGCGCGGGATCTGACGCGGTGAAGAGGCCAAACTACTGTGCCGCCTGCGGTAAGTCAAGACAACCGCAGGAGTGACTACAGTGTCATATAAAGTACCTCAATACACCATCAAAAGCGTCGGTACAGGCACAAAAATGAACACCCCCGGTGCATTTACAACTTGGAAATAAACCGCAAGTAACTGATTCTAAACATCTTGTCGTATACAGAAGTGGTGGCCTCCCGCTTGCTCAACTGGAACGGTGTTCGGAGGCTTTATGCGCTTATCCACACGCATACTGATGTTGTCGCTGCTGCTCGTGATGCTGGGGACGGAACTCGCGTACGCCCAGAAAAAGAACGATGTGGTTTCGCCGTCGACAAACCAGCTCGTGATCCTGAGTGCTGCTGTCGATCGCGTCAACCAGACACTCACTATTGAGGGCATGGCGTTCGGCTCCCAGCCGCCACAGGTCTGGTGCGAAAGCTACCTGATGACGGTGATTAGCGCGACCGACACGCAGGTCATCGTGTTTCTCCCCTCGGCGATTCCAGACGGATCGCACCTGCTGACAGTGACTCGGGGGAACGGCGAAAAGGACCGCGGCGGATTCATTTTCTATGTTGGAAGCTACGGCAAGGGAACCCCAGGACCTGCGGGGCCGCAAGGGCCTGCCGGGCCGACGGGACCGAAAGGGGACGCTGGCGCGACCGGTGCGACAGGCCCCGCCGGGCCGAAGGGGGATGCGGGAGCTGTAGGGCCGAAGGGCGATGCAGGAGCTGTAGGGCCGAAAGGGGACCCGGGATCTGCCGGACCGAAAGGTGACACAGGTGCGGCAGGCCCGGTCGGCCCTCAGGGCCCTGAAGGAGCAGTCGGACCCACCGGTCCGGCGGGCGCTGCAGGCCCGGACGGACCACAGGGTCCAAAGGGCGATACTGGTGCCACTGGCCCGCAAGGTGAAACCGGACCCGCGGGTTCTGTCGGACCAACGGGACCTGCCGGACCAGCGGGGCCTGCCGGACCGACTGGGCCTACCGGAGCGACGGGGCCGGCCGGACCGACGGGACCTCCGGGACCGCAGGGCGGCACCGGCGCCACCGGAGCTCAGGGACCGCCGGGACCACAAGGCGCTCAGGGACCACAAGGCCCTCAGGGATCTGCTGGCCTGACCGGACCTCAGGGGCCTCCGGGACTGACTTCCCAGCAGGTTACGTTCTCGGGACTGACGACCGTCACCGTCGCGGCCAACGATGTGAAGTCGATTGACTGGGCGTGCCCGACAGGCAAGCGAGTGTTTGGCGGTGGTCACGAGATAAACTCGCCGAACGACGTCGTGATTCCGGTTGCGTCTTACCCACCCAACCAGACGTCATGGCGCGTCACCGTTCGCAATCTTCAGAACGCGTCGATCACGTTCCAGGTTCGAGTCTACGCCGTCTGCGCGCTTTCTAACTAAGTGTGAGAGGGACGGTGGGCTGGGTGCTCACCGTCCCCTTTTATTGAAACGCTGCGCGCAATTGCGCAGCCCTGCCACGCCGCGAGTCCAACCGCCAACCGCCAGTAGCCTATAATCGAGGCACGATGAAAGCGGCGGCGCTCACGCGCAAGCAGCGATGGGAGCGCGAGGTGCTGGAGCCCGCGCTCGCCAAATCCCCCGAACGTCCTGGTCCATTCACGACGATCTCGGGACGCTCTATCGACCGGCTCTATACTCCGGACGACCTTCCGGATTTTGATTATCAGCGCGATCTGAACTCGCCAGGCGAGTACCCCTACACGCGCGGCATCCATCCGTCCGGCTATCGCGGCAAGCTGTGGACGATGAGGCAGTTTGCCGGTTTTGGCACGCCCGAGGAGACCAACGAGCGTTATAAGACGCTGCTCGGTGCCGGCGGAACCGGCCTCAGTGTCGCGTTCGATCTCCCTACCCTGATGGGGCGCGATCCCGATCACCCGCTGTCGCTCGGAGAAGTGGGGAAGTGCGGCGTCAGCATCGTTTCCCTGGCTGACATGGAACGGTTGTTCGACGGCATATCGCTTGGCGATATCACGACGTCGATGACCATCAATTCGCCGGCGCCGATGATCTTCGCGATGTATCTGGTGGTCGCCGAGAAACAAGGAGCGGACTGGAAAAAACTGTCGGGCACGATCCAGAACGACATCCTGAAAGAGTTCATCGCTCAGAAAGAGTACATCTACCCGCCGCGCGAATCGATGCGGCTGATCACGGATGTATTTGGCTTCTGCTCGAAAGACGTGCCGCGGTGGAACACCGTTTCCGTGAGCGGGTACCACATTCGCGAAGCCGGGTCCACGGCGCTTCAGGAACTCGCGTTTACCCTGCGCGACGGGATTGAGTACGTGCAGTACGGAATCGACGCCGGGCTCGATGTTGACGATTTCGCGCCGCGCATCTCGTTTTTCTTCAATTCGCATAGTGACTTTTTCGAAGAGATTGCCAAGTTCAGAGCGGCGCGAAAACTCTGGGCCGAAGTGATGCGCGACCGCTTCGGTGCGAAGGACGAGCGATCCTGGAAGCTGCGCTTTCACACGCAGACTGCAGGGGTCTCGCTCACCGCCCAGCAGCCCTACAACAACGTCGTCCGCACGGCGCTTCAGGCGTTGGCGGCCGTTCTCGGAGGCACCAATTCGCTGCATACGAATTCGCTCGACGAAGCGTTTGCGCTCCCGACGGCCGAGGCCGCGACACTTGCGCTTCGGACGCAGCAGATCATTGCCCATGAGAGCGGAGTGACCGCCGCGGTCGATCCGCTCGGGGGGTCGTGGCTGCTGGAGCGGCTGACGCTCGATATGGAGCGGGGGGCCAAAGAGTACTTCGCGTCGATCGATCGACTGGGTGGCATGGTCGAGGCGATCGAGCAGGGGTTCCCCCAGCGCGAGATTGCCGAGGCGTCCTACAAGTTCCAGCAGGCGGTGGAGCGGCGCGAGAAGGTCATCGTCGGGGTTAATGACTACGTCCAGGAAGACGAAGAGCGCGTGCCGATCCTGTACATCGACGAGACAACTGCCGAAAAACAGTTGGGGCGTCTCGAAGAACTGAAGCGGACGCGGGACGGGAATGCGGTCAATCGCGCACTTGACGCCTTGCGAGAAGCAGCCCGCGGCACGGCGAATACCATGTATCCACTTCTCGACTGCGCCCGCGCCTACGCCACCGTCGGCGAGATGTGCGATGCGCTTCGCGACGTCTGGGGAGAGTACGAAGAGGTGCCTTTGATCTAGCTTCCGGCTTCCAGCTCCCAGCTTCCAGCTTCCAGCTTCCAGCTTTTGCTTTTACTGGGATTGGGAAAAACGAAGAGCTGGCAGCTGGGAGCTGCTAGCTGGAAGCTTCAGTTATGCGAAAGATTCGGGTCATCATCGCCAAGCCTGGTCTCGACGGTCACGACCGTGGAGCCAAGGTCATCGCGCGTGCCTTGCGCGACGCCGGCATGGAGGTGATTTACACGGGCCTGCGTCAGACGCCCGATCTGATAGTCGCGGCTGCGTTGCAGGAGGATGCGGATGCGATTGGGCTGTCGATTCTCTCGGGCGCCCACATGCACATCTGCCCGCGTGTCATGGAGCTCTTGAAGGAGAAGGGGCTGGACGACGTGCTCGTGGTTGTCGGAGGGATCATTCCGGATGTCGACATTCCGAAGCTGCGTGAGATCGGCGTCAGAGGTATCTTCTTGCCCGGAAGTCCGATGCAGGACATCATCACCTTCATCAGCGAGAACGTGAGACCCAGGGTGGAACAGGTCTGATGCCGCACAAGCTGCTCCTGGCCGACGACAGCGTGACGATTCAACGGGTCATCGAACTGACGTTTGCCGACGAGGACGTGCACGTCCTGGCAGTTGGCGACGGCAAGAAGGCGATTGAAAGTATTCAGGCCGAGCGGCCCGATATCGTGCTGGCCGATGTCGGCATGCCGGAACGCGATGGGTACGACGTCGCGGAATTTATCAAACGGAATCCGCAGCTCGCCAATATTCCCGTTCTGCTGTTGACGGGAGCATTCGAGCCGATCGATGAAACACGCGCGCGCGCGGTCGGATGCGACGGCGTGCTCGTCAAGCCTTTCGAGCCTCAAATGGTCATCAATCGTGTGAAGGACCTGCTCGCTGGTCGGCGTTCGGGCGGATTGTGGGGAGCGAAGTCCGCGCCAGGGCCGGACGTTGCCCCGGCTCCAGCCGAAAAGGACGCGAATTCGCAGCCTGCCACACCCGCGTCATCGGTGGCATCGGCATCGCTCGAGGAATATTTCGATCGGCTGGACGCGGCATTCGCCAGCGTTGAGGCCGCGACCGACGCGCGCTCAGTGGCATCGGCTATGCCGCAACCGGCGAAGCCGCCGGTTCCGTTCGGAACGACATCGGCTCCTGCAGGCCTCTCGACTGATGACTTGCCCGGATGGGATCCGGATTTGAGCGGCGATCCCAAGCGTGCCGAACCAGCCGCCGCCGCGCCGGTTCAATCGCCCGCTACTGAGGCGCCGCCGGTTCAACGCCCTGCGCCAATACCACTGTCGACGACTCCCGCTCCGGCGCCGCCGCCGGCGCAAGCGCCTGAGCCTTCAGCCCAGCCGGCGGCACCTGCGGTCTCATCTCCGCCAATCGCCATAACGACGGCAAAGCCTCCGGCCGATGTGCCCGTGCCGGTCCAGGCTGCACAACCGCCCGATCGACCGACGCTTGCGTCCGTGACACCTTCGCTCACGGAATCCCCATCTACGGCGCCATCTCCGGCTGGTACGCCGTTGCCAGGTACGGCCTCAGTGCCATCGCTTGCCGACGCCTTCGCCGCCCTTCTCTCGGCCGAGCAAGGCCGCCGTGTCTCTCCCTCGACCGTGGGGCAGTTGGCAATCGCCGACGATGCCCTCGAGGAGATCATCGGCAAGGTCATCGCACGGATGACGGACCGAGTTGTGCGCGATGCTGTGATCGATGTAGCGGAGCGACTCGTTCGTGAAGAGATTGATCGGATTAAGGCCCAGTGAACCAGCAATCCCTTCTGAACCACCCTGCGACCGTTCCCGACAAGCCCGCTCTCGAGGGGCTCGAACAGAAATGGTTGGCCAAGTGGGAATCAGATGGCGTCTACCGGTTTGACCGCAGCGCTTCGCGAAGCAACGTCTTTTCTATCGACACGCCGCCGCCGACAGTCAGTGGCTCGCTGCATGTCGGCCATGTGTTTTCCTTCACCCACACCGACGTGATTGCGCGGTTTCAGCGCATGCGTGGCAAGGCTGTGTTCTATCCCATGGGATGGGACGACAACGGGCTTCCAACAGAGCGCCGCGTGCAGAATTACTTCGGCGTCCGCTGCGACCCGTCGCTTCCGTACGATCCGTCATTCGTGCCGCCCGAAAAACCTGGCAAGCATCCGATCCCGGTGTCACGACCGAATTTCATCGAGCTGTGCGCGCGATTGACGGCCGAGGACGAGAAGGCCTTCGAGCATCTCTGGCGACATCTGGGGTTGTCGGTCGACTGGTCGATGACCTACGCGACCATCGATCGCCGCTCGCAGCGGATGTCTCAATTGTCTTTTTTGCGGTTGCTCGGCCGTGGTCTCACGTATCAACTCGAAGCTCCCACGCTCTGGGACGTGGATTTTCGAACGGCTGTGGCGCAAGCGGAGCTCGAGGATCGCGAACAGCCTGGCGCATACCATCGCGTGCGTTTCGCGATCGCGGATCGCGACGGTTACGTCACAATCGATACGACCCGCCCTGAGTTGATTCCCGCATGCGTCGCGCTCGTCGCCCATCCCGACGACCAGCGATACAAGCCGCTTTTTGGTACCGACGTGATCACGCCGCTGTTCGGCGTGCGCGTGCCCGTTCGCCCCCATGCGCTCGCCGATCCGGAGAAGGGGACCGGCGTGGCGATGATCTGCACGTTCGGCGACGTCACTGACGTGACGTGGTGGCGCGAACTGAACCTTCCGGTGCGCGCGATCATCCAGCCGAATGGCACCTTCAGGCCCGTCCGATGGGGTGAACCCGGCTGGGAGTCGGTCGAGGTTGCCCGCGCGCAGGGGCACTACGACGAGCTTGCCGGGTTGTCGGCGGTCAAGGCGCGCGCCCGCATTGTCGAACAGCTCAAAGCTGCCGGCGATCTCATCGGCGATCCCAAGCCGATCACGCACGCGGTGAAGTTCTATGAAAAGGGAGATCGTCCCCTCGAGATCGTGACCAGCCGGCAGTGGTTCATCAAGACGATGGAGTTCCGCGACGCGCTGCTGGCCCGCGGCCGTGAGCTGCAGTGGCATCCTCCGTACATGCAGGCGCGGTACGAGAACTGGATCAATGGTCTTGCCGGTGACTGGTGCGTCAGCCGGCAACGATTCTTTGGCGTGCCGTTTCCAGTGTGGTACAAGGTCCGCGCCGACGGCTCGATCGATTACGACGCCCGCCTGCTGCCTGACGAGCAGCGGCTGCCCGTCGATCCATCCACGGATGTGCCCAACGGCTATACCGAGGAGCAGCGCAACGTGCCCGGAGGATTTGCCGGCGATCCCGATGTGATGGACACGTGGGCGACCTCGTCGTTGACGCCGCAGATCGTCTCGCGCTGGGAGGAAGATTCTGATCTCTTCGCCCGCGTGTTCCCGATGGACATGCGGCCGCAGGCGCACGACATCATCCGCACCTGGCTGTTCGATACCGTCCTGCGGGCGCAGTTCGAGTTCGACTCTCTTCCGTGGAAGCACGCCGCGATCTCCGGCTGGATCCTGGATCCGGATCGCAAGAAGATGTCGAAGTCGAAGGGCAACGTGATTACGCCCATGGGGTTGCTCGAAGAGCATGGCTCCGACGGCGTTCGCTATTGGGCGGCGAGCGGGCGAATGGGGACGGACACCGCGTTCGACACGGGGCAGATGAAAGTCGGCCGCCGGCTCGCCATCAAGCTGCTGAATGCGTCGCGGTTCGTGCTTGCGAAACCGGAGCCGAGCGGTCCGGCGACCTCAGCGATCGATCGCGGGCTGCTGACGATGCTCGCCCGCATCGTGCGCGAATCGACCGAGGATCTCGAAGCGTTCAACTACGCCCGCGTGCTCGAGCGGAGCGAAACGTTCTTCTGGTTTTTCTGCGACGACTACCTCGAGCTCGTGAAGGGTCGCCGATACGGTGACCAGGGGCCGGCGCTGGCGGCCTCGGCCAACGGCGCGCTCCTGACCGCGTTGTCGGCGCTGCTTCGGCTCTTTGCGCCGTTCCTGCCCTTCGTCACCGAAGAAGTCTGGTCGTGGTGGCGGCCCGGCTCGATACATCGGGCTGAGTGGCCCTCGGCCGAGGACATCTTCGCTGCCGGCGGCAGCGCTGAAGATCCGCGCGGCGTCGAGGCGCTCAATTTCGCCGCCGCCGTTCTCAGCGCGATTCGCAAGAAGAAGTCAGAAGAGCAGCGTCCGCTCAAGACCGCCGTGGCGGTCGCCGTTGTGCACGCACCAGCCTCGATGCTGGCGCTGCTGCCTGAAGTCGAGCGCGACCTCCGCGCCGCAGGATTGATTCAGCGGCTCGAGACGGCCGACGCCGAGACCCTTCAGGTGCGGGTAGAGCTTGCGCCACCGGAGTCGTCAGCATAGGAGCAGGCGATATGAGGTCGGTACCCTTTGCGCCGCTTGAACCAGCGCTCTATCGCGAAGCCGTGCGCCGGGCGCTGGCTGAGGATCTCGGATGGGGCGACGTCACGACCGAAGCGGCCGTTGACCCCTCGCTGCGTGCCAGGGGAGTCATCCTGGCGAAGTGCGAGTGTGTGATCGCCGGTCTGGACATCGCGGCCGAAGCGTTCAGTCAACTCGATCCCGCCGTCGTCTTCACGAAAAACGTCGAGGATGGCCAACGCTGCTCGCTTGGAACAACGATCGCGGTGGTCCGCGGTTCCGCAGCGGCGATGTTGACCGCCGAACGTACCGCGCTCAATTTTCTGCAGCGGCTCTCGGGAATTGCATCGGTCACGCGTCGCTACGTCGATGCAACCGGCGGGACAATCACCATTCTCGATACCCGCAAAACCACGCCAACGCTGCGCCTTCTCGAAAAGTACGCAGTTCGCGCCGGCGGCGGAACGAACCACCGCGCGGGCCTGGACGACGGGATTCTGATCAAAGACAACCACATTCGTCTCGGCGGCGGCGTCGCCGAGGTGATGCGCAAGATGAAAACGGCTCATCTCGAGATGCCGATTGAAATCGAAGCGCAGAGTCTCGACCAGGTCGACGAGGCCGTTGCCGCTGGCGCGGATGTGATCCTTCTCGACAATCTCCCACTCGACGAGGTCCGCGTCGCGGTCAAGCGCATCGCTGGCCGCGCCAAGATAGAACTCTCCGGCGGGGTGACGCTCGATCGCATCGCGGAGCTCGCGGCCACCGGGGCCGACTATGTTTCTGTCGGGGCCCTGACGCATTCGGCGCCTTCCGTGGATCTCAGTTTCGAGCTCGAGCCGGATCCGTCTCCGCGCGAGTCGACGAAGGCGGGCTCGTCGGTCGAAGCGTAGCCGCCGCGGATGTCCGATCCCGTCCCCGAAGAAGTCGCGCGCGCGCTGACCGCGACGGCCGGCCGCCGCGGGGCGTTCGGGAGTCCCTTCTATTTTTTCCACGAAACCGGTTCGACCAACGACATCGCCGGAACGCTCGCGGAGCACGGCGCGCCGCAGGGAACGACGGTCCTGGCTTCCAGTCAAACGGCTGGCCGCGGCCGTTTCGGTCGCGCCTGGTTTTCGCCGCCGGGCGCTGGCCTCTACGTCTCGATCGTTTGCCGCGATGAACGCGCGGCCCCGCTCCTGACGCTCGCGGGCGGAGTCGCCGCCGCCGACGGCATTCGCAACGCAACCGGACTTCCCGTCCTCATCAAGTGGCCCAACGACATCGTCGTCGAAGATCGGCGCCGAGTGGCACGCAGGAAGCTCGCTGGAATTCTGGCGGAGGCGTCAAGCACGCCGGATGGACTGCAGTACGTCATACTCGGATTCGGCATCAATCTCGGGCGGGCCGCCTATCCGCCGGAGTTATCAGATCGCGCGACATCGATTGAAGTGGAACTCGGACGTCAGGTCGACGGTGCCGCGGTGCTGGCCGAAACGCTGGCGGTCTTCGCCGAGCGATTTTGCGAACTCGAGCGAGGGAATTCCGTTAACGTGTTGGGGCGGTGGCGGGAGCTTGCGCCCGCATCGCGCGGTGCAACCGTTGAATGGGACACTCCCGGCGGTGCAGTGACTGGTGTTACTGCCGGTATTGATGACGATGGCGCGTTGCTCGTTCGCGTGGGTAGCCGGATTGAACGAATCATTTCGGGTGAAGTGAGATGGAAGTAAAGCATGCTGCTCGCGATTGACGTCGGAAACACCAACATCGTGCTCGGTGTCTTCGACGGGGCACGGCTTGCCGAAAGCTGGCGGCTGGCCACGATGCGCGAGCGAACATCCGACGAAGTCGGAATCCTCGTGACCCATCTCTTTGCTCACAGCGGGATTCCGCTGGATCGCGTGAGCGGAATCATTCTCTCTTCGGTCGTGCCTCCGCTGACCCGGACGATGGAGGAGATGGCGGAGCACTATTTTGGCCACACGCCGCTTACGGTTGATCCCGGAACGAATACGGGGATGCCCGTGCTCTACACCCCGGCGTCGGATGTCGGCGCCGACCGGGTCGTCAATGGTGTCGCGGCGTATGAGGCCTATGGCCGCGAGAAGCGCGCGCCGGTGATCGTCGTCGACTTCGGCACCGCGACCACATTCGATGCCATTTCGGCCGCAGGTGAGTACATCGGCGGCGTGATTTGTCCCGGAATAGGGATCTCCGCGGATGCACTCTTTCAGCGGGCTGCGCGACTTCCCCGCGTCGACGTGCGGAAGCCGCCGTCGGTGATCGGCGGCACCACCGTCACTTCGATGCAGTCCGGGTTGTTTTTCGGTTACGTCTCGATGGTCGACGGCATCGCGCACCGGATGCGCGCCGAGTTGGACGGCGGCAGTCGTGCGGCCTGCGTGGCGACGGGCGGGATGGCCGACATCATCGCCGCGGAGACGACGGTAATCGAGCGAGTCGATCCGGATCTGACGCTTCAAGGCTTGCGCCTCATCTGGGACCGAAATCGATAGCGCCTTTACCTTTTCCCTTTTACCTTTTGCCTTTTGCCTTTTCCCTTTCAAATGGAACCCTCGGAATACTGTCGACAAATCGAAGCGTACCTCTGCCGCAAGAACGAAGGTCACCTGATTCGCATCGTCGGTCCCGCGTTCGAGCAGGTATGCGGATGGGCCACGATCGGCGTGCCCTTGAAGGTCGCGTTCCGTGGGATCGATCAGTATTGCGACCGCTATTATGCGAAGGGTCCCCGCCGGCGGCCCGTGCGAATCGAATTCTGCGAAGCCGACATCCTCGATTTGTTCGATGCGTGGCGCCGTTCGATTGGTGTGCCACGCGCTGACAATGGAAGTGGCGAGGAACCACCATCGCGGAAACCGGCGCTTGCCGGACACATCGAGCGGGCAATCGCGCGTCTAACGTCGATGCGGGCCGGTGGAGGGCGGAGCGCGATCTTCGGCGAACGAGTCGACGCGCTCGTGCGTGAACTCGATCGCCTGATGGGTGATGCGCGCGGAGCACGGGGCGACACTCGGGCGGGAATCATCGAGAGGTTGCATGTGCTCGATGAGGAACTGATTGCCGCGGCGCGGGCGGAGGCCGACGACGAGCTGACCCGGGCATTGAGTCGCGATGCGGATGAAGAGTTGGCACCGTTCAAGCTGCGTATGCCGCAAGCGGAG
>Ga0075425_100008628_pt1 | contig 10817 bp, 10 predicted proteins | sample SoiMethybrSBSTD4_FD_75300 | JGI IMG/M metagenome (GOLD analysis project Ga0075425, IMG submission 75300) | Bulk soil microbial communities from a Populus tree surrounding site in Tennessee, USA - Soil MetaG P. TD hybrid SBSTD4 | ecosystem: Environmental > Terrestrial > Soil > Tree plantation...
GGAAATAGCTCGTACACATTATCCAGCGTCCAGCCATCGCCATTTCGCTGCACGGCGGTCGCCTGCAGATTCTCGCGCACGGAGAGGTTCGGAAAAATCTGCCGCCCTTCCGGCACGAGACCAATGCCGCGTTGCGCCACCTTGTATGACGGCAATCCACGTATCTCGTCGCCCAGGAAGCGAATCGTCCCGGCACGAGCCTGTGTCAGCCCCATAATCGAGCGGACAGTTGTCGTCTTGCCCATGCCGTTGCGGCCCATGAGCGTGACCATCTCACCGGAGGCGATGGCAAACGACACGCCGAACAGCACCTGACTCAGGCCATAGCAGGTCTCGATCCCGGTGACCTCAAGGACGCTGTCAGCCATGAACAGCCTCCTGCTCGCCGAGATATGCATCGCGCACCTGGGTATTGTTGCGAATATCCTCAGGTTTTCCTGAGGCGATAACCCGCCCATAGACAAGGACCGTAATGCGATCGGCGAGCGCGAATACCGCTTCCATGTCGTGCTCGACCAGCAGAATTGTCAGCTCCTTCTTGAGATCGCGCAGCATGGACACCATGCGCGCGGACTCTTCGGGGCCCAGGCCCGCCATCGGCTCGTCGAGCAGAAGCATGCGCGGCTGAGACGCGAGTGCCATTGCGAGTTCGAGCTGCCGATGTTCGCCGTGACTGAGCGCGGATGCGGGCAGATCGGCACGCGCACTCAAGCCGACGCGCGCGAGGGCCGCGCGTGCCGGGTCGCGCAGTTCCGGCTCGCGGCGAGCGCTACGCCAGAAGTGAAATGAGTGACCGGCATGTGCCTGGACGGCCAACGCAACATTGTCGAGCACACTCAGATCGAGGAACAGCGAAGTGATCTGAAACGAGCGCGCCAGGCCGAGGAGGCTGCGCGAGGGCATCGACACGCCGGTAATATCGCTGCCACCGAAATAGATGCGGCCTGAATGGGGTACGAGCAGGCCGCTGAGTTGTGCGATCAATGTTGTCTTGCCGGCACCATTCGGACCGATGACCGCGTGCAATTCGCCCTCGGGAATGCTCAATGACAGGTCATCGGTGGCCACGATACCGCCGAAACGTTTCGCCAGGCTTTCCACCCGCAGCAATTCAGCCATGGCGCGCCTTCCCGAGCAGACCGTCGATTCCGCCCCGCGCAAAGAGGACCACCAAGAGCAGCAGCGGACCGAGGATGATCTGCCAGTATTCGGTGATGCCCGAGAGCACCTCCTCCAGCACGAGCAGCGCCACAGCTCCAAACAGTGGACCGAAGGTTGAGCCCATGCCTCCGAGCACCACCATGATGATGAGATCGCCTGAGCGGGTCCAATACATCATCGCCGGGCTGACAAAGTCGGTGTGGTTGGCAAGCAACGCGCCGGCAAGACCGCATAGCGTTCCGGCAATGACAAAGCCGGTCAGCTTGTAGCGATAGGTCGGAAAGCCGATCGCGCGCATGCGCGTGTCGTTTGATCGCGCACCCTGGAGGGCCATGCCAAAGCGGGAGTTGACCAGGCGCCACACCAAATAGATCGCGCCGCACAGCAAACCCAGGCAGATGTAGTAGAACTGCACCTTGTTCGACAGATTGATTGGCGCAATGAACTGGCTGCGTTTCTCGATCGTCAGACCGTCATCACCGCCATAGCGCGCGAGCCCGGCGACGATGTAATAGGCCATCTGTGCAAATGCCAAAGTGATCATGATGAAATAGACGCCACGCGTACGCAGGCTGAGCGCCCCGATCACGAGTGCGAAAAACGCGGACACGAGAAGCGCGACGGGCCATTGCACGAAACCCGTCGTGATCCCCTCGAAGGCGAGCATACCGACGGCATAGCCACCGATCCCAAGATAGGCAGCGTGGCCGAAGCTCATCATCCCGCCATAGCCGAGGATCAGATTGAGGCTCACCGCCGCGAGCGCCAGGATCACAATGCGTGTGAACAGCGTAAGCAAGAAGCGGCTGCCAGTCAGTTCGACGTAGACGGGCAGAAGCACGAGCGCGAGCAGCAGCAACAGGCCTACGGTCGTTCGCAGATTGAACGTCGGGATCATTTGCTGCTCGCCGGAAACAATCCCTCGGGGCGAATGACCAGCACGATCGCCATCAGCAGATAGATCAACATGGACGACAGCGCCGGCGCTGCGGTTGCAGCCGTTTCCTTGGTGAAGGTAAGCCGCAGCAAATCGGTGAAATAGGCGCGGCCCAACGTGTCGATGAACCCGACAAGAATGGCAGCGACGAAAGCACCACGAATCGAGCCTATGCCGCCGATGACAGTGATGACGAAAGCGAGAATGAGGATGTTCTCACCCATGCCGATCTGAACCGTCAAAATAGGCGCCTGCATCAGGCCGGCGAGCCCCGCCAGCGCGGCACCGAGACCAAACACGAGCGTGAACAGCAGCTTGATGTTCACTCCGAGCGCGCCGACCATTTCCCGGTTCGAGGCGCCGGCACGGATCAGCATGCCAAGACGCGTGCGCATGACGAGAAAATAGAGAAAAGCCGCGACAGCAAGCGACACCACGATGATGGACAGCTTGTAGGCGGAATAGTCGACGCCTGGCAGAACCCGAACCGATGTATTGAGCCACGACGGCAAGGGCAAACTCATGCCGCCCGCCCCCCAGATCAGCCGCACCAGTTCGTCGAAGAACAGGATCAGGCCGAAGGTCGCGAGCACATGATCAAGATGATCGCGGCCATATAATCTGCGCATGGCGATGACCTCCACCGCCATGCCGACCAGCAATGTCGCGCCAAGGGCCAGGACCGCACCGAACACGAAGCTGCCGGTCCAAGCCGCGAAGGTCGCAGCAAAATAGGCGCCGAGCATGTAGAGCGAGCCGTGCGCAAGATTGACCAGGTCCATGATGCCGAAGACCAAAGTCAAACCGGCAGCAAGCAGGAACAGCAGCAAGCCGAACTGCAGACCGTTCAGACATTGTTCGATAAACAGCGTCATGGCGGGCGCCGATCGCTATCGCCGATAAGCAAACGGCGGCGGCGCCATTGCACCACCGCCGTCACAGTCAGCAGTTGATCATTTCATTTGGCATTGAGTGACGAAGCGATCCTGGTTGTCTTCCACGATCGTTGCGACGGTCTTCAGGACGAAGTTGCCGTCCGCATCCTTCACTGCTTCCTGCAGATAGAAATTCTGGATCGGGATATGGTTGGCGTTGAAGCGGAATTTCCCCCGCACCGACTTGAAGTCGGCCTTCTCCAGCGCCTTCTGCACCGCCGTCTTGTCGGACAGGTTGCCGTTGGTCGCAGCGACTGCCGATGCGATCAAATTCGCCGCGTCATAGGTCTGCGCACCGTAAAAGGACGGCCGCAGCCCCGGATACTTCTTGAGATAATCGGCGACGAACTTCTTGTTGGCATCGTTCGGCAGGTCGTTCACCCATTCCTGCGCGCCAGGGACGCCAAGCGCGAGGTCTTTCTGCAGTGGCAGCGAGAGCTCGTCGATCGTAAACGCAGTATAGAGCGGGATCTGCCCCTTGAGGCCGGATTGCGCGTATTGGCTCAAGAACTGCACGCCTGCCTTGCCCGGATAGAAGACGAAAATCGCATCCGGCTTTTCCGCCTTTGCTTTTGCGAGCTCCGCGGAGAAGTCGAGTTGATCAGGCCATTTGGTCAGTTCCTGCCCGACGATCTTGCCTTTGAAAGTGGATGCCACGCCCCCGAGCATGTCCTTGCCGGCGGCATAGTTCGGTCCGATCAGGAAGGCCGTTTTCACGCCTTTCTGGTTCATGTAATGGCCCATCGCCTGGGGAGTCTGGTCGTTCTGCCATGAGGTCGAGAAGATAAAGGGCGAGCACTGCTCGCCCGCGATCTGATGCGGGCCGGCATTCGACGTGATCAGGAAGGTCTTGGCATCGATCGCCGACTTCATTGAAGCCAGCAGCACGTTCGACCAGATGTACCCGACGATAAAATCGACCTTGTCGGATTCGATCAGCTTGTCGGTCTTCTGCTTGCCGACCTCCGGCTTGAAGCCGTCGTCTTCGTATACGACCTCGACCGGAAGACCACCCATTTTGCGGCCCATGTGATCGAGCGCAAGCTCGAACGAGTTGCGCATGTCATTGCCGATGACGGCAACGGGCCCGCTGAAGGTGCTGATGAAGCCGATCTTGATCGACTTGTTCTGGGCCGTCGCCGGACCCGCTGCAAGCAACACGGCTGCGCTTGCAGCTAGCAAGACTTTCCGCATGATTTTCCTCCCAGAGGCCTTTTTCCGGCCCTTGTGTGCAGGCCGCTAATCTACCGGGACCGGCGGCCAAAGGTCCACCGCCGTCAGCGCCGCAGTGCTGAGCATCGTTGAAAAGGCCAGCAATTCCGGCTTGTTGGCCATGCACCCGTGGCCATTGACCGCCGCGCCGGACGACCGGCAGTGTAGTTGGCACGACGGCAGTCGGTGCAGGTTCTCCGGGGAAACGACCTTTGTCCAAGCCAATCGAAAAAGCTTACGACGGCATCATCATTGGCGCCGGACACCACGGACTGATCCTCGGCAGCTATCTGGCGCGCGCCGGCCTCGACATCCTGCTGGTCGACCGCCGGCTGACTTATGGCGGCGGATTGTGCACGCGTGAGGTCACGCTGCCGGGCTTCTACCACAACCTGCATTCGATCAATCATTTCCACATCAGCGAAGCACCCTGGTTCAAGGACCTGAATCTGGACGAGCGCGTCACTTACGTTACGCCTCGCTACGAATTCGGCCAGGCTCATCACGATGGATCCGCACTCGTCCTGGGCCGCGATCTCGAAGAATCGGTCGCCAACATTGCCCGGTTCTCGAAAAAAGATGCGGTGACTTTCCGCGAATGGAACCGCAAAGCAGAAAAAATCACCGCGCAGATTTTCTTGCCGGAACGATATGCCGAGCCCTTGTCAAAGGCGGAGCGCGAATCGTTGTTGTCGCGCACGGCGTTGGGACGAGAGTTCATCGAAGTCTCAAACCGCCAACCGCTCGATGTCGTGCGTGAATTGTTCGAGAACGAACACGTCCGCCTGCTGTTCTTGTTCAAGGTCTCACTGTTCGGCACCTGGCTGGTGGATACGCTCTCCAAGACCTCGCCCATGGGCTCGGTCATTCGCGCCTTCGACCTGGAGAGCGGCTACCAGCTCTGTCAGGGCGGTTCCTTCAACCTGGCGCGCGGATTGATGGAGACCTTTATTGCCGCCGGCGGCTCTTTCCAGCCGCAGGTCGATATCAGCCGCATCGTCATCGAGAACGGCCGGGCAACCGGCATTGAGTCGGCTGACGGCCGCACCGTGCGTGCGAAACAGTTTGTCGCCTCGACGCTCGACGTGCATCAGACGTTCGAGAGCCTGATCGGGCGCGAGCAGCTGCCTGCCGCGTTTCTCAACAAGCTCGACGCTTTCCAGTACACGGCCTGGAGCCTGTTTGGTCTGCATCTCGCGCTTGACGAAAGTCCAAAGTTTGCTGCGGAAAAATTCGACCCCAACATCAACCGCACGCTCAAATGGAGCATCGGCGCAGAAACCATGGAGGATCTCTTCTCGGCGCACATGGACGTTCAGGCAGGCCGCGTTCCCAAGCTTGTGCAATTTGGGTCCGGACCCTTGAGTTTGCTGGATCCGACACAGGCACCTCCGGGCAAGCACACGACCTACTGCTGGCACGTGATGCCGCTCGACCCCGATCTCGGCGGTCAATCTTACGAGTCCTTCAAGGAAGACTTTTCCGACAAGATCACCGAATGTTTTGCGCGCTACTGCCCGAACATGACCAGCAAAAATATTCTCGGGCGATACGTCTACACCGGCCGCGAATATGTTCAGGAAATGATCAACATGCGTGGCGGCGACATCTTCATGGGCGCCTTCAATGCCGAACAGGTGATGTACAATCACTTCGGCTACCGCTCCCCGATTCCCAACTTGTACAACGCGGGCTCCGCCGGCCACCCGGGCGGCGCGATTTCCGGAGGCGCGGGCTACATCAGCGCCGACGTGATCGCGCGTGACCTCGGCATCAAGCCGTGGTGGACGCCGTGGGACGCCCGCGCATCGCTTGAGTCTCTGCCTCGATTGGAGCGAGGTGCAGCATGATTCCGCCTTTGCGTCCTCGCAATGCCTGATCCAGACAACATCGTCTTTCCCGGTCTCAAGGATCGCGTCGTCATCATAACGGGCGCCGGCCAAGGCATTGGTCGCGTTCTGGCAAAATCGTTCGCCTCGGCCGGCGCGCGTGCCGTCATCGCCGAGCTCAATGAAAAAAAGGCCGCCGCGGTTTCCGAGGAAATTCTCAAAGCCGGCGGCCAGGCGCTTGCTGTCACGACCGATGTTGCCGACCCCGCTTCAATCGAACAGATGGTCGAGGTCGTTGAAGACGAATACGGCCGCATCGATGTCCTGATCAACAATGCGGGCATTTTCTCGACACTGGAGATGCGTCCGTTCGATCAAATTCCGTTGGACGAGTGGGAGCGCGTCCTTCGTGTCAATCTGACCGGACCATTTCTTTGCGCCCGCGCGGCTCTTCCAGCAATGCGGCGGGCGAAATGGGGACGCATCATCAATGTCGGGTCAGGCGCCGTGCGCCTCGGACGGCCGAATTATCTGCACTACATAGCCTGTAAGGCCGCGTTGACCGGAATGGGCCTGTCCATGGCGCGCGAACTTGGCGCCGATGGCATCACCGTGAACGCGATATTGCCGGGCGCGACTTTCACCGAGATCGAGCGCAAGACCGTGACGCCGGCACAGAAGGAGCGCATTATCGCGATGCAATGCATCCCGCGCGCTGAGGTTCCGGAGGATCTTGTGGGAGCCGTGCTGTTCCTCGCGTCCGAGGCGTCTGCCTTCGTCACCGGCCAAAGCATCAATCTGGATGGCGGTGTGACGGGATCATGAGTGCAACCCTTACCGTTGCTATCGTCGCGCCCGGAAATATGGGTGCTGGCGTCGGGCGCCGGCTCGCCGAAAACAAGGTCACGGTGCTGACATCGCTTGCTGGTCGCAGCGAAGATACTGCCAAGCGCGCGCGTGAGGCCGGCATGCAGCCGGTCGAGGAGCGCGCGCTAGCGGAAGCCGATTTTCTGCTGTCGATCATTCCGCCGGGTGATGCGCTTGGTCTCGCCAAACGGCTTGCGCCCGTACTGACCGCGGCCAATACAAAGTCCGTATACGTCGATTGTAATGCGGTGAGCCCGTCGACCGTGCTGAAGATCGCAGACGAGATCGCCGCAACCGGTTGCCCGTTTGTCGGCGCGGGCATTATTGGTCCGCCGCCGAAACCGGGATCGACGAATACAAAAATCTATGCATCCGGTCCCGCCGCCAGAGACTTTGCCAGGCTTAACGATTACGGGTTGATCGTGCGCGTGCTCGAAGGTCCCATGACTGCGGCCTCGGCACTCAAGATGTCGTATGCCGGCATCACCAAAGGCTTTACCGCACTCGGCACGGCAATGATGCTTGCCGCGACTCGGGGCGGTTCAGCCGAAGCGCTCAGGGCGGAGCTTGCCGAGAGTCGGCCTGATCTGCTGCGCTACCTTTCGAACCAGGTCCCGTCGATGTATTCCAAGGCCTATCGCTGGGTGGCCGAGCTTGACGAAATCGCCTCCTTTGTCGGCGACGAGCGCGCCGAGCATGAAATGCTTGCTGCGGCTGCTCGACTTTACGAGCGTATCGCCGACGATTTTGAAAAGGATATGAATGAGATCGGCGCGCTCGACCGGTTTCTCAACAAATCATGACTGCCGATAGTCCGATCCTTGTTGATGAGCGTGCCGGTTATCGGGTCATCACCCTGAACCGGCCCGACAAGCTCAACGCCTTCAACGAGGCGATGCACCTCGCTCTGCGAAAGGCGATAGACGACGCTGAAGCCGATGAAAGCTGCCGTGCCCTGCTGATCACCGGCGCGGGCCGCGGCTTCTGCACAGGCCAGGATTTGAGCGATCGGCTTGCCAAGCCGGGTGAGACCGTCGTGCTCGGTGGCGCCCAGGAAGCTTACTACAATCCCCTCGTCCGCCGCCTGCGGAGCCTCCCCTTTCCTGTTGTCGCGGCCGTGAACGGTGTTGCTGCCGGTGCCGGTTGCAATGTTGCACTGGCCTGCGACATCGTTATCGCAAGTCTGAAGGCGAAATTCATCCAGTCGTTTGCGCGCGTCGGACTGATCCCGGACTCTGGCGGCACCTGGTTTCTACCGCGGCTTGTCGGAGATGCGCGAGCGCGTGGGTTGGCCCTACTGGCGCAGGATTTGCCGGCCGACAAGGCGGCGAACTGGGGTCTGATCTGGCGCGCGGTAGAAGACGAAGTTCTCATGTACGAAGCAACAAGAATCTGCGAGCACTTCGCGATGGCGCCGACGCAAGGTCTGGCGCTGATAAAACAGGCCCTGAACGCATCCGCGATGAACTCACTCGACGCGCAGCTTGATCTCGAGCGCGACCTTCAGCGGGCCGCCAGCATGACGCCCGACTATGTCGAAGGCGTGCGTGCGTTCATGGAAAAGCGCAAAGCCAATTTTTCCGGGCGGAAGAAATGAGCGGGCCGAAAACCAAAGAGCCGTTGCGGGTGGGCATTGCCGGTCTCGGCGCTGTCGGTCTCGAAGTCGCAAGACGCCTGATCGCCGGAGTTCCGGGCCTCAATCTGACTGCCGTCGCGGTTCGCGACGCCGAGAAAGCCCGCCGTGCACTGCCCCAAGTCGGCGAGAGCATTCTGGTCCGCAAGATGACCGACCTCGCAAATGACTGCGATGTCGTCGTTGAATGTCTGCCGCCGGCGCTGTTTCGCGAAGTCGCCCTGTCGGCGATCGACAAAGGCCGCATCCTCATGCCGCTCTCGGTCGCGCAACTGCTGGAGAATGGCGACCTGATCGAACGTGCCAAACAAAAGGGTGCACGCATTCTGGTGCCCACGGGCGCGCTGATAGGCCTGGATGCCGTCCGCGCCGCAGCTGAAGGCACCATTCACTCGGTCAAGATGGTGACACGCAAGCCTCCAGCGGGCCTCGAGGGCGCACCATTTCTCCGCGAAAGAGGGATTTCCGTGAGCGGTTTGAAAGAGCCGCTGAAAGTATTCGACGGCACCGCGCGAGAGGGAGCGCGCGGATTTCCCGCCAACGTCAACGTGGCGGCAGCCTTGAGTCTCGCCGGCATTGGACCCGATCGAACTCAACTCGAGATCTGGGCCGACCCGAACGTCACCAGAAACACCCACACGATTTCGGTCGATGCCGACACGGCGCGATTCACAATGACGATTGAAAATATCCCCTCGGAAAATCCGCGTACGGGCAAAAGCGTGGCGCCCTCGACCGTCGCCGCGTTGCGCGCACTCGTATCCGAGCTGAAAGTCGGAACCTGACGCAATCAGACGCGCAGAAAAACCTTGTTGCGATACAGATAACCCGCGAGCGCGATAGCCAGTACGAGCCCCAGCAAATGGGCAACAAAGACCCCCATGCCCGGGGTGACGATTTGATCGAACCAGGCTTTCACATCACCGCCAACGAAGCGCAAGGCAAAGGGCTCGAAGCCTGTAATGCCGTTGATGAAATAGATCAGGATGGCATTGGCGCCGATCCACACAAAGATGGTGGCCCATACTTTCCATCCCCAGACATCAATGGCCTGATACATGGCGCCGAGCAGGATCGCACTGTAACCGCCGGCGACCAGCACAAATGACGAAGTCCAGATATCCTTTACGATCGGAAATTGGAGGCTCCAGAGATAACCAGCAGCGACCATCGCAACGCCGCCTCCCATCAACCAGAGCGACTTCTGCGTCGGGCTGACGCGATCGTCCTTGATCAGCAAGCCCGCCAATACGCCCAGCAAGCAGGTTCCAATTGCCGGGAGTGTGCTCAGCAGACCCTCAGGATCGCGGGTGTTGTCCCATAATCGTCCCGGCAGAAAATTCGCGTCGATCCAATTGGCCAGATTTGCATCAGGATCGAACGAGCCCGCACCTATACCCGGTACCGGTATGAAAGTCATGAGGGCCCAGTAGCCGCCGAGTAGCGCGACCAGCACTGCCGTCAATCCACGCCAATCGAGATTTAAGAACAGGATTGAAGCGAACAAATAACAGATGGCGATCCTTTGCAGAACGCCAACAAAGCGCATATCGCCCCAAGGCTGGCTGAATCCGCCGTAAAACACCAATCCCAACGCGTAAAGTAGAAGCGCCCGACGCAGCACGTGCGCGTGCGTCCGGACCATTCCTTCGCGTTCGACAAGCCGGGGCAATGCCAAAACGATCGATACACCGGTGACAAAAATAAAAAGCGGAAAGATCAGATCGTAGAAGCGGAACCCCGCCCACTCCGCATGACTCATCTGCGTGCCGAGGAAACTGCCCACCGAGTTAAGCGCAGGGCCCTTGCTGCGCAGCATCCGGTCGAGCGTCCAGATCGCGCCGTCGGCGCCGATGATCCAGAAAATGCTGAAACCGCGCAGCGCGTCGACCGATACGACACGGCGAGTCTGCAGAGCAAACAGCGCATCTACGTAACGCATCAGGAGCCGGTGGTTGCATCGTCCGAAGGAAAACGGACCCAATCGAAAAAGGTTTCGAAAAAGATCCGCGCAGACTGCGGTATTATCCGGCGACAACGATTCTATGAAATGAACTTATCGTGACGGCGCGGCCGAACAGGCGCACGCACTGACGCGATATCAAGATGCGATCAATGTCTTAGTGGACTGCCGCAAGCACCGGCGCGTCACAGCGGCCAAGCGGCTCCTGGACACGGAAATAGTTCCGGCCGACAAAGGATCGATCATAGTGATCCCACGAGGTCTTATGATCGAGGGCCTG
>Ga0075425_100008629_pt1 | contig 10816 bp, 4 predicted proteins | sample SoiMethybrSBSTD4_FD_75300 | JGI IMG/M metagenome (GOLD analysis project Ga0075425, IMG submission 75300) | Bulk soil microbial communities from a Populus tree surrounding site in Tennessee, USA - Soil MetaG P. TD hybrid SBSTD4 | ecosystem: Environmental > Terrestrial > Soil > Tree plantation...
CACTGGCTGACGCCGATTGGGCGCCTAAAACCGGGCGTAACTCAGAGGCAGGCGCAAGTGGACATGGACGTCATTGCCCGCCGGCTAGAGCAGGAATACCCCGCGACCAATAAGGGATTGGGCTCCAAAGTGGTGCCGTTGCATGAAGAGCTGTTTGGCCGGGCCGGACAGGTCCTCTACCCGTTATTGGGAGCGGTCATCTTTGTTCTCTTGATCGCGTGCGCCAACGTGGCCAATTTGTTTCAGTCGCGGACAGAGAACCGCAGGAAGGAGTATGCGTTGCGCGCCTCTTTGGGGGCTGGGAGGGCGCGGCTCATGCAGCAGCTCTTTGCGGAAAGCGGGCTCATCGCATTGATCGGAGGCACACTAGGCGTTCTGCTCAGTTTTGGAGGTATTCGGATGGTCTTGGGACTGGCGGGAGATTTTCCGAATTCCCAAACCGTGAGCGTGGATGCCCGCGTGCTGCTGTTCACGCTCGGCATTACTTTGTTGACTGCACTCCTGTTTGGATTGGCACCGGCGATTCAAGTCTCCAAGCCCGACCTGAACATGGCTCTGAAGGAAGGTGGCTGGACGACGGAAACTGGGGCTCGCGGCGTTTCCCGCCGAGTGCTGGCGATATCTGAAGTCGCACTGGCCATGGTGCTGCTGGTCGGCGCAGGGCTCATGATTAATTCCGTCCTCCGCTTGCAGCGCGTCGACTCGGGACTTGACCCAAACCATGTGATAACGACAGGGATCCCGTTGCCGGAGGGCGGTAAATACGTGGAACGTGTAGGTGGAGATATGGAAAGGGCGACTCCACGCTCCACGGTTTTTTATCAGCAGCTGCTTCAAAAGATCTCGGCACTGCCCGGAGTCAAATCAGTCGGCACTATGCATTTGCTCCCCACACATGGTTCACTGCCATTGACGTTTTCTATCGTGGGGCGGGCGGCCGAGCCGCCTGACAAGAGGCCACTAATTGGATACGACGAGGTAAGCCCCAGCGTATTCCAGACATTGCGGATTCCGCTGATCAAGGGTCGCTATTTGGACGCGCATGACAACGCGAGCATGCCGTGGGTGGTGGTCGTGAACGAAACGTTCGTCCGCCGGTATTTTCCTAATCAGGACCCGATTGGGCAGCAGTTGCTGTTGAGGTACGCAGACTACCAGAAGGAGGAGCCGCGGCCGCGTCAGATCGTGGGCGTCGTCGGGGATGTGAAGCATTATGGTTTGGGCAATCCCGCCCCGCCATTCGTGTACACCTCGTATCTGCAACAGCCAGAAGTTTTTCCTGGCGGTGCGGTCACTTCCCACATTGACCAGGAACTGGCGATCCGGACTTCTACGGGCGTGGCCGGGCGAGCCACCCTGATTACTTCCGTAAAGAAAATCATCGCGGAACTAGATCCCGATCAGCCGCTAACCGGATTTATGACCATGAACCAGGTGCTCTCCCAGTCGCTCGACGATTCACGGCTATATATGCGCCTCCTGGGCATCTTCGCCGGAATCGCGGCCCTGATGGCAATCATGGGCGTCTATGGCGTGATGTCTTACCTGGTCAGCAAGCGTACGCACGAGATTGGAATCCGGGTTGCATTGGGCGCACAACGGAATGATGTTCTCGGCCTTTTTGTGACCATGGGACTCAAGCTCGCAGTCGTGGGAGTGGTAGTGGGAATTGCCGTGTCGCTCTTGCTGACCCGCGTGATTGCAAGCTTCTTGTTCGGTGTGAAACCTTCCGATCCACCGACTTATCTGACTGTTGCAGGCGCGTTGATCATCGTCGCTCTGCTGGCCTCCTACATTCCTGCACGGCGCGCCACTAAATTGGATCCGCTCGTAGCTTTGCGGTATGAGTAAAAGTGCTCGCCCGAAATAGCATCAAGTCCAATCGGCCGCAAACAATAAAGGCCCGGAGCCTTAGCTCCGGGCCAGTCTTCATACTCTGAAAATCAGGGGAGACCGGCTCGCGAACGCGTTACGGCGTGGCTTGCGCCTGGATATTGAGCACGCCCGTGTAAGTGTCAGCCGGAAGCTGGGGCACCACGGTGGTGTCAATGTTGTAGGCCAGGGTGTCGGTCCGGTTGCCATTTGTGTTCGTGTTGCCCGTGATTGTGGTGTTGCCGATGAGCACTCCGGAAGCAGCCGCATTAAAGGGGCTGACCGTGGTGCAGGAATTAAACGGTCCCACGCCGCCTACCTGCACGCCGATGGCGGAAGACGGTATGGTCGTGGTGTTGCCGGCGGTGGCTGGATTCAAAGCCGCCGTCGCGCTGCTGAAGTACGCCCACACCGCGATGTTCGTCCGCCCCGGTTTCAATACCCACGCGGTAACCACTGTGGACGGGTTGCTGCCCGTGTTGGAATTGTTGTTGGGCGCTAGTGTGAAGTTCACGGTAGTGCCCGCGGTCACGGTCACGGTTAGCGATTCGCCCAGAGTGGCGTTGAACTGCACGTTACCGACGTTGGAATTGCCCGGCGCTGCGGCGGCTGTGCTGCTCAGCAGGGCCATCGCCCCGGCTACCGCCAGCACACTGGCAAAAAGATGAAAGCGAGCCTTCATGGTCTCTCCTTGGGTTTGGTACGGCATCTCTGTCCCGAGGGTTGGGCCCTCTGTCCAGGATTGGGACTTCGTCCTGTTTTGGGACACGGCCCATTATTGGACCACGCACCTACTTAGTCCACATAACCAAGGTCACGATGGCGGTCGCTGGTCATCACGGGGTTGAGGCGGCGTTCAACCAGGCACGAAGTTGGACTCATTCTTCGATTTGTAATGGCAAGTTGTTGATACGAAAGACGTTAGGACTTTCCTGCCAGGAGTTTGCTTGTCGAAACCAGCTTGCGGCTGGCACTCACCGCTAAGGCGGCTGGCTGGTTTGCTGCGTACAGGAGCGGAGCCTGCTTCAGAGGCGAGAACCCAGCTCTTTCCATCCCCAGGCGAGCTTCCGGGTTCTTCATGAAAGTTTGCCAGACGAACTGGCTGCGTGCGTTCTCCGCCATCAGGAGGCTTATGCCCACATCAATGCCGAGCATGTCGCTGCTGGCCCAGCCCACCAGGGGATTGAAGGCATCTACGAAGCCGTAACGCTTCCATATCCGCTCGCCGTAGCGGCTGCGCAGCAGGCGCAACACGCTCACCGCATCGCGGTACACGAACGGCAACGAGCCCGCCACGGCGGCGGGAACGATGGTGCCGTCGATGGGGCCCTGCAGAGGCGGGCCACCCCAGGCCACGTAACCGCGGCGCGAGTCGGACGCGGTTATGCCCCATACCCCGCCTGAATAGCTGGGAAACTTGCGGCTCAGTTGATCGCAGAATCGCCGGTGCGCTTCGCAGGCCAGCACGGAGTTGGCGAAATAATCGGTATAAGCGTCCTGCTGCCCGCGAAAGTCGAACCAGGCGTGGGAGAACTGGTGAATGAACAGCGGGCTGGCACCCGAAATGAAGCGGTAATTGTCATATTCCATCCACGGCCGGTGAATGCTGCGCCAGCACTCCGCCGGAATCGGATGCTGGGGCGCTCCCATGGCCAGCAGATAGAGCATCATGGATTCGCAATATGTATTCCAGCGCAGGCGGCTGAAGCCATACTCCGGCCGCCAGGAAAGCGCAAAAGTGCTGCCACCGTTCAGCGCCCAAGGCCAGCGAATCCGCTCATAAAGCTGTGTTGCCTGCGTGTTTATGCTGCCACTGTCAAAGTACTGCCGGCAGGTAAGCACGCCGCACAGCAGGATGGCTGTATCGACCGGAGAAACCTCGGACCGACGCGACCGCTGGCCCGTGCGCAGGTCCAGAAAATGATAGAAGAAGCCTTCGCGATGAGCAGCGCGGTTGAGCAGAAAATCCAGAGTTGATGCGGCGCGCTCCGTGATTTCGGACCGCGAGCGATACCCGCGCTGATGGCCGATGCAGAGCGCCGTCAGTCCGAAGCCAGTGGCGGCAATGCTGGCCGTCGGACTCTTATCGCCGCCTTCTGCTGCAGCGCGGTCGCGCACCAGCCCAGTGAACGGATCCGCCTCATTCCAGAAAAATTCGAAGCTGGCGCGCTCCAGTTCATCCAGAAATTCCTGATCATCTGGTCCGTCGGATTCGGCCAGCAAGAGGTCGGAAACACCAACGCTGCCAGCCAGGGGCAGCACCAGCGCCCCGGCGGCCAGAGTTCGCAAAAACCCACGTCGGGTCCAAGTCATCGAAGTGGCGTCTTTTCAGCGGACTGGCCCCGGCGCAATGCGGCCAGCCACATGGGAGGCATGCCTAGGCGTGGGCGGGGGAGTTGCCACGTTTTAGGTGCAAATTTCTCGTGCTCTCCGCCTGTTCAGTATGCCCCAAGCTGCTCGCCAGTCTTATCGGGCAAATGGCCTAAAGCATTTACCAGCTTTATTCCTCCCGCCATGTCGGCCTGCGCTAAAGGCGCACATTTGCCCCCAGGAATAAGCGCAAGAAAAACCGGCACCTACGGGGAAATGTTGAGGAAATTTGTGGTCTGCGATGGTCCTCGGAATGCAATTACCTAAGGCAAACGCTGGTGATGTAGGCCGATTGACCCTAAAAGGAAGTAAAAATTACTTCGTTGTGGAAATTATAGGCCGGTAGCAATGGTTGACGTCATTCAAACCCGTGGTCGGATCCCAGGTCTGTTGCAGCAATGGGTGTGGGACATCCTAAGGCACAGGTTCGCAGGCATCGGCAAGCTACCTTCGTTCAACTTCAACAAAACACGCTAAAAGATTCTGGCCAAAGGCGGTATGAAGCAACAAGAGAGTTTCTGGAGCGGCTGGGGCGAGCGCCTGACGGCGATGCGCAATATCCCTCCTGTTTTGAAGATCGTATGGGAATCGGGCCCGGCGGTGGTGGCCTCGGGAATCATCCTCCGCTTGCTGGTTGCCGTACTTCCCCTGGGTCTACTGGCAGTCACGAAGCTGATCATTGATGCCATTGTGCACACGGTGCAGACGCCCGGGCACGTGGTTCCGCGGCATTTCTGGTGGCTGGTGGCGGCCGAGTTCTCCCTGGCGGTGCTGGGCAGCCTGCTCAGCCGCACCATTGATTTCCTCGACGCCTTATTGGCTGATAAGTACACCCGCTACGTCAGCATTAGGGTAATGAAACATGCCTCTGAACTGGACCTGACCGCCTACGAAGACCCGATCTTTTATGACCGGCTGGAGCGAGCGCGGGTTCAGGCTACTGACCGGCTGGGCATGATTCAATCCATTGGCCGCCTGATCCAGCAGACGGTCACGGCCATATCTCTCTCAATTTACATCGTTGCTTACTCCCCGTGGCTGCTCCTGCTGCTGGTGGCCGGAGTTCTTCCCGCGTTCCTGGGCGAAAGCCACTTTGCTTTCCTGGGCTACGCCAAGAACTTCCGCCAGACCCCCATCCGCCGCCAGCTCGACTACCTGCGCGTGCTGGGCGGCAGCAAGGAAGCAGCCAAGGAACTCAAGCTTTTTGGGCTTAAGAACTTTTTGACGGACCGCTTCACTCGTCTCTGGGACCAGATCTATGAAGAGAACGTGGATCTTTCCCGGCGCCGGTTGGTTGCGGGCGCGCTGCTTTCGCTGCTGGGGACGGTCGGCTACTACTCGGCGTACGTGTACGTTATCTGGCGCGCTTTGATGGGCGCCATCAGCATCGGCACTTTGACCGCGCTGACCGGCGCCATTGTGCAGGTCAGCAGCAACATCCAGCAGATTTTCTCCACCTTGTCCGGCATCGCGGACCAGGCGCTGTTCCTCACCGACCTGCTGGCGTTCTTCGAAATGCAGCCTACGATCCGCTCGAAGCCGAATGCGTTGCCGGCGCCTCGGCCTATTACCCGCGGCTTTGAGTTTCGCAACGTTTCCTTCTGCTATCCCGGCACTTCGCGCCTGGTGCTGGACCGGCTCAATTTCCAGCTTCGTCCCGGCGAACGGGTGGCGTTGATCGGCGAGAACGGCCAAGGCAAGACCACCATTGTCAAGCTGATTACGCGCCTCTACGACCCTACCGAGGGACAAATTCTCCTCGATGGCGTGGACCTGCGCGAATACGACCTGGAAGACCTGTACCGCGAAATCGGAGTCATCTTCCAGGACTTCATGCGCTACGAGCTCACCGCCCGGGAAAACATCGCGGTGGGAAAAATCGAGCAGGTGGGCGACCTCCATCTGCTGCAGAACGCCGCTTTCAAGAGCCTGGCCCACGAGGTGGTGGAGAAACTGCCCTCCAGTTACGAGCAGATGCTGGGCCGGCGCTTTGAAGGCGGAGTGGATCTCTCCGGCGGCGAATGGCAGAAGCTGGCGCTGGCGCGCGCGTACCTGCGCGACGCCCAGTTGCTTGTTCTCGACGAGCCCACCGCCTCCCTGGACGCGCGCAGCGAGTGCGAAGTGTTTCAACGCTTCGCCGAGCTGACCACGGGCAAGATGGCTTTATTTATCTCTCACAGGTTCTCCACGGTGCGCATGGCCGACCGCATTGTGGTCCTGGAAAACGGCAGGATTACCGAAGAAGGAAGTCACGACGAGCTGGCGAGCTTGGGCGGCCGCTACGCCGAGATGTTCGAAATGCAGGCCGCCAGTTACCGGTAGGACTCTTTATCATGCCCCGTAATACAGAGCTGGAGATTATTTGCGCTGAGGCCGAACGCTGGCCAGAACACTGGCCGGAAACGGACGTCGACCTCTCGGGGTTGCGAGCCGAAGCTGCGCGCCTCGCGGCACAACTCACTTCCCTGCCCGCGGCCAGCTGCCGCCGCTTCTTCGCGCAGCGCAGCCGGGCTCTCAAGAAGAGGCTGCAGCCGCTGTGGGGCGCGCTCGACACTCCTCTGCCCAAGGAACACATTTCCGACGATTTCCGCTGGCTGCACGACAACGCCCGCCTGCTTTACAGCACGCTGCAGGACCTGATTGACGGTGCCCGGTCGCTCAACCCTCTTCCGCAAGCCCGGGGACGCAATGGTGATGTGTTCCCCCGCATGCTGGCCGTTGCAGAGGGCTTTCTGGCCGCCGCTGAGAACCGCTTCGATGAGCGTTCGTTGGCGGCTTATGTGGATGCCTTCCAGGAAACCACCGCGCTGGACCTGGAAGAGCTCTCGGTCCTGGCCTTCGGCCTGAAGCTCATCCTGCTGGAAAGAATTGCTGAGCGCGCGCCCGTCGTGTTGCAGGACCGGCAAGCATCCTGCGGCGCCGGGGACTGCGTGCACAGCCTGCACGACGTGGGGCAGATTACCTGGAAAGAGCTGGTGGAGCCGTTGATCCTGTTTGATCGCGTGCTGCGGGAAGACCCGCAGCATGTTTACAGCCGGATGGATTACGACAGCCGCGATGTGTATCGCAAAGCGGTGGCCAAGATTGCCCGCTTCAGCCGGCATACGGAGATGGACGTCGCTATCGAGGCCTTGTCCCTGGCCCGGGATGCATGGCATCGCCAATATAGCGATCCGCGCGTCGCGGCCCGCCGTTCCCACGTGGGCTATTACCTGGTGGGACGCGGGAGCAGCCTGCTCAAAGAGCGCGTTAGTTTCCGCCCCAATGCTGTGGAAAGGCTGCGGGCGTTCTTGCGCCGCCATCCGGATGCCTGCTACCTCGGCGGCATACAAGTGATTACGCTGGCCATCATGCTGTCCGTTCTGCTGGGTGTGATTGGGCCAGTCGGTTCGCCGGCACTGGTGCTGCTGGCCATGCTGACGTTGTTCCTGCCCAGCTCGCAAGCCGCGGTTGAGGTGATGAATTATCTAGTCACCGCGCTGCTCCCGGCACAGGTTCTACCCAAGCTGGATTTCTCCGAGGCCGGAATACCGAACGACTGCGTGACGCTGGTCGGCGTTCCTGCCCTGCTGCTCAACGAGCGCCAGGTGCGCAAACTGGTGGAGGATCTGGAAATCCGCTATCTGGGGAACCGCGATTCCAACCTGCACTTCGCTCTATTGACCGACTTGCGGGATTCGGCGCAGGAAGCGCCGGAAGACGATCCGCTAGTCAGGCTGTGCGCTGGCCTGATCGCAAAGCTGAACGAGAAGTACTCCGGGCAGAGCACGGGCTCCTTCCTGCTGCTGCATCGCCATCGCGTTTACGACGAGCGCGAGGGCGTATGGATGGGCTGGGAGCGCAAGCGCGGCAAGCTGCAGGATCTGAACAAGCTGCTGCGCGGTCAATATGACAGCTTCCCGGTAAAGGTGGGCAACACCGCTATCCTTCCCCAGGTGCGCTTCGTCATCACGCTGGATGCGGATACGGAACTGCCGCGCGGCACGGCCCAGCGCATGGTTGGAGCCCTGGCCCATCCTCTGAATCGCGCTATTGTGGACAGCCGGCGCAACATCGTGGTTTCCGGTTACGGCATTCTGCAGCCGCGCGTGGGCGTGAGCGTGCACAGCGCCGCCCGCTCGCGACTGGCCAACATTTACTCCGGCCAGACCGGGCTGGACATCTACACCCACGCCGTTTCCGACGTCTACCAGGATCTCTACGGCGAGGCCATTTTTGCCGGCAAAGGCATCTACGAAGTGGATACGCTGCACCAGGTGCTGGACGGCCGGTTCCCCTGCAACTCGCTCCTGAGCCATGACCTGATCGAAGGCGCTTATGCGCGCGCTGGCCTGGCCAGCGACATCGAACTGATTGACGATTATCCTTCGCACTACAGCGCCTACAACCGGCGCAAGCATCGCTGGCTGCGTGGCGACTGGCAGGTGGCGGAATGGCTCTTCTCGCGCGTGCCCGACCAGAGCGGCGCCCGCGTTTTCAATCCCATTTCCCTGATCTCGCGCTGGAAGATTCTGGATAACTTGCGCCGCAGCCTGGTGGAACCGGCCACCTTTCTGCTTCTGCTGCTGGGCTGGCTGTTGCTGCCTGGCCGCGCGGCGCACTGGACCGTTGCCGCCCTCGCCATTCTGTTCTTCCCCGCCTGGCTGGAGTGCGCTTTGAACCTGGTGCGGGCGCTGAAGAACCAGCGGATGGAACCGGCGCGCAACGCGCTCTCCGGTTTCGTTACGCAGAATGTAAGCCTGTTCCTGAACCTTACTTTCCTGGCGCACCAGACGCTGCTCTCGCTGGACGCCATCATTCGGGCGCTGGTGCGGCGCATGGTAACGGGCAAGCGCCTGCTGGAATGGGAGACCGCCGCCGAAGCCGAACTGGGCGGACATCGCCGCACGCCCGTGGATGTTTACCTCGATTGGACTTCCGCCCTGGCGTTCGCCGTGGCCGTGGGAATCACCTTCGTGCATCCTCGCGCTCTGCTTGCCGCGTTTCCGATTCTGGCGTTGTGGGCCTCCAGCAAGCAAGTTTCGAAGTGGCTGAACCGGCCGCCACGCACCTGCCGCTGCCAGGTTACGCCCCAGGATCAATTGCTGCTGCGCCGCGCCGCGTTGCGCACCTGGCGCTATTTCGCAGAGTTCAGCAACGAGGAGCACAACTGGCTGGTCCCAGATAACGTTCAGGAGACGCCCGCGGCCGTGGCGGCGCGCATTTCCCCCACCAACCTGGGATTCCTGCTCAACGCGCGCCAGGTGGCGTGCGAGTTCGGCTACATCACCGTGCCTGAGTTCGCGCTGCTCACCAGGCGCACTCTGCAGACCGTACGCATGCTTCGCCGCTACCGGGGCCACCTGTTGAACTGGTACGACACGCGCACGCTGGAGCCGCTGGCGCCACTGTTTGTGTCGTGCGTAGACAGCGGAAACCTGATGGCTTCCTATTGGACGCTGCAGCAGGGCTGCCTGGAGCGGTTGCACCGGCCAGTGCTGGAGCGCAACCTGGCGCAAGGCTTCCTGGATCACCTGCTGGTGCTGGGCGACGCTGGTGGAGTGCCGCGCCGCATTGCCGCTGGACTCGCTTCGGTAGCACACGAAGAGGACTGGCTGGAGCGCATGCTGGCCCTTCCGGAAACGATTTTCGACCACCTCTCGCAGACCGAGGCGGACGACAACTCAGGCGACGCCAGATGGTTTGCCGGCGAGCTAGGGCGGCGCCTGAAGAACCTGAAGGAGACGGCGCGCTTCTATGCTCCCTGGATGCTGCCGGAGTTCGCCTGCCTGCGTACCGATCCCGCGCTGGAGCTGTCCGGAAAACAGGTTCCCCTGGAGCGCACGCCGCACTTCATTGAGCGTCTGGCGGAGCGCCTGCGCCTGGCCATGGAAGATGAGAAGGTGGCGCCAGAGCGCAAGGCCCTTTATCAGGCGCTGTTGGCGGTATTGCCGGAGGCGCGGTCGCGCTCGCTGCAACTGATCCGGGAATTGGAAAGCGTGGCGAACCAGGCCGCTCGCCTGGCGGAGGAGATGGATTTTCGCCTGCTGCTGAATAAGCGCCGCAAGCTGCTTTCAGTAGGCTTCGATGTGCAATCGCAGGAGCTCCACTCGGCCTGCTATGACTTGTTAGCCACCGAGGCGCGCGTGGCGGTCTTTGCTGCCATCGCCAAGGAAGATATCGCCCAGGAGGCGTGGTTCCTGCTGGGCCGGGCGCACACACTCGCTTACGGCCGCCCCGTGCTGATCTCGTGGACGGGAACCATGTTCGAGTACCTCATGCCCGGGCTGTGGATGCGCACCTATCCCAACACCTTGCTGGAACGCTCCCGGGCGGCGGCGGTGCGCTCACAGCAGGACTATGCCGCGCGCCGGCGTATTCCCTGGGGCATTTCGGAATCGGCGTACTTTCAGACCGATGAAGCAGGCAATTACCAGTACCATGCCTTCGGCTTGCCGCGCCTGGCCTTACACAAGGATGAACTGGAGGCGCTGGTGATTTCGCCTTACTCCACGGTGCTGGCTCTGAGCGTGGATCCCTGCGGCGCGCTGAAGAACCTGCACAACATGGCCGAGCAGGGCTGGCTGGGAGCTTA
>Ga0075425_100008630_pt1 | contig 10816 bp, 10 predicted proteins | sample SoiMethybrSBSTD4_FD_75300 | JGI IMG/M metagenome (GOLD analysis project Ga0075425, IMG submission 75300) | Bulk soil microbial communities from a Populus tree surrounding site in Tennessee, USA - Soil MetaG P. TD hybrid SBSTD4 | ecosystem: Environmental > Terrestrial > Soil > Tree plantation...
GGTCACATCGTCACCATCGAAGATCCAATCGAATTTCTGCATCGCGACAAGAAAGGTTACGTAAATCAGCGCGAGATCGAGGTGGATACTCCAAGCTTCTCAACCGCTTTGCGCGCCAGTTTGCGTCAGGATCCCGACGTGATTCTGGTCGGCGAAATGCGCGACATGGAAACCATCGGAACCGCCCTGCACGCCGCCGAAACCGGCCACATGGTGTTCTCGACTTTGCACACGCTCGATGCGGTCGAAACCATCAACCGTATCATCGCCGTCTTTCCGCCCCCGGAGCAGAAGCAGATTCGCCTGCAGCTTGCGGCGGTGCTGCGCGCAGTCATCAGCCAACGACTGGTCAGGCGCTGCGATGGCGAAGGCCGAGTTCCAGCAGTAGAAGTAATGATCAACACTGCCTACATTCGCGAATGTATTTTGGTGCCCGAAAAAACCCGTGCCGTGCGCGACGCCATTTCCGCCGGCACTTCGCAATATGGCATGCAGACGTTCGATCAATCGTTATGGGACTTGTTCCAGGCTGGACTGATCCAATACGAGACTGCTCTCGACAATGCCTCGAACGCCGACGACTTCAAGCTGCGCATGCAGGGCATCTCGTCCACCAGCGACATGTCGAAGAACTCAATGCAGGCGGCGGGGTACGGAAAGTAGTTCTTAGGCGTCAGCTGTGTCGATAACAAGCACTTTGGGCCGCCAGAAGGCGGCCCATTCACTTTCCGTACTTTTCTTGGTTTCCAGCTATCCCCGTCGGTAATTGAGGACTAGCAACTAACCGCTGGGGTCTTACGCCGCCGCGTGCGCCGGCCTGGCATTACACTCGCAGTTGCCCAGAACTGCGAGTGCATGATTCAAAGAGGAAATATCGAAGACACAATCCAGGTGCGTGCGCGTCAGCATTTCGTACACAAACGGACGCGGATTCACCAGCCGCAAATGCGCGCGCCTGCTCTCAGTCCAGCGGTGCAACGACACCAGTAGATTCAATCCGCCGGCATCCAGCGTTTCGACGTCCGTCAAATCCAGCACAATCATTCGCGCCCACTCCTGCGCGAGCACGGCTTTCTCTAAATCGCACTCATGGCCGCGAACGATTCTGCCGGAAGCGGTAACGATCGCGACATCCTCAGCGTGTTCAACCCTCACGGTTAGCATGACCTGCTCCTGTCCTTGATTACGTATATAGACGGTGTTTAGTTCCTATTGTCATCAAAACTTTTGTAAAGATGTTGTTTAACAGTCTGGTAAACATTGCACAGCCTGCTAACATGTAGAGAGCATGGGATTTGGGCGACAACGCAGGCTCGAGACCGAGGGCGAGCTCTACGAATATGCGGTGGGCGCACTCGCGCGAAGAATGCGTTCGATTGCAGAGCTAAAAAGATTAGTGCGGCAAAGAGTGAATGCCGAAACGGAAATCGGCAAGACATTGGTTGAGCTCGTCATCCGCCGCCTCAAAGACCAGGGATATTTGAATGACCCCAAATTCGCCGCCGCCTATTCAAGCTTGCGTCGCGACAACCAAAAGTTCGGCCGTCGCCGCGTGATTACCGAGTTGAAGGTAAAGGGCGTTCACGGCGAACTGATCGACAAGGCCGTCGCTGCCGCATTCGCCGATACTAATGAGGAAAAACAAGCCCGCGATTATCTGCGCCGCAAGCGTCTCGAAAAACCCGCCAATCAAAAACAAGCCGCAAGAATCTTCCGTCAGCTGATGCGCGCAGGCTTCTCGACTAAGACGGTTTTCACGATCTTGCGGAAATGGGATGTACAAGAAGAGATGCTGACCGCGTTGGAAGGTGAGGCAGAAAACTAAGCACGTGTGGCGCGGTCAGGTCTGAGCACGTGTAGCACAGCCGGCTCGGCTGTGCAAAGTCGAGGACTCGACAGATCCGCACAGGCGGGCCGCCTGTGCCACACAATCGTTCTACGCCGCCGATTTCGCAATCGCGGCCCGCCGCGTTTCCACACGCTTAAGCATGATTTCCAAGCGATCGCGACCTTGTTGAGTTCGCGTTGCCAGTTCTTCCGTGCGGGCAAAGTAAAACGGCATGTTGGTTTTTTCGCGAGCTTCCTTGAGGAAGGGATAAACCTTCGCCACCGTGAACCACAACTCCGTTCCGCTATCGAAAAACAAATCTTCATTCAATGCGCCGCGCAGGACGAAAGACGCGACCATCTCCCAATATCCGCTGACCTGACGAAACCAGGCGTTCTCCTGCGGATTTGCCACGTTAATCACAGCAACCAGATCATCGGCGCTCTTCGGCCAGAAACTGCCTCCGAACCACGCGCGCGCCTTGCGCATTTCGGCTTCGCGGCGAAGATCGTAAAGTTTGAGAATCAGTTCAGCGTCGGCTGCGGTAGGTGGATTGGGCATAAGGCTCTCCAGACAAAGATTTTACGTCTTCGTAAGAACATGGACATTGTGCGCGGGGGATTCATGAATTCATAGCTAAAAACGGAACTTTACGCTCCCACCGATGGTCCGCGAGGGAGCGTACTGAATCGGGATCTCGTCACTCTCTTTTGCAATCTGATAAACGCTATTGGAAACGTTGGTTACAGCGAACTCTAGGTCCAGCTTGCGCGGTTCTGCGTTCCAAATACTCAGACCGGTGCCAAGGTCCGTTGTGAAGTGCTGCGGCAGTCGTGGCCCGTTCTCGACGATCGTGCCGCTGCCATAGCGCATCGCAGTTCCCGCCCAAAAATCACGCCAGTGTCGATGATAGAAAAGTTGCGCCGTTCCGGTATGCGTTTGATCGAAGGCTGGAATGATGCGCTCACCCGCGACCAGCGGCTCATCACCTGCGAAGCCACCCGTGATCGGACCATAGAAATACGTTTTCGCTAACGCATACTGCAGCCGCGCACTAATTCCCAACCGCTCCAGATTTTTGATGTTCAGAACTGCTTCCGCCCCCCCGGAACTCGCTGAATAGAAATCAATCGGAACAAAGATTCGTGAAATTGAAATCTCATGGTTCTCGAAGGCGTTGCGCCCGGTGTGGCGATAGGCAGTGACTTCAAGGCTGATCTGCGGACGCAACTCCTGCACCCAACCAGCTTCGAAGTAATCTTGCGTATACGCCCGAACGTCGCCAACCCGCTGCGCAGGATCAACCGCGTTATGACCTATGAAACTCGCCAGCAGTGAGTACTCGATTGGCGGTGGCGAGAGATAGTGATTGTAAGCAGCATGCAACACAGACTTGCTGGTGATCCGGTATGCGAGCCCGATTCGCGGGCTGAACTGAGCACGAGTATTCACTAAATCAAAACAGTCATAGCGGAGACCGAGGTCCAGCCACAGACGCTTCAGTGGCGAGAAGTGGTCCTGAACGTAAGCACTCGCTTCGCCTCCATGCAGCCCCCCCTGGAACGCCGGAAATACGTCTGGATCTCCGCGCGAATCGAGCAAGAAACTCTCCAGTTCACGAATGCGAAACAGGTCCACGCCTGCCTTGATCACGTGACCATGCCAGATGTCGGTCGCATCGCTTTTGATTCCCAATGTGAGTGGCGCGCGAGAAGCAATCGAAAGCGGAGTGTCAGGGTCGCTGGTCGGTAGAACCCGGTCAGAACTCCTCCGCTCATAGATTGACGTGTTTACGAGCGATTCTGCCGAGAATGTGTGCAGCCAACTCAGAATTCCCGTCTGCTGCCGCAAGTGGCGCTGCGCATCGCGCCCGACTTCCTGGTCGTCCGTGATGTTCGGCTGTTCAAAATTCGCGCCGCTGCCCATCAACAGCAATTTGAAGCTATCGTTTGCACCGGCCCGCCAGTCGAACTGCGCAGTCGCGCGGCTGGCTTTGCCGAAATCGTACAACTCCTTCGGCTCTGGCGGATCGAGGTAACGTCCAGATGTAAAGCCGTCTGCAAAAAAGTAATATCCCAGCCCCCGCCACTTGCCACCGTAGTCTGCGTTCAAATCATAGTTGTCGAGAGTCGCTCCGCGGAAGTTCACGCTGCCGTGCCCCTGCATGGTCTCGCCGGAACGAGTCGCTATATCCAGAACGCCGCCGAAGCGATTGCCGTATTCCGCAGCGAACCCACCAGTCATGAGGTCGACGGTCTCAAAAATCTGCGGACTGATTCCGGGCGAAAACTGGGGCTGTGTGTTATCGAGAAATGAAACTCCGTTGACAAACTCGTGCAAAGAAAACTCAGTTCCACGCACGGCGAGAAAGTTGTCATGACTACCGCTCGCGCCCGGCATCAGATTGTTCACCAGGTCGTTTGTGCTGTCGGTCAACGGATCGGGCAGTCGCTCCAAATCCGCACGAGTGAAAGTGTAAGAGCTGCCGGTTTTCTCGGGATCAACCGTCAAGTATTTCTCCTGAACCTTTACCTGCTCCGAGACCCGCTCCTGTTTTTCCAGCAGGACCTCGATCTCTGTGGCTTCACGCTGGCGTAGAAGAAAATCGTAGGAAGAGGAATAGAAATTTGGCGCGGAAGCGCGCAGTTGGTATTCGCCCGGCGCCAACGCGCTAAACACAAAATGCCCATTGATGGACACAGCCTGACTGGAAGGCAGATGGCCTTCAGCCCTCAGCACCTCGACATTTGCATTGGATACGGGAAGGCCGCTGCGGTCGTGAACGACTCCGAGCAGGATGGTTTGCGCGCCCAATGAAGGCGCAATTAAAAGAACCAGTACCGCTGAGACGAACCGCACCGAGGGAGAATACCAGAACCTCAGCTAAGTGAGTCGCCGTCCCCACAGTGACCTACGATTGGGCGGAGCCCGGCGCCGGCGCGGCGTTTTCGTTCGGCCTCTCGTATTCGCACTCCTTATTCGCGCATGCGATCACCGGCCCTGACTTCAGATACTTCTCTACCAGATACTCGTTGCCGCACTTTGGGCACTTCTCCGCAATGGGCTTATTGGCCGAAGTAAATTTGCACTTCGGATAATTGCTGCAGCCGTAGAACGTGTTGCCCTTGCGAGCTTTCTTCTCGACCAGTTCGCCGTCATTGCACAGCGGGCACTTCACGCCTATGAAATTCTGCTTGACGTATTTGCACTCCGGATATCCGCTGCACGCCGTGAACTCGCCGTAACGGCCATGACGAATCATCAGATTGCGTCCGCACTTCGGGCAGGGCTCATCCAGCGGGATGTCGGGAACTTTCTTGCCTTGGTCCAGACGCCGCGTAGTCTTGCAATCGGGATATCCCGTACACGCCATGAACTGGCCAAAGCGTCCGCGCTTCAGCACCATCACCCGGCCGCAGTTCTCGCAGTACTCGTCCGCCGTGCCGGTTTCCTGCAAATCAGCCGAATCCAGATCGGGCAGGTTGATGGGATTTTCTTTCGTGAACGTGCAGCTGTTGGGATCGTCTTTGTCATACGAACTGCAAGCGTAGAACGAACCGTGCTTGCCCCACTTGATCACCAACGGGGATCCGCAGCGCTCGCACTTCTCATCCGTTGGCTTCTCCATGCGCTTGATGTTTTCCATGTGCTTCTGCGCATAGCGAAGGTCTTTTTCGAACTTTTTGTAGAAGTCGCCGAGCGCCTGAGTCCAGCCCTCTTTGCCTTCTTCAATCTCGTCGAGCTCTTCTTCGAGCCGCGCGGTGTATTGCACGTCGAAGATGTCCGGGAAGTTTTCGACTAGCAGGTCGGTAACCACCAACCCGATCTCTGTGGGGATGAACTTTCCGCCGGTCTTTTGCACGTATTGCCGTTCTTGAATCGTGCTGAGGATCGCCGAATACGTTGATGGGCGCCCAATTCCGCGCTCTTCCAGCTCCTTCACCAGCGACGCTTCGTTGTATCGCGGCGGCGGCTCGGTGAAATGTTGTTCGGGGTTCAGTGACCGCAAGGTGAGTTTCTGGCCAGCATCGAGCGGAGGTAGCTTGTGCTTAAGCTCTTCTTCCTCTTCGTCCTTGCCTTCACGCGACTCTTTATAAACCTTCAGGAAGCCGTCAAACTTCTCGACTGATCCCGTCACCCGGAACCAGAAGGCCTCGTTAGCAGACTTCGCGTCAATATCAACGGTCGTCTGATCAAAAATTGCCGGGGTGATCTGCGAAGCCACGAACCGTTGCCAGATCAGCGAGTACACCTTGTACTCATCTTCTTTCAAGTACTGCTTGACCTGGTCCGGATGGCGCATCGCTGAAGTCGGGCGAATCGCCTCGTGGGCTCCCTGCGCTGCCTTCTTCTCCTTATACGTATTTGGAGATTCCGGCAGGTACTGCGGCCCGTAGCTCGATCCGATGTACTCGCGGACTTCCGTCAGCGCCTCAGGCGCGACGCGAGTGGAATCCGTACGCATATAAGTAATGAGGCCGACGGAGCCTTCGTCGCCCAGTTCAACGCCTTCATACAGCCGTTGCGCGATCATCATGGTGCGTTTCACGCTGAAGCGAAGTTTGCGCGAAGCGTCCTGCTGCAGCTTGCTCGTGGTGAACGGGGCTGCGGCGTTGCGCTTACGTTCCTTCTTTTCAACAGTTCGAACCAGCCAGGTTGCGGTTTCGAGGGCGGCGCGAATTTTGTTCGCCTCTTCCTCGTTAGGAACTTCTATCTTCTCTTCGCCTTTGCCGAGGAAACGGGCGTCAAAAGCAGGCGGCTTCGATGCCGCGAGGTGCGCGTCGATCGTCCAGTACTCTTTCTTCTCGAACGCTTTGATCTCGCGCTCACGTTCGACGATCAAGCGCAGGGCTACGGTCTGTACTCGTCCTGCAGACAGCCCACGCCGGACTTTGTCCCAAAGCAGGGGGGAAACTTGATATCCAACCAACCGGTCAAGCACCCGCCGCGCCTGCTGCGCATCGACAAGATTTCGATCAATATCCCGAGGACGCTCAAACGCCTCCCGCACCGCGCGTTGCGTGATCTCATTAAAGGTCACACGCCGGAAGCGCTCGTGCCCGTTCTCATCTTTCTTTTTCTTCTTCTTTTTCGCTCCGTCGCCAAGTTCTTCGGCCAAATGCGCGGCGATGGCCTCGCCCTCGCGGTCCGGGTCAGGCGCCAGATAGATCGTATCCACGCCGCCAGCCAGCTTCTTTAGCTTGGCAACAACTTTCTCTTTCCCGGGGATAACGATGTATTCGGTCTCGAAGTCGTTATCGATGTCCACACCCAGCGTGCTCTTGGGCAGGTCTTTCACGTGCCCGAGCGACGCCTCGACGGTGTAGCCCTTCCCGAGATACTTCTGAATAGTTTTCGCCTTAGCCGGCGATTCAACGATTACTAAGCCCTTTGCCAAATTAACCTCGGTTTGAAACTAGCACGAAACTGAAGCTTCTAGCTACTAGCTACTAGCTTCTAGCAATCTCTTGGTAGCGCCCTTTCCGTAATCTGAACGCGCTTTGGAACAAGTACGGGCCGTACGCGTTGAACAAGAGCCGTCAGCATACGCTGTACTTCGACTACGAGTAAGTCCAGTTTGCGGAACTTCGCTTCACTCAGCAAGTGGAGATCACGCGCGAGAAGCAGATGATACTCAAGCTCGCTTGCTGATCCGCGCGCGATCTGCAGAAATCTTGTGAACTCTCCATCTGAGCGACGTCCGCCGCCTTCGACGATATTCGCCGATATCGAAGCAGCTGGCCTCCGAAGTTGACTGGTCAATCGGTACATCTCTTCTCTTGGAAACGCACTCGTCTCTTCATAGGTCAGCAAGGTGAGCGAATGCGCCTTTTCCCACACTTTCAAATCCTTGAAATCCCTCATTGGAACCTCCCCGCTCCGATGTCGGTTGCTAGCAGCTAGAAGCTAATAGCTAAAAGCTTCGTACAAAATTCCTTCCCGGTAACTGTTTAACTTTTCTGGCTAGCTCAAGTTCAAATAGCGCCGCAAAGATTTCCGATGACGACAGCTCCGGTTCCAGCCGCTCGATGATCTCATCCAGGTGCATCGCCTCATCGGCTTTCAGCACCTTGTAGATCTTCTTTTCGTGCGGAGAGAGCGAAGGTTCCTGAAACAAAGATGCAGTTTGCCCACCGGGCGATTCATTGCCGGCCTCAGGAGTCAGCGCAAGTCGCACATCTGCGGGGGAGCTCCTCCCCAACATCCTCCCAGGTCGCGACCAGCTTCGCGCCTTGCTTGATGAGAGTATTCGGCCCCCATGAGTTCTTGTTCGTTACATTCCCAGGGACCGCGTACAGCTCGCGACTCTGTTCGAGCGCACGTCGCGCGGTTATGCGCGTGCCGCTGTATTCCGCCGCTTCGACCACCAGCACGCCAAACGATATTCCGCTGATGATCCGGTTGCGAATCGGAAAATTCTGTGGCGCGGCGAACGTGCCCAGCGGGAATTCAGAAATCAGTGCCCCGCCGAGGCTGAGAATCTGGTCCGCCAGCCGCGAATTTTCCCTGGGATAAACAACGTCCACGCCAGTTCCAAACACAGCAACAGTTTTGCACTTGCCGTTCACCGCCCCACGATGAGCGGCTGTGTCCACGCCGCGCGCGAGCCCGCTGAAGATCACAACTCCCCGCGTCGCCAGATCACACGCCAATCGCTCCGCCATCCCAATTCCATACGGCGTCGGGTGACGCGTGCCGATTACGGCAATCCCAGCCTGCGACAGCGCAGCCACATTACCACCACATACAGCACCAGCGGTGGATCATAGATCTGCCGCAGCCGCGCAGGGTAGGCGGCATCATCGAGAGCCACACATGCGATACCCGCGGCTGTGGCCTTCGCCATTTCGTCATGCGCGAGCTCAATTGAGCGCCCAGTTCCGAGCGATTGCGCGGATGCGGCCGGCAAGCCCGCAGCCTCAAGTTCAGTCAGGCTCGCGTTGAATACGGCCTCGATGCTTCCGAAAAATTCGACGAGGCGCTTGGCGCGAGTTGGGCCGAGCCCCGGAGTGAGGGTCAACGCCAACCACGAAATCTGGCTGGAGATATTTGTTGGTGCCGCCGGTTTCGCTTTACGTTGGACACAACCTTCCTCCTTGCGAGCATCGCCGACTGTTAACAGCGAGAGAAGCGCAAGTCAAGGTTATGCGTCACAATTCTGCTAATATTTTTTTGTAGTGACAAAAGCGAGCTTCTAGCTGCTGGCCTCTAGCTACTAGCAAACAAAGAGCTTGCCAAGAATCACAGCGCCGTTTCGGGACTATCGCCACCACTGGCACCCAGGGCTCGCTAGAAGCTGAAAAGCTAGGAGCTAGAACCTTATTTCTATGCGCATCTCCGCCATTTCCTACCTTAATACTGCGCCTCTGATGTGCGACTTCGAGCATGGCACACCGGAACCGGGCTTCGAGATTTCCTACACCGTACCATCTCAATGCGCCGCGGAGCTCGAAAGCGGAATCGCCGATATTGGAATCATTCCGTCTGCCGCCTATGCCACGGTTCCGGGCCTGGTGATACTTCCCGACGTCGCCATCGCCGCCAAACATGCCGTACGTTCGATTCTGTTGGTGAGCAAGAAACCCATCGGGCAGATTCAAACCGTCGCCCTCGATAACTCGTCGCTCACCTCGATAGCGCTCCTGCGAATTCTGTTTAGCAAGTTCTGGCTCACGACGCCACACTTTGAATCAGCGCAGCCAACTTTGCATTCCATGCTTGCTGAACACGACGCCGCTCTTCTCATCGGCGATCCCGCCTTGCAAGTCGACCGCTCAAAGTATCTGACTTGGGACCTTGCCGAAGAATGGATCCATCTCACAGGCAAGCCGTTCGTTTTTGCGTTCTGGGCAATGACTCGGGCAGCGGCGCAACAAGCCCCGGCCAATCTCGCCACAATTTTTCAGCAATCGCGCGATCACGGCCTGCAATCACAAAATCTCGCAGCGATCGCAGAAACCTGGTCACAGAAGCTTGGGATGACACAAGCTGCCGTTGTCGAATACCTGACTGAAAACATCCATTATTATTTGGACGACGCCTGCCTCGAAGGCCTGCACCTTTTCTATCGTTACGCTCACGAATGCAACTTGGTCCCCGCTGTTCCTGAGCTGCATTTTGGCGAACCGAAACCGGCAATGCTATAGGCGAGCAACTCTGTACAAAACAAACCTCTTACATCAGATACCACTCGCGACAACGAATTTGCCTCTAACAGGCAGTCATGAGGGATCTCGACTAGGCCAGTTGTCGTGCGCTTTCTCGCAATTTCTGTAAGCAAGTAAGTCAGAGGTGTAAGCGATCCGATGTTTCTGCCGAACACCGTTGCATTCATTCTGGTATGGCGCTGGCTCATCCGGTTGGGCGGACCAGGATTGATCGTGCTCGGCATCGCCGACAACTCCGTAGTTCCTCTGACCGGCAGCATGGACGTTCTGACCATCTGGCTCTCCGCTCGTCACCGTGAACTGTGGCCGTACTATGCGGTGATGGCCACTATTGGCGCCTTGATCGGCGGATACATGACATACTCCCTCGGCCGAAAGGGTGGTAAGGAAGCAATCGAAAGGAAGCTGCACAAAGAAAAGGCGGAGAAAGTTTTTCGCAAATTCAGCCACTGGGGATTCAGGACGGTCGCCGTCAGCGCAATGTTGCCGCCCCCATTTCCGCTCGTGCCGGTGCTTCTTGCAGCCGGCGCTCTGCAGTATCCAAAGAAAAAATTCGTCGGAGCCCTCGCCCTTGGTCGCGGCATTCGCTACGTGCTGATCGCTGGGCTCGGCTCTCTTTATGGCAAGACCATCGTCCAGTTCTTTTCGCGCTATTACAAACCGGCAGTTTTGATACTCATCGGCCTCGCTGTACTCGGTGCAATTATCAGCCTCGTGGAATATCTGCGTTCTCGCCGGGAGAGTACGCCCGCCGTACCTCACCGCCGCGCGGCTTGAAAGATTTTTCTTTCTCTTTCCACATACCTGTCATCTCGAGCGA
>Ga0075425_100008631_pt1 | contig 10814 bp, 10 predicted proteins | sample SoiMethybrSBSTD4_FD_75300 | JGI IMG/M metagenome (GOLD analysis project Ga0075425, IMG submission 75300) | Bulk soil microbial communities from a Populus tree surrounding site in Tennessee, USA - Soil MetaG P. TD hybrid SBSTD4 | ecosystem: Environmental > Terrestrial > Soil > Tree plantation...
TGGAGGCATATCGTCCCGTCTTCATTAAAGATCCGAGTGTAGACGAATGTTCCATGATGCCGCCTTGTAAGGCACAAACGGAGTCAGCAAGCGCGTACACGTCATCTTCAAAGTGAGTCACACAAATAGTTGGCGCGGATTGTCTTCTGAGAATGTGTCTCAGCTCTATGCGTAGTTTTCTTTTGGTACTTGGATCTAGATGGGCAAAGGGTTCGTCCATTAATATAATTTTAGGCTTTGTTATAAGCATTCTAGCTAATGAAACTTTCTGCATCTCGCCCCCACTCAGTCCATGGATACGTCTATGAGTTAGCTGCGATACTCCAAGATCCGCTAGCAGACTATTGATCTCAACATTACTATTGTTCATATCTTTCCATTTCTTTTTAATTCCGAAAATTATATTCTCATATACATTCATATGAGGAAATAGACTGGGATTTTGGAAAGTATAGGCTATCTTTCGACGTTCTACAGGTACAGAGGTTATATCTCTTCCATCAACCATTATGGAACCGCCATCGGGTTTCAATAATCCTGAGATGAGGTTGAGAACTGTAGTTTTGCCACTCCCTGTCGGGCCAATAATAACTAGTATCTGATTGTTATTTACTTTCAAATTCAACGGCCCTAATCTAAATCCCCCCACAAATTTTTTAGTCAGGTTGATAAGTTCCAATTCCACCATTTCGAATCACCACTGAATCCTCAATGCGTCTTGTCTCTGCCTTCTCATAATATAAAAAACAAATACAACTATAAGCGATAAGACAATAGCTAGTATTATGTCAGGAACCGCATTTCTCAGTCCACCAATCGCATTGTCTTCAAAGATCTGAATAGATATAGTGTGAGGATTATACGCCATCATCATCGTGGCACCAAGTTCGCCTATCGCCCTGACCCATGACAAAATCAATCCTATAACAATACCTGTTTTAGCCATAGGAAGTGAAACCTTAAAGAATGTCTCAAACCTAGTTTTGCCTAGTACCCGAGCTATATTTTCGTAAGACTCATCAACCGACTCAAATGCTGCCTGACTTGCAAGTATCATAAATGGGGATGCTACATAAGTTTGTGCTATTATAATCCCAAGTACGGATTGTGTAAATTCAACTGTGGGAAAGGCTTTCACTATGGGTGAATACGGTCCAAATACCCCTAAGAGCAGAGCCCCACTTGCAAGAGGAGGCAGGACTAATGGAACAATGACAATTACTCTTAAGATAAATTTGCCTGGAAAATTTTTGAAACGGGCTAAGAAGTATGACAAAGGTACCCCAAATAGAGATAGAATTAACGTAGAAATCGTAGCAGAAAATAAACTGAGGATAAGGGCATTAGTAAGTTGTGGTCGCAATATCCCATGAGGCAGCATTGTAGGCTCTACAAATACTAACAATGTTACGAGCGGATAAGCAATGTATGCCAGCGCTATGCCGGACAAAACAATTATAGTAATATTGAATCCTTGAAGCCTCTTATTCATTATCATGAAAACCGCCACTAGTTGTGCTTGTATTAGCCCAACTAGTATTGTATCAGATTATGTTATATAATAATCTGCTTTCGTTATCTTGAAATCTAATGTAGATATTCCCATATCCCTTTTTGCAATGTACACCGTTCTCTATGGTCAAATAGGTCAAATAGGTCATTTGACTTCTACTGCATACAGATTAAAGACGTTATCTGGTTTATTCTAGAAAACCTATAAAAAAATAACGTCTAGGCATAATCATCATCAAGTAAATTATTCTTATATAAATCTGATATTAATATGCAAGTTGCTTTCTTAGCCCGTAGAATAGGAAACTTTTGAAAATTTGTATTAAATCTATCATGCACTATGATTATTTGTTGGTGATCTCAAATGAATCAATTATTGTCTGGGCTGTTTGTAAGTAATTTGGATATATTTCTGGTTGCGCAATGTATGACACGAAATACGCTTTGCCTTCTACTATGGTAACTAGACTCATTGATTTGTATTGTACATCTGCGCTGTCTTCTAGCCCACTTCCATTGTTTCGAATTTGAACGATTTTGACCGCAGGGTGTCCAGACAGAAAATAATTGCTTGCATCAAGCTCAATGAACCTTGATCTGCTATCATTCTGCGATGAGGACAGTACGCTTTTGGCCAATTCTGGAGGAGTCATGCTTGATTCAATAGGGCTAACGTTTCTGGCAGAAACTATAATTCTTCCAGCCTTGTCTGGAGACGCAATTACAGCCCCACTATGCGTTATGTTTCCTTCGTTTACTGACCAATCCGAAGGATACCAGATCCTAAAATCCTTATCAGGATTGGTGTAGAGAACGAAACGTTGGGAGTAAGATATTTCAGTTAGGGACACTGGAGCGGCAACATCTACTTGATTTTCCCGGCTTACCATATTACTTGGCCAAGGAATCGACAGGTAAACATGTTTGCCTCCAGATGGCGACGCGTCATAGGTATACGCTGTGCAGTATAATTTAACGTATTGAATACAAGTAGTGAATTTTTGTTGGTCGCCCAATGATTCTGTTCTAAATACAAAAGGCACCGTGTCAGGACTAGTTATGACCCTGCAACCAAGATTCTCATTCTCAGAGAATACACATACTGAGATCTTCCCACTGAATCCGGTCACATGCACAAATAGCTGCAGTCCTGAAAACGACCCCTGCGCATTACAAATTAAAAAAATATGACTTAACGCAATTATTAAGATAGTAGATAACAAAATATGTACTATTGTCTTTTTGTTTATAAAGCATAGTCTTGGATTGTATTCGCTATAGTATCGCTCTTCCATTACACTATATTCTTATTCTATCATTCAGTATGCGAGTTATTTATCAATTTCATTAGATATCTGTACTCACAATTCCTTATATTATTAGGTCAATTTCAATAGTATGGCTTGGTAAGCGCAGACAAAATTAAGAGGAACATCGAACTAAACTGGATTCAATTTCTGAAGGCAAACTCTGCTAAATTATCGATAAAGACACTTCTCGGTGCCACACCACCCTCTGTTTTTGTAGGGAGATTCGGTTACCCCAAAGTAAAGGTAGGGCCGATGTTATCGCCACTTAGTGGTGATACTAAGATACTAGACACACCAGAAATGTGGATTGGAAAGACTTTAGGAGATATAGTTAATTATCGTACATCTCTAATAAGGGGTGTAGTTCCAGGTGTAGATGTGACTAAGGCATCAGGAAAATACATTGAATCTTTGCAGGAGCTATCCATGTCTAAAAAATCAGCTAACGCAGAAGCAGTATTTGAGAAGTTGCCAATACTCGACATTGAAAAACGAAAAAATTATGTGGCTGAATCAGAAAATGCTCCTTTTGGCCTGGTGGCACCTCTAAAGAGTTTCAAAACCTCCTCATCAGTCTCAGCAGAACACAATATAGAGAATGCTTATTTTGATAAGGATTTACCAGCAACTCAAGCGATGGCTGGTCTCTACCAGCGAGGGATTGAAGTGAGCCAAATACAACGAGTTCTCAGCATGGGAATGTTAGGATTACAAAAAAATAGGAGGCTAGTACCAACGAGATGGAGTGTAACGGCTACAGACGACGCTATTTCCTCTGATTTAGTAAGTCGAATAGAGTTATATCCAACAATCAATTTCTTTGAGGTTTATAAATATTCTCATATAGGCAACTATTACTTCATTGTATTAATTCCAGATGATGTATGGAACTTTGAAATGCATGAAGCTTGGTTCGATAATATCGGGAATCTGGGAATGGTAATGGATTTTGAAGATGCTAAAGGATTAGATCATTATCCTTCTATAGCAGGGGCTTATTTTGCTGCTAGACTGGGCGTTGTGGAGCATCTTTTTGATAGACGAAGAAAAGCCGCCGCATTAGTTTTGAGAGAAATCCGTCCAGAATATATTATACCAGTTGGCGTGTGGCAGATAAGAGAAGGAGTTAGAGAAGCATTCAAGGGGCAACAAAGCGAATTCGATAGCTTTGAAAAGGCGTTGGATTTTGCATGCATCGGTTCATCCGTATCTAGTACGGAATGGATAAGAAATAGCGTGATCTATAAGAATATGACACAACAAAGGAAAATTACGCACTTCAGTAAGTAAGAGATCTGTTATAAGCATAGACAATACATTAGCTATTTTCGTTGAGAGTTGATTTGCATTTTATTTGAGATCGCTGCCTGTATCTTGTCGGCTATTTCATTTGTAATTCTTTTTATGATTTCTGATTCTCTAGTATCCGTTTCTTTGAGTATTATGTCATACTCCCATTTGTTTTCTGCTCTTGTTACAGATCCTGCTGATTCGTCTATCTTGTATAATTTCCTTATGGCAATATGTGAAAAATTCTCTCCCTCCCTAATCGCACCATGAAAATGTAATTTGTTACGAGGGATACAAACGGTGTCTCCAACGCTTTCTAGAAACAATATATCATTATCTTCAATTTTAAATCCTTTTATGCTATTTCCATTTATTAGGCCGATTACGCCTCTTCCTCCTGTTACGATGAGTATCTGGTCAGATTCGTGCGAATGCAAAGTGGTTCGAGCACCATTTTGAAACGTCACATGATACATTTCCTGTTCACGTGAATTTTGTTCAGAGATTACTTCTCTTATTGTAACGGTCCCATTAAAATGAACCCCTTTTCCTTTTGCATGATGTATTTTCACCCTGTATGTAATTAAATAATTATCATCCTCGTCATATTATTCTGTCGCAAGTATTGTAATATCATACTAATTATTTTGTCATAACCTCAAATGAATCGATCATTTTTTGTACAGTTGGCAAGTATGATGCATAAAGTGGCTTTAGCTCTGTATAGGAAATAGAAAAGGCTTTCTTGTCCTTCAGTGTCCATATGTTCATTGACTGAAAGTGCGCTTGTATGGCAGGATCTTGGCTGAGGAATGTGTAAATCATCTTATACGCAGAATTACCTGCTATGCTCGAGTTAGGATTGGATTCAATAATTTGGAAGTCAGGCAAAGACCGTCTCACACTGTCAAGGAGGCCAGTCACATACTGGCTGGTGGTATTAGCAGAAATATTTTGATTTAGACCATCAATGGATACGCTAACTGTTGCAGGAAATGCACTAGCATTATTGTTATTTAAGGGAGATATGAAATTAACCCAAAATCTGTTTGCACTATGTTGTTCAGTTTTTTGCCAACTAGCAGGATATAGGATTTTAATTCCTTGTGCAGGATTTTCGTATGTAACTAAACTGTTACTGTTATTCATATTAACAACTGCACTATTTTTTTGGTGAACATGGTCCTGTGCTAGTGCCAATTGTATTGGTATTTGAAGAAATAGCGAGAGCACCACTAGTGTTGTAAGCATCTTCAAATCATATTTTTTGTTCATCTTGATTTTGCTTTATTCTAAATTTTACTTAATATCAACCTTGCCCATTCAAATATAGTTTATCGTCATTTACTTTACTATTATTATTATGCAAGCAGGATCAGGCAAATACAATCAACGAATTGATAAATTGAATTACACATCTGAAAATTTCATATCCGTTCACGGATAGGACTTTGTTTGTTGAAATGAGCTCTGCAATGAGGATTATTATCACTGTTATGCGATAGGTGATCCTGTTATTCTATTTTGAAATCAGCCCTTCAGTGCTCGCTATTTCTATTTGTCTGTTTTTAGTTAGTGAACCTAAATACTACTATCATTATGTATCATCTATGCATCAAATACAACAAGCACCTGAGGAAAAAATCTTGTAACTATCGCAGCAGATATCACTAATATGTTTGAAAATGTTGCCGAACAACTCGAATATAGCTGAGTTGAAAACAGATCTTTCCAAACTGCACTCTGAAAGAAGATATTGTAGTTATTATAAATTGTCTACTTTTAATATAACACTTTGAAATACAGGCTCTTAGGATTTGACACAACAGCATTGATCAAGGATCGATACAACGAGAACAAAGGTTGATTTACAGCTAGTAGGTGCTAGAGATGTCAGTGTTATCAACGGATTATTGAATCTAAGGTACAACCAAATTAATTTTATCTCAATTTATGCCATTTATGATAAAAGCCGTGACAAAATGACTCTTCATATACCACTTAATATCGCATTGTGTTATCTTCGTAGCAGTTCCGTCTAACATTTCGATTTATGATCGCTCACTCAACCGTGTACTGTTTTGCTCGTTCTAGTCCACCACCTGTATGTGTCTGCCGCCGACTTGATCGACCATGTAGAATTCGTTATCTATTTGAATTATGTCACCTACCTCCATCGTCCGGTGGTTCCTCTTCTGTATCAAAGGGATGCCAAACGGTTTTTCCTCATTTCTAAATTTTAGCCATATCCTTCCTACATTCAGTATATTCTTAAACTCAGATTCCCACACTAATTGATAGATTGTGCATATGGCCTGTCTGCTAATTTTATTATTATTTCTTAAAATGCTTAGCTTGGCATCAATAGGTTCACTGCAGAAATATACCTTTACTCTCATCCATCTCTACACATGGACTATATAGGGAGATACCCGATAAATGTTACAATTGAGATTTTACTGCCTATAATTGGGTGCTCTATAGAACCTGTCATTAGTGCCAAAATATGGTTTTTGTGTATAATACTTAGAACCAATTCAAAGTACTTGACTACTGCTGGTGTAGATCAACTCCTTCTTGCGTTCCAAGAGCCATTGATTTAAGGGCATTAGAGCTGTTTGTTGACTCGTTAAAATAAGCTATTCTCTTGCGCCTGGCAATACCACAACAGACAGCGGCAATTTTTTGTCTATCCTTAATTATTGAGGATTCGTGGCATCCTAATCTTATTATCTGTGAATCGTCTATGTCCTCGTATTATTCCGCTATTGCTTGTATTGGTCCAGGTCTTCTAAATCTAATCAGCCGTACATTATGCCCTGCCTAACGTGTGTGTTCCCCTGCGCTTGCTGTTGTTGTTGCTCCTGCTGTTGATATTGTTGGGCTTGCTGCTCGCGTATCGATCGCATTATTTCTTCCATCCTACGTTTTACTTTCGCTCCCTGTTCTCTAAGTTGTTTGGTATCTATTTTCAAAATCTCATCATTGGTTGTATTATCAACTGATTCTAATAGAATAGCAGCCCCTTCTGGATCGGGTATACCACTGCTTGCAAGTACAAGCAGAGCCTTGCATGCAATACCATTCGATAGACATGCTGATAACAATCCTCCCGCTATTCCTCCGATAAACGCAGTATTAGCATAAAACGGTCCGCTATCTGCTGCCTCTTGTTGGCTTTTATTTGCAATATTAATGCTGCCATCATCACGTAGAAGATTAGCAGCATCTGCTGATTTACCATCGCTCGACAAAATCATAGGTGTTCTTTTTGAATCAGGCAAACCTTCTACTGCAATACCGTCTAGCACCATAACCTCCTTAACTCTATTATCCAACCCCCACTTCATAACTGTGTTTAGAACAGAGTACATTCCTTGAATCATAATAGGAGCTTCGCATACTAGTACGCAAACGTTACGTTCCTTATTTGAATACAAACGAAAAGGATGCCTAAGCTTTCCTCCAACATAAATGACACCCGGTGCTATATGCTCTGATTCTACGCATGCTATTTGATACATCTCTAACTTGTCTATGATATAGCTTGTGCTTATTGATCCTACCAACCCTGGCCCCGGAAAACCAGCAATCAGAATAGGGGAATTTAGTTTCTTGTTTCTCTGTATGACTTTAGATAATGGCTTTACTCTGGTTTTGCTCTCGAAGATACGTTCATTGTCTATGTCTCTATTAGCTGTAGCATTTGATTTTCCTGCGAGCCTAGTTATTTGTCTTGCCAATACTGGAATTTATTGTGAATAATAACATAAAGACCTTGCCATTAGTTCCAGCGTACATTATTGTCATCATCCTGATCGAAACCATATACCAAAGTTTCTTGTCTGCTTATAGTTCCTGTCATTCTCTATGTTTACTATTTATGTATATCAATATTGATGATTTCTGGTTTACGTGAGCAGAACAAGTTACCTTTATTGTAAACTGTCGTAATACAGGGCAACAATGAATCAGCGTCGGATTATTTTCCTAGAAATCTCCAAAGATTGATCATTTTATGTATGAAGGTATAGTTGACGAACCAAAAACGTAAAGCAAACCGTCACGAGATCCTATAAACATCATACTGCTGGCTATAGCAGGTGAAGAGTCAATTATGTTCATCGTAGGGAATTTCCAAGTTTGGATGCCTGAGTTAATATCTATTCCGTAAATGTGCGAGTCCAGTGAACCAAAAAAAATTGTGCCACCTCCTTCAGTGAGACAAGGTGACGACCATATCCTCTCAGCAGTTTCAAACGACCATATTTTTGAGCCATCATCGACTTGAAAACAGTATATCTTGTTATCCGAAGCAGCAAAAAATACCTTATTTTTTATCGTAGCAGGAGAAGCCATAACTGGTTTTGAAATAGATTTACTCCATTTTATCACGCCAGTTGATTGATTTAAGCAAAACATTCCGCCACTATAGGTACCCACGAATATGGATGAATTTGGGTCTTGATCACTTGACAAACAAGGAGTTGACGATCTGACCTTGCCCTTCAAATTTGTTTTCCAGTACAAGCTTCCATCTGTATCTAAACAATAAATGAATCCATCGTCACATCCTACAAAAATTTCTTTTCCGTTATATGATGGAGAAGACCATACCTCGCCTTCAGTTTCAAAGATCCATTTGACATTCCCGTTGTATACATCTATAGCATAAATACAACTCTTAGTAGACCCTAACACTATTGACGTATTATCTATAATACATGGAGAAGAGAAAATGTTGCCTGATATTTCACAATCCCAAAGTTGTTTCCCATCCTCTATGTTGATTCCAAACACAAAATTTTTCCTTCTAGACGTTATAGGTTTGAACCAAGAGTCGTATGTGGCGGCTACTAAGATCTTATTGTGAATTAACGGAGATGATACTACAGAGCTACCAACGTCCCTTTGCCACTTTATTCTCTTTTTGACTAAATTTATTGCAAAAATTCTTCCAGTTATGGTCGCAATATATATTGTTCCATCTTCAAATACCGGAGATGATACAGATGGCCCTATTTCAGTTACCCATAGAAGCAATGGTCTACGTGAAATCCTCGATCCTGACACTCCTGTTCGCCTAGGACTCCCTCGAAACATCTTCCATGAATTATTATTGGATGTCGACAACTTAGGGTTAATATAATAAAAATCAACCAGAATATAAATTTCAAAACATGCTTCAGATATCAGCAGGCAATATTGTATTTGCAGAAAGTCCCTGCTCCGATAAAATCCAAAAGTTGTGATAGTCCTGTTGAAGAGCTAGTATATGCAGTTTATAGTGATATAATTAACTCCGACATAATTTACTGGTAGTCGTGCAAACGCCTATCGCGTTGAGTTTCTATTTTTTTCATGATTTCACTATTGTGATTACTTAAAATATGATTATCTGCACATAGGCCATGCATTATTCCTATTTCACAAAATTCACAGCACGTCACAAAGTCATTGTCATTAAATTTCTTTCCACACAGTTTGCAAATCTCTGATCCAATATCTAGATCGGATAACGGCTTCAGCCATCCTTCGCGCCAAAGAACTACTGTCATCTTTTTGATCCCCTACTGTTCCTTTTTCTTCATATATGTACTATATATACTCCAAGTACTTTAGATTAATCTTAGATCAACTACGTGACTATCTCACACTTGGTAATTGCCCTTAGGCCCTGTATCATATCTGATTGGTTGAGCAAATGACAATCTGTAGTCATCTGGATCTCGAATATGAAAAAACCTTTCTCCCCATGGAGCATCAGCTGGTTTATTTTCAAAGGTTATTGATTTGCCAATATATTTATCATATCTTAATTGATAATATAGTTTATCTACGTCATTGGTGTAAAATATTATCCTACTGGAAGTCATGTTCTTTTCAAAACGAAGTTTTGTCTTATTGTTGCTGTGCTCATTTAGCAATTTCAAATTAAGACATGAAGTTACTGCATTCCTAACTTTGAGCTGTCTTCTTTGTTGTTTCGTAGATGGAGCTCCAATTTCGAACGTTGTAAACCAATCGTTTTTTGATCCTCCATATATAACCCTAAAACCTGGAATCCTAGAATAAAACTTGCATGATCTTTGCATATTCCTTATTGATAGTGTAACAGCTGATATCTTGTATACCAATGCCATTTCGAAATAGCATTTATCATAGCAATAATAGGTGGTTTTTAGTATTTGTATTGTTATTATGGAGCCTACATGTATGAGGTTGCTTTGAGAGTCTGGTTGTCTTTTTATAATCGTTTATGTTTATGCAATTATTATAGTATTAGTAGCAGATGTCACCTGCCCAACTTGTCGAGCCGCCTTTTGGATTTCGTTTACGCGGTGTTCGGCGAATTTGTTAGATAATGCCGTGCTTATTTCTGTTAGTTTACGGTCTTTGAAGGTATTTAATACCATCAAATACCATGATTTATATAGATGTTGATCGTTATGAATGTACATGTCGACAAAAGAACAAAGAAGAGATAAAGAGGAAATAAACACAACGACAACGACCACCACCGCATCGACTAATACATCCCAAGTACAACGAGACCAACAACATTCTGTGAATAGAGCATTAGATGAAACCAGAAACAACATCAGAAGGGCAACAGATGAAGCAAGAAAAGATATTCCACGTTATACTCAAGCTGCTAATGAATACCAAGAACAAACCATTCAAACTGCTAGAGAAATAGCT
>Ga0075425_100008634_pt1 | contig 10812 bp, 7 predicted proteins | sample SoiMethybrSBSTD4_FD_75300 | JGI IMG/M metagenome (GOLD analysis project Ga0075425, IMG submission 75300) | Bulk soil microbial communities from a Populus tree surrounding site in Tennessee, USA - Soil MetaG P. TD hybrid SBSTD4 | ecosystem: Environmental > Terrestrial > Soil > Tree plantation...
GTGCATTCTACGCGCTGGGCATGGTCTACGACCGCGCCGACATGCGCGACGAAGCACGCGACGCATACCGGACGGCCGAGGCCCGCCTGCACGCCGGCAACGGCAACGTCAACGTGGCGTGATGCACTGCGCGCGCCGGCTCGCGCGTGCTGCACTCATTCTCGCGCTGGCCTGTCCCGCGGGCGCTCGCGCCGTCGGACACGAGCGGATTCCACTCGATCACTGGTCGTATCCCGCACTCGAGCGCTTTGAATCGCTCGGGTTGTGCGTGCTTCCCGACGACCGGCCCTTCACGCGCGACGAGATCAGAGTCCTCGCGCAGCAGATTGCGGCTGCCAATGTTGCGGAACTCTCGGCGCGCGATCGCTACGAACTTGCGCGCCTGGAGCGCGAGTTTGTGACCGGGGCGGATGATGTTGCGGCAAGGTATGACCCGGCGTGGTTCGGGCAGGATCGCGCCATCGCTCTCGAGGGCGACGTCGCGGTGACCCCGTACCTCCAACAGCTCAACTTCTCGACCGAGACAGAGGCCTTCATCGGGGTCACCCCGGAGTTTCGCGCACATCTTGGGGACCACTACACCTATGACGTTCGCTATCAACTTCTGTACGGTCCCGAGCACGGCGATCGCGCGCGCAACGAGAAGCCTTCACGCCGCGAGAAGAGTTTCAAAGGCCTGACCTCGCTGTTCGAACGTTCCTACGTGATCGGAGCGTGGGATCAGTTCGAAGTGTTCTTCGGGCGCGACCACGTCGACTGGGGTCCGTCGGTTGGAGGCAACCTCATCACGCCCGGCGAGGCGTACAGCATCGATCAGATCAATGCGCGGCTGAAATACAAGGCGCTGCGTCTCGACTTCTTCTACGGGCAATTGTGGACCGATCCGCAGCGCTGGATGGTGGGACACCGGCTCGAAGCGAGCGTGAAGCACAGCGTCTTCGGCCTGTCGGAAACGGTCGTGTACGGCGGGCGTCCGCTCGACTGGATGTACGCGCTGCCGGTCGCGTGGTATTACGCCAACCAGTTCAACGAGCGCACCAACAGCGACAACGTGATCTGGTCGTTGGATGCCAAGACGAGCGTGCTCCGCCCGGTGACGCTCTACGGCAGTCTGTTGATCGATGATTACCAGTTCGAGAACCAGGGCTATCCCAACAAGCTCGCGGCCGACGTGGGCGCACGCTGGGTCCCGGCAAAACCGTGGGGACTGGAGATGCGCGGCCAGTATCGCTGGGCCGATATTTACACGTACTCGCACGACGAGTCGCTCTCGGTGTACGTGAGCGGAGCCGGTGAATTGAACAACGGCGATGTGCTGCTGGGCGGAGCGCCCGGGCCCGACGCCGACTCGTGGTTCGTGAACGCCGACACCTATCCGCGCGCCAACTGGCGCGTATCCCTTGGCGCATTCGGCACACGCATCGGCGAAGGCAACGATCTGCGCAAGTTCGTGCTGCACGTCGACGATCCCAATCCGCCGTTTCCCTCCGGCGTCATCGACAAGTCGATCGGCGTGCGCGTCGGAACACGCTGGGAGCTTCCCGGCAACAAGTGGATCGAGGCTGATTACGCGCACGTGAAGGCGGACAATCGCGGTCACGTGGCCGGCGCCGACGATTCCTCCGATGGCTTCCGGCTGGAGATTCGCTGGGAGATTCCGTAAGCTTTCGCGCCATGCGCGCGCCCGCTCATCTCGCCATTCTGCGACCGCACAACATGCTGGCCTCGGCGCTCGCCGTGGTAGCGGGCAGCATCATCGCGCACGGTGCCGTCGGCAGCCTCCTGGTCGTGACCGCCGTGCTGGCGGCGCTGGTCACGGGCACAGGCAACATTCTCAATGACTGCTTCGATCTCGAGGTGGACCGGATCAACAAGCCGGGACGCCCGCTGCCTTCCGGCCGCATCACACCGCGCGCCGCGGTGGGGTGGTACATGGTCATCTCGGTGGCGGTGACCACCGTCGCGGCCCTGCTCATCCCGCGCGATGTCGGCGCGTTGATCATTGCATGGCAGATTGCGCTGGCGATCTACGCCCGGTGGTGCAAGCGCTGGCTCATCGTGGGCAACGTCATGGTGGCTGCCATCTCGTCCTCGGCGTTTCTTGCCGGAGCGCTGGTGGCGCACAGGCCCGGGGCCGCAATCATTCCCGGGCTGATCGCTTTCGTGTTCGTGATGTGCCGGGAAATCGTGAAGGGCGCGGAAGACGTCGAAGGTGACCGGCAGGGAAATGTGCGCACGCTGGCCGTGGTGATGGGAGCGCCGCGCGCGGGAACCGTGGCCAGCATCCTGATGCTGTTGCTCGCCGCTTTGTTCCCCGTGCCGGCGCTGGTCGGGCACTACCGACCGGCCTATCTGCTCGTCATGGAGTCGCTGGTTGCGCCCGTGCTGCTCATGAGCGCGCTACGCGTTTCGGATTCGCGCCTTCGGCGCGATTTCACGCTCACCAGCCGTTTGCTGAAACTCGGCATGTTTCTCGGAATCGCGGGGATCGCGCTCGGCGCTTGAGTGACGCGCACGTCAGGGGAAGAACAGACTTACCCCGCCGCTGAACGCCCAGTACTCCACGTTGAATCCCACCACGACGGTCTGATCCGGGGTTGCTGACACCACCGAGTTGTCCGTGTTGCCGTGGTAATAGAGAGCCTGCGCGCTCAAGCCCAGCCAGCGCGACGGCAGCCACAACAGGCCGCCTCCTGCCTGGATCGAGAACTCCCATTCGGATTTGTCGCGTGAAACGGGGTCGAGGAACTCCACCTGCACGCCGCCCATCCCGAAGCGGAGATACGGGCGAATCGCGGTTGCGGTCGGCACCACGACGCGAATGAATCCGGAGGCGGTCTGAACTTTCGTCTTGAGCGAATCACCCAGCGTCTTGTCCTGGTACTCGGTGTTCGCGTAGGAGAAGCCGAGGGACGCGGTGTGTCCCACAAAGTGCTCGATCTCGACAGCCCAGTCGATCGCGCCGTCCTTCTCGTTGCCGAAGCCGGGGCGTTCGTCGGCAAACTCGCCGACCGGAAGACCCTTGCCCAGGTATCCCGAGACGGCCGTGCGCTGCCAGAGGAGGGGAGGAGGTGTGCGGCGCACCACCGCGCGTGACTGCGGGGCGAGAACCGCGACCACCAGGGCCGCACCCATCAGAATCTGTAACCGTCGCATAAAGATGCATCTCCTGCTTCAGGTAGGGGATCAACGGGGCGGCGGCGCTGTCACCGGAATGATGGCGGGCAGCCGCGCGCGTGTCAACGCGCTTTGGGCTACTTCAGCAATACCAGGCGTGACGAATCGACGGCGGTTCCACCCACCACCAGCCGGCAAAAGTACACGCCACTCGCGGCAGTTCCACCGCGATCGCTCTCGCCGCGCCACACCACGTCGTGGGACCCTTGCGCGGCGTTGGAAATCAGGAACTGGCGCACCCTCTCACCGCGTGCCGAAACGATATCGATCCGCACGTCAGCGCTGTGTTCGAGGACGAAGCGGATCGTGGTCGACGGATTGAACGGATTGGGAAAGTTTCCCACCAGGTGCGAGCGCGGAGGCGCGCCGTCTCCCACCGCCGTGGCAATGCGCGCAAGGCGGTATATCTGCCCGTCGATCGAACCGAAAAGCACATCGTCGTCGAAACCGCTGCCCACGGTGTACATGGGGGGCGCATTGTGCGCGAGATCAAAACGCTCGGGTGTTCCCGCGCCGTCGTAGTGCAGTCCCCAGACGATGCCGCTCGTGTAGTCGGCGAAAACGAATACGCCGAAGAGCTCGGGAAGGCGCGAGCCCCAGTACCGGCAGCCGCCGACGACGGCGGTGCCTTCGTCGTGCGAGTAACTGTAGACGGGAAGTTTGAGGTCCTGTCCGGTCGTGTCACAGACACCCGGCGGATAGCATGCCGGCCCTTCCATCAACGGCCAGCCGCAATTGTCGCCGCGATGGACGATGTCGAGCTCTTCGTACGAATCTTCGCCGACATCGCACACCCACAGCTCGTTCGTGTACCGATCGATGTTGAAGCGCCACGGATTGCGGAAGCCGTACGCATAGATCTCGGGGCGATATCCATTCGTGTTGAGGGCGTAGGGATTGCCCGGAGGAATTTGATACAGGGGTGCGCCGAAGGCGAGCGGCGCGGGATCGACGTGCACGTTGATGCGCAGGATCGAGCCTTGCAGATCGGCGAGATTCTGCGCCGATGCGGAGTTCTTGTTGTCGCCCATCGCGATATAGAGGTAGCCGTCGTTTCCGAACTGCAGTTGTCCGCCGCAGTGATACGCATTGCCCGGATCGAACTGCGGTGCGTCGATCAGAATCTCTTCGCTGTTAGGATCGGCCACGTCCGGATCGCTCGAGACATGCAGGCGCGAGAGGATGTTGTGCGTCGGGTACTTGGTCTCGTAGTAGATGTAGAAGATCCCGTTCGCGGCATACTTCGGATCGAACACCAGGCCCAGGAGGCCCGCTTCGCCCGCCGTCCTCACCTTGTATGAAATGTCGAGGAAGACCTTGCTGGTGGAAGTGTGATAATCCGCACTGAACACCCGGATGACGCCGCCCTTTTCCAGCACGAACATCCGGTTCGTGCCGTCGTTGGCCGGCTTGATGTCGGTGGGGGCCGAAAAGCTCAGCGACGGGAAGGCACGCTCGAGCGCGTACTGCGCCCGGGCCGCATCGGCGGGAAGGCCGAGGGCGAGCAGGGTCAGGGCCAGGAGCGGGCGGCGCCCGGGAGCGTGGGTTACTGCCATCGTCTTCTTGATGCCGGGTTCGGGGCCAAAGCCGGGGGGGCGTGACGGACCAACAGCCCTTCCATTATAATGCCTGCTCGCCAGAATGGTCAAAGGCCCCGGAAGCGAGCGTCTGCTTGCGCTTGCCGGAACATCCTCAAGTAAAACTGGAAGTTGGGTCACGATGAGAATTAGACACATGCTCCTGGGACTTGTTGCGGTGCTGGGCTGTGGCGGCGTTGGTACTGCCGCCGCCCAGGTTCCGGACTCCGACATCTGGGTTTCCGAGGTGTTGATACGCGGGCAGACCCTCGACCTGGGGAAGCCAGTCAATATGACCCACCGGGCGGGCTACGATAACCAGCCCGGCTTCCTGCCCGACTCGCAGAGCTTCCTGTACACCGCCGCGGAACCCGCGGGGGGCACCGACATCTACCGCTGCAGTCTCGCGACGCGCGCCATTGTGCGCGTGACGCAGACGCCGGAGAGCGAGTATTCACCGACGCCGTTCGGTTCTCCGGCGGCCGGCTTCTATGCTGTGCGCGTCGAGGCGGACAGCACGCAACGGCTGTGGCGCTTCGACATGCACGGGAAGAATCCGGCGCTGGTCATGAGTGACGTGGATTCGGTGGGGTATTTCGCCTTGATCGACGACACGCACCTGGCCGCCTTTGTGCTGGGCAATGAAAAGAAGAAGGAACCGCACACGCTGCGCGTGGTGGACGTCACCACGCAGGCACAAACGATCGTGGCGCGCAACATCGGCCGTTCGCTCCAGCGCATTCCGGGGACGAGCGACATCACCTACACCGTGGAGCAGGGCGAGGATCACTACGGCTTTTTCATCCTGCGCCAGGGAGCGCACGCCGGTGCTCCTCTGATCAATGCGGTCGGAGACGGTCAGGACGCGGCATGGCTGGGCGACACGATGCTGCATTCGTCGGGAACCACGATTTACTCCGCGCAGCCGCTCTCTGCCGGCGCCACGTGGCGGCCGGTGCGAGATTTCGCCGCCGACGGAATCACCGGCATCACGCGCATGGCGGTGGCACCGGACCACTCGTACATCGCGTTTGTGGCGGTTAGCAAGTAGGGCGATGCGCTCGCGCCCTGTCGGGCGCGTACCCTGGCGTTGACCCGGTTTGCGCCAGGTGATACTTTTTGCCTTCTTTTGACGCGGGCCCCGCACGGCAGCGACGCGTTTTAAACCCATGGAAAAACATTTCGATCCGGCCGCAGCGCGCAAGCGCTGGAATCACGAATGGGAGGCCAAACGCCTCTTCGTCCCCGATGACACATCGGCGGCGGAGCCGTTTGTCATCACGCTTCCGCCTCCCAACGTGACGGGCGTTTTGCACGTGGGTCACATCCTCGGTGATACCGTGCAGGACCAGCTCATTCGCTGGAAGCGAATGAATGGATTCAACACGCTCTGGGTTCCGGGCACGGACCATGCCGGCATCGCCACGCAGAAAGTCGTCGAGAATGCGCTGCTCAAGGAGGGCAGGAAACGCAGTGACATGACCCGGGAGCAATTCCTGGTCGAAGCGTGGAAGTGGAAAGAGCACCATCACGCGCGCATTGTCGAGCAGATGAAACAGCTCGGCTGCGCGTTCGACTGGAGCCGCGAGGCATTCACCCTCGACGAGCCGCGCTCGCGCGCGGTGCGCGAGGCGTTCGTTCGCCTCTACGAAAAGGGTCTCATCTATCGAGGCGACTACATCGTCCACTGGTGTCCGCTCGACCAGACGGCCATCTCCGACGAAGAAGTCCAGTATGACGAGCGCGACTCGAAGCTGTACTGGGTGAGGTACGCCGCCGAAGGCGGCGAGCCTGGCGAAGTCATCGTTGCAACCACTCGCCCTGAGACCATTCTTGGCGACACGGCTGTCGCCGTGAATCCCAACGATCGCGCCAAGCAACACCTCATCGGAAAAACCTGCGTGGTGCCCCTCGTGAACCGCGTGGTTCCCATCGTCGCGGACGACGTCGTGCAGCAGGAATTCGGTTCTGGCTTCGTGAAGGTTACTCCCGCTCATGACCTCACGGACTTCGGCATCGGAAAACGACACGGCCTGCCGGCCGTGGTGGTGATCGACCGCGAAGGGCGCATGACGGAGGCCGCCGGGAAGGAGTTTGCGGGGCTCGATCGTTTCGACGCACGCAAGAAGGTCGTGGAAGCGCTCGAGCGTGCCGGATTGCTGGTGAAGGTCGAGCCCTACCGCCACAACGTCGGTACGCACGATCGCTGTGGCACTGTGATCGAGCCGCTCCTCTCCACGCAGTGGTTCGTGAAGATGAAGCCCCTCGCGGAACCCGCCATTCGCGTGGTCGAGAACGAAGAGGTCACGTTCTATCCGCCGCGCTGGCGCAACGTCTACATGAGCTGGATGACGGAAATCCGCGACTGGTGCATCTCGCGTCAACTGTGGTGGGGCCACCGCATTCCGGTGTGGTACTGCCCGGACGGGCATCTCACCGTGTTGCGGACCGATCCGTCGGCGTGCGCGACGTGCGGCAAGACGAGTCTGCGCCAGGACGAGGACGTGCTCGACACGTGGTTCTCGTCGTGGCTGTGGACGTTTTCGCCGCTGGGGTGGCCGGAGAAGACACGCGATCTCGAGCGCTACCATCCCACCGCGGCGTTGGTCACTGCGCCGGAGATCATCTTCTTCTGGGTCGCGCGCATGATCATGGCATCGCTCGAATTCCTCGGCGAGATTCCATTTCGTCACGTCTTCCTGACCGGCACCGTGCGCGATGGCCAGGGGCGCAAGATGAGCAAGTCGCTGGGCAATTCGCCCGATCCGCTCGACATCATCGACAACTGGGGAACCGACGCATTCCGCTTCACGCTGTCCATGCTCTCGCCGCCGGGGAAGGACGTCTTCTTCGACGAGGAAAAGCTCGAGCTCGGCCGTAATTTTACCAACAAACTCTGGCAGGCATCGCGCCTCGTGATGAGCGCGCTCGAGAAGGAAGACACACCGCTGACAAGCGGTGAAGGGGTGGCGGGAGGGGACAACCTCTTGGCCGCGCTTTGGAGCGATGCGTTCGGTTCATCACTCGCGTTCAATCCCGAGCTTGCCTGGGAAGATCGCTGGATTATCTCTGCGCTCGAGCGCGCCGCGGCCGATACGCAGCGCTCGTTCGGCGAGTGGCGGCTCAACGACGCGGCGTCGCGTATCTACGATTTCTTCTGGCACGACTTCTGTGACTGGTACCTCGAACTGGCCAAGGTTCGCCTGTACGGCGAAGGCGATCGTCGCACCGTGCTTTCGGTGATGCTGTTCGTGCTCGGCGAATCGATGAAGCTCGTGCACCCGATCATGCCGTACGTCACGGAGGAGATCTGGAGCATCCTTCCCATGACGAAGGGCCTGCTGCTCGAGAACCGGTATCCCTCCGGCGACGGGCGGGGCCTCGATACCGAGGCGGAAGCGCGCATGCAGCTGTTGCGTGATGTGGTGGTCGCCGTGCGCAACGTGCGCGCCGCGTACCGCGTGAACCCCGGGCTCAAGATTCCGATCCGGGTGCGCGCGCCCGAGCACCGCGCCGCCCTCCTGCGCGAAGCCGCCGACGGGGTCCAGCGTCTCGCCGGCGCCGCGTCGCTGGACGCGGGTCCGTCGGTTGCGAAAGATCGCGGCAGTGCCACGACGCCCATCGGCGATATCGAGGTCATCGTTCCGCTGGCGGAGTTCGTCGACCTCGACGCCGAGCGCGCGCGGCTCGAGAAGGAAGCCGAAAAAGTGGCGAAAGAGCTGGGCGATGTGACCGGCAAACTTGGCAACGAGGGGTTCGTTTCCAAGGCCAAGCCCGAGGTGGTCGCGCGCGAGCGCGAGCGCCGCTCGCGCCTCGAAGAGGAGCACGGGAAGCTCCTCGAGTCCCTGAAGCTCCTCGCGGACGCTTAGCGGCGCGGGGCCGGCAGCCGCACCGGTGCGGCGCCGCCGTATGCTTGAAACATTGACGCCGCGGCCCGGCCGTGGTCTGATTCGCATATGACCGACGTGAAAGACAAGGGAGTGCCGGCCGGAACCGAGGGGAAGACGGTCGGCGAGATGTTGCGCCTGGGCCGCGAAGCGCGCAAACTCTCCATCGAGCAGGTGAACCGCGAGACCAAGATCTCGGTGCAGACCATTCGCGCCCTCGAAGAGGACGACTTCGGCGCGTTTCCCAGCGAGACGTACGTAAAGGGCTTCGTGCGCACCTACGCCGAATTCCTCGGGCTCGACGGCAACAAGCTGTGGGCGATGATCGGTGCGCGCTCGGGTGCACAGGCGGCGGGCCCCGGCCCGTCGTGGGAAATCGAAGGGGGCTTACGCGAAGAACGTCTCGGTCCGCCGCGCTGGATCCGCTCGATCATGATCCCGGCGCTGGTCGCCGTCGTGATCGTACTCGTCATTCTGCTGGTTCGCGAGCACCGGAAGGCGCAACCGTCGACGGTCGGCCTCCACTCCACTGCGACGTCCATTCCCGCGGAGGCGACAGCGACGACCGTGTCGCGGTGATCGCGTGGCCGGGGGCTTCGATCTCGTTTCTCACTACACGGCCACCGGCGATCAACCGCAGGCCATCCGTGCCCTGATAGCGGGCGCCGGCGAGGGCAAGCGCCACCAGGTGCTGCTCGGCGTCACCGGTTCCGGCAAAACCTTCACCGTGGCCAATGTGATTGCCGAGCTCGGGCTCCCCACGCTCGTCATTTCGCACAACAAGACGCTGGCCGCGCAGCTCTACGGCGAGTTCAAGGGCTTCTTTCCCAACAACGCCGTCGAGTACTTCGTGAGCTATTACGATTACTACCAGCCGGAAGCGTTCGTGCCGTCGACCAACACGTACATCGCGAAGGATGCGTCGATCAACGACGACATCGACCGCCTGCGCGTGCGCGCGACCAGCTCCCTCATGACCCGCAACGACGTGGTGGTGGTGTCGAGCGTGTCGTGCATCTATGGACTGGGATCGCCCGAGCTGGTGCGTTCGATGATGATCAAGGCCCACGCCGGGGACCGTTACGACCGCGAAGACTTTCTGCGCGACCTGATCGACATCCAGTACATGCGCAACGATGTCGCGTTCACGCGCGGCACCTTCCGCGTGCGCGGCGAAGTGGTGGAAATCCGTCCCGCGTACGAAGAAGAAGCGATTCGCGTCGAGTTCTTCGGCGATCGCATTGAGGCGCTCTCCATCGACGACCCGCTGACCGGCAAGCGCGTGCGCGCCCTCGACACGCTGAATCTCTTTCCGGCCAAACACTTCGTCACCCCCGATCACGTGGTGAAGAACGCCGTGGCCGGTATCCGCGACGAGCTCGCCACCCGGGTGGTCGAGTTGCGCGAGCAGGGGCGTGTGGCCGAGGCGCAGCGCCTGGAGTCGCGCACGCTCTACGACATCGAGATGCTCGAGGAAGTGGGCTACTGCAGCGGGGTCGAGAACTACGCGCGCTATCTCTCGGGAAGAAAACCCGGGGAGCGGCCGTTCACGCTGCTCGATTTCTTCCCCCAGGATTTCCTGTGCGTGATCGACGAATCGCACGTGACCCTCCCGCAGGTGGGAGGAATGTACAACGGCGACCGTTCGCGCAAGCTCACGCTCGTCGAGCACGGCTTCCGGCTTCCCTCCGCGCTGGACAACCGTCCCCTCAAGTTCGAGGAATTCGGCGGCCTGGTTCCGCGCTTCATCTACGTGAGTGCGACGCCCGCGGACTTCGAGCTGAAAAAGGCGGGCGGTGAAGTGGTCGAGCAGGTGATCCGTCCCACCGGGCTTGTCGATCCGGAGATCATGGTCCGCCCCGTGGAGGGACAGGTGGACGATCTGGTGGAAGAGATCCGGGCGTGCACCGAGAAGGGAGAACGCGTCCTGGTGACGACGCTCACCAAGCGCATGTCGGAGGAGCTCACCGACTACCTGCTCTCGCTCGACATCCGCGTGCGCTATCTCCATTCCGACATCGACGCGCTCGAGCGCGTGGAGATCCTGCGCGGATTGCGCCTGGGTGATTTCGACGTGCTGGTGGGTATCAACCTGCTGCGCGAGGGGCTCGATCTGCCCGAGGTGTCGCTGGTGGCGATCCTCGACGCGGACAAGGAGGGGTTCCTGCGCG
>Ga0075425_100008637_pt1 | contig 10811 bp, 5 predicted proteins | sample SoiMethybrSBSTD4_FD_75300 | JGI IMG/M metagenome (GOLD analysis project Ga0075425, IMG submission 75300) | Bulk soil microbial communities from a Populus tree surrounding site in Tennessee, USA - Soil MetaG P. TD hybrid SBSTD4 | ecosystem: Environmental > Terrestrial > Soil > Tree plantation...
AAACCAGTTGGCCGCGATCAAGCAGCGGATCAAGGCCGCTGCCGCCAAGGCCGGTATCGAGATCTCCGACAGCAGTGGTGGGGAGCAGTCCGCTGCACCGAAGAAGAAGGCGCCCATGGATAACCAGTACTCAGCCAGTGGCATCCCAGTGCACCCGCCCAAGGCCTGGTTCGAGGATCCGCACCTGACCCGTAAGACCAAGCTCACGGTGACTGAGGACGGTCATGTGTTTGGTCACCTGGCGGCCTGGAATGAGTGCCACCGTGACGTGACGATGCGGGAATGCGTCCTGGCTCCCCACTCGGAGCAGGAGTACCGGCCGTTCCACCTTGGTTCGGTTCTGACGGCAGAGGGCGAAGTCATTGACACCGGAAAGATCGTCATGGATACCCGGCACGCCAGTATCAACCTTGGCTATGCTGCTGCCGCACTGCACTACGACAACACTGGCGATGAGATTGCAGCCATTCGCTGCGGTGAAGACCAGTTCGGTATCTGGTTCTCCGGATCTGTTGTCCCTGAAGCGACACCCCAAAGGATCGCTAAGCTTCGTCGTTCTCCTCTCTCGGGGGACTGGCGCCGAGAGGGTGGATCTCTGGAACTTACTGCGGCCCTTGCTGTTAACGCTCCGGCTTTCCCCGTCTACAGCATGGAAGACGATGAGCGCACCGCCCTTGTAGCCGCTGGATCGGTGTGGTTTGAGGACGAGGAATTCGAGTACGCCGGTCCTCCCACCACTGGTATCACTGGCCTGATCCAGAACGCGGTCAACGACGCGTTCTCCGCTGCCGGCTGGGACGAGGAGGACACTCAGGATTACCGGGCACAGCGTCTCCGCGATCTCATCGAAGACAGCGAGATCTACGAGAAGCGGGACCGGCAGCTCCGACTTCACGCCATCTTCGCCGCTGACCAGGAAGCAGCTCAGCAGTGACCGCACCTATGACTCCTGCCCCGGTGCCAGGGCCCGCCACCCAGGAGGCCCCCGGTACACCTCCTTCTGTGGCGCCGGGGCAGGCCCCCCTTCCCGACAACTCACCACCAGGTGGAGGTCAATCAGAGACTGATGCGGCTGCGGGTGATCCAATGGCCTGGTTGACAGCGGCAGAGCTGGATGCACGGTACGGAGCAATTGAACGGCCCACCCTTGATACGGGCGTGTTGGGAGCGTAAGCAATGCCGGGCTTCGGCGATTGGGACCCGAACCTCCACCCACGGGGGTTCCATGGTCGTTTCATCAAGAAGTTCAAGCTAGCCCCCTGGCTTGATCATCTGCTGAAGTCTTCCACGCCCCGCACCTTCCAGAGCGACGGTCAGGCCGCCCAGTTCAACTTCAACGCTGCTCGTGTCCAGCCTGGTGGTGCATTCAACGAGCTGGAGCTTCGTCGCCTGCGTATGGACTGGGACGAAGCGGCCGATCACATGCGGGCCGGGGAGATGGATCCGCTTACTCAGCAGTATGCGGACATGGTGAGTAAGCGAATGCACCCCACCAAAGAAGGTCTGATCCTTGGTCGAACCTTTACCCCTGAAGCCTTGGGCCTTACCCCGCAGCAGTTGAATGAGACCGATCCCAACGGGATCATCCGCATGACCGGAAACACGATCACTGATAAGGCCTTTTCTCCGACCCACTTGGGCTCTGATATGTCCCATGGGCCGGGGAAGATCACCATGCGGATCGCAGTCCCCCAGGGCGTCAACGTTGCCCACATCGGTGAGAACCGTAACGACCGTGGCGTACTCCTGGACAAGGACCAGAAGCTGCTGGTGACCCGGGTCTACCCCGACGGTTCCGGTGGTTGGTACATGACCGCCGTCGCAGAGCCAAGTGGAGCCACCACCGGCAGCCCCAACGAACTGGTGCCCGGTCGCAAGGGAGCCAACCTCACCCCCGAGCAGCGCCAGGCCCGCATCAGTGGGCCCAGTGTCATGCCACAGCCCGCTGAGCCACCATCGGCCCCGCCGCAGCAGGTCAACATCGCAGGCAAGGAGAGTGTCCTCCCCGGCCCACCCCAGGAGCAGACTCCTGCCCGTCAGGCTGCCCGTGAAGCCCGCCGTGCCGGTTACCAGCAAGCTCGGGCCAATGAAGGCAACGCCCCCGCTGCACCGCAGCCACAGGCTGTTGCCCCTACTCCAAGCCCAGCCCCGCCGGCCGGCGTTGGGGAGCGCACCGAGCCGGTGCACGGTCCCATTGGCGGGGTACCCACTGAGGGCAAGAGCGCGTCAGAAATTGCCAACACTCCGGCTGAGGCACCTCCCGCACCGGCTGCGCCAGCGCCGGCTCCAACGCAGACGTTCCGTCAGGCGTTCCAGGAGGCCGGACTCCAGTCCCCATCACGGGGCAAGCAGCGAGCCGAGTTCAACGATGCGTACCTGGGTGTGGCCTCTGGCAAAAAGGACCCGGCTGATGCCCTGCGAGACCTGGATGCCGACATTGAGCACAACAAGGTGCGGCTCAATGAGCACAACGGTGACAACCAGGATCCTGCTGAGTTGCGGGAAAACATCAAGCGCCAGGAGGCTTTGGCCGACCTGATTGCTCGGCACACTGGTGCTCCCCGTGGACACAAGTCCACGGGTCCGGCCACCCCACCGGAAGGTCCAGAAACCACGACCCCGGCTAAGAAGGGGTTCACCTCGGTTAAGGAGCTGACTCCGTCGGAGCGGTCCGCCTACGACAGACTCGACCAAAGTGGACGGTCCAAGTACCTGGCCCGCCGCCGGGCCGGTCAAGACCATGCTTCTGCTCTGACTGGAGCGAAGGGCGAGAAGGCCCCGGCCAAGGCTGCCGAGAAAGCCGCCCCGGCTCCAAAGGCTCCGACTCCAACGTCTCAGACCGAGAAGAACGCTGCCGCTGCTGCCCGTCGTGCCGAGATTGGGGAGCAGAAGCCCACCGTTAACCCGGTCAACATGAAGCCGGGTGACAAGGTTCTGGTACGCAAGAACGCTGCCGGTGAATGGGAGCGGACCACCACCAAGACCGGGGCCACCCCCCTTACGGTGGAGCGAGTTGAGACCGGCGCCATGGTCAGTAATGGCCGGACACGACGTGGCTACATCTTGCATGGCACTGGTCCTGACGGTGAGCGGATCCAGACGATTGGCCACGCCGGTAACACGGCGTTCAAGCGGCACGAGGAGAAGGCGCCGGCCAAGGCTGCCGAGAAGGTAGCCAAGGCCGTACCGGAGAAGGCCCCTGAGGCGGCTAAGGCTACCCCGGCCAAGGTTGCCAAGGTGGCCAAGGCTGCACCGGCCGCTAAGGCTGTCAGCGAGGTTCAGACCCGGGCCGATGAGGCTGGTCTGCCCAACACGGTGACGGCCCTGCGTCAGGCTGCCCGGGAGAAGAAGATCCGTGGCTTCTCCACCATGAACAAGGAGCAGTTGCAGCGGGCCCTACTCGGCGAGGAAGTAGGCACTGGCGGGAAACTGGGAGCCATCTCCCCGGCGAAGCTGACCCCGCACCTGGTGGAGGCCAAGAGCGGCCAGGAGGCTAATGCCCTCCTGGAGGAGCACACCATCGCTGACCTCCGTGCCCTGGCCAAGGAAAACGACATCAGCCTGAAGGGGGCAACCACCAAGGACCGGATGAAGGACGCCATCCTTAAGGGACTACGTGGTCCTGAGGGTGCAGCCCTCCGCCCAGAGAAGCCCCTGACGTCCCTTGATGAGGACATCAAGGGAATCAAGGTTCCCGGTGATGCTAAGTCCATTGTGGATGGAGTTAACCCGGACGATCCTGACTCGCTGCGCAACGCCTCCGATGAGTTGGAGGCCATGGCCAAGGCTGCGGACAACCCCACCGATGCTGGTCGGCTCCAGAACCTCAGCGACGCCATGGGCATGCGAGCCCAGGTCATCTCCGGCGTAGAAGCACCGCCACGTCCCACCAAGACGGCCAAGGTGGCCAAGAAAGCGCTCCCGGCTAAGAAGCTCAGCGTCCACCAGGAACGCGTCCGTAAGCAGCACATCGCCGACGGTATGGACGAGGCCGAGGCCCGGCGCCTGGCCGAGGAGGCGCCAACTCGGGCCCCGGCTGGTACTAAGGCTGCCACAGCAAAGCAGGTAGCGGCTAGGAAGGCGGCCGGACTCCCCACCCCACGTGAAGAGGGGGCCCCCGGTCCCAAGCTGACTGCCCCCCGTAAGGCCGCTGCCCCCGGCCCCACTGTGGCACGGGAGGGTCTTACTCCTGGCGGCGAGACCGGTCCCGCTGTGGGTACCCCGGCACGGGCGGCTAAGGCTCGGGAGCTGAAGCTGGCCCGGGAAGGTCTTGTCCCCAGTGGACGGACCGGGCCGAAGATTCAGAGCCGCGACTTGGCACCTGGCGACCGGGTCATGGTCGAGCGGGACTCCGAGGGTCAACTCGTCCCAGAGATGGTGCGCGGGGACAAGGCTGCGTTTCCGGTTGATGTGGTCAAGCAGAACGACGATGGCAGTGTCCGGGTCCGCGACAATGCGGGCAATGAGATGGACACGGTGCCGGAGGCCCCGCGTGGTACCTCGTACCGCAAGGAGACCCCGACCGAGGCCCGTCGTGCGGCTAAGGCAGCCACCCCTGGAGAGCAACTGACTCGTGGCCGTAGCCGTGAAGAGGTTCTACAGCAAAGCAAGATCGGCGGGGCGCAGGCTGCCCCAGATGCCGCTGAGATCAAGCGGGTCCTTCGGGAGCAGACGGAGAACCCGATCTCCCGCGAGGAGGCCGATGGACTGCTCCGTGGCCTGTCCAAGGCTGAGCTTTTGGACCAGGCCGATGGTCTTAACATTCCGCGCGCCAAGAGCCTGACCAAGGATCAGTTGCGTCGGGAGATTGTTGACGCCACCGTAGGCCGCAAGCTTGATTCCATTGCAACACGTGGCTTCCAGGGGACTCGCCCCGGACAAGAGGTGCCGTCCACGGGTCGAGCGGCAGAGCTAGTTGAGGCTTCACGGCTCAACAAGGAACGCACTGACGCCATCCAAAAGGCCCGCATGGCCCATCCCGAGGCACCTCCGGCTGCGGTCAAGGCAACCCGGGCCAAGGTGGCCGAAGACATTCCTGACGGGTCCGTGGGTACCCGTGGCGCTGAGCGGATTGACAACTCGGCCCGGTTCAATGAGTTCCAGCAGGGCTGGAACAAGGCCATGAACAAGGTCCCCATCCCGGACAAGACGTCCCAGGGTTCTCTTGATGAGATTCATAAGGATGTGGGCTCAGGGAAGATCACTCCGGAGGAGGGGATCCGGCGCCTGGAGTCTGACATCTCGTTGAATCAGGACGAGATCACCGACATTAACCGCACTATCCGCGCCGGCAACCTAACCGATGCTGAGACCAACGACCTGCGTACCAAGCGGGACAAGCTCATCACCAGCGTGGCCGGTCAGGAGACCGCTTCCCGGTACATGCACGAGCACTTCGGCAAGGAGCGGGTGACCGTTCCTGAGGTACTGGACCAGGTAAAGGAAAACCAGGGCCAGAAGTGGTGGGACAACCTCAACAAGGAAGACCCGGAAGAGTTCCGTCGGATCCTCAAGGAGGAGACCGGCCTAGATGCCAAGGGCAGTAATGCTCAGGAGATTTTCCAGAACGCCCTCAAGCAGACAATCAAGAAGGGGCTGGATGAGCGGGCCGCCGCCAAGGAAGCCCGCAATGCCCAGAAGGCCAGCCGGGAAGCAGCCAAGGCCAAGGCCATTGAGGAGTTCAGTCCCGGTGGTCCTAAGCACTTGGACGCTAAGGCCATCGCCGGCGATCTCAATATCGATCAGCGACACATCGATGCGGCTCAGGCTGACCTGAATCAGGGCATGAGCCCGGCCAAGGCTGCCGAGAAAGCCCGCTTCCGGGCCAACCGAATGGCTGACAGCAATGCCATCATTAATGGCATTGGTCCCGGTAATGAAAGGCCCGAACAGGAAGAGGCTTATCGCAAGGGGGCCGAGGAGGTTGCCAACCTTCGTCAGTTCGCGGACAAGATTGCTGAGGCTAAGCGTCCCCGGGTAACCCGTACCCCGGCCAAGGCTGCCGCTGAGGACCTGGCCAAGGCCAAGGAGGCCGTCAAGGAACCGGCCGCTAAGAAGGCCGTGGCCCGTGCTGAGGCTGCGGTCAAGGAGGCTGGGGACGAGGCTGAGAAGCTGAAGCAGCGTGTCCTGGACCGTCACCAGAAGGCCTGGGACGCCTCCACCACTCGCGCTGAGGCTGAGCAGGCGGCCACTAACATGCGCCAGGATCTGCTCTTGTCCGAGATCCGCGACTGGGCTAAGCCCATGGGTATCACTGGCCGGTCCAAGGAGGACATTCTCAAGAAGGCCGTGGATCGTCGGTTCGGTGGTGGTGGGGACATCCTCAGCGGAGAGCCTGGGGTTCGACCGGAAGTTGCGCGGGTCAACTCACGGATGGAGGCCGGGAAGCGGGTGAAGACCATTGGGGCAGCACTGTCCGATGTGGATGAATTGCTGAACAACGGGGCCAGCGAGCGGGCCGTCAGTCACCGTGTGCAGAGTTCGGAACTAGGCCGTAGCGATCCCGAACTTGCTCAGCGGATCGAGCGGGCAGCCGTGGCCGGAGACCAGGGAGAACTGGACCGGATCGCCTCAGAGCATGGCCTGACCCGTAACACCGGCCCGGTTGGATCCGTGGAGCCCTTCGAGCCAGGAAAGCACCGGGGTATGGGCGACACGTCACCCCGTAAAGGGCAGGCGGTTCAGGTCGTCAGCCCCGGATACCAGGGCACCGTGGAAGGTCGCGCCTTCCAGGCCCACCCGGCCGGGGTTCTTGAGGCCACCCCGGAGCAGCGCCAGCAGATGTTGGAGCGTCTGGGGCAGCAACGGCGTGATGAGATTGCGAACCTGCCGGCGGAGACCCGGGCAGCAGTCATTGGTCGGTTGCAGCGCCAGCGGGAGAACAACGCTGCGGTACGGGCCGCTAAGCGGACCCCAGCTAAGGCTCTTCCTCCCGAGCCATCTCAGACCAGGGAGCAGGAGGTTGCTGCCAACCTGGCCCGGCTCAACGCAGCCAAGGCTGTGAAGAAAGTCGCCCCGGCCAAGACCGCCGTGACTGCAACCCGGGAAGCTAAGGCTGCCAAGAAGGCGGCCCCCAGCGCCGGTGAGAGTGCGGCGGTCCTGGCTAAGGGTGGATTCAACGAGCCCTTCATCTCTGACAAGGGACCAGTGAAGCGTGCTTATGTCAGCTTCAATGAGAGCACGAGTCCTGCCACGTTCAACCGGGAAGGCGACCTGAGGGCCCCCAATGGGAGCTGGTCCTCCGACCAGGGTCTCATTCACATGGATTCCGAGATTGGCCAGCTCTGGCAGGACCTTGCCAAGGATGACCGGGTGCCCACTGCGGACCTGAACAAGATCACTGTTGTGGGCCAGGAGTTGGCCAGGGGCGACATCAGCCTGAATGAGGCCAATGCTCGGCTCAACAACATTCGCAACGGCCTACCTGAGGGTGCGGTCAAGAACCGGTTCACCTCGGCCCTGAGTGACCTCTCCGGACCCAAGAAGCCTGACGTGAGCGTTCCTGACAACACGCCACAGTCAGTGAAGGACTGGCTGGAGAAGGTGGCCGATACCCCCACCTTTAACAAAGCTCGCCCGGGCCACAACAAGACGCCGTTTGAGGAACTTCAGGACATCGTCAGGGAAGTGTCTGAGGGTAAGCGGCCCCTGGGTGCCGAGAGCAACCTCGGTGCAATCGGCAATGTGCACGAGTCCACTGACGGGTATTACGCACTGCGTCGTGACGCCGGTAAGGTGTTCAGCACCCCGGAGGCCCGTAGATGGTTCATGACCCGGCCCAGTGCCGGACAGCCGGAGGCCACCCCGGCCCCGGCTAAGGCGGCCAAGAAGGCAGCAAAGGCAGCCCCAACTGTGACCAAGGCGGAGCTGCGTTCCCCAGTACCCAAGGCCGGCAACGAGGCTCCCTCGGCCCCAAAGGCCAACGTAACGGCGAAGGGGCTCACTCCCGGTGAGGGCGTCCCAACCAGCACGTTCCTGACTCTTCAGAACAGACTGGGTAGCGGTAAGAGTCAGGACCTACGCACATTGGATCGATACGCCCGAGTGCCTGGGGATTACAGTAAGGTCCCCGACCTGTATCGCAAGATCCTTCAGCAGTTGCAACAGGCCGGGGTTGGGCCTGATGATCCTGTACGTAAGGCTTTCGAAAAGTGGTTTACTGACCACTTCAGCTAAGGAGGGGCCATGCCTTGTGCATGCGGTGGTGGGGACAGTCAGACCGTGTCAGCCCAGGAGCCGAAGTTTGAGGTCCGGCTACCCAACGGTCGCACGGAGGTTGTGACCGGGGAGCACGCCGCCAAGGTCGCAGTGACCATGGCCGGTGGTGGCACGTACAGCATGGTGTCCCGATGAGCGCCGTTGAGCTGATCCTGTGGGTCGTAGCCGGGATCTGCTTCCTTGGTGGCGCTTTCCGAATCCCCTTGCGTGTTGACCTTGGGTGGATCGGGGCGTTCGTGGTCGTGCTCGCAGTACTGGCCTCACAGCTTTAAGAGCCCCGCCCAGGAGTCGAACCTGACCCTTCCCCTTACAAGGGGGACGTGCTACCGAAGTCACCTCCGGGGCCGTTTTGTCATGCCACGAATGAGTTGAAGGCTGACAGGACTCCTTCCTGGCCAACATCATTCAAGACCCGGGCCAGTGATCGGGCCAGCGCCTGGTCCTCAGGATTGGTCAACTCCTCCAGGCTCAGAGTTGACGCGTCAACTAAGGCTCCATCGGAGCAATGGGTGCGCTCCGGAAGATTGCGACGCTCCATTACCCATCCCCTCTTGTTAAAGCACCTCTAGTGGATCTATTATCCGTTCTAATCGGGCGCTGAGCTATGGGCCAGGCCTTGGAGTGGTGGCTGAGCTATGGGCCTGCACCAGAAGTGATCAAACTTCTAGGAGCAGGAACATGCCTTTCCAGATTCCCGACCCGGACAGTCTCGACCAGTTTTCCATCGCTGGCCTGGAAGACCTCCGCCGCGTCGCCAAGGCCGAATACGACACTCTCAAGTCGACGGTCGCTGTTGAGACGATCACCGTAGAAGAGCTGACCCGGCTTGAGGAACTCCAGGGTTTCGTGTTCACCACCATCCCGGACGAGTTGGCTGTCCGTCGTGAGGTGTCTGACCGGTTCACCGCTGCCACCACGGACCCGGAAGAGGATGCCGAGGAGCCGGCTGACGCTGTCGCCGAGGTCGAGGAAGAGGCCGAGGAGCCGGCTGACGCCGTTGTTGCCTCCACTAAGGTGACCGTGGCCAAGATCAAGGCCAACGGTGGCGGCAAGGACGTCGAGCTTCCGCACCCGAACCGGACCCCCATGTCCACGCTGGTCGCTGCGGCCAGTGTGTCCAGTGCTGATGGTGCGTTTGAGAACGGTCAGGTTCTCACCACGATGCTGGAAGTGGCCAAGATCTTCGAGGCCCGCAGCGCGTCGCACCAGAGCATGGACAAGAGCGGCGTCAAGAGCATCAACGGGCCGATCCAGTCCCCCGTTGCCACGCTGATCCGCAACTACCCGGACGAGTTCTCCGTCAACGGAGACCAGACGGACTACGACAAGCTGCTGAAGGTGGCCGACGAGTCCCGGTTGCCCGGTGGCTCTCTCCTGGCCAGCGTTGAACTGGACCGCAAGCGCCTCAAGGCCGAGCAGCCTGAGCGTGACGCGATCGTGGCCGCCCAGGGCTGGTGTGCCCCGTCTGAGACGGACTACGACATCTGTCTCCAGATCACCACTGACGGCCTCGCGGACTTCCCTGAGGTTCAGGCCCGGCGTGGCGGTATCCGGCACAACACCGGCCTGGACTTCTCCACCATCTTCGGTGCCCAGGGTGGTCAGACCCCGACCGGGTTCTTCGACCTCACTGAGGCCCAGGTTGCCTCTGGTACGACCAAGACCTGCCTGGAGATCCCCTGCCCGTCCTTTGTGGACACTCGTCTCGGTGTGACGGGCCTGTGCCTCACCGGCAACATCCTGGCCATCCGTGGCTACCCGGAGTACACCGCCACCTTCACCCGTGGCGCCATGGCGGCCTCCGCCCACCAGATCAACCGTGAGCAGATCTCTGACGTGGTCACCGGCTCGACGGCCGTTGACCTGACTGCCCAGGCTCCGTGGGCCACCGATGGTTCCACCACCTCGCAGATCATGAGCGCGGTGGAAATGGCCATCACCGACATCAAGTACCGGCTGCGGATGAACCGCAACGCCACGCTTGAGGTCATCATGCCGTGGTGGGTGCTGGCCCAAATGCGGGCTGACTGGATGCGGCGTCCGTTCGTGCAGGACCCGAACCTGACCGATGCGGAGATCAACGCCTTCTACACCACCCGTGGCGCCCGCGTGCAGTACGTGTACGACTGGCAGGACGCCTTCAGCTCGGCCGCCCTGTCCGGTACTGGTCCTGGCGCTGCCACTGCGATCAACTTCCTGCCCAAGTCGTTCCAGTTCCTGGTGTTCCCGTCGGGCACCTGGATCCGGGCCGTGTCGGACGTGATCACGCTGAACTCGGTGTACGACTCCACCAAGCTGGCCACCAACCAGGTCACCCACCTGTTCACTGAGACAGGTTGGGCCATGGTCCAGATGTGCCCGCTCAGCCGGGTCTACACCGTGCCGATCTGCCCGAGCGGTAAGACCACCAGCACGGGAACCCTCACTTGCCCGTAAGCGAACCGGGGGCCGGGCGACCGGCCCCCTTCGCCCCTCCAGGCAGTTGAGGAGACGCCATGGCAACCATTCCCGCACCGGCTCTCATCGAGCCGCCCCTACCGCCACCACGGCCGTATGGGCTGTTCGACGTTGCCCTAGGGCCCATGCCATTCCCG
>Ga0075425_100008639_pt1 | contig 10811 bp, 10 predicted proteins | sample SoiMethybrSBSTD4_FD_75300 | JGI IMG/M metagenome (GOLD analysis project Ga0075425, IMG submission 75300) | Bulk soil microbial communities from a Populus tree surrounding site in Tennessee, USA - Soil MetaG P. TD hybrid SBSTD4 | ecosystem: Environmental > Terrestrial > Soil > Tree plantation...
ACCGCATCCTCGGGCATCAGGTACTCGATGCCGAGCGGGCTGGACAGGCCGATCACCACACGGCCGACACCATCGCGGGCCGCTTGTGCTGCCCGCAGGGCGACGTCGTGGTCCGCCGGATTCACCTCGAAGGGCGGCTCGCCGGACGTGAGCAGCGTCCAGCCGTCCAGCCGCGGCGGCCGTGATCGCCGCCGCAATTCCTCGGCCAGCACGCCCGGCCAGACGTGCTGGTGAATGTCGACGTGCAGTTTGCCCCTCCGCTGACCTCTGGGCCGGTCGCCAGGCGCCGATCTCTGGTTTCTCGTCAGGCGCTGATCTTGGGGCTGGTCGTCAGGCGGGTCGGATGTTGGCCAACTGCCAGGCGCCAGCAGCCCGGCTACTGAAGCGGTTCACTTATACGTTTCAGTGAACCGCTTCAGCACCCGCCGCGTCAAGAGCCTGGCCGTTCGCGGGGCCGCCCGGTGCGGGAACTGCCACTAGGCTTTTGTGACGGCGTGGCGGGCTGGCACGTCGGCCGCGACGGCTACCCTGGTAAAGGGCCGGCAAACCACAGATTGGAAACGGTGCCGCAGCAACGCAAGCGTGCGACGATCCGCGAGGTGGCTGAAGCGACGGGGCTGTCGCCTGCCGCTGTCTCCTACGCCCTGCGGGGGATCCAGACCTCAGACGAAACCCAGGAGCGGGTGCGCCGCGCAGCGGCTGAGCTTGGCTACAACGTCGACCGCATCGCCCGTGCCCTCGCCAGCGGCCGGACCGGGACGGTGGGGCTGCTCTTCGGGTCGCTTGAGGACCTGTGGCAGCAGTTGCTCGGCGTCGGCATCGGCAGCGCGCTGCTGGCGCGTGACCACTATGCCCTCCTCGTGGACGCCGCCGACGACCCTGAACGCCAGATGCTCCTGGCCCGTCAGCTCCGGGACCAGCGCGTGGACGGCCTCATCGTGCAGCCGCTCGACCCATCGGATGAGAGATGGTCAGAACTGGCAGAAAGCCTGCCGATCGTGGCGATCGGCGACGCACTGCACGGCGGGCAGGCGGCGGGTGAGGTCGTGTTCGACAACCGCACCGGGGTCACACTCGCCCTGGAGCATTTGCACAAGCTGGGCCACCGGCGGATCGGCGTGCTCACCCCGACTCAGCCAAGCACGCCCGACCGCCCGGCGGACATCCACGTCACCGCAGAAGCCGAGCGGCTCGGCCTCGACGTGAGCATTATCAGCTCGCCGCCCGTGCTCACGGCGGCAACCGAGGTGGCGCACGAGGTGCTCTCGAAGACGGACCGGCCAACGGCGCTGTTTTGTTTCGCCGACTCCATCGCCTACGGTGCGTACGCGGCCGCCCGCGAACTCGGTTTGCGCATCCCTGACGAGGTGTCGATCTCCGGTTACGACGGTCACCCAATGTCCGCACTGTTGACACCGGCGCTCACCACGATGGACTGGAACATCGACCGGATCGTCCGCGCCGCCGTCCGGCTCGTCCTGGCGGCCATCGAGCGAAAGCCTTACCGCCGCCGTACTGTTCAGCCACCGCACCTGCGTAAGCGCGGCTCCACCGGGCCGCCGGCAGCAAGCCGGTGAGGGTGAAGCGGGTCATCCCCGCCATGGCCGGGCTGGCCCGGGCTTCAGCGCCATACGTCGGTAATGGGTGACGCGCTCGCGCTCGCCCCGGCGTGCGGCAGGCCGTACATGTCTTCAACCGTGCGAAGGACACCGTAATGGCTGGTGTGCTCGGTGTATGTGCCCGGGCGCACATGTGCCCCATAGAAGATCGTGGGTACCCGGTTGTTATCGCCGCCCAGCCCGAGGGTGCTGCCGTCCTCGTCCCAGGTGACGATCAGCAGGCTGTTGTGGCTCCGCGCCCATGACGCGTAGGAGCCCAGATGACGCTGTATCCAGGCGTCCCCGGTATCCCTTGCGCAGTAATGCATGTCGTTGCACAGATTCGGTATCACAAACGAGACGGTCGGCAGCCGGCTGTAGCTTGCCGGGAAGCTGGCGAAGGTCAGGTTGCGGGCGGCCGGCACGTTCGTGAAGTCCACCCAGGGGTTGTGGGTGCGGACGTAGCCAAGCGAAAGATAGCTGCCGCAGCCGGTATATCCGGCCGATGGCATGCTTTCTGAGTAGCCGGAGAAGCTCAGCCCCGCGTTGATCAGCTCAGCCCCGAGGTTGGGAACACCGGTGAAGGTATGCGGGCAGTCGTCGCCTGTGACACCCTGGGCGGATCCCGAGAACAGCGCCAGGTAGTTGGGCTGGCTTGGATGCGCCACCGCGAACGAGTGGCTGAAGACGGCACCACCGGCGGCCAGGCTGTTCAGGTAGGGCGCCTCGTCCGGGCGGCCGACGATGTCACTGTAGTTCTTGTTCTCCATGACCACGATCACCACGTGGTTAAACCGGTGTACCGAGCCGGCCGCCGACGCCGCGCCGGAGAACAGCAGCCCCGCCGGCGCGGTCAGCCCCGCTGCGGCCGCGATCACGGCGGTAACCCGGGCTCGTGTCCTGCCGATCATGCTCGCCTCCTGTGCCGTGGTTCTGCTTCAGCGACCTGGCTTCACGGGCGTCGTCAGGGGCCGGAGCGGTAGTCGAAGTCGGTGGCGAACGCGGCGTGGCGGCGTCCTTGGACCTCCCAGCGCAGCACCGGGTCGGTTGATTGCAGGGCGTCACCGTGGAGTTCGGTGCCGGGGTGGTCGAAGCCCGGGATCCCGCACCGCACGTCGCCAGGTTCGGAGGCGGCGCCCTCGGCCGCCACGGTCAGATAGCCCACGACGTCGATGCGCTTGCGGGCGGCGGTGTGCTCGAGGGTGATCCGGGCGGGCCGGACGGCGCAGACCTCCCCGATAGCCCGGCCGTACAGGCGGGCGACCGTTCCGCCGGCCCGGCCGAGAAAGATGTCGGCCAGCGCTTCGCGCTGCTCGTCGCTGGCGTCCTCGTCGACGTAGAGCACTACTTCCCAGCGGGTGCTGGGCTGCACCCGGTCGAAGTAGCGGATCGAGAGCACGGCCCGCAGCCCGGACAGGTCGGTGCCGTCGGCGTGGCCTTGGTGGATGTGCCAGGACAAGGCGCCGAAGCACTCCCCGAAAGTGGACGGCCCGCCGGGGCGCCCGCCCACGCTGCGGCACGGGCAGATCGCCTCGCAGTTGCATCCCTCGAAATAGGAGCCCTGTACCCGCCAGTCGCTTACCCGGCCCGGTTCCGATCCGGCCATCACATGCCACCCATCTGGCCAGGATTGGCCGCCTGATGCAAGCCGGGGGCCAGGCCCGGCACGAAGGCCACCGCCACCGCGAGCCCGAGCGCGGCGATGCCGAGGACGCGGCCGAACTGCGGGCCCCACGCCCAGGTCTTTTCGGCGAGGACGGCCGCGGCGAGGACCACCATGGCGATCACGTTCATCAACCCGAAGGCGACCAGCAGGGCCATGAGCCCCCAGCAGCAGGCCAAACAGAAGCCACCGTGGTAGAGGCCCACCCGCAGGTCACGGGTGCGCCCGCGGAAGGTGCCCAGTTTGACCACGAATCCCAGCGGCGAACGGCAGCGGGCCAGGCAGCGGTCCTTCAACGGGGTTAGCTGATACACGCCGCACACGGCGAAGATGACCGCCGCCAGCGCCGTCGCCGCGGCCTGATGGCCACCTACGAGTCGGCTGGCCAGCCATGCCAGCCCGTAGGCGGGAAGAGCCGCCAGGGCCCACACGATCAGGTAGCCGGAGGCGAACATGGCCAGCCGCCAGCCCCGGCTCTCCCGGAGCATCCGTGAGTACAGCGAAGCGAACGGTGTCACCGACGGCAGCATCATGGCGGCCATCATCAGTGCCCATACGGCAACGAAAGCACCGAGGCCCAGGCCCATGGTCCCGGGCATGGCGCCCATGTGGCGCGCCAGGAGCGCCACCCCGGCCCACGCCCCGGCGGCCGCCACGAGCACGAGCGAGGCGGACGGCGTCAGCTGCCGCAGTCCGTGCACCCTCCAGCTCATCCTGGCCCCCTTCACCCGACCGGTGCGCACCATGCTGCCACTTGTGCCGCCGCGCTCGCCGCTAGGTCGGGCCGGGCGGCTGGAGAAAGCGGGCGCGCAGCCGTTGCGCAGGCATGCTGCGGAACGACCTTCACTTTCCCGTCCTGGTTGACCCGCACCAGGGTGTTCTGCTCACGTGTTTCCCTCCCGTGACATGAGAATTGCACTTTGCGTGCACAGAAATAGCGCAGGCCAATACCAATGGATTGGCAGGTCCGTGTGGCGTGTGCATGGCCAGCTTGGCTATAAGCCCCAGATATCGCTGATATTACCATTCCTTTACCCGGGCGTCTAGCCTGCCAAAGGTAAAATTCACACGGTAATGTTAAGGTGACGCTGTGGGTGACCTGGGTAGCCCTTTGCGCCTTGGGCCCGGGCGTGGGGGAGAGGCATTGATGCACGTCACCTGCCACGGGGGGCGCAAATACGTCTTGAAAAATTGAACGATCGGCCGGAGGGCACCACTAAGCCTGCGGGCGCTAGGCCGCAGTCGGGCACCGTGCGGTTAGGAGGTATTAAGAATCAGATCAGATTGTTACCGCCAGATCTGAACAGCTATCACGAGCTCCTGCCCGGCCCGCCCGCCAGACTGTAGGCCGGTCAACGTCACAGTGCCGTTTGATCAAGGCCCGTGCGCGCCCAATCCCCTCCGGGGCTCAGGGCAGGCGCGCACGGGTAGTTCACAGATTACCCGTCAAGTTGTAGCATGCGTTACACCATAAGGCCAGCGGGTCGCGCAGATTGCCTGCTGTGCCCGGGCAGGGGAGGATGCAGGCATGCTGTGGCTGCAGGCCGTCGCCGGTGCGGGTGCCGTGGGGCGGGAGCGATCGTCGCCGCCGGCCCGCCGTGGCCTTCGCCGGCGTGCCGGCCGACCCGGGGCGTGGTGAGCCGATGCCCTGGCGGCTGATCACCTACCGGCTTCCGGCCGAGCCGTCGCGGCACCGGGTGGCGGTGTGGCGGGAGTTGCGGCGGCTGGGCGCGGTGGGCCTGCAGCAGGGAACCTGGGCGGTGCCCGAAGGGGAACCATTCGAAGCCGGGTTCACGCAGGTGGTCGGGGTGATCAAGGCTGCCGGCGGTAAGCCGGTGGTGCTCGCCGTCGCCGCTGAGGAAGCCAGCGAGAGCCAGCTGGAGGAGTTGTTCACCGCCCTGCGAGAGGCCGAGTGGGGCGAGTTTCTGTCCGACTGCGGCAAGTACGAGGCGGAGCTGGCCGGCGAGGTCGTGAAGGGGAAGCTGACGCTGGCCGAACTGGACGAGGAAGAACAAAGCCTGGACCGGCTGCGCCGCTGGTATCGCGCGATCCGGGTCCGGGATCTGTTCGGTGCCCCGAGCGCCCCGGTGGCCGAGCGGCGGCTCAAGGAATGCGCGGAGGCGTTGGAAGGGTTCGCCGACCAGGTCTACCAGGCCAGGGAACAGGCATGACCAGCCCGCCACGGCGAGCCAGTCACCGGGCTGCGCCGGCGGGCCGCTTACCCGGCCGGGCCCTGGCGGCGGGGCCAGCACCAGCCACGCGTGCCCGGCCACCAAATCGCAGCTACCACCGCCGGCAGCCAGCCCACCGCGATGAGGGGTGCCCAGCTGCCTTGCCGGATGGCCTGCACGATCGAGCTGACCGCCGCGACCGCCACCACGATCGCGGTGATCACATGCATCCACCGTGCCCACGGCTTCATGACGGCCTCCCTTCTGTCAAGCGTCCTTGTCATAGACAAGTTAGCTTGACACCCCGGCGTGTCAAGCGAGCTTGTCACCGACACCGCCCTGCTCCCCCTCTGCGGCGAGCGCGGTTGCCGCCGCCATGGTTGTCAGGCAGTCTGAGTGCGCCGCAACCGTAAGGAAGCACCCCTGCCAGATCGAAGGGCCGCGCCGATGAAACTGCCTCCCGTTGACTACGAGGCGCCCAGAACGGTTTCCGAGGCCGTGGAGCTGCTGGCCGAGCACGAGGACGACGCGAGCGTGCTCGCCGGCGGTCAGAGCCTGATCCCCCTGCTGGCGCTGCGGCTGGCCCGCCCCGCCGTGCTCATCGACATCAACGGCGTAACTGAACTGTCCGGGGTGTCGGCGGCAGACGGCTGCGTGGCGATAGGCGCCATGACGCGGGAGTACGTCGCCGAGGAATCCGGGACCGTCACCGATGATGTGCCGTTGCTGGCGGCCGCCTTGCCGTTGATCGGTCATGAGGCGATCCGCAGCCGCGGCACGGTAGGAGGCAGCCTGGCGCATGCCGATCCGGCAGCCGAGCTGCCGGCCGTCGCCCGCGCGCTCGATGCCGAGTTCGTGGTGCGTGGCCCGTCGGGCGAGCGGGTTATCCCGGCGGCGGAGTGGTTCGAGGGATATCTCACGACGTCACGCCGCCCCGACGAGCTCCTCACGGAGGTGCGCTTCCCGGCCGCGGGACCGGGCACGGGGGTCAGCTTCCAGGAGGTCGCCCGGCGCCACGGTGACTTCGCCATCGTCGGCCTGGCGGCATCGCTGACACTTTCCGAGGGCGCGATCAGCGATGCCCGGCTGGCGTTTGCCGGCCTGTCCGATGTGCCGGTCCGGGCGGGCGATGCGGAGGATCTCCTGGTTGGCGAGACGCCATCGGCCGAGTTGTTCGAGGAGGCAGCCCGCCGTGCGACCGACGATATCGATCCGCCAGCCGACCTGCACGGATCGGCGGACTACCGGAAGAAGGCCGCGGCCGCCTTGGTGCGCCGCAGCCTGCGAGCGGCCGCGGACAACGCCGGCGAGAGGCAGTGACTCATGGCAGACATCACCCTGAGGGTCAACGGTGCCGCGTGCACGGGCTCGCCGGAGGCGCGCAAGACGCTGGCGGACTTCCTGCGGGATGACCTCAACCTCACCGGCACCCATCTTGGCTGCGAGCACGGGGTCTGCGGTGCGTGCACCGTCATCGTCGACGGCCGGGCGGTGCGGTCGTGCCTGATGCTGGCGGTCCAGGCCGCCGGGAGCGAGGTAACGACGATCGAGGGGCTGGCACCTGACGGCGGGCTGGGCACGGTGCAACAGGCCATGTGGGATTCGCATAGCTTCCAGTGCGGTTTCTGCACGCCCGGGATGGTCATGCAGGCGGTGGCGTTCCTCGGTGACCACCCTGACGCCGACGAGCGGCAGATCCGCGAAGCGCTGTCCGGCAACATCTGCCGGTGCACCGGCTACCAGAGCATCATCGATGGCGTCCTGCTGGCCGCCGAGCGCAGTGCTAGCCCCGACCCCGCCGCCCCGCCCAACGCTAGCCCCGACCCCGCCCCGCCCAACCGCGAGCACTGAGCGAGGGAGCAACCATGGCAGCAATTGCGGCCGAGCGTTACACCGGCGCCAACATCAAGCGTTCGGAGGACCCGCGCATCCTCACCGGCGCAGGCCGGTACGTCGACGACATCAAGCTGCCGGGGATGCTGCACGCTGCCTTCGTGCGCTCGCCGCTGGCGCACGCTCTTGTGCTGTCGATCGATGTCTCGGCTGCGCGGGCGCTGCCCGGGGTCGTCGCGGTGCTCACCGGGGCGGAACTGGAAGAGATCACGGTCCCAGGGCCGGATGCGCTGATGGCCCTCATCGGCGGCGAAGGGCCCACCCCGGAGTTCACCCTGCTTGCGACCGACAAGGTGCGCTTTGCGGGTGATCCGGTGGCGCTCGTCATCGCCGAGAGCCGTTACGTCGCCGAAGACGGCTGCGAGCTCGTGGAGGTCGAGTATGAAGACCTGCCTCCGGTCACGCATGCGTCCTTCGCCCTGGATCCAAGCAGCCCGCCGCTGTTCGCCAACCTGGGTGACAACATCGCCCGCCCGCACACGCGCAGCGAGTTCGGTGATGTCTCGGCTACCTTCGCTGACGCCGATCGAGTCATGGACTTCCGGATCAGCGTGCACCGCCACCAGAACGTGCCCATGGAGGGACGCGGCTGCGTCGCGAGCTACGACACCGGCCCGGGCGTCATGACCGTGCACGCCGCAACGCAGAGCGTTCACGTCACCAAGATTGCCGTCGCCATGCGCCTTGGCATGGAGCAGGACAAGGTGCGCGTCGTGGCCGGCGACATCGGCGGCTCGTTTGGCCTGAAAATCGGTGCATCGCGGGAAGAGCTCGCGGTTGCGGCCGCGTCACGCGCCCTCGGCCGGCCGGTCAAGTGGGTCGAGGACCGCGGCGAGAACCTCACCGCGTCGGGACAGGCACGCGAGGAAAGCTTCGACGTCCGGGCTGCTGTCAGCAACGACGGCGACCTGCTCGGGCTGGACGTGAAAATGATCATCGACACCGGCGCATACCCGGGTTTGGGGGTGACGGTTCCGGCAATCGTCGAGGAGATGCTGCCGGGCCCTTACAAGCTCGCGGCCCTGGGTTTCGAGTCGACCGCGGTCATCACAAACAAGGCAACGTACGTCGCCTATCGCGGCCCGTGGGCGTCCGAGACGTTCTTGCGGGAGCGCATCCTCGACGTCATCGCGAAGGACCTCGGCCTCGACCCGCTTGAGATCCGGCTGCGCAACGTCGCCCCGCGCACGGATCCGCCAGCCGTGATGATTACCGGGCGCCCACTGCCCGGAGTCACTACGAGGGAATCGCTGGAGCGGATCGCGCAGCTCGTGGACTTTCCCGCGTTCCGGCGCCGGCAGGCCGAAGCGCGAGAGCGGGGTCGTTACCTCGGCATCGGTATGGCGACGTTCATCGAGGCCGCTCCCGGCCCGCGCTCGCCAGAGGGGCCGAGCGGCCCGTTGGGCATTGAATCCATGCGCCTGCGGCTCGAGGAAGACGGCATCGTGGCGCTGTTCACCGGGCAGATGCCGCACGGCCAGAGCCACCAGACGACCCTTGCCCAGATCGCCGCCGACGAATTCGGCGTGCCGTTCGAGCAGGTCCGCGTGGTGGTCGGCGACACCGACGTCGTCCCGTTCGGGCTGACCGGCGGCAGCCGTTCGGCCACCATGACCGGAGGCGTAGCCTTGCACGGCGCCCGGCAGCTGAAGGCCAAGGTGCTCGATTTCGCGTCGCATCTCATGGAAGCCAGCGTCCGGGACCTCCAGATCACCGATGGCCGCGTCTGGGTGCGAGGTGACCCAGCGAGTGCCATCGGCGTGGGCGAAGTCGCGCGGCGTGCGGCATCGGGCCAGTTCGGTTCCGGCGTGGACGCCAGTCTCGAAGTCGAGGCCGCGTTCGACGGCGGCGAAGGCGGATGGTCCGGCGGCAGCCACTGCGCCATCGTCGAGGTCGACGTCGAGACCGGCATTGTGACCGTGGAGCGGTACGTCGTCGCCGAGGATTGCGGCGCGCTCATCAACCCCGCAATCGTCGAGGGCCAGATCCGGGGCGGGATCGCGCAGGGCATCGGCGCGGTGCTGCTTGAACGATCGGCGTATGACGAGGACGGCAACTGCCAGTCAGCCACGTTCATGGACTACTTGGTGCCGACCGCCTGCGACATTCCCCGGATCGAGATAGAGCACCTCGAGACCGTGGCGCTCGACGCCGACGTCAACTTCCGCGGCGTGGGCGAGGGCGGCATGATCGTCGCGCCGCCCACGGTAGTGAACGCCATTGAGGACGCGCTCTCGCCCTTCGGCGTGCGGATCTATGAACAGCACCTGCCCCCGGCCCGCATCCTGGAGCTCATTGCCGCTATGAGCGCTGACTGAGCCAGTCAAGGCTCTGCTGAGCGACCTCGCGCCAGCCGTGGTCGATGGTCAGTGAGTGGCCACGGTCGGGAAACTCCCGGAAGTCAGTGATCGATGGCGACTTGTGATAGAGCCTGCGGGTCGCCGTGGTGATCGCGGCCGGCACGGTATGGTCCCTGCCGCCTGCGATCAGCAGCAGCGGGCCGCGGGTCTTGTTCTGGGTGTTGACCTTGGCGGACGACTGCGGGGTGAAGTTCGCGAATGCATCCTCGAACAACGGCTTGCCCGGTGACGGGATCGTCCAGCGCTGGTACAGCTCATCGGATTCCTGCTGGGTCAGCGTGTTGCCGAAGCCGTACCGGAACTCATCCTTGGTAAGGGACACCGCCTGGGCGCGGTTCGCGGGCTTGCGCAGCGCGATGGACGCGACCCGCAGCGCCGACAGCGGCAGGTAGATCACGCCTTTGATGGGAGCAGCGTCGATCGCCACGGCCGCGGCGGCAAGGTCCTGCCCGAGCAACCGCTGCGCGATCAGTCCTCCGAAGGAATGGCCGATGACCACCGGCGGGGCATCCAGGCCGCGGATGATCTCGGCGTAGTGCCCCACGACATCCTCGATGCCCTTGCCAGCCACCCGTTCGGACAGCCGCCGGGTTTCCTCTACCGTGTCGGAATCGCCCGGCCACCCCGGCGCCGACGGCACGTAACCAGCCTCGCGGAACAACTCCACCCACGGGTCCCATGAACTCGCGTGGAGCCACAAGCCGTGCACGAACACAACAGGACTGCCGGTAAGGCTCATTTTCCGTGAGCTCCTCCCCGTCTTGTCCTGCCCTCAATGGCAGGCACCTATGAGCAAGTTAGATTCGTTCTGCCCCGTCTGTCACTCAGCCGAACTCCAGATTGCCAACGGCCGTCCGGCCCGCGCGGCGAACAGCGGCAGCCCCGGCCGTAGGGCCTTTGGCCCTACTCGCGGCCGCTATGTGGCCGGCAATCTGGGAGATACTGCCCATGCCGGTGGTGCGCGGACCGCACCTGGCTGACTTTTCCTGAGGAAGGCGGGGATCGCCGATGCGTCCCAGATTCGGCCTGATGTTCGTGCCGGTGCTCGCGCTCGCTGCGGGCATGATCGCCACTGTGGCCGCCGCCCCGGCCAGCACAGCCGGCCCGGCATCCGGGCGTGTCCGCC
>Ga0075425_100008640_pt1 | contig 10811 bp, 15 predicted proteins | sample SoiMethybrSBSTD4_FD_75300 | JGI IMG/M metagenome (GOLD analysis project Ga0075425, IMG submission 75300) | Bulk soil microbial communities from a Populus tree surrounding site in Tennessee, USA - Soil MetaG P. TD hybrid SBSTD4 | ecosystem: Environmental > Terrestrial > Soil > Tree plantation...
GCGAGGCCCATCAGGTCCTCGAGCCGGACCTCCCAGAGGCCGATCTTCGGCTTCGTCGAGGTGACCGTCTCGGCCTCGGGCCGGCGGTAGACCTGCACGCCGCCCCAGCGCGACCCCGTCGCCCGGGACGTCTCGTTGACGTAGGGGACCTCGAGGCCGTCCGACTGTGCGCTGACCTCGTGCGTGTTGCAGCGCGACGCCAAGGCGCCGGACTCGAATCCCGCCTTCATGAGCTCGGGGACGAAGTCCTTCTGGATCAGGAAGCCGCCGTCGACGCCGACGTTCGCGGATCCGCCGGACGGCCCGGCGAACAGCCGCGGATCGGCCGCCTCCCCCATGCCCGCTTTCACGATCGCGACGAGCTGCTCGCCGAGGGTCGCGAAGGGCTGACCGCGCCGGCGATCATCGCCGCCGGCGACGCGAACCGGCGTCCGGTTCGGCGGGTCGGCGTTCACGCCGCGATCGATCGCCACGGCCGCCGCTGCGGCTTCGGCATCCTCGATCGCCTTCTCGCGCTTGACCGACGCCTCGAGGGAGAGGCGCGTCTTGTCGAGCGCTGCGTACTCTTTTTCCTGTTCGGCGCTCAGGGTGCCGTGATCGCTCGCGGCCTCGGCGGCCTCGAGGATGGCCTTCATCGCCGCGACGGTCTCGGCGTGTTGCTTCCTGTACTTCTCGAGTCGGGTCATCTGGGCCGCTCCGGGTGTTGGAGGGATCCCGCCGGCAAAACAAAAAGGCGAGGACGATCTGCTCGGAGCTTCAACGACCCCGGTCCGGGGTTGCTCCTCGCTTCATGTCCTCGCCTGCTGTCGCGCGGCGAAGGGTCGCTTCCGTTGTGACCGCTTGGCCGCCCCGTGAGCGCTGCCGCGCCCGCCGCTTTGGCCTTTCGGGACTAATGAGTAGGGCGAAGCTGTGGAAAAGTCAAGTCAGCGCCCGGTCGTGAACCTTCCGAAGCTCCTCCTCGAGCTCGGCGATCCGGCGCTTATAGCCCGGTTCTGCGATGAGCGCGCGCTGTGCATCCTCGCCGAACCGGCCGCCAGTCTTGCCGCTGATCTCGTCGACAACCCGCCGCACGACCGCCTCCTCGATCCTCGAGAGATAGTCACAGCTGCAGACCCTCAGCGGGAACGGGGTCAGGTCGACATACTCGATCGCCTTCGCAAAGGCCTCGCCCCGCTCGAGGCAGGCCGGCGTATGCGAGATGCCGCGCCTCGCGTCGACGATGATGTTCGCGATGTGGTCAATGATCTCCGAGAGGCGCAACTTCTCGGCGACCTCGGTCTCCGTCTTTCTTGCCATCAGACGCTCCCCCCAAGCTCGAGCCGGCGGCGCAGCAGCGAAGCGCTCGGCCCAGCCTGGCTGCCGACTGCCCGCTCGACGCGCGCCGCGACCCGGGCAACGGCGTCGTCGAAGGTGCCGATCCGGTCGGCGAGGTTCGCCTTCACGGCCTGCGCGGCGCCAAGGACCCGGCCCTGGCCGTAGCCTTCGCGGACCGCCTTCTGCGACTCAGCCTTCCGGCCCATGGCGACCGCGCGGACGAACCAGCCGTAGACCTCGTCGACTCGCTCGCGCATGTTCGCCTCGGCCTCGGCGCTCAGGGGCGCCCATGGCGCGCCCTCGGTCTTGTACTTGCCCGCGCTGATCGCCGTGATCGCGACGCCTTCCTGGTCGAGGTTCCGCGACCAGTCTTCGTGCAGCATGTAGACGCCGATCGAGCCGACCTCGCCGCTCGGTGTGACGATGATCTCATGGGCCGCCGATGCGAGCCAGTAAGCAGCCGAAGCCGCGAGACCATTCGCGAGCGCGACGATCGGCTTGACCGCGCGACCGGCGAGAATCTTCGCGCCGAGCTCGGGGATCCCCGGGACGGTGCCCCCCGGCGAGTCCATGTCGAGCAGGATGCCGTCGATCCGCGGGTCGGCGAGGGCCGCCGAGATGTCCTGATCGATCTCGTCGGTCGAGGTCCCGAGGCTCTGGGGATGTTGCGCGAGGACGCCCTGCACGGGGATCACAGCGATCCGCGGCGCGCCGGACGCCTGGCCTCGGTTGCCATTGCCGCGCGCGGCGATCCCGAGCTCGGCGTGCAATTCCGCGCCGTTGAACGCCGTCCCGCCGAGTTTGCGGCGGAAAATCTGCGCGAATTTGATCAGCGTCTGCTCCTCGAGCAGCACGGGAGCCGAGAGCGCGCGGACGAGCTGCACGATGCTATGAGCGGGATCAGAACGCATGGACGTCGTCCTCCGAAAGGAGCGCGAGCAGTAGGTCGTCGATCGACGCCTCGGGATCGTTCGCTACGATAATGCCAATCTCGCCGCCGAGGGGAAGCCGGCAGACGGACTCGAGCCGGATTGCCGGGCGGAGGCGCGCCGCCAGCGCCCGACCGCGGCCCGCCCAGCGCCAGAGCGGGAGCGCATTGCCTCCCCCGACCTGCACATGGCCGATCGTGATCGACCCGCCGAGCGGCAGCCGTTGCGCCGCCGAGGCGCCGGTGATCCGGACCGCGATCGCAACGGTTCCACCGCGCGGGAGCGCCCGGGTGCTTGTCGCCGCGATCCCGGCCTTGAGAACGACGGACCCGCCGAGCGGCAGCGGCCTCGAGCTGCCGAGGACGATCTTGACGGTCGCGGTGACCGTCCCGCCGAGCGGGATCCGGGTCGAGGTGACGAAGGTGATCGCCCCCGGAGGCCCCGACGCCGGGAGCGTCGAGATAGGGACGGTCGAGTATGGCGCGTGGCCGTACATCTAGAGCTCGGCGTCGGCCGTGTACTGGACCGCGACCGCCTGCGCGACCGTCCAGGCCGCGATCCCCGTGAAGAAGATGTCGCTCCCCTGGTTGCCGATCGTCGATCCGGAGGTCGCCGTCGCATCCGATCCGGCGGTCGTGTTTCGGGTGAAGGCGTTCGCCGCCGACGGATTGAAGAAGGTCAGCGTCGGTGCCGCGCGCATCGGGACCGGGTAGCGGATCCCGATCGGCTGACTCGCCACAGCGCCGGCGACGCTCACATAGCCGCGGACCGCGCCGGTGAGGCCGACGTTCTGCGCCGGCGCAACATCGATGTCGAAGCTCTTGTGATAGAACCGTTGACAGCGCCGCATCTCGAGCGGCAACGGCAGCGGGATCCAGTCGACGACGTCCGGCCCGTCGAACAGCCCCGCCTCGCTGATGTTGAGCTCGTCATTGACGGCCAGCTGGGAGTCCGTCCAGATGACCGGGATGATGTTCTTGCAATCGGTCGGCACGGTGAAAACGGCCGAGTAATTGAGCCATGACCCCGAGAGGACGCACGAGATGCCGAGGCCGCTGATCGTGCCGCCGACGGCCGTTCCCGTGACGGGCGTGAGGAGCGCGATATTCGCCCCGAAGGTCGGGTCGACGCCGTTCGCGCCATAGGCCGACACGAAGGCCGTCGGGACCGTGTCGATCGTCCCGGCCGCCGCGAGCTGCGCCAGGCCGAGCCGGACCGTCATCGCGGCGGCGACCGTGCGCTTCATCTTCACTTGGAGGCGGACCTTCCGGCCGCGGAGCGGCATCGCCGAACTACCCTCGACGATTTGATGGAGGACCGCCTTCCCAGCCCCGGTGATCTGCTTGTACTTGCCGTAGTAGCGCGCTTGGAGGCCCGTCTCGGGCGCGGCGTTCGTATCGACTCGCTGATACTGCAGGCTCGAGGTCTGAATCATCGCGCCCCAGCGATCGGCGCCCGCATAGACCCGGTTCGCCGACGTCGCGTAGGACGTCAGGGTCCCGGGGAGCTGCCGCTGCGCGAGGTCAAACCCGCCGTTGATGATGATGTTCTTGTCGAACTCCGCCGCCTGCAGCGGATAGGTCTGCAGGGTATCCCCATCCTCGATCTCGAGCCTCTGTGTGGTCGTGTTGAAGTACAGCGAGACCTTGCCGGCGGCTGGCAGCGATGGCGCGGCGACCTTGGACAGCAGGACACGGCTCATGGCGTACCTACTTGCAGGTCGGGATCAATGGGGAGCGGCGGCGTAATGTCGTGCTGCTGACAATGGAGCCGCATCTGGGCGACCAGCTCGTCGACCGTCATCGTCGGGCCGAAGACGACGCAATCGCCCCCTCCCATGAAGACCTCGCCCGTGTATTCGACCTGTGGACCGACGCCGCGGTCCCAGACGCCGATCTTGATGTTGAATTGCGTCCCCGCCATGCCGTGATCGGCGAGGGAGGTCTGAACCTGGATAAAAGCGGGAGCGAGGTCGACGATCATCCTACCTCCAAGACAGCGTCCACCCCGAGCTCGAGCTCTTTGCCCGCCGCGATCTCGTAGGACTCCGCCAGATAAAGCGATCCGCCCGCCGGAACGAGCCGATCGGTGCTTTGTAGGTTCGGCACGGATTGCGCGAGGCCGTGATCGGCCGGGTAATCGGCGAAGACGTCCTTCGTCCCGGCCGAGAAGTTGACGAGCGCGCCGGCATTCGAGGACGCGAGGACCCGGGTCCGCTGCAGCGTGTTCCCGGTGACCCACGTCCCGAGACCGACCTCCCATTCGGTCGTCCCGACGATGGCATAGGCCACGAGGTCGCCGTTTGCCGCAATCGCCGAGAAGGCTTGGAACCCGGACACGGCGCCGCCAAGGGCGACGTCGCCGGTCCCGGTCGTCGTGGTCGTCTCTTTGACGCGATCACCAGCGACCCGCGCCATCAGGAGGTCCTCGTGAAGGTGTTGACGGTCACGACCTGGCCGATCGCGACGTTCGTATTGTCGACGGTCGCATCGCCGCCGCCGCCCGTCGCCGTCACGGTTCCCTCCTCGCGCCTCGTGTCGGCGACGTTCTTGAGCCGGTAGTAGCCGATCGTCCCGGCTGCCACGCCAACATCTGACCACGTCCCTTGCTTCGACTTCGATCCGCCCGCAGCAGCGGCCCACGGCGTCGCCGGCAGCGTGATCGAGACGAGGAGCGTCCCGGTTGCGGCGTTCTCTGCTCCTGGCGGACCGCCGCTTCGCAGCTCGAGGATCGACCCGACCGGAAAATGCACGTCATAGAGGTCCAGGATGATGTTCGCGAGCGCGTTGTTCAGGTCGATCGTCACGTTTCAGTCTCCCCGTCCTCGATCGTGCCCCTGCGGAGGACATTCCCGTCGCGATCGGTAATCTTGATCTCGCGCGTCGACGAGCGAGCCGGGACGTGGTTGATCACGGTGACGTCGGGCGTCTCGACGGTGACGGCTGGCGCGGCGACCTCGACCGATACTGCCGGAGCCTCGACGTTGACTTGCACGGGCGCCGGTGCCGCTGGCGGCACATGGACCTCGACCGGCGTCGGGGACACGGTTACGGCAGCGGTAGACGGTGCCACGGTGACCGCAGCGGCGGCCGGGTGAACCTCGATCGGCTGCGGCGGCCGCGCGAGCGAAGCCGTGAGCGCCGTCACGAGGTTGACGACGTGCCTGCCCTGCTCGGCGAGGGCCTCCCGGAGCGTCGCCACGACGGGATCGGGGGCTGGCGGGTCCGCCGGAGGCACGGGGAGGCGCCGCTGCTCAGTCGACTCCCGAACCGCCTGCAGAACGGCGTTGACCTGCCGACCCTGCTCGGCGACTATCTCAAGGACCGCCCGGTTCGAACTCACGGAACCGACTGCGGCGCCCGCCTGGAAGGTCTCCCGCACGATCTGCTCGACTTCTGCCCGCCGTCGCTCCGACCAGGTCCGCGCCGCCTGCGGCGTCAGGCCTTCAACGGTCCGCTCGAGGCGCTCGGCAACCTGCTCGACGACCCACGCCTCGAAGCCGTAGGCCTCGGCGAGCGGCTTGAGGACCTTCTCGACGTACTCCCGATGGTCGCCGGCGTAGTACTTGGTGAGCCACGCCTCGAAAATCGACGGATCCGACCCGACTGAGCGCTCCGCCTTCTCTGCGCGACGCGCGACGTCGTCGATCTCGCGGTTCGCGATGCGATGAACCGCATCCAGGAGCAGCGGAACCGGGATCCGCCGTGCTTGCTGGTCCTCGGGAGGCTGATCCGGGGGCTGTTGGCTGCCGCCGGTGCCATTCCCGTTGCCGGGCTGGCCCGGTCGCCCGAGGGCGTTCGGCGGAGCTCCGGGCGGCGTGTTCTGATACTCGTCGCCGGCGGGATCCGTCCGGATCGGCTCGTTTTCCTTGCGGAGGAGGTCGTTCGGCGTGTACATGCCGAGTCCGCGGCTGATCTGATAGGCCTGCATCCGCTGCAGGAGGTCGCCGATGACGAGGTCCGAGAACGAAAACTCGAAGAAGTACTCCTCTTGCTCCGAGTCGTCGAGCAGCGCGACGCTCATCGCTTCCTGCCAGCGCTTCGCCCACGACCGGATCGTGAACGTGATAAAACCCTGCACTTGCTGCTCGATCCCGGTCCCCCATGAGGTCGATTTCTCCTCGAGGCCGATCATAAACAGCGGAACGCGCCAAAAACGCGCGATTTCCGCGACCTGCTCGCGCCGCGGCCCGATGATGAAGCCCGAGTCGTCGTGCTTTCCGAGCTCCGTCGCCGTGACGCCGCTATGCAGGTGCAGCGCCTTCGAGCGGTTCGCCCAGCCCTCGGCATTCTCCGCCATCGTCTGGCGCCATTGCGCCCGCTGCTCGTCATTCAGGGCCGTCGGGTGCGTGATCACGAGCCGTCCGGTCGCGTCATACTTGAAAAACCGGCCCACATAGCCCTCGGCGGCGGCGGCGACCGCGATCGCCTCCCGCGCGAGCTGTACCCGCTGAATGCCCCGGAAGGCGTCCGTCGAGAGGTCGCGAACGTTGAGGACCTTGTTCTGCAGTAGCGTCCGCGGCTCGGCCGAGGGGTTGTAGGGATCGCGAACCTTGTAGCGAAACATCCCGAGGTCGGTCAATTCGACCGTCGTGTAGTCGGGATGGAGCGGCAGCAGCTCCCCGACGTCGCCATCGTCGACGATCTCGGCCAGGGCGCCGCCCCGCATTCCGAGCCGCATCTGCGAGTCGCCGATAAAATTCATCGGCGTGTCCCGGCGGTTCGGCTGCCGGCGGAGCGCCTTGTACCAGCGGTGATCCCGCGCGCGCTCCTTCGAGCCTTTGTCGTCGGTGCGGCGGTAGAGATAGCACGGCAATGAGGCCAAAGTCTCGGCGATGAGCGTGTTGCACGCGAAAACGGCCGAGATTTTGAGCGCCGTGTCGGGTCCGATCGGGAAACCGGCATAGGTCTCGCCGCTGTCCGGACTCAGCCGATACCAGCGATCGTCGAAAGGCGTCCAGGTGACCGCCTGCGGCGCCGAGCGCTCGAGCTTATCGAGGAGTCCCATCAGTTACCCGCCTTCCGTTGCAGGAACAGACCCATCCCGAGGAGAATCAGGCCCACGACGACGCACGTCCAAGCCGGCGAAAGCTGCCAGCCACCCCACGCCGCAAGCGCGAGACCGCCGTAAGCATGAATATCGCGCATGTCGATCTCAGGGAGCGGGATCCCGCCCGCCTTGATCGACCGATCGTGCTGCTCGAGGTCGGTCTTCGGCTCCTTCGACCATGGCAGCCGCAGCCGGAGCCTCATAGAAACTCCGCGCCCATGCCGACGGCCTTCGGCGCGAGGATCGCCCGCCCGACCGCCTCGATCGTCGACAGCACGCCGTCGATTTTGGCCTTCGACTGCTGCTTGTCGGGGACGATGTTGTCATTCGAGTCACGACGGACCGACGCATTGCCGACCATCCAGCGCATGAGCGGATGCTTGCCGTGCCGCAGCTTCTTGTCGACGACGAGCTTCTCGAACTCCTTCGCCGGCTCCGAGAGCGTCTTCATGCCCTGCCTCATCTCGACCATCATGAACCCGAAGGGGCTGACCGTCGGATTGAGCTCCCGCTGCAGGTCGATCGCCAGCTGGGAGGCGTTCCAAGGGTCGTAACCGATCTCCTTGATGTTCATCTTCGCCCCGAGCTTCAAGATGTCGGCCTTGATGAAGTCGTAATCGATCACGTTGCCGGGCGTGGCGATCAGGTGCCCGCTCGCGACCCACGGCGCGTAACTCGGGAGCCGGTGCTTCTTTTCCCGCTCCTTGACCAGCTCCTCGGGGACCCAGAAGCGGAAAAAACAGTCAAAAAAGCCGCCATCTGCCTTCGCGAGCAGGGTGAGCGCCGTGATGTCGAGCTTCGTCGAGAGGTCGAGACCGCCCCAGACATCCCGCCCCTCGAGCGCGCCTGGTATGCCGTCGGAGGCGTCCCACATCTCGATCGGGATCCAGCGCGTGACCTGCTCGGTCCAGATGTCGAGGTGGAGGCGCTTGAACGTGTTCTCGAACGAGGGCGTCGTCTTCGCCTTCTCGCACTTCTCGACCATGTAGTCGTACTTGACCGAGACGCCGAGGTTCGGGTTGGCTTTCGCCCATGTCGCCGGCTCGCGCCAATCGTCGCCCTCGTCGGCGGCAAAGATGATCGCGAAGAACGTATCGTCCTCGATCACGCCCTCAAGGACCTGCGTCGCGTGTTCGTGCAGCTCCCAGCCGATCGACTCGGGGTCATAGACGCCGGCGGTCGTGATCGCCCACGTCAGCGGCTGGCGGCGCGCGCCCGTGGCGGTCTCGAGCACGTCCCAGAGGCTGCGGTCTTTGTGGGCATGGAGCTCGTCGACAAGGTTGCCGTGAACGTTGAGGCCGTCCAAGGTCTCCGAGTCGGCGCCGAGCGGCTCGAATTTCGACTGTAGGCGCGCGCACGAGAGGTTTTTCTTTCGCTGCTTCACGACCTGCCGCAGCTGCGGCGACTGGCGCACCATCGCGTCGGCCGCATCCCAGACGATCTTCGCCTGCTTCTCCTTCGTCGCCGAGCTATAGACCTCGGCGCCCGGCTCCTGGTCGCCGACCGTGAGGTAATTGCCCACCGCGGCGGCCTTCGTCGACTTCGCATTCTTGCGGGCGACCTCCTCGTAGGCCGTGCGGAAGCGGCGAGTCCCATCCTCCCGGACCCAGCCAAAGACGATCCGGAGGATGTTCTTCTGCCAGTCCTCGAGCACGATCAGACCGCCCGCCCATTCCCCCTTAGAATGCCGGCAGAGGGTCTGGATCCACGTCACGACCTCCTCGGCGCGCTCCGGATCGAACCAGAAGCCTTTCGGATGCTCGGTTTGCCGCGGATCGTCAGGGATGCCGTTCGGGTAGGCGAGCGCGAGGTCCCGCGCCTGCCGCTCCCAGCAGAGGCGCTCGTACTTCCCGGGGATCCGCTGCGCTTTCGGCGGCGGCGCCGACGGCCCAGCCGGAGCGCGCGCCGGAGCTCGGGAGCGTTTAGGCGCGGCGCTTATGGCCAAAGATGGCCTCCTCGGGGTTGTCCGGCCGCTCCGCGCCCGCCGGTGCCGGCGGCTGCTGCGGCTCGACGCCGATCCGCTCGCGATCGGCGGGCGACAATCCGAACAGCGCGAGATACTGCTTCATCTGCGTCGTCGCCTTGGCGAGGACGTTCCGGTAACCCTGCTGGATCGAGACGGCCGGGCCGACCTTCTGGCAGAGTTTCCGGTACTCCTGAATCGTCGCGTAGAGGTCGCAATAGGTCGCGAAGGCCGGCTCGTCGACTTTCGTGAGCAACCCCTGCGACTCGAGCCACGGACCGATCCGGTTCCACTCGAGCTTCGCGATCTTGCCGAGCCAGGCCGGCGGTTTCGCGCCTTTGGGCGGCTTCGGGATGTCCTTCGGCGCCCGGTCTTGGCGAAAGGTCCCCTGCAGGAGCTTGATCTTCCGCGGCTTTGGCGGAGGCCCCCGGCGACCCATCAGACGCTCCGCGCTTCGCCATCAGTTACGAACCCGTGCCAGTGACCCGAGACGTCGATCGATGGCGTCAGGGTGATCCGTTCGAGGTCGGTTTCGCCATTCCAGGTCCAGACGTGCGTCGAACCCGGCTCGGGAACGAGCGCGATCTTGATCTGGATGAGGTGCCCGCTACAGCAATGCGGGCAGTCCATGTAGAGATATGCGACGCCAGCGTCGCAGCCTTCGGTATGAAGCTCGCCGTTGAGCTCCCGGACGCGCATCTCAGGCCATGACCGAGAACCAGCGGGTCGGGAGCATCGGCGCCGCGGCGGCGCCCTGGTCGTAGCGAACGATGAACGGCCCGTCCGGCTCCGTCGGATAGATGACGGTCGGCGCCGGCGCCGCACATGCGGCGGGCGGGTTGATCGTGATCACGTTCGGGTAATTGCCTGCCGCTCCTGCGTTCATTTCACTCTCCATTCAACGGGATGCGATCGATAAAGCGCTGGCGCCTGCGCGCCCGGATCATGACTTGGGCGAGCCGATCGCGGAGGCGGTCCTGCTCAGGCTGGGGAACGGCGGCGAGCGTGTCCTCGATGATGATCTTGATGTCCCCGAGGAGCGCCTGCAGCTGCGGGAGGTCGAGAAGTCTGACCTCTACCGAAACGCTACCCGCCATGTTTCCCCCTCGTCGAGCGCAACAGCTCGAGGACCGCGAGCCGATCGGTGATCGCCTCGAGTCGATGCCGGCAGAATTGACCGACCTCGGTCCACTCGTCGTGCTCCTCGATCAGAATCTCGAGCAGCTCGGCCTCGATCATAAGGCTCGCCTGCTCGAAGACTTCCGCATTCATGCGGATCCGGATGTCGCTCGATGCCATCAGGCGTTGATCACGCCGCGCGGCCGGCGCTTCGTCGGATCGCCCCAGAGTATCCGCTCGTCGTCGCGGCGATTGATCCGCTTGATCTCCTCGATGACCTGCTGCTCGATCGACTTTTCGAGCGCGAACTCGACCGTCATCGTCTCTTTTTTCGGCAGCGGTACGAAACAGCCGACGAGGCCGAGGACGAGCGATCCAAGGAACCCCCGACGCCCCACCCCCCCCAGATGAAAAACCTGACGAGCGGTCGCGCGACT
>Ga0075425_100008641_pt1 | contig 10810 bp, 10 predicted proteins | sample SoiMethybrSBSTD4_FD_75300 | JGI IMG/M metagenome (GOLD analysis project Ga0075425, IMG submission 75300) | Bulk soil microbial communities from a Populus tree surrounding site in Tennessee, USA - Soil MetaG P. TD hybrid SBSTD4 | ecosystem: Environmental > Terrestrial > Soil > Tree plantation...
GGTCAGCCGACCGCAACTTCCTCGAGAAGCGTCGCTTCGAAGCGAATCGGCACGTAGTGGGGTGTCCACATCGCTCGGCGGACGGTGCTGTCGAGGTCGTCGAGGAGCCGCGCATCGGCGTGGCGCTCGGCCACGGCGCGTCGGATCACCGCGCACGCCACGGCGCGCGAGCATTCACGGATGCGATCGAGCTGCGGATAGATCGCGCCATGCGCGAGATCTTCGGCGGTCACTTCCCTCGCCAGCGCTTTCGCCGCGTCGAGGAACATCGCGTCGGTCACGCGGGTGACCTGGCCGACCCAGAGGCCGAGGCCGACGCCCGGGAAGACGAACGAGTTGTTGCACTGGCCGATGCGCCGGCGCATGCCGCCGAACTCGACGGGGACGAACGGGCTGCCGGTCGCGACAATCGCCCGGCCGTCGGACCAGACCACCGCCTGCTCGGCCGTGCATTCGCTCTTGCTGGTCGGATTCGAAAGCGGAAACACGATCGGCCGCTCGTTGATCGCCGCCATCGCACGGACGATGGGCTCGGTGAACAGATTGGCCGTGCCCGACACGCCGAGCAGAATCGTCGGTCGGAGATTGCGGATCGTCTCGAGGAGCGTGATCCGCGATCGATCCGCGGCGTCGAACGACGCGACGTCGGCCGGCGCGAGCGCGTACGCCGCCTTGAACGATTCGAGGTTCGGCCGCGCCGTCGTCACCAGTCCTTTGCTGTCGACGGTCGCGATGTGGCGCCGCGCGGCGTCGGCGGTCAATCCCGCGTCCTCGAACGCCGCGACGAGGAGATCAGCGATGCCCTGCGCCGACGCGCCGGCGCCGGCGATGACGATCCGCTGCTCGCGCAGCGGACGGCCCGTCATGCGGAGGGCCGCATAGATCCCGGCGACGACGATCGCCGCCGTGCCCTGGATGTCATCGTTGAACGTGCACAGCCGATCGCGGAAACGCTGCAGCTGCGTGATCGCGTTCTCCTTGAGAAAGTCCTCCCATTGCAGCACCGCGCCGGGGAAGACGCGCATGACCGCCTCCACGAAGCGATCGATGAACTGCTGGTACGCCGCTCCGCGAACCCGCCGGTGCCGCATGCCGAGATAGAGCGGGTCGGAAAGCCGTTCCTCGTTGTCGGTGCCGACGTCGAGCACGATTGGCAGCGTGCGATCAGGCGGCACGCCCGCGCACGCGGTGTAGAGACACAGCTTGCCGATCGGAATCCCCATGCCGCCGACGCCCTGATCGCCGAGCCCGAGGATCCGCTCGCCGTCGGTCACGACGATGACCGCCGGCTGGCGCGGGTGGTTGCGGAGGATGTCCTCGATGTGATCCTGCTGCTCGAGGGAAATGTAGAGTCCTCGCGCCCTGCGATAGATGTGGGAGAAGCGCTGGCACGCTTCGCCAACGACCGGCGTGTAGACGATCGGCATCATCTCGTCGATGTGGTCGTGCAGCAGCCGGAAGAACAGCGTCTCGTTCCGGTCCTGGAGGCTGGCGAGATGGATGTACCGCTCGAGGTCGGTCGCTTTCGCGCGGAAGTTCTCGTACACGCGATCGAGCTGGTCCTCGATCGCGCAAATTGCCGGTGGGACGAGGCCGTCGAGGCGCAGGCGTTCGCGCTCGTCGGCGGTGAACGCCGTGCCCTTGTTCGTCAGCGGATCCCGGAGCAGCGCCGGGCCGTCTTCGGTCACGGAGAGGTAGACGTCACCCGTCAGCGGATCGCGTCGAAATCCCGTCACTGTGTCCTTCCGAATTCGAGAACGCCGTCCCAGTTGGTCGGCGTGGTACGCAGGTCCGCCGCGGCGACGTCCGCCTGCCGCGCATCGAGGTACGCGCGGAAGTCGCGCTCGCCGGTATCGGCGTTGACGGTCACCGGGACAAACTTCGCGCGCGCCGGTGCGATCATCTTGCCGGTCGTGTAGTCCGTCACCCAGATCGAATCGCTGCCGGGCGGGTGCGCCGCCAGGTACGTCGCCATGCAGCCGGGCGCCTTGAATTTGCTGACCAGGCCGCTCGAGCCGAGCGTTTCGGCGCCGAGACGCTCGTCGACGATGATGCGCCGGCATCGGAAGCACTGATCGCCTGCCGCGATCTTCACCGGCCCGGCTCCAGCGCACGCGATCACCAGCGTCGACAATGCCGCGCACGCGATGACGATGGGGGACTTCATGGTTCGCTCCTTCCGCTGGCTGACTGCCGGAAACCCGGCAGCTGCAGGGAACCGGTAGGAGTTACCGCAACGGACGTACCGCTTCAGGCGTTCAGGATCGTCATGAAGCCCATGTCCATGTGGAACTGCTGATGGCAGTGAAGGAGGGACGGCCCCCGTCGCGTGTCGAGAACATCGACTTCGACCTGTCGCCATGCCGGCACGACGACGGTGTCCTTGATCACGCCCGATGTCGGACGGCCGTCGAAGCGGACCATTTCGAACTGATGGCGATGCAGGTGGATCGGGTGCGGATCCGCGCTTTGATTGTCCAGGACCAGCCTGTACCGCTGGCCTGCCCCGACGGCGATCGGATCGACATGCGGGTGCGTCTTGCCGTTGATTGCCCAGTGGTGTCCGTCGCCGACGGCCTTGAACGCAAGCGTCGCGCGTCCATCCGGATCGCGAGCCGGATCGCGTCCGCCGAAGACGGTGTAGTCCCAGACGAACGCCGCCGGCGGAGTCCACTGCGGCGTCCCGCTTCGGCCCGCGTACTCGACAACGATCCCGAGTCCGCGCGCGCGTTCGTCGTTCTTGACACTGCCGAGCACCCAGACGCCGGGCTGGTTCATCTCGACGATCGCGTCGATCCGTTCGCCGGGCGCGAAGTCGAGCACCGGCACGCTGGCTGGACTCGGAACCGGGTTGCCGTCCAGGGCGACGACGCGGAAGCGGTGGCCCGGCAGCGCCAGACGATGGTTCCACGTCGCGCTCGCGTTGACGAAGCGGAAGAGGAGACGTTCTGATTCCCGTACGCGGATCGGCTCGCCGGCGCCGAGCAGGCGTCCGTTGATTGAAAACGCCCGATATTCGACTTCGCCCCGCGCGTCGAACCGCGGCTCCCACTCGTGGAGCAGGATCGGGATCTCACGATCGAAGGCACCGGCATCACCCCGGCCCTCGACGACGAACAGACCGAACTGTCCCGAGTAGGTGCCGCGGCGCAAATCGCGGTGCGCCGCGTTGTGCGAGTGATACCACCGCGTGCCCGCCGGATCCGGCACGAAGGTGTACCGCCGGCTTTCGCCGGGCGGCACGCCCGGCGTTCCTTCTTCATACGCGCCATCGACGTCGGGCCCGATGTGGAAGCCGTGCCAGTGAACGATGTCGGTCTCTTTGGAGTCGTTGCGGACCTCGACGGTGATCGGCCGTCCCTGCCGCGCGCGCAGCATCGGCCCCGGCACCTGACCGTTGTAGGCGAGCGTACGCACCGTCCGCTTCGGCGCAATCTCATGCGCGATTTCGGAAATGCGCAGCGTGATATCCGGCGCCGCAGCCGGAACCTGCAACCGTGAGCGAGGAACAAGGAACCCGGAAGCCGCCAGCGCCAGGAGCTCGCGGCGGGACATGCTGCCTGGCGCCGGCGTGCGGGTCGCGACCATTACTTCGTCTGAATGCTCTTAATGTAGTCCACCAGGTTCGCGATCCGCAGTTTCGAGACCGAGTCGTCGGATGCCAGCGACCTGAACACCGGACCCCAGATCGGCATGTCGCGCGAGCCGTGCGACGCCATGACGCTCTGGCCGCTGATCGTATTCTCGACGTCGGCCGCCGAGAACTTGCCGTTGCGTTTGGCAATTGTCGTCAGATCGGCCGGCGCCTTCTTCAGCGCCGTCGCGGCGGGGCCGTCCCCCTTGGCCTGCGCCCCATGGCACACGGCGCAGTACGCCTTGTAGGAATCGACGCCCTCCACCGACTGAATGCGCGGCGCCGTCCCCTGTTTGATGGCCTGGGCCGATGCCGCCGATGTCATCAGCAGCAACCCGGCGCCTGCCACTCCGCACGCCACCCACGTTCGCAGTTGTCTCATTTCCACTCCTTTTCAAAGAACCCAGGGACCGGAGAAACCAGATCCGTGCCGATCGATTTGACTGGCAGTTTCGCAAGTCCATCGGCGGCGGGCGCGGCGCTGCCGGATTCCCGGCAGCATCCGGATCAAGCGGTCGTCCAGGCGTATGACTGTCGTCATAGGACGCTTCGACTGCGGCTTGTAGAGTGCCGTCATGACCGAGCGACAGATTGGAAGGAGGGCCTGATGACGGCCTCGAAACACCATGCCACCTGGGGTGGACGCGGCATCGTGATGGCCATCGCGATCGCCGGCGCAGTATCGGGATGTTCCACGAAACCGGCGCCCCAGCAGGCGTCGCTGACGCCGCCGTTTCTCGAAACGCCGGTTGCGCCGCGCCCCGCATCCGCTGCGGAACTCGCGGCGAAAGGCAAGACGATCTTCGACGCCAACTGCCTGCAGTGCCACGGCGCCTCGGGGCAGGGCGACGGCTACGGCGCGCCGTTCCTCGTTCCGCCGCCGCGTGATCTCACTGCGGGCCAGTTCAAATTCCGCACGACTGCATCCGGCCAGCTGCCGACCGACGAGGACCTGTTCCGCACGATCTCGCGCGGCGCGAACGGCACCGGCATGCCGCCGTGGCAGTACCTGCTGAGCGACGAAGATCGCTGGGCGCTCGTCGACTACGTCAAGACACTGGATCCGCGCTTCGCGAACGCCGCCGTCGTCCGGAAAGCGATGGCGCTGCCCGAGGCGCCCGGCACGTCGCGCAGCGCCGATCGCGGCAAGGCGGTCTACGCAAAGATGCAGTGCGCGAAGTGCCACGGCGACGACGGCCGCGGCGTCGGACCCTCGTCGCCGTCGATGGTCGACGCGAAGAACCGGCACGTGAACGCGCGCGATTTCACGCAGCCCGGTTCGTACCGCACCGGCTGGACCGAGCGCGAGATCATCCGGACGATGGAGACCGGGATGAACGGAGTCCCGATGCCGTCCTACTCCGGCGTCATGTCGAAACAGGAGGAGTACGACCTCGTCGCGTACCTGATGAGCATCGCCGGCCCGGGCAGCGGCAATCAGAAGCGGCAGGTCTCGCGCAGCATGGAAGGCGTCGGCGCCCCGTCGCGCGTCATCAAGCTGCGCGAGCACGCCTGGAAATACGAGCCGTCGGAAATCCACGTGAAGGCGGGCGAGGTCGTGAAGATCGAGTACTCCGCCACGGACAACGGACTCGGCGCGGGCCACGGCTTCGCGCTGGACGGACTGGATCAGGCGGTCTTCATCAACGGCGCGATGGTCGGCGCGCCGCAGTCGGTGACGTTCAAGGTCGACGCTCCGGGCCGCTACAACTTTTACTGCGCGACGCAGTGCAGCACGACCGAGCTGCATCCGAACATGCGCGGCGTCCTCATCGTGGAATAACGCCATGAAAAAACATCCACTGCTTCTCATCGCCGCAACCGTCATCGCCACGCTGGCGACTGTTCACTCCATGGGCTGCGGCGCGGCGCGGTCGGCGCGCTCGATCGCGGCTGAAAAGGTCTACGTCGCCCCGGGCGAGCTCGATCGCTACTACGGCTTCCTGTCCGGCGGGCAGAGCGGGTCCGTGTTCGTCGTCGGCATCCCCTCGGGCCGTCTGATTCGGGAGATCCCCGTCTTCGAGCCGCGCGCGGCGTACGGCTACGCGATGAACGAAAGCGATCCGCGCCGCCAGGAGCTCGTCGACACCGGCGGCGTCTGGGGCGACACGCATCACCCGGTGCTGTCGGAGACCGACGGCGTGCCCAACGGCAAATACCTCTGGATCAACGATCTCGCGAACGGCCGCCTCGCGCGGATCCGCCTCGATTACTTCGAGGCCGATCGCATCGTGAAGATTCCGAATCTGCAGGGCGCGCACGGCATCGCCGTGGTCTCGCCGAACACGAAATACATCGTCGTCAACGGAGAGTTCGAGCAGCCGACCGACGGCCTGGCGACGAACCCGGCGCCGTACACGTCGGTCGTCGCGTTCGTCGATCCGGACAGCATGCAGGTGAAGTTCGAAGTGCGCGTCAACGGCAACATCGACATCGCCGACACATCGAAGGACGGGCGCTATTCGTTTTCGACGGTCTACAACCTCGAGCAGGGCAAGGACATGGGCGGGATGATCCAGTTCGACCGCGACGCGGTTGCGGCGATCGACATCGCGGCGGCGGAGAAGGCGGTCGCGGCAGCCAAAGGGGAGGTCCGCAACCAGGTGCCGATTCTCGATCCCGATCAGAATCCGGGCGTGCTGACGCTGATTCCGGTCCCGAAGAATCCGCATGGCATCAACGTGACGCCGGACGGCAAATACGCCATTGCCAGCGGAAAGCTCTCGCCGACGGTCACCATCATCGACGCGCACACGCTCAAGATCGTCGCCGAGCCCGAAGTCGGCCTGGGGCCGCTGCACACGACGTTCGACGATCGCGGCAACGCCTTCACGTCGCTCTTTCTCGACAGCCAGGTCGTGAAGTGGAACATCGACAAGGCGGTGAAGGGAGCGCCGGACTACATCGTCGACCGCATCAACGTCCACTACAACATCGGCCACCTGCAGGCGGTCGGCGGCGACCACATGCATCCGTATGGCGACTACCTGCTGGCGCTGAACAAGCTGTCGAAGGATCAGTACGTCCCGGTCGGTCCGGATCTGCCGGAGAACCAGGAGATCATCGATATCTCGGGCGAGAAGATGAAGATGCTCGCGTCGTTCCCGACGCCGCCGGAGCCGCACGACGCGACGTTCATGCCCGTGTCGGCGCTCAGGCCGCTCGTCCATCAGACCTACACGCCGGCCGCCGACGCCGTGCAGGCCGGCAAAGAGCGCATCGTCCGCACCGGACCGAACGCCGTCAGCGTGGACATGACGCTGATCCGCAGCGCCTACACCCCGGAGACGGTCGAAGTCCGCGAAGGCGACCAGGTGACGCTCAAGATCACCAACGTCGAGACGATTCGCGACATGACCCACGGCTTCGCGCTGCCGGACCACAACCTGAATATCGCGCTGCCGCCCGGCTACACGAAGACGATCACGTTCAACGCCGGCAAGCCGGGCGTGTACTGGTTCTACTGCACGAACTTCTGCAGCGCGCTTCATCTCGAGATGCGCGGGCGCATGGTGGTGCAGCCGAAGAACTCCACGGTGACGCTGACCGACTGGCACGCGGCCGAGAACGTCAAAGGTGTCGTTGCCGGCGTGCCGTCGACGGGAGCGGAGAAATGACCGTCAGACTGCAGACCTCGGACTTCAGGCTTTACGTGGCCGCCGCGCTCCTGACGGCGGCGGCCCTGGCCGTGCCGCTGTGGGGATTCTCCATGTCGGCGCCGCAGTATCCCGACGAGACGCTGTACCTGCGGGTCGTGCGCGGCGGCATCGCGGGCGACGTGCACGAAGTCGAGACGCTGCAGCAGTACATCGGCGTCCGTTTTCCGACGTCGCTCCCGGAACTGCAGCTGGCCGTCCGGGTCATCGCCGGTCTCGCGGCGCTGCTCGGCGTGGCCGCGTTCGTCGGCCGCGGCACGCCGGGGCGCGTGTTCCGCTGGATCACGGTCGGCGTGTTCGCGGCGTTTCTCGCGGGATCGGCGGCCGCCGTGCAGGCGCGGCTCTACCAGGTGGGACACGACCGCGACCGCAGCGCGCCGATCCGGGCGGTCCGCGATTTCACGCCGCCGATCGTCGGGCCCGTCAAAGTCGGCAATTTCACCGTCTGGTCGTTTCCGCATGTCGGCGCGGCGATGTTGCTGATGGCCGCCGTGCTGTCGACGAAGGCGGCCGCGAGCCGGCCGGAGGCGTGAAGATGGTCCGCAGCTCACTCGTAATCGTCTCCGCAGTCGCCGGCGTCGCCGCATTCGCGGGCGCCGTCACCGGCGCGAGCGCCGCCCAGGCGGGCGCCGGCCGTACTGCCGCGCGGACGTGGACGGTCGGCGGCGCAGGCGCGGACTTTCCGTTCATCGGCCCGGCGATCGCGGCGGCGGCGCCGGGCGACGTCATTCGCGTCCGCGCCGGCGTCTATCGCGAAGATCTCGTCGTCGATCGACGGCTGTCCATCGTCGGGGAGGGGCGGCCGAGGCTGTTCGGAACGGGGCTCGGCTCCGTCGTGACGATCGTCGCACCCCGCTGCGAGCTGACCGGGTTCGCCATCGAGGGCAGCGGCACCGGCGAAACGAACGAGATGGACGCGGCGATCCAGATCCGATCGGACGGCAACCGCATCACCGACAACCGGATCCGCCGCACCTTCTACGGCATTGTCGTCGCCGACGCGCGCCACAACGAAATCACGGACAACGAGATTGCCGGGCTCCGCGATCGGCCGTTCGGGCAGCGGGGCGACGGCATCTACGCCTTTCGCGCGCCGGAGAACTTCATCGCGCGCAACCGCATCAGCGGCGAGCGCGACGGCATTTATTTTCAGTACGCGCCGCGCGGGCGCGCTTACGACAACGTCGTCACCGATTCGCGTTACGGCCTGCACGACATGTTCTCCGACGACGCGATCATCGCGGGCAACACGTTTGCGGATTCGGTGCTCGGCGCGAACATCATGAACTCGCGGCGCATCCGCGTCGAGCGCAACCGGATCGCGCGCAACCGTGGCGTGCCCGGCGTCGGCATCACGTTGAAGGACTGCGACGACTCGCTCGTCGCCGACAACGACGTCGTGGAGAACGCGCGCGGGCTGCTCGTCGACGGCTCGGCATCGAACACGTTCCGCGGCAACACCTTCCGCGCGAACGACACAGCGCTGACGCTGTTCTCGAGCGCCGAATCCAATCGCTTCGGCGGCAACTCATTCATCGACAACTGGAGCGATGTGGTGCTGAACGGTCGCGACTCGATGACGCGATGGTCGATCGACGGGCGCGGCAACTACTGGAGCCGTTATCGCGGCTTCGATTTCGACGGCGACGGCATCGGCGATCGTTCGCATCCGATCCTCGGCGCGTTCGAGCAGCTCGAAGCCGCGAACGCCGCTGCGCGGATCTTTCTGCAGAGCCCGGCCGCAGCCGGGTTGGAACTCGCGCGGCGGCTGATGAACCGTCCGGGCGCCGACGCGGTCGACGATCGGCCGCTGGTGCAGCCGCCCGCCCGCGCGCGTGACGCTGCCTTTCAGGCCCGTCAGGGCTGCGCGGAGACAAAGAGGGACGTCCATGCTGTCGCTCAGCGGGATTGAGAAGTCGTTCGGAGGACGCACCGTTCTCGCCGGCCTCGGGCTGGAAGTGAGCGCCGGAGAAAGCGTCGCGCTCGTCGGCGCCAACGGCTGCGGCAAGACGACGACGCTCGGCTGTATCGTCGGACTGGTCCGACCCGACCGCGGTCGCATTCTGATCGGCGGCGTCGACGTCGCGCAGGATCCCTCCGGCGCGCGCCGCAGTGTCACTTATCTGCCGCAGCGTCCGGCGTTTCCGCCGACGCTCACGGTGCGCGAAACGATCGCGGTCGTGGCGCGCCTGCGCGGCCTGCCGGTCAGGACGGTCGATCGCGAGATCGAGGAGTGCGGCCTGACCGGGCTCGCGGACCGCAACGTCGGTCGACTGTCAGGGGGCGAGCGTCAGCGTCTCGCGATGGCAGTCGCGTTCCTGCCGGCAGTCGATCTCTACATCTTCGACGAGCCGTCGGCGAATCTCGATCCGACGGCGTCGCGGCTGCTGTTTCAGCGCGCGCGCCAGCTGAAGCGCGACGGACACGCGCTGTTGTTCACCACGCACATTCCCGCTGACGTACGCCATCTCGCGACGCGCGTCGCGCTGCTGCGCGGGGGGCGCATCGAATCCGACGCGAGCGGGCAGTTCGAGCTCCGCCGCGCCGAGCGGATGCTGGAGCGCGAGATGTGGGGGACCGATCATGAAGATTCGATTCGCGGGCCGATGGACGATCGCGGCGGCGATTGCCGCGCTGACGGCGACCGGCTGCTCGCGCAAGGCGCTTGCGCCGCAGCCGCTTCCGGTCGATCGCGTTGAATGCGCGCGCTGCCGGATGCTGATCTCGAACGAACGCGGCAGCGCCCAGATCGTCTCGGCCTCCGACGACACGCGCTTTTTCGACGACGTCGGCTGTCTCGCGGCCGGCTGGGGCAGCCGTCGCGATGACGCGCGCGCGTTCGTGCGCGTCGATTCGGAATGGCTGGACGCGACCGGCGCGTCGTTCGCGCAGCCTGCCGGTTCACATACGGCGATGGGATCCGGATTCGTCGCGTTCCGGACGCGAGAGGCGGCCGCGCGGGCCGATCGCGCCGGACGCGCGCTCACGTTCGAGGACGTCGCGCGGCATCCCGCGGGAGAGTGATATGGGGCGCCAGCTCTGGACGATCGCGCAGCTCGAATTCGTCGCCGCGGTCCGATTGAAATGGGTGCGACTGCTCGGCGCCGCATTTGCGCTCGTGTCGGCGGCCGCCGCGTACGCGTCCGCGGCCGCCAACGATCTGTCGGGCGCCGACGGCTTCGCCCAGACGACGATGACGCTCGTGCCGATGGTGCTGATCCTCGTGCCGCTCGCGGCGCTCGTGCTCGGCATTTCGGGTCAGTCCGCGGAGGCGGGCGGCGAGCCGTTTCTGTTCGCGCAGCCCGTCGGGCGCGGCACCATCGTCGTCGCGCGTTGGCTCGGCGAGGTGGCCGCGCTGGCTGCCGCGATCGTCTGCGGACTCGGCGCCGGCGCAGGCGTCGTCGCGTCGAGCAGCGGCGCCGCCGGGCTGTCCGGCTTCGTGCTGTTCGCAGCCGGAGCAGTCGTGCTCGGCGTCATCTTCCTGTCCCTGGCGGCGGCGATCGCGGCCGCTACCGAAACG
>Ga0075425_100008642_pt1 | contig 10810 bp, 7 predicted proteins | sample SoiMethybrSBSTD4_FD_75300 | JGI IMG/M metagenome (GOLD analysis project Ga0075425, IMG submission 75300) | Bulk soil microbial communities from a Populus tree surrounding site in Tennessee, USA - Soil MetaG P. TD hybrid SBSTD4 | ecosystem: Environmental > Terrestrial > Soil > Tree plantation...
GACATCGACCACGTCTTCGCCGCGAGCGACCTGATGGCGCTCGGCGCCGTGGAAGCGATCGCGGCGGCAGGACGGACGGGACGCATCCGCGTCGTCGGATTCGACGCGCTCGACGACGCGAAGAAGGCGATCGCGGCGGGGACGATGGCCGCGTCGATCGCGCAGTTTCCATCGGAGATGGGCCGCATTGCGGTCGAGAGCGCGGTGAAGGTGCTGCACGGCGAAACGGTGCCGCCGGATATCGGGGTTCGGCTCGAGCTCGTGACGAAGGACAACGTGAAATGAGCACAGGACGGACACGTCTCGCGGTTGGATTGATCGGGCTCGGTCGTCTCGGCCGGGTGTACGCGCGCGACCTCGCGTCGAGAATTGTGGAGACTCGGCTCGTGGCCGTCGCGGATCCGGTGGGCGCGCTGGCGGCGGAGGTCGCGGCGGAGTTCGACGTGCCGCGGCACTACGCCGATCCCGAAGCGCTCTTCGATGATCCCGGCGTCGACGCCATCGTCATCGTGTCGCCGACGCATACGCATCGCGACCTCGTCATCGCTGCCGCTCGGCGCGGCAAGCCGACGTTCTGCGAGAAGCCGCCCGCGCTCTCGCTCGACGAAGTGGACGAAATGCGCGCGGCGATCGATCGCCACGGGCTCTTCTTCCAGATGGGGTTCATGCGACGGTTCGACGCCGGCTATGCCGCGGCAAAAGCGCAGATCGAGCAGGGGCGGATCGGTACGCCGCTCGTGTTCAAGTCGACGTCGCGCGATCCGTTCAGGCCGAGCTTGGAGTATGCGAACCCCGCGAGCAGCGGGGGGATGCTCATCGACATGGGGATCCACGATTTCGATCTCGCGCGCTGGTTCATGGGCGACGTCGCGCGGGTCTCTGTCGTCGGCGCCACGATCGCATACCCGGAGCTGGCCACGGTCGGCGACATCGACAATGCCGTGGTCACGCTCACGTTCGCGAGCGGCAAAATCGGCGCCGTGGATTTGAGCCGGAGCGGCATCTACGGGTACGACATCGCGACCGAGATTCTGGGATCGGAAGGCACGGTGCGGATCGGCTACCTGCGCGAGACGCCGGTGATGCTGATGACGAAGAACTCCGTCACGCACGACACCGTGCCGTACTTCATGGAGCGCTTCCGCGACGCCTACACGGCGCAGCTGCAGAACTTCGCGCAGAACGTGCTGCGCGATCGCACGCCGCCGATCACCATTGCCGACGGCCTCGAGGCGCTGCGGATCGGCGTCGCCGCCACGCGCGCGCTGACGGCGGGTGGGGCGGTCGACGTTGCGGAGAGCACGGACGATCCTCGAGGGGCGGGAGCGTCGATTTAGGGGTGCAAGTCGAGTTTCAACGTCACCTCTGCCACGCTCGTCTGACAGCATGAACTACGAGTCGGCAGTCGAACGAACTTCAGGGAGCAGCCATGCAAGACACCGTCGGTTCGTTGGCGGTCGGCAACCCAAACCCGGCTGACCATGTCGATCGCAACAAGAACACGGTGCAGTCCGTCAAGCTCGTTTTCGCCGAGTGACGCGCCGCACGCTTTGGTGCACTCGATCCCTCTCAGAACGCTACGGAAACCGCCCGATCGCGTTCAGCAGCTCCAACCGCGCCCGGCGCAGCGTGTCCTCCGCGACCGCCACCGCCGTATCGGAGTCGCGCGCGGTGCGCTCGGCGTCGATCACCTCGATGTTCGTCGCGGCCCCCGCGCGGAAACTGATGTTGGTGATGTCGACGACCTGCTGCGCCTGGGCGGCCGCGGCGCGGGCGCTGGCGAGCGCGCGCTCGCCGCTCGCCACCGCTTCGCGCGCCGCGCGCACCTGCGAGCTCGCCTGCGTGGTCGCGTTCGCCAGCGTGGCCGCCGCCTGATCGAGCGCCGCCTGGCGCTCGGTCCGGTTGCCCAGGCGGGTCCCCGCATCGAAGATTGGCACGTTCGCCTGCAGCAGGAACCGCCAGGTGTTTTGCGGCAGAAAGAACTGCGATGGATACGTCGTGGACGGCTGAAACAGCGCGTCGAGCGTCGGCCACCAGTCCTTCGAGCTGTCGCGGAGGATGCGATCGGCGGCCTGTCGCTCGGCGTTGAACAAGCGGAGGTCTGTGCGCTGCATCTGAAGGGCCGGACGTTCGAACGCCGCGGCTGCGTCGGACGGCAAATCGAAGGTGGGCTCGTCGATCGCGTCAGCCGCCTCGTCGGCCGCGACGAGCACGCCCAGCGCTTCCTGCGCGCGGTAGAGTCCAAGCCGCGCGACCTCCACGAATCCCTCGTTGATCGAGACCTGCTGCTGGGCGCGCAAGGCGTTCAGCCGGCTGCCGGCGCCACGCTGCTCGAGCTGGGCGGCGAGGTCGAAATGCGCCTTTGCCACATCCCGCGCGCGGACGATGCCCTCCAGGACGCGCCGCTGCGCGAGGATCGCCAGGTACGCGTCGGCCGTCGCGAACGCGACCTGACGCTTGGTTTCTTCGACCGACAGTTCGGTGACGGTCTTCGCATCCTGTGCCTGCGTCCGCCGCGCCCACGCGGCGGCCGCGACGATCGGCTGATCCGCCGTCAGCGAGGCGGTCACCTGGTTCTGCGGCGTGACCGTGGATCCCTGAAACTCGACGCCCGTGTTCAACGTTGTCGTCGTGACGTTGCCGTTGATCTGCAGCCGCGTGGCCGCCCGCGCCAGCTGGAGCTGTCCTTCAGCGCGGAGAATCGCGGCCGCGGCGCCCTGGATTGTCGGATTGCGCGCGATCGCGCTTGCGATCGCATCCGCGAACGTGAGCCGCAACACCGGCGCGGGCTGCTGCTCCGCCAACGCCCTCGCCGACGCCGCCGCAATCATCAGGCCAGCTAAGAGTGTCTTTGCGGTCTTTGCGTTCTTGACGCGCGTCACGATCATGGCGCCGCTCTCCGCGGGCGCCCCAGGCTCTTGACGACTACATACAGCACCGGAATGAACGCCAGATTCAGAAACGTCGACGCGATCATCCCGCCCGCGACCGCCGTGCCCACCGAGTGCCGAGCCTCTTTGCCGGCGCCCGTCGCGAACACCAGCGGCATGACGCCGAGAATGAACGCGAGCGACGTCATCAGGATCGGCCGCAGCCGGATGCGCGCCGCTTCGACCGCGGCTTCCGCGATTGTCAACCCGCGCGCCCGCAGCTGCTCGGCGAACTCGACGACGAGGATGCCGTTCTTCGCCGACAGGCCGATCAGCATCACGAGTCCAATCTGGCAGTAGACGTCGTCGATCTGTCCGCGCGCCCACTGTGCGCCGAGCGCGCCGAGGATGGCGAGCGGCACCGACAGCAGGATGATGAACGGCAGCGTAACGCTCTCGTACTGCGCGGCCAGCGTCAGGTACACGAGCAGCAGGCCGAGGCCGAAGATCACGACCGACTGCCGGCCCGCTTTCGTTTCCTCGAGCGAGATGCCCGACCACGCGTAGGAGAAGCCCTGCGGCAGCACACGATCCGACAACTGCGCCATGATCTGCAGCGCCTGGCCAGAGCTGTAGCCGGGCGCGGCGGCGCCGTCGATCTCGGCGGCGCGGAACATGTTGAAGTGGTTGATGTTCTTCGGCGCCGTGCCCTCGCGAATCGAGACGACGTTGCTGAGCGGCATCATCGATCCCGACGCCGTGCGCGCGTAATAGCGCGGAATGTTCGACGGGTTCGATCGGAAGCGCTGGTCGGCCTGCACGTACACACGGTACGAGCGGTTGTTGAAGTCGAAGTCGTTCACGTACGCGGATCCGAGCAGCACCTGCATCGTGTCGGTGACGCCGCCGAGCGACAGGCCGAGGCTCTTGGCCTGCTGCCGATCGATGTCGACCACGAGCTGCGGATCGTTTGCGGTGAACTGCGTGAAGAGCGCCGTCAGGCCGGGCGTCTGGTTCCCCTGCGCAATCAATTGCTGCGCGGCGGCGGCAAGGCCTTCGATCGGTCCGCCGCTTTGATCGAGCAGCTGATAGGAAATGCCGCCGAACTGGCCCAGGCCCTGAATCGCCGCCGGCAGGAACGGAGTCACCACCGCCTCGGTGATCTGGCTGAACTCGCCGTAGAGCCGGCCGATCACCGCTTTGGCCGACTGCTGTTCCGAGCGGCGCTCGGCGAAATCCTTCAGCTGCACGAACATGATGCCCTGGTTCGGCGCGGTGCCGGCGAAGCTGAAGCCGCCCGCCGCGAACATGCGATTCGATTCGGGCATCCGCTTTATGATCACCTCGGCCTTCTTCACGACGTCCATCGTGTAGGTGAGCGACGCGCCCGGCGGCGCCTGGATCAGCACGAACAGATACCCTTGATCCTCGTCGGGCACGAATCCGGTCGGCACGCGCGCGTACACCCAGTACGTCGCGCCGAGCAGCCCGACGAAGACGAGCGCGACGAGCCACCGCACGCGGATCAGTCCGCGCAGGCCGGACACCACTCCGCTCGTGCCCGCGTCGATGACGCGGTTCACGCCGCGGAAGAAGACGCCTTTGCGCTGCTCCGTCCGGCCGAGGAGGAGCGCCGACAGCGCCGGCGTCAGCGTCAGCGCGTTGAACGCCGAGATCGCCATCGACACCGCGATCGTCAGCGCGAACTGCTGATACAAGCGTCCGGTCGTGCCCGGAAAGAACCCGACGGGTACGAAGACGGCCGCGAGCACGAGCGCCGTCGCGATCACGGCGCTGGTCACCTCGCTCATCGCGTCACGCGCTGCTTCGACGGGCGCGACGTGCTCCCTGTGAATGTGCCGCTCGATGTTCTCGATGACCACGATCGCGTCGTCGACGACAAGGCCGGTGGCGAGGGTGATTCCGAAAAGCGTCAGCGTGTTGATCGAGAACCCGAACAGCTTGACGAACGCGAACGTGCCGACGAGCGATACCGGAATCGTGATTGCCGGAATGAGCGTCGTCCGCCAGTTCTGGAGGAAGAGGAACATCACCAGAACGACCAGGACGATCGCGATGCCGAGCGTGTTGACGACTTCTCGAATCGATTCGGCGACGACGCTCGTCGTCTCGAAGGCGACCTCGAGCTTCAACCCCGGCGGGAAGCGCTTCGACAGCCGGTCCATTTCCGCACTGACGTCGCGGAAGACCTGCAGCGAGTTCGCGGTCGGCAGCTGCAGCACGCCCACGCCCACCGCGTCACGCGCCTGATACCGTGACGCCGTTCCGTAGCTCTCCGATCCGAGCTCGGTGCGTCCGACGTCTTTCACGCGGACGAGCGTCCCGTCGGCCGACCGTTTGAGGATGATGTCGTCGAATTCCGCGGGATCGTTCAATCGGCCGGCCGCACGGACGCTGATCTGGTATCGCTGCGAGGAGGGAGCGGGCTGCTGCCCGATGGCGCCGGCGGCAACCTGCACGTTCTGCTCGCGGAGCGCGTCGACGACCTCGTTGGCCGTGATGTTTCGCGACGCCAGCCGATCCGGATCGAGCCACACGCGCATCGCATAGCGCCCGACGCCGAACACGATCACGTTGCCGACGCCAGGGACGCGCTTCAACTCGTCGACGACGAAGCGGTCGAGATAGTTGCTGACGAAGAGGGGATCGTATTCACCGTGCTCCGCGTACGCGGCGGCAGCGAGAACGAAGTTGGTCGACACCTTCGTGACCGACAGGCCGACCTGCTTGACCTCGTTCGGCAGGCGGCCCTCGGCCTGCGAGATCCGGTTCTGCACGTCGACGGCCGCGACGTCGAGATTGCGCGAGATGTCGAACGTGATCGTGATGGCGCAGGATCCGTCGTTCCCGCTCGACGAGGTCATGTACTGCATCCCCTCGACGCCGTTGATCGCCTGCTCGAGCGGAATCGTGACCGCGGTTTCGACCGTCTGCGCGTTCGCGCCGGTGTAGAACGCGGTCACCTGCACCTGCGGCGGCGCCAGCTCGGGAAACTGCGCGATCGGCAGCGTCGGGATGGCGATCAGGCCGACGAGGATGATCACGAGCGAACAGACGCTCGCGAGAATCGGCCGCCTGATGAACGTATCGACGAACATGGCCGTATGTCGTTCAGGGCCGAGGCGCCGCCGGTTGAATCGGCGCGCCGTCCGCCAGCTTCTGCCCGCCGGCGACGACGACGCGTTCGCCGGGCTTGATCCCGCCGGTCACGGGATAACTGTCCCCGGCGATCGGCCCGACCGTGATCGCGCGCTGTTTGGCAACGAGCTTGCCGCCGGCGTCCTCGCCGACGAACGCGAAGATCTGACCGCTGATGCGCAGCACCGCGGTCACCGGAATCACGATGCCTTCGCGCGTCTTCCAGACGATGCGCGCGCGGACGTATTGCGCGGGCCGCATGCGCGCGCCGGGATTGGAGATCTGGCCTTTGACGAGCACCGACTGCGTCTGATCGTCCACGCGCGGCGAGACGAAGCTGACGGTCGTCGCGGCCAGCTGCTCGGACCCATCGCTGCTCCGGACCTGCAACGGTAGACCGACGTGCAGATCCTTCGTGCGCTCGACTGGCACGGAGGCATTTACCTCCAGCGTCGCGTTCTGATCGATCGTCGTCAGCTGCGTCTGTGGCGAGACCTGGTTGCCGACGCGGACGGGCACGTCGCCGACGATGCCTGCTGTCGGCGCAGTGACGGTGAAGTAGCGCAGTTGCACTTCCTGCTGGCGGACCTGCGCCTGCAGCGAGGCGAGGTCCGCCTCAGCGGTCCGCAACTGCGTGTCCGCCTGCTCGGCTTCCTGTCGGCTGATCGCGCCCGCGGCCACAAGCTCGTGAGACCGCTGCGCCTGCTGCCGCGCGTAGGCGACCGCCGCTTCTTTCGCCGCGCGCTCCGCTTCCTGGCTCGAGACGGCCGCCTGCTGCCGCCGAGGATCGATCTGCATAAGCGGCGCGCCGGCAACAACGCGTTCGCCGGACGTCACGAAGATCTGCGTGATCTGGCCGTCGACCTGCGGCTGAATCATCGTCGAGTGCAACGACCTGAGCGTACCGACATACTCGGTCGCGTCCTCGATTGTGGTCGGTGTCGCGACGGACAGCTCGACCGGCACGGGAGGGAAGCTGGGCGGCGGCGCGGCGGACTGGCTCTTGTTACACGCGACGGCCGCGAACGCGATTATCAGCAGACACGCACGGCGACGAGGCATCCACTCTTTTTACCACGCGAGCTCCCATGCACCGGCGGCGGACAATGCGGAGTTACAGGCGAGCCAGCGCCCGGCGGGCGAGCGCGTTGCGCCGCGCAGCGTAGGCCGTGGCCTTCGGCGAGTGCTTCGCCTCGGCCTCGATCCGGCGTGCGGCGTGTTTCAGCTCCACCCGCGCTGCGGCGCTGTCCATCTCGGTCAGCGCCAGCACCGTGTACCAGAACGGGAAGGTACACCACTCGCCGTTCGCCTTGCGCTGTTCGCGCACGCATTGACCGTGTCCGACAGACTGTCGACGTGCACGAGCGACATGCGGCGGCCTACTTCGTTTCGGGCATGAGCGTCACTTTCACGTAGCTTCGCGTATCGAAGTATTTCTGCGCCGCCTGCTGGATCGCGGCGCCCGTCAGTGCGGCGATCCGCTCGGGCTGCTTCTCGACGGCCGCGGCCTGCTCGACGTTGCCATCCGCGTACGCCCGCACGATCTGCTCGAGGAAATAGCGGTTGTCCTCGCGGTTCCGCTCGAACTCCCGCAGCAGCCCGTCGTGGATCGCGGCCTCCTGCCGCGGACCGATCACGGTGTTCCTGACGAACGCGATCTCGTCGAAGACGCGTTGCACGAGCGTCGTGGTGCGCGCCGGGTCGCAGGTCCATTCGATCCGCACGCTGAAAGTGGGCCGCGGAACCTTGTCGGCGTCCGGCGAGACGGTGATGCTGTAGGTGCCGCCGAGCTCCTGCCGGATGGTATCCACCAGACGCGACTGCAGCAGCAGCGTTGCGGTGCGAAACGCCAGCTTGTGCGGCTCGTCGTAGTCGAACGGACCCGACAGCACGATCGCGACCTGGCTCTTCGGCGCGATGCCTTTCTGGACCGTCTTCTCGACGACGCTCGACGGCGGCGTGATGCCGAGGTCCCGCCAGGTTTCGTGCGCGCGCGTCGCCGGCAGGCTCGCGACGTAGGTTTCGACGAGCGGCTTGATCGCGTCCGGGCTGAAGCTGCCGACGAAGACGAAGGTGTAGTTGCTCGCGTCGGCGAAGCGCGCCTTGTAGAAGGCCATCGCCTTCTCGAGGTTCCACTGGTCCACGGTCGCGGGCGTCTCGGGCTGCCGCCTCGGGCTGTTTCCGCTGAGCGCGGCGTCGATCGTCTGCTCGAACACGACGTCGGGGCTCGCCATCTGGTTCGCCACGAGCGCACGCGCCTGCGACATCATGGCGGCAAAGGCGGTCGGGTCGGCGCGCGGCTGCGTGAAGCGGAGATAGAGCAGCTGGAACAGCGTCTCGAGGTCCTGCGGCGTGCTGCCGCCGGCCATGCCCTGGTCCGACTCGCCGACGTACGGCCGGACGACAACCGCCTTCCCGGCGAGCATCTTGTCGAGCATCACGGCGCTGAATCGTCCGGCACCTCCCGCACGGGCGACGTCGTCCGCGATACGGGCGGAAATGAAATCGGCATCGCTCGCGAGCGAGGTCCCGCCGGGCGCGACCGCGCGAAACAGGATCTGATCCTCCTTCAGCGTCGTGGGCTTCAGCACGACGGTCGCGCCGTTCGAGAGCGTCCACTCGGTGATGCCGCCGTCGCGTGCCGTCGTCTTCGCGATCGATCCGCGCGCGGGCGGCGTGTCGATCAGCTTCTGGCCGGAGGCGGAGTCGACGTACGCCTCAAGGCGCTTTTCCATGGCGGTTCGCACGACCGCCGCCAGCCGCGCCGGGTCCGGCAGGGCGACGCCAGATGCCTCGGGCGCGGTCACGACAACGAGCCGATTCTGATCGGGGAACCAGTCGCGCGTGAGCGCGTTGATTTCGTTGAGCGTGATTTCCGGCAGGAACCGGCGGTGGAACGCGAGCTCCTGCCAGATCGTCGGCAGCGCCTCGCTCTGCAGGAAATTCCGGGTGTACTCGTCGGCGCGGCTCTCGGACTCGCGGTCGGGACTCTCCGTCACGACCCGCTCGTACTGGTTCATCATCGTCTGCTTCGCGCGCGTCAGCTCAGTGGCGGTGAAGCCGAAGCGGGCGACGCGCTGCAGCTCGGTGACGAGCGCGTCGAGGCCCCGCGGGATGCCATCGTTGGCGACGAGCGCCTGGAGGATCGCTTCATCGCGCGTGCGCGGCGCCGGAAACAGTCCGCGGGCGGCCGCGGCGCGCAGGAACGGCGGGCTTGCGCCCTGCGCGAGCTCGTCCAGCCGATCGCCGAGCATGTCGGCGAACAACTGGTCGAGCATCAGATCGCGGTAGCCGCCGACCGACCCCTGATTGCGCGCCGGACGGAGATCGCTCACGCGGACGGTCGTCGCGGTCGTCTCCTTGTCGGTGACGACGGCGTAGCGCGTGCCGGGCCGCTCGGGCACGTCGAAGACCGGCCGCTCCCGCCTGGGGGCCGGCGACGACAGCGACGAGAAGTGCGACCGGATCATCGCGGTGACGGCCTCTCGATCGACATCGCCGACGACGATGACGGCCATCAGATCCGGACGGTACCAGTCGTGGTAGAACCGCGTGAGCTGCTCGCGCGGCACGCGCTCGATGATCGCGGGATCGCCAATCGGGGTCCGCGTCGCGTACCGCGATCCTTCGAGCTGGACCTGGCGGATCTTGTCCTGCGTGCGCTCGCCGGCGCCGAGGTGCATCCGCCACTCGGCCAGCACGATGCCGCGCTCGCGATCGATGCCGGCCTGCTCGAAGGCGGCGCCGCCGGCCCAGTCCTCGAGCACCAGCAGCGCACGATCGAGGACGCCGGGCACATCGGTCGGCACGCGCAGCGTGTACTGCGTGTCGTCGAAGCCGGTGGCCGCGTTGGCGTCGGCGCCGAGACTCAGCCCCAGCGACGCGAGAAAATCGGAGATTCCCCGGCCCGGAAAGTGGCGCGTGCCCTCGAATTCGACGTGCTCGACGAAATGCGCGACGCCTTTCTGGTTGTCGTCTTCGAGCACCGATCCGGCCTTGACGACGAGGCGGAGCTCGGCGCGGTGCGCGGGTTTCGCGTTCGCGCGGACGTAGTACTTCAAGCCGTTGGGAAGTGTGCCGACGACCACTTCCGGGTCCACCGGCATCTGCTGCGAGAGCCCGTACGTGAGCACCGATGACGCGGACGTCTCCTGCCCCGGCGGAACGGTCTGGGCGGTGAGGCCGACGGCGACGGTGGTGAACGAGACGAAAAGGACGGCGGTGCGAAGACGCGAAAAGATCATCGGTCCGATCCTATAGGAGCAAGCGGAAGTCTGCCGCTACAATCCATTGTCTCCGGGGGGAGCCATGCCGAGCCTCATCGATACCACGCTGCTGGCGGTCGCGGCCGCCGTGGCCATACCACTGTCCGCGCAGTCCCCGTCGCACGTGCGCGACCGGGTGCCGGAGCAGATCGATCCGCGCGCCCGCTACGTGATCTACCTGCACGGCCGGATCATCGAGGACAAGGGCCGGCGTCCGACCGACTCGAAATGGGGCGTGTACGAGTATGACAAGTTGCTGGAGGCGCTCGCGCGCGAGGGCGCGGTGGTCATCAGCGAACAGCGAACACCCAACACCGACGTCGATCAGTTTGCGAGCCACGTCGTTGATCAGGTGCATCAATTGCTGCGAGGCGGCGCGCCGCCCGAACGGATTTCGGTCGTCGGATTCTCGAAAGGCGGCGCGATTGCGACGCGCGCGTCCTCGCTGCTGCAGGATTCGCGCGTCAATTTCGTCTTCATGGCCGCGTGCGGCGACGGCGACTTCAGCCGGTCCAC
>Ga0075425_100008646_pt1 | contig 10808 bp, 10 predicted proteins | sample SoiMethybrSBSTD4_FD_75300 | JGI IMG/M metagenome (GOLD analysis project Ga0075425, IMG submission 75300) | Bulk soil microbial communities from a Populus tree surrounding site in Tennessee, USA - Soil MetaG P. TD hybrid SBSTD4 | ecosystem: Environmental > Terrestrial > Soil > Tree plantation...
GATCATGGCGTCACGCGCAACCTTGGCGATGATGGAGGCGGCGGCTATAGAGCAGGAAAGCGCATCACCATGAATGATTTTGGTTTGCGGACAGCCCCAGTGGATGCCCACTGCGTCAATCAGCAGGTGATCAGGCGCAGGATTAAGCTGGGCCACCGCTTCACGCATGGCCAGCAGTGACGCATGATAGATATTGATCTGGTCAATGCGGGCCACGTCAACGGCGGCAACCGCATAGGCTATGGCGTGTTCTTTGATGCGCTCCGCCAGCGTCTCCCGTGTCTTCTGGTCGAGCAGCTTGGAATCGCGCAGGCCGCGAATGCGGTAGTCCGGTTCCAGAATCACAGCGGCAGCCACCACCGGGCCAAAAAGAGAGCCGCGTCCTACTTCATCAATGCCTGCTACCAGCTTTGCGCCCGCTGCCCATGCCTCTTTCTCAAATTTCAAAGTACACTTCAGCCGCTTGAGCAGGCGCATCTTGAGCGTGCCTTTGGAATAAGGCAGACCGGTCTCCGGGTTCAGCGGGACTGGTTTTTTCTTTCTCTTCTTTTTGGCTGGAGCGGCAGCAGGCATGGGGTCTTCCCCATTATGCTTCAAATTTAAGGGAAATAAGTGCAACTTTTTCAAGGGGCACATTCTCTTTAAAATAAATTTACTCAATCGTCGAAGGGGTACTGAAATGGCAGCAACACATGAAGTCAGTCAGCTTCCGGATGAACTCTGTCCCGACTGTGGAAGTGGTTTTGCGAGAGATTTGAAGGGCATTGGATATAGACGACATCTTGAAGCGAGGCCGAAAATTGATGCTCAAGGTAATATCTGCCGAGATGAGCAAGGAAACGAAATCATCTGTGGAGGTACAAAACAGAGCTGGAACAGAGGTCACCGAGATTAATTTCAGTAACGTGCTCCACAAAACTTCATGCGTGGCCGTTCCTGCCGGAACGGCCAGAGACGTAGCATGCTACGTCTCTACGCGGTGATTTTTATTGAATCAGGCGTTAGCCCTGCTCGCTGCCTGTGGCCGTCTGCCCGGCAGGCTGGGCCGTTGCCTGGGCGCGGTCCACTTCACGCAGGCGGGCGGCCTTGCCCTTCAATCCACGCAAGTAGAACAGCTTGGCGCGACGCACCTGGTTGGAGCGCACTATCTCGACTTTATCAATGACTTTAGAATTCAGCGGGAAGATGCGTTCCACGCCCTGGCCAAAGCTGACCTTGCGGACAGTGAAGCTGCCTTGCGGTCCGTTGCGGCGCGCAATCACGGTGCCTTCAAATGCCTGGATGCGCTCCTTGTCCCCTTCTTTGATCCTGACCTGAACGCGAACGGTGTCCCCCGGCTTCATGTTGGGGATATCTTTCCGCTGCAACCTGGCAGCAAGCCTTTCCAAAACTGGGTGTTGTGACATGACCTTTTCCTCACTGGCAATTTTTCTGTTTTTGCACGGTCTGTTTCTCGTGCCATAAGAATGGAATCTGCTTCAAATTTAAAATCTGAAATTTGAAATTTCAAGTCTCTTCAACTCCGCAATCAACTTCCGGTCTTCTTCACTCAGCTCCTGGGCGTCCAGCAAATCCGGCCTGTTTCGCAGGGTCTTTTCCAGCGCCTTGCGCCTCCGCCATTTGCGAATCTGCTCGTGATTGCCGCCCGCTAAAATTTCCGGCACTGCCATGCCCCGGAACTCCGCCGGACGGGTGTAGTGTGGATAATCCAGCAATCCACCGGAGCCGCAGGTGCTGTCTGGTCCCGCTGCCTCCTGTTTCTGAGCAGCAGTAAAACTCTCCTGCTGCGCTGAGGCTTCATTGCCCAGAGCACCCGGGAGGAGGCGCGTCACCGTATCCACAATAATACCTGCTCCCAGTTCACCGCCACTCAGGATGTAATCTCCGATAGAGATTTCCCGGTCAGCCAGGTTCTCGGCCACGCGCTCGTCTACGCCTTCATAACGGCCACAGAGCAGCACAATGCGCTGCATCGCAGCTAACTGCTGGGCCATACTCTGGGTGAACAGGCATCCCTGGGGCGAAAGCAGGATTACCGATTCTTTCAGGCGCTGCCCACGCGGCGCAATTCCCAGCGACTCTACACAGGCAAATATCGGCTCTGGCTTCAGCACCATGCCCTCGCCCCCGCCAAACGGACGGTCATCCACCGTCTTGTGCCTGTCTGAGGTAAAAGCCCGCAGATCGTGGATTGAAATTTCAATGAGCTTAGCTTCACGCGCCCTGCGCACAATGCCGTAATCCAGCGGCCCGCGAAAAAAGTCCGGGAAAATCGTTACGATTTCGAACTTCATTGGCGAACTCAACCAGACTGGTTTTGCCGCTTTTCTTCAGACGAGAGCGGCGCGTCCAGCTCCAGCATGCCTTTGGGAAGATTCATCTCCACCCGTTGCTGCTGGAGTTCAATTTTTTCAATGTACTCGGCGGCAAAAGGCACCAGGTATTCCTTGGCGCCTTTTATTACCAACAGCGGCGCTTCACCGGCGCCAAACTGGACATCCACAATTTTGCCGATCTCCCGGCCTGCGTCATACACCGTGCAGCCAGCCAGATCGCTTACATAAATCTCATCCGGTTCAAGGCTGGCGCGCTCCTCAAATGGGACCTGAATTTCACTGCCCACCAGGGCTTCCGCATCGCTGATGGAATCCACGCCCGTGAACTTGAGCACTACCTGGTCTTTGTGGAACCAGTGATCTTCCAGTTCCATCTGCCGGCGCTGGGCCTTTTCATCCAGCGCAAACAGCCGGCGCCGCGCAGAAAACCGCTCAGGAAAGTGAGTGAAGAGCCTGGCCGCTACTTCGCCTTTGCGTCCCTGGGACTTGATTACCTGGGCAATGGTGACGAAGCCCTCACCAGAGGAGCCTACATCCGGCGGCGTTGCGCCAGACAGGGCTTGGCCCCGGCGGGTCTTGCTCTCGTCTTCAACCATTTGCAGCCGGATTATTATTCAATAATTTCCAGCGTATAGCGTTTCTTCAACTTCATGCTGGCCGCGCCCAGGATTGTGCGGATTGACTTGGCAGTCCGGCCCTGTTTGCCAATTACCTTGCCCAAGTCAGTCGGCGCCACACGCAGTTCCAATACGGTGGCTTGATCACCATCCACAGCGGTCACCTGAACTTGATCGGGAGCATCCACAAGAGCATGAGCAATCTGCTCCACCAGCGCACGCATGTCGCCGTTCGGTTCTGTCATAAACCGTCCTCCTGCCGTACTGGGGCCGGTGTTGCTGTTTTCAGGTGCTAGGGGGATGAACGTTTTTGCTATCAGGCCGCGGTTTCCGCGGTGGCGGGTATCTTGGAGAGCAAACGGCTAACCGTATCGGAAAGCTGTGCCCCTTTGGAAACCCAGTAATCAATACGGTCACGCTTAAAATCAACCGTTGCAGGGCTGGTGCGCGGGTTGTACAAGCCCACCACCTCCACTGAACGGCCGTTGCGAGCGCGCTCCTTGTCAATTACCACCACCCGGTAATAAGGCTGCTTACGCGCACCAATGCGCGCCAGTCGAATCATTAACACTTGTAATTATTTCCTTTCCTGTTTGGACCCTATACTGCGGGCAAGTTGTTATTATCGCGTAAGTTGCAGGTACTTGGCAAATCCCAGGCCGAGGCTGGACTGCCGCCTTTAACCATCTCCGGATTTTTGGACTTACATATCCCGATTTTTGGATGACACGATGCTGTTTACCCTCAGTTGACCTCCAGTTTAAGCTGGCTGGAAGCACCGCCGCCACATGGATTCTAAAACCTGCTGAGCTCGTTGATGATCTTGGCCAGCGCCTGGCGCACCGACTCTGCGGAATGGGCCTGGAAGGAGCGCACATTCACTGGCTTCAGCATTTTCTCTACCTGCTGCGTACGGCTGGAGGCGGCGTCATGACGTGACGAGTCATACTGGATATAGAAGATGCGGCAGTTGCAGTTCTGCGGGAGAGCTTCTTCTTTGACATCAAAAGAATAAAGAAATAATGGGCTGGTGATCAAAATGAACACCTGCATGGCCGGATCGCCGGAATGGGCGCTGATGCGCCGCGCGAGTTGTTCGCGCAGGAACTCCGGCTTGGGCCGTTGTTTACTAAGACTGCCAACATTCACCACACCCGCATCGCTGGCGGAGAGCGTCTTTTTCCATGCAGTCCAATCCAGTTCCTTCATCTCATCTTGTTCAAAGACGACTTTGCGCCGCGTCAAATCCAGGGTAGCCAGATCTTTTGCTCCGTCACGCAATTGCATCTGGCTGAAGGTGCCGATGATAGGAACCAGTGCGTAGAGGTAACGCATATACCGGGTGCTGGAGCCGTGAAAAAGCTCTGATGCGGTCACGTCGGCAAGCAATTCCACGCGCAGCGGCTTTTGATTCGATACGGGCAAATGCAGGCGGCCCTTGAGCTCCGGATGAAAATAGGTGTCCGGATCAGGCGGTTCTATATGGGTGAGGATCTCCACTGCCGGAAGATCGCGCCAGGCATCGGGAATCGGGTCGTCTTTTAAAGCGCTGACATGGATCGTCCGCTGCTTCAGGCTGTACTCGCCGGTGCCGGTATGGTGAAGCGCCAGGATCATGCTATATGTTCCGGGAAGCACCAAGACATCAAACTCGAACATGATGTCGCTTTTGTGCAGGTCCGGGTTGAGTTGCGTCAAGTCCACTTTCAGGGCGTCGCGGTAGGTATGCCCGCTGCTATCGTTGATCTGCAGAAATCCGACCAAGTCTCCTGTGTTGCCGCGGTGCGATAGTTCCTTGCCGTGCATAGTCATTTCCAGATGCGTGACCAGCCGCTGGTAAATGGAAAGCTCAGCGTCATAAGTTCGCACTTTGAATGGTATCTGCTCGCGAGGCCCGTCCTTCAGCCACTGATCAAATGGGACATGATCGAACAATTGAGGATCGGACTTACCTATCTGCTGAGCAAAGGCGGATGAGGCTGTACACGCAGAGAAGATTATTGCGAGCAGAACATTCGGGCATAGCGTGACGCGATAATTCCAACGCATGGGAAGAAATGATAATAGACCATTTCTATGGCATGTCCCATTCCAATGACAATGCTGTATCGTGAGAACTCCCAACCAGTAGCTGTCGGCTGGAAAGCTGTCTGCTCCATTACAATGTTGCCCATGCCTTTACCGCAAACCAGATTCAGGCATGTACTCGCATACGCCTGCATTCTCTTTTGTTTTGTCCAGAGCTCGCAGTCAGACACGCGTCCGCTCCCGCAGGATACGGGCACGGTACATCTTTACCAACTCCTGCTCAAGCTCAAAACCACGGCCCGCATCATGCATACCACCGCGCACCCTGACGATGAAGATGGCGGTATGATGACCCTGGAGGCGCGCGGTAAGGGGGCAACAGTTTTGCTCTTCACCGTGAACCGGGGTGAGGGCGGACAAAACAAATTTGGCGCGGAAAGCTCTGACGATCTGGGCGTGCTCCGCACGCTGGAGCTTCTGCAGGCCGACAAATACTATGGCGTGGAGCAGCGCTTCAGCCGCGTGGTGGATTTCGGCTACTCCAAAACCGCTGAAGAAACTTTTAATAAGTGGCACGGGCACGATATTGCATTGGCCGATATGGTGCGGGTGATCCGCACTTTCCGTCCTGATATCCTCACCAGCCGCTTTTCCGGCACCAAGCGCGATGGACACGGCCATCACGAGGCCGCCGGCATCCTCACCCAGGAAGCTTTTCGGGCAGCCGCCGATCCTAAACGGTTTCCTGAACAGATCAGAGAAGGGCTGCTGCCCTGGCAGGCCAGGAAGCTCTACAGCGACAACGTGTCCCGCGCGCGCGATCTCAACGTAGCTGACGCAGATTACACGATCAAGCTCGATACCGGTGATTACAGCCCATTTCTCGGAATGTCATTCGCGCAGTTTGGCCTGGAAGGCCTGGCCCATCAAACTTCGCAGGGTACCGGCGGCATCCGCATCCCTCCCGGACATCGCTACACCTATTACAAATTGCTGGATTCAGTCCTTCCGCCTAAGAGTGCTCACGAGGATGATTTTCTCGACGGGCTTGATACCTCCTTGCCAGGACTGGTGGCGCGAGTTGGAAGCGAGGAAGCCAAAGTCCCCTTCCTTCGGTCAGCCCTGACTTCCCTTGCAAAGCATGTGGATGACGCGACCAAAGTATTTTCCATCCAGGACTCCTCTGCCTGTGCCGCACCGCTGCTGGCCGGACTGGCAGAAACGCAGAAGCTGATTGAGCAAATCGAATCCTCGCAGCTCTCAGCAGCTATGAAGGCGGAAATCCTGCCATCGCTGCGAACTAAAGAAGAGCAATTTGAAGAGGCCGCGAATGAAGCGCTGGGCGTGGTGCTCGATGCTTCAGTGAATCCGCCCGGCGGACCTGCCGCGCCGTCCTACTTCCCGCGCATGGAACAGACATTTATGCTGGCTACTCCAGGCCAGACCTTCAATCTCACAGTGCATCTTTATAACCGGGGCAAACTGCCGGTCTCCATCGGTGATGTGAGGGTGCAGCATCCCGCGGGCTGGAGCAATGAACCGGGACAAGTTGACATGCCCAAAGTTGAGCCGGGCGGCACCGCCGCAATTCCATTCACAGTTCACGTGCCTCAAGATGCCAAATACACGCGACCTTACTGGAGCCGTCGCGACCCGCAGGCCGAAACCACCTATACCGCGATCAGCGATCCCAAACTGGTGACGTGGCCCTTTGCTCCATATCCTGTAGAAGCAACAGCAAGGTTTACAACATCCAGTGGCGCGGGAGTGGCGCACGCTACAGCCAAAATCAAATTCATTGATCCCACCAGCGGGCAGTCGGAGCGTCCCTTGGCGGTCGGCCCGGCGCTTTCGGTGCTGCTGGAAACTCCCGTCGTTGTGGTTCCCACCACCGGCGCAGGCAAATCACAGATTGATGTAAGCGTGCGCAGCAACGTCCAATCTGCGGTGCATGGCAAGCTGCAACTGGATGTGCCATCCGGATGGAAGGTGGAACCGGCTTCCATTCCTGTTGACCTGGATCACGATGGCGACGTGAGCAGCTACTCGTTTCAGATCACGCCCCAGAACGTTCGCGAAGGCACGTATCAGCTCACGGCCAGGGCGGAATATAACGGAAAACAGTACACAGAAGGGTTCAAGCTTCTCACCCGGCCCGACCTTGATTCTTACTATGCCTACCATCCGGCCACACAGAATGTTCAGGCGGTAGATGTGAAGCTGCCGGCGCAATTGAAAGTCGGATACATCATGGGCGCCGGCGATGAGATTCCTTCAGTGCTGAAAAGCGTGGGAGTGAATATCACGCAGATCACTCCTCAGGAACTGGCGGGAGGCGATCTCAGCCGCTATGACACGATCGTGGCAGGCATCCGCGCTTATGACGTGCGGACAGACATCCGCGAGCAAAACCGCCGTTTGCTCGACTATGTAAACGGTGGCGGCACGCTGCTTGTGCAGTACAACCAGAGTATTGGTATTTTTAATCAGGGACATTACACGCCTTATCCGGCGACCCTGGGGGCTGAGCGTGTCTCCGTGGAAGAGATGCCGGTGGAGGTGCTTGCTCCACAGGACCCCATCTTTTCTTATCCCAACAAGATCACCAGCAAAGATTTTGATGGATGGGTGCAGGAGCGCGGTCTTTATTTCATGTCGCAATGGGACGATCATTTCAAACCGTTGCTCTCCTGCCATGACCCCGATGAGCCGCCCCAGAAAGGCGGGCTGCTGATAGCGCAGTATGGGAAAGGAACCTATATTTATTCGGGTTACGCTTTCTTTCGCCAGCTTCCCGCCGGCGTTCCGGGCGCAATACGGCTGTTTGTGAACATAATCAGCGCGGGACACGCCGGAAGAAGCAATTAGCAATTGGCAATTAGCCAAACCAAAGACAAGGCATAGCAGCCCTCCTAATGAACTCTCCCTCCCAGCATCCACAGCTTGCACGCGAGATTGGGTTGCGTGAAGCCACGGCGCTGAACATGATTGACATGATCGGTGTGGGGCCATTTGTCACCATACCGGTGATCGTCAGCGCCATGGGTGGCCCGCAAGCCATGCTGGGATGGATCTTAGGAGCATTTTTTGCGGTCTGCGATGGTCTTGTATGGTCGGAACTCGGCGCCTCCATGCCTCAAGCCGGCGGGTCCTACCAATATCTGAAAGAGAGTTACGGCGCGCGTACGCTGGGTCAGCTCATGTCATTCATGTTTGTGTGGCAACTCACCTTCAGCGCTCCACTCTCTATTGCTTCGGGAGCGCTGGGCGTGGCGCAATACGCCACATATATCTGGCCGCCGCTCGGACACGTTTATCTTGAGCGCGTGTTTTCTCCTGTGGTGCCGTTGCTGGGCAAATTTGAAATCCGGCTGCTCATCAACAACGGCACTATCGTGGCGGTGGGATGCTGCGCACTGGCTGTGTTCCTGCTTTACCGGCGAATCGGCATTATCGGAAAGCTCTCCAGGCTGTTGTGGGTGGGAGTGATCGCAGCAGTGCTGTGGGTCATTTTTGCCGGGCTCACGCATTTCAGCGCGGCGCGCGCTTTCAGCTTTCCGCCGGGAGCTTTTCATCTTTCTCACGGTTTTCTGCTCGGTTTGGGCAGCGGCATGCTGGTGGCCTATTACGACTATTGGGGCTATTACAATGTCTGTTTCCTTGGCGGTGAAATCCGCCAGCCGGAGCGCAATATTCCCCGCGCTGTTATCTATTCCATCCTGCTGGTAGGAGTGCTGTATCTGGTGATGAACATCAGCATTCTGGGAGTGCTGCCCTGGCAGGAACTGAGGCAGGCCGCAGGGACAGAGAACCGCTTTTACGTGGCCGCCACTCTCATGCAACGGGTGTACGGCGCATGGGCGGGCAAGACCATAGCAGTCATGGTCATCTGGACGGCATTTGCTTCAGTCTTTTCGCTCATGCTGGGCTACTCGCGCGTGCCCTACGCCGCCGCTCTCGACGGAAATTATTTTCGTGTGTTTGGGAGAATACACCCGCAACGGCAATTCCCTCATATTTCGCTCCTGGCTCTGGGCACACTGGCGGTCGCATTCTGCTTCCTGCGGCTGGTGGACGTGATTGCCGCGCTGGTGGTGATCCGCATCAGCATGCAGTTTGTATTGCAGATCATCGGGCTGCTCTGGTTGCGCTCGCGCCGGCCTGACCTTCCCCGGCCATTTCGTATGCAGCTCTATCCCATTCCTGCGTTGCTGGCCATCATCGGGTTCGTCTATGTGCTTTTTATGCGCAAGGAATGGATGCGAGAGGTGCGTTACGTTATCGCAATCGTCATAGCTGGACTGGTCATCTTCTTCATTCGTTCATGGCGGCGCAAAGAATGGCCTTTCTCTTCTCATCCCGCTCACGAAATCGTTGGAGCGCCAGTCCAATGAGATTCCATGTCTGCGGCTACTACTTCGAGGGCCACTGAGACCATGGAGAACCCTGCACAGGCCCAGCTTGCTCCCGCACATCCCTCGGCCCTCGCTCCACTGCGCGAGCCGCTCTTCCGCAGCCTGTGGATTGCAGCCGTCATTTCTTACACAGGAAGCTGGATGCAGAATATTGCCACCGGCTGGCTGATGACCTCGCTTACCAGTTCTCCGATGTACGTGGCCCTGGTGCAGGTGGCGTTGAGCCTGCCAGTGTTTTTGATTGCGCTGCCCGCGGGCGCGCTGGCCGATCTGGTTGACCGGCGCAAATTCCTGCTGCTCACCCAGAGTTCCATGGTGGCTGCGGCGGGCGTGCTGGGCGTGCTCACCATTACTCACGTCGTGACTCCGCAACTGCTGCTGGTGTTCACTTTTCTATTGGGCGTAGGCGCAGTGATGAATGATCCTGCGTGGCAGGCACTTACGCCGGATCTTGTGCCAGGCTCCAAACTGCCCGCGGCGGTGGCCTTGAATTCAGCAGGATTCAACATCGCGCGCGCCGTTGGCCCGGCGCTGGGCGGACTGGTCATTGCCGCCGCCGGAAGTGGTGTCACCTTCCTGCTGAATGCAGTTTCGTTTTTTGGCGTCATCCTTTTTCTTTATCGCTGGAAGCCTTCTGAACGCGAGTTGCCGCACGTGGTAAGCACCGTCGGCGGCGCGATTCGTATCGGCGTTCATTATGTTCGCCAGAACCGGCAGATGCAGGCGGTGCTGATTCGGACTTTGGCCTTCTCCATGTTTGCCAGCGCTTTCTGGGCGTTGCTGCCGCTGATCGCCAGTGATTACGGCGCTGAAGGATATGGCGCCATGCTCGCCTGCTTTGGTGGGGGCGCATTGATCGGCGCCGGGGTGCTCGCGCGCATGAGGCAGAGGCTTTCCTTTGATACGGTGGTCACCACAGCCACATTGATCTTTGCTGCCGCATTATTTGGATTGGTGCAGGTTCAGACTCTGGCCTTCTCATGCCTGTGCGCGGCAGCAGCAGGGCTGGCCTGGATCAGCACCCTGGCCACCTTGAACCTGGTGGCCCAGACAACGGCAGCATCATGGGTACGCGCCCGCATGATCTCCATGTACGTTCTTGTTCTTCAAGGAGGCTTGGCTCTGGGAAGCGCTCTCTGGGGTATTTTGGCTTCGCAACTTGGAATAATTTATACGCTGACCGTCGCCGCCATTGCGCTATGCTGCGGCTTGCTGCTGGCGCCGTGGTATCGTTTACACCCGGACGAAATTTCGGCGTAGAGACGCAGGATGCTGCGTCTCTCATTGCGAAGCAACGACCCGGTTTTCTGATAGCTAAATGAATTTAAAAGAGAAACGGCATAACTTTTTAACCAGGAGAATCCAGCATGAAAAATTTGACGGCAACTCTGTTGTTTCTTGTTTTTTCCAGT
>Ga0075425_100008647_pt1 | contig 10808 bp, 10 predicted proteins | sample SoiMethybrSBSTD4_FD_75300 | JGI IMG/M metagenome (GOLD analysis project Ga0075425, IMG submission 75300) | Bulk soil microbial communities from a Populus tree surrounding site in Tennessee, USA - Soil MetaG P. TD hybrid SBSTD4 | ecosystem: Environmental > Terrestrial > Soil > Tree plantation...
TTGCCGCTTCGATGTATGCGCCATGAACAGCAGTTAGCACTTAGTGCTTGGTCAGATGGGCCAAGTGCTAAGTGCCAAGTGCTAAGTGCCAAGTGCCTATCACCTCGGATTAGCCGCCAAAGCTTGCTCTGTGATTGGCACCACGACCCGCACGCAAGTTCCGCCGACATCGGAATCGACATCAAACGTTCCTCCCAGCTCGCGGATTCTTTCACGCATCCCGGCCAGTCCCACGCCCGACGTGCTGGAAGATTTGAATCTCTCTAGCACATCCTTGGGAATGCCCACGCCATGGTCGCGCACTGTGAGGACAAAATTGCTGGAATCTGATTGAAAAACCAGTTCTGCCGACGAGCTCTTGGAATGGCGATGAATATTGGTCAGCGTTTCCTGTAACACCCGGAAAAGCGCAATCTCGACTTCGCGCGGCATGCGTTTCGGGGGTTCTGAAATTCTTATGTCGAGCTGCAAGCCGCTGCGCTGAGCGAACCCTTCCGCATAACGCATTGCCGCGGAAGGAAAACCGATCTCGTCGAGACCCGGTGGATGAAGCAGGTGCGAAATCGTCCGCGTCTCCCGGATGGACTGGTCCAGGAGATTCACGCATTCCGTGAATCGGCGGTCATCTTCGTGGTCCTTGGCTACGGTCTGCAGCGTCATCTTCGCCGCTGCGAGATATTGGCCGATGCTGTCGTGCAACTCGCGCGAGAACTTGCGCCGTTCGTCATCCCGCAACTGCAACAGTCGCGCACTCAGGCGGTGAGCGGCCTGACGGCTGGCCAGAGCGGACGCTTCTGACTCATGTGCTTTGCGCTCGGCTTCGGCGGCGGCATTAGCCGCTGCTGAGGCCTCCATTTGTGCCCACTCGCGCGCATGCAGCTCTGCCCGCAGCAGGCGATAGTGCCACAACAGAAGCCAGACTGCGGCAATAAAAGTAACCACGAGAATGAACACGAGAAAGACGAAACGCACGTGCAGCTCTGTTGTGCGCTGATCGAGCAGTTTGCTTTGCTCACCCCGCATAGCTTCCGTGGTGGAAACGATTTCGTCGGCAACCAGCACGCTCTGCCGGGTCACGTCAGGCTGCCCGGCAGAGTCAGGCTGCCCGTTCCGCTTGAGCGCGACAGACTTTTCCCACAGTTGAATGCGATCGTTGACCAGCCGCTCGAGCTGGTCACAATGTTTCTGCTGGTTAGGATTGTCGGCGGTGCTTTGACGAAGTTGACTTAAGACGAGCGGGATGCGAGCGGCGTTCCGCCGATATTGTTCCAGCGCGCCGCTATCGCCGCTAAACACGTAGCTCAGCCGGGCTCTTGCGGCGGACGCGATAGACGATTCCGCATTGCCAAGCAGTTCCTGGACCTGATGCGTGTGCGTCACCAGGCGGTCACTTTGGGCAAGATTAACCACCGTGCTGTAGACGAGAATCGCACAGACGAGCAGCAGGCATATCGCAATGAAGAAGGCGATGCGGGCTGTGAGGCGGCTCAACATAGACACTGGGAAGAAACCGCTAGGTCACGCAGCGGACTTATTTTGCGATTGTTCTCCGGTGTGAGAGTTTCGAGCAGTGTAGCAGGATTCAGGGCAGAAGCGGCGCGCCGCCACGCGTCAGCGCAATGACTTGTGCACTCTTATCGGGGAGGCCGCGGGATGTAACGTTTCGGGCCTTTGCCGCCCTGATCGCCGGACTCCGACTGCTGGGGCGACGGCGCCAAAGGCAGCCGCGAAGCGTCGTTCAGGACCTGTTTCTCATCCGGAGAGAACCGACTGAACCGGCCGGCCTGGATCTCGCGCTGGCGAGCATCAGGCGGCATGGCCCGCAAAGTCTGGATCGCATTCTTCACCGCCTGACGCCGCTCAGGCGGAAGATTCCGGTATTGCGAATTGAGCGAGCGGAAGTCCTGCTTCTGCTGCGGAGTAAGGTGCTCCCAGGTTTCCATGCGGCGCAGGACTTGTTGCTGCCGGTCTTGAGGCATGCTGTCAAATCTTTGCAGCCGCTGTTCAAGTTTCTGCTGCCGCTCAGGCGGGAGCTTGCGGAACTGGGGATCATTCTCCAGGTTCTTCTTCTGCTGATCGGGCGGTAACTCGCGATGTTGATTCAACCACTGTCCTGAGTGATGCCCCTGAGCCGGCGGCTGATAGGGACGGGGTGTGTCATAACGCGGTTGGTTTTCAGGCTGAGGCCTGTTCTGCGGACGCGGAACTTCGCGTTGCTGCTGACGGGGCTGTCGCTGCTCCTGCCGGCTGGGGCGGGGCGGAGCCGAGTGCTGATTATTATTCCGCCGGTTCTGAGCCGTGACCGGGAGGGTAAGCACCAGCATCAGGCTAGCGAACCCCAACCATCCGCCGAATTTTCCTTCCTTCTTCATCCCAACTTCCCCGGAACTCTTACGGGTTCGCCGTTACATCCTGCTGAACTTGCAAATCATCCAGCAGGTCTGAAGCCGAATCCGAGTCTGCGTCTGCGAACAGGTCGCCATTTTTGTCCAGCACTTGCAGGTCTCCCACGGCTGTGCCTGGCTGAACCGGCTGGGCATCCGGACCCTTCGCAATCGGTCCCGAAGTGGGATGAGACAACTTTTGCACCTCAAAAAGGCTCACTCCAGCGACCAAGGCAACTGCCAACGAAACCGCCGCGACTGGACGGCCCAACCAACCAAACCAGCTACGCAGCGGCTTGGCCGCTTCTTCACGCAACCTCGCATGCAGCCGGGTATCGAAATATGGTGACGGCTCGGGCGTCTGCCACTCGTCGAGCACCGCCATCGTCTTACGGAATTCTTCCAGCTTGCCGGTGCAATCCGCGCAGGTGCGCAGATGGTCGTTGATGCCGGGCGGCGCGGAGGCGAACCCGGCGGCCAGGTCCGGAAGCAGTTCGCGAATTTCTGTGCACTTCATTGCAATTCCCTTTCCCCGTTTCACTCGGCGTCCTTTGCGCCACCTTCGCGAACTTTGCGGTTAAAAGCTCTTAACCGCAAAGCGCGCCAAGGATTCGCAAAGTTCGCAAAGCGAGCTCAAACAAATTCCTTCAGCTCCTGCCTCAACGTCTCATACGCTCGAAACAGAAGCGACTTCGTTGCTGATTCGCTCAACTTCAAAACTTCAGCAATCTGGCGATAATCCATCTGCTGATATTTATGCATGAGCACTGCCATCTTTTGTCGCTCGGGCAGCGCTTCAACTTTCTTTTTAATCGCGGCCAGTCGTTCCCGCCGCAAAATTTCTTCTTCAACCGTCGGTGTCTTGTCAGCCAAGTCTGGAGTCTGCCCGGTCTCACTGTCGGGCTCGTCCAGTTGAGTTACATTTTCCGGGCGTTCGTGGCGCGTGTCACGCGCATAATTTACACCCAAATTCGTTGCGATCCGATACAGCCAGGTCGTGAATTTTGCTGTCGGCTCATAATTTGCCCGCGAACGATAGACCCGCAGAAAAACTTCCTGGGCCAGGTCTTCAGCGGCTGCCGAATTATGGGCCATGCGGTACATAAAATTAATAATCGGGCGGCGATACTTCTGCACCAGATAATCGAATGCAGAGTCGTCGCCAGCCTTGACGCGAAGCATGACGTCCGCGTCAGTCAGTTCTCCCGACCCGGCCACAGCCGCCGGTGGGTGCACGCCCAGCGCGAGCAACCCGCTATTGAGGGCAATGCTGCTCACATCTTCTTCAACCCGATTGGATTCAGAAAGTTGCGGGTCGTCCGTCTGGTCGGTCGGCATGGATGTGGCTTGTTTTGAGTGAGTTACATCCGAGTTTTCGGATTTGCGCTTCTTCCACATGCTTGCGAGAGGAGGCCTGAGGAAAAACCTTGCTTTCCGCACGCCCTTTGCGGCCAGAGGGTAGGCTAACACGATGAGGGAAGCCGCGGAAATCTACCACGGCTTTGGTTCATAGCCTCGGCATTGCAGGACGGGTAGGCGCGGGTACTTTGGGAAACTGGAATCGGTTAGGGACCTGAGACACATGAAGAAAGTTGATCCGCGGTCGGACGTGACCAGCCGCATATGTTGGCAGTTGGAGCAGAGGCCGGGATTGATCTGTGAATTCGCCTCCTCCACACCAGCAGAGTAACCCAGTTGCACTAATAAGCAAGGCTCGGCTGAATCCCGCGGTTGGTGACCAAATACACTGCAAAGCTTCCCAGCCAATGTCCTCCTTCATAGTGCTCACCAGTGACGGCCGCCAGACCGGTGCGAGCGTGAGCATCAGCAGCGGCATTAATCGTTTTTAGACGGTTGTCCTTGGGCGGCAGCGCCGACGCTATGCCGCGCAGCATCCACGCACGGCTGAGATTCAGCCCATCGAGATGCGCCAATTTGGGATCTCCGGGATCGGGCGAGACCACAGGCCGCAGCCAGTTTCCATCTTTGGCGCGTGAAATCTGCGGCAGAAAAGCGTTTAGCCAGTGGGCGAATTGATCTCGCGTTAAGACACGCCGCATCAGGTCAGCTTCGCCCAAACAAGGCGACAGAAAATCCTCTCCCGAGGGTTCATAGTCGAGCGGACAATTGTGGTCGTCCTCGTAGAACTGGCGCGATTTGGTCTCGACAAGGTGCGCAAAGTGTCCGTTTCCAGTCCCACGCGCGTAATCGAGCATGAGACCTAAGCCGAATGCGGTTTGATCATGCTCGCCGATGCGCACCGGATTCGAGAGTTTCGGGAGCCAAACGCTTAGGCGCTCGACCGCAGCTTCTTCGAGTGGATGCAAATCGGCCGCCATTTGTTTCGCTTCGGGATCATCCCACTCGTGCAGCTCCGCCGCGAGTTGCAACATCCACGCCAATCCATAAGGACGCTCAAAGCTGCTGCGTCCTTCTCCGCGCAAATAGGCCGCTTCCTGGGAGATGTTCTCTGCTGTGAGGCTTTGCCGCAAGGCTTCACGTGCCTGCCCGGCTAAATTTGAGTTGGGATACGTGCGCACCAGCCGAACTAGCAGCCAATGCCCGTGTACAGATGAATGCCAGTCATAGCAACCGAAGAACGCCGGCGTGAGCTTGCGCGGTGGAGCAACCTCCAAATCGCTGTTCATGGTGTGGCTGACATGATTTGGATATTCTTTGTGAACGCACGCGAGTGCCAACTTTGCGAATCGGCCTGCGGCGTTAGGGTCGAAGGCCAGCTGCGCATCCTGGGCAGATGCCGTTGCAGCCGTTAGGAGCAGACAAGCTAGCGAAATTGCTGATCTCATTCGGGAGATTTTGACTTGTGCGCCGAGAGCGAGCGAGCAATCAACCCCAGCCCTCCGACGAGCAGCACTAGCATCACGACCGTATTGAAAAGGGTTGTGGGCTGAAAGTAGATGTGCATGTTAGCGATCACGCCCGCAAGAATAAACAAGGCTCCAGCAGCCGTGAGTATCCATCCCATCATGCTCTTACCATTCCAGAAGAGTATGGCAACGCCGAAGAGCATGGGCAGAAGGGTGATGCCGAAAGTATTTGCGCCGTAGAAACTCCAATACGAACCAACAACACTGACCTGGTTCGAGATCAAGTATCCTCCAACGCAGACCATAATGAATCCAATAATGAACTCCGCGATCCCGCCGGGAGTTCCGCCGACATCACTCAACGAACGGTTTTCCATCCGCTTACCTCGCGTCTACTGTTTTCGGACTTTGGCGAAAAACTGCCGGAACAAACTCCAAATCACTCGCCTCTTCCACCGCGAGGCGAATCTGATATTCCAAGGTTTCAAGCGGAACTGGGTTCTGATAATCAGTCAGGCTGGCGCGAGCTGCATCGACCGGGCTTGCATTCGCCGTGCGCACAAACCGGTAGATCTTCACGGCCAGTGTCTCAGCGGCGCCGGGAGTGAGCAGCGTTGGGATTAGTGGCTGCAGCGGGGTGAAGTCCATGTCAGCAAGGGTTACACCGCGTTTTCCGCATAGCATACGAATGAGGCTGAAACTCTCTTCCACAGTTGTCGTCGGGAACAGAGGAATCTTCACATCAATTCTGCCCGGCCGCTTGAGGTCCACTTCGATCAGGTCGGGACGGCTGGAGGCGAGTATCCATATCAGCTTGCCGCGACTGGTGCTGCTGCCCATTTCCTCGGCCAGCATCGAGTAGATCCGGCCGGAGATTCCGGAGTCGCCACTCGCAGAATCGCGTCGGCCAATCGCCTGGTCGGCTTCATCAACGAACACGTAACAACGTCCGAGGGCCTGTAGCAATCGAAAGATGCGCTCCAGATTGCCCTCTGTACTGCCCACCCACTTGTCGCGAAAATTTTTGAGCTTGACCACGGGTACGCCAGCTTCTCCGGCCAGACATTCAACCATGAAGGTCTTGCCGGTTCCGACCGGGCCGCACAGCAAATATCCCTTCGGCATTGCGGCGATATCGCTCGCCTGCCACAGTTTAATGTCCTGACGAAGCCAGGCTTTGACTTTGTCCTGCCCCTGAAAATCGTTGAGCGTGCGCGGGGACTCGATGAACTCGATCAGCCCATTGCAGTCGTTCTCGACTAGTTGCTTTTTCAGTTTCACAAGATCTTCCGCCCCCAAACATTGGCGCGCGTGCTCTCGAGTTTTCAACAACGTCTCAATTGATCCCAACGTCGAACCTGCAAGCTGCTGCGAAACCGTCTGTAGATTTCCTGAGTAATCGCGCAACGCACACGGATAGCTCGGCGCCATCACTTCAAATGCCTGCGACAGCTCGCTCGAACCTGGGAGGGCAATTTTGATCCGTGCGGCGCGAGGATTATTCACGACAAGCGGATGCAGATCGTTCAAATTCTCGGTGACAAGAAATGTCGCGAGCGAATGCGTCGCCAGCAGGCTCTCGTTCGACCAATCGCGAATCAGGCTGGCTAGTGCGTTCAAATCATAGTTGAGCCCGCCTTGAAGCGCGGGTGCCAGTAAGTCCGCGCTCTTGATGACGCATCCGACCTGCACGCGCTCGCGATTCAGGCGAGCGAGATTGGCGGTGTATCGGAAGTACCGGGTGAGCGCTTCGATCACCAACCGGGGAGCTTTGGGCAGATTCGGGTCTTGCTGAAGCTGCGGCCAGCGGGAGAAAACTTCGCCGCCCTTTTCGACGCGAATTCCATTTCCGATGTCATAGCTCAACACGACGTCAAACCGTGGTAGCAACACTTGCAGCAGAAAATCCATCAACCCGCCGAGATGCGGTGCGGGGGAAGGGATCAGCAATTCATCGTTCACGTTCCCAAAAACAATAAACTGGCTCGCCGCGTTACTTTCATAAAGCTGGATGGCTTCGAGCGCCCACTGCGGAAGCTTCGCGCGTGCGCTGGTTTCGGAAGAGGCCGAGGTCGCCATCACGCGGTCTCCTTGGTTGCCTTGCCCGGCGTTCGTCCGTAGGTTTGTTCAAGATCGCTGATAGCGGATTCGTCCTCTCCAAAAACGGAACCGCCCAGGAGATCGCTGGCAAGTTCGATATCGGCAGAGATTGTTTGCGGCTTGCCTTGCATAGTGGCGTTTTCGAGAATCAATTCAACTTGATTATCCAGTCGTGTCAAATCGCTCTCGATTTCCTCGATGGTTTGCGCCTTTCGCTTGAGATTTGCGAGACGTTTTTTCAGGATCGCCAGAGTCGCCGTTTTCGACTGGCGCAGTGATTCGCTTTCCTCGCCGTCGCGAAGATCGCGGTCCAGTTCCGCAATTTTCTTCTCTATGGTCGTGTCGGTCTCATTGTTGACTGGATTTTGCAGATGATGCCGCGCAACCAGCAGCTTTAGGTAAATCCACTCGAGGTTCTTCAGCGCCTGCTCGTTGGTATCAACAATGTAGTCTTCGGTGCCCTGGCTGCGATATACGTCGAGTACTTGGTTGCATTTTTTCCCGAATGCCCAAAGCCGCTGCTGGGCGGTGTTCTCCAAAAGCTTCACGAGAGTTTGCCGTTTCTTCTCCGCGTCGCCTTCACTCAATTGGATCTGTTGTGCCTGGACAACTTTCTGGAAACGCGGATTGAAGGCGAGCGCGGGAACGATGGTTGCTTCCACAGCCAGACCCAGGAACCAAAAGGCGGGTTGAGCGAAACCGAGGATGGCGAACGCTGCCACACCTAAGGCGTTGACGGGAATGCTGCCCAGGCCAGGCACGTCAACGCTGACGAGAAACGCGGACTTGAGATAGCGCCACACGCTCTATTCTGATGGGTGCCCAGGTCTCGCCGCTTTGGCGAGACCTGGGAAATGGATCAGGCTTTCTCCATTCCCGCCGGGCCCATGGTCTTGGTCGCGCTCGTAGGCGCAGCTGCGGTGTCGGAAGAAGCGGCCGGCTCCAGTGCGATCCCTTCCTTCGCCGCGAAATCGGCCAGTGCCTGATCGGCAAGAGCCTTCTGCTCGGCTTCCTTTATCTCAACGCCCGAGGTGTCGAGCGAATCACGAGCGACTCGCGCACGTCCAGCGGCCTTAGAACGCTCTTCTTCGACGATGTTGTGCAGGCGGTCGAGCGTCTCCCCGGAATTGCCGATTCCTGTAATCATACCCGAGGCCATTTCTGTCAGCTCTGCCATGGCGCGCTTCATCTTCAGGTCGTTGATGCCGGACTTGAGGGATTCAATCTTTTGCCGCGCGCCTTGGATCGCCACATCGCGGGCCTTGACCAGGTCTTTATAAGTCTTCTCTGCCTGTTCCAATTGCTGACGATTCTCGTCAAGTTCGCGTTCGATGGTTTGCAGGCGCAGAGCGTATTGTGCGGCGGCATCCCGGTTACCCGCACGCAGATTGGCCGTGGTTTTAGCACGAAGATCGCGCTGTTCAGATTCCAGCTGTTTAACCTGCGAGATCAGCCGTTCGCAGAGTCCGGCGTGAGATGCCAGTCCTTGGTTATATTGGCCGATCTGTTTGCGCAGGTTCTCCTGTTCGACCTCAAGGAGTGCCTCAGGGTTTTGGCGCTCCAGGCCAGAAATGAACAGGCTGAAAAAGCCGCGTACCAAGTTTGAGAGCCGTCGGAACATTGTGTCCCCTCGGTTGCTGGTGGTTAGTTGCCAGCGATTAGTGGTCTTCCGATTAGTGATCTCGTCTTCACAGCCTGCCTTACTAGCCTAGCCACTAACCGCTGCAAACAATTGCTCTAGCTTACTCCTACCTATTACCCTGCGCCCGCTGCCAGCTTGCCAGCAGATTGTTCACCACTTCCGCTTTGGGAGGCTCGCAAATCTTTTGCAAGTCCACTTGCACGCCGTTTCCGGCATACAGCTCAAACGGACTTCCGGCAAATTTCACCGGGACATTGGGGTTCGCCGGACGAAAACCGTGCGTCAGCGATTCCTTCTGGATTGGCTCCGTTAGCAGAAAATTCAGGAACGTGTCGGCGGCCTTTCGCTGATCGGATGTGCTCCAGGACGCATTAATAATGTAGTAGGGGTTGTCGTTCCAAGCGTTGTATTCGGGATAAGCCACCCGCAACTGCCCCCAGCGGCCTTCCGCGTTTTTCAGATAATCGATGGCAACACTCTCGTAAACAAAAAGCGCGTCGTACGACGACGGCCCTTTCAGCACCATCTCGCGCATCATGTTCCCGGTGCTATTCGACATGCCGCTGGCGCCGCGCTCCAGTTGTTCGAGCCATTGCTGAAAACCAACGTCCAGGACATCCTTGAGCGCCAGATCCTTGGTCTTGTGTTGATACGAGTAGGCGGCCAGGACAATCGTCATCAGGCCCGAATTTGACTGATTGGGGTGGGTGTGGCCGAACTTGAACAATCCCCAATCGGGATGGTGCGCGATTTCATCCCACCCGCCTTTCGCCTGCAGGGCCTGATTTACCGTCTGCAGCGACATAGTTTTGTATTTCTGAATGAAGGCCTGATAACGCTCATCCCACACGACGAACACCATGGGCGTGAGCGCAATCGGCTCTTCGCGGATGATCGGATTGTCGTTGTACTTTACTTGCCACTCCTGGATGAAGATGTCCTTGTACGCCGCGCTAGCCGGCGACCACGCGTTAATCCGCTGATCGCCGCCGAGAATCGCGTGTGCGCCTTCGAGCGAACCCATGGGAATCAGGTTCACTTTGATGTGCTTGCCGTCCGAGCTTTTCGAGAATTCGGAGACTGCCCATTCGAGCCATCGCTGCTTTTCGGTGCCATATGCGATGCCGATCTCAACCGGGGGCCCGCCGCCGAGCAGAGAACTGGCAGCGTTTTTGGTTGACTCGAAGGATTTCTTGCCGACAAAAAGATAATAGGCTCCACCAATGCAAGCGAGGATAAAAATGAATATGAATACGCGTCCCAGCGCCGTCAGCCGCGGACCGTCACCGGATGTGCTCAGTTCTGCCATGGCTTAGAAGAAAGTCGAAATATCCTTGAAAACTCCCACGATGTTTTGCGGCGTGCCCTCGTAGGACTTCGCCTGCGTCGCTTGTGCAATCTGGCTCAAAATGTCTTTCTTCGCGTCACCGCCATAAGCAATTGTGAACACATGAATCGTGTGCCGTTCGCCATCAAATTGCACGTGCTGCATCAACTGTGGTAGCGGAAGCTTGCTCTCGGTGTCCTCTCCATCGGTGAGAACAACAATCGACAGAATACTGTTCGGATCGCCGCTACTCGTTTGCTCCAGCAAGTGCTGGTAGGCCACGTCAATCGAATCGTACAGCGCAGTGCCGCCGCTGGCGAAAAGCGAGTCGATGGCTCGTACAAGGTCGTCCCTTCCGGTCTTGATCTGCAGGTCCTGACTTGCCCAGGTTGCGCGCGAATTGAACGGCAGGAGAGAAAGGCGGTCGTTATCAGAGAGCAGGCTCACCAACTGTTTCGCGCCTTCCCGAGCATTCTGAATTTTGCCGTTATCGTTCATGCTGCCGGAAGTGTCGAGTACCAGGACCA
>Ga0075425_100008648_pt1 | contig 10807 bp, 9 predicted proteins | sample SoiMethybrSBSTD4_FD_75300 | JGI IMG/M metagenome (GOLD analysis project Ga0075425, IMG submission 75300) | Bulk soil microbial communities from a Populus tree surrounding site in Tennessee, USA - Soil MetaG P. TD hybrid SBSTD4 | ecosystem: Environmental > Terrestrial > Soil > Tree plantation...
CCGTGACGAAAGCGACGGTGAAGACGCTCGACGGGAAATCGGTGATCGCCAAAGCCGACCTGATCGAGGTGCGCAAGGATCACGTGACCGTCGTGCTGCCCGCCGAAACGTAAGAGCGTCGTCGCGATCGTGGGCGACCGGGGATTTGAACCCCGATGGGCGCAAGCCCACACGGACCTGAACCGTGCGCGTCTGCCAAGTTCCGCCAGTCGCCCCTGGTGACCGGTCGGGTGCATCCAAGGTTCGGAATGTCCTAACCGCCCAGGTCGGGCAGTGTAGCAGCGCCCGTCCTGCCCGAAGGTGCCTGCTTCGTTCGAGCGGCGCTCGGATATATAGAGTGTGGGGCCCGACTCCGGATGTGCCCCACCAGGAGGTTTTCGGATTGGGGATCCTGCGCGACTTCGAACGTCGCCTCGAAACCATCGTCGAAGGTTTCTTCGCCCGAGCGTTGCCCGGCGGCGGCGTTCAGCCGGTCGAACTCGGCAAGCGGATGGTCCGGGCGATGGAGGAACAGAAGACGGTCTCGGTCGCGAACATCTACGTGCCGAACGAGTTCATCTTCTTCCTCAACGCCAAGGACCTCAAGCCGCTCCGTCCGGTCGAGAATGCGGTCGCGAAGGAACTCGGCGCGGTCGCACGACGCGCCGCCGCGAGCGAAGGCTGGCGCCTCCTCGGCCCGCCGAATATCCGCCTCGTCGAGGAGGACGGCGTCGCCGCCGGAACGTTCCGCATCGAAGCGGCGGTCGTTGAAGGCCCCGACGAAGAGGCGGAGAAGGCCGGCCCGCACACCCAACTCATCCAGATGTCGGCCGACACTGCCGCCGAGCTCGTCGTCGTCGGCTCGAAGCGTCGCCCGTACCCGCTCGCGAAAGACACGCTCACGATCGGCCGGCTCGACTCGTGCGACATCGTGCTGTCCGACGCCGGCGTGTCCCGCAAGCACGCCGAGGTCCGGCGCGAAGGCGACGAGTGGGTGGTCGTCGACCTCAACTCGACCAACGGCACGGTCGTGAACGGAAAGCCCGTACGCCGTCACCGGCTGGCGGCCGGCGACCGTGTCGAGGTCGGCGAAACGACGATCGAGTTCCACGGAGCCTGACGCGTGCCGGTCTTCGTCCTCACGATCCTCAAGTTCCTCTTCCTGGCACTCCTCTATCTGTTCATCGCCCGTGCCATCCGTGTGATGTACATCGACCTCGTCGGGCCGCGCGTGCCGCGCGCGTCGACGCCTGCGCCGCCCCGCGCCACTCCCGCACGCAAGAAGCGCGCCCAACCGCGCGAGCTGCTCGTCACCGAGGCCGACGGCGCGCCACGAACGTTCCCCATGACCGCCGAGCCGTTGCAGATCGGTCGCGCCGACTCCTGCGAGGTCATCCTGCAGGACACCTATGCGTCGCAGATGCACGCGCGTGTGTATCCGAAGGACGGCGAGTGGTTCGTCGAGGATCTCGGCTCCACGAACGGCACCTACTTGAACCGAGTGAAGGTTTCGCAACCGTCGCCGATCGGCGCGGGAGATGAGATCCGGATCGGCAAGACCACGCTCGAGGTACGACGGTGACCGCAGCGTTGCGTTCGGCGGCGCGCACGGATGTCGGCCGGGCCCGCGAGCGGAACGAAGACTCGTTCTTCGCGGGGTCGTTCGTGTTCGCGGTGGCGGACGGGCTCGGCGGTCACAACGCCGGCGACGTCGCCAGCAAGCTCGCGATCGAACCGATCAAGGCCCTCGACGGGCGTCTCGACGGTCTATCGACGGAGCGGGTCTCCGAGGCGCTGTCGGACTCGGTCCTCGAAGCGAACCGCGCCGTCTACAAGCGAGCGCAATCCGACGCCAAGGTGCGCGGGATGGGAACGACGCTCACCGCAATCGCGTTCCGCGACGGCGTCGTGTCGATCGCACACGTCGGCGATTCGCGGTGCTACCTGCTGCGCGGCGAGGCGCTCAACCAGCTCTCATCGGATCACACCCTCGTGGCGCGGATGGTGCAGGAGGGAAAGCTCACACCCGAGCAAGCGGAGGTTCACCCGCAACGATCGATCCTCACCCGGGCGCTCGGCGCCGAACCGGAGGTGGACGTCGATTCACTCGAGATCACGCTCGTCCCCGGCGACCGCATCCTGCTCTGCTCCGACGGCTTGTCGTCGGTGATCGGCGAGGACCGCATACGAGAGATCGTCGCCTCGAACGAAGACCTCGATAGCGCGACCGCGAAGCTCGTCGAGGAAGCGAACGCGCACGGCGGGCCGGACAACATCACCGTCGTGCTGGTCGAGGTCACCGGCGTCGCCGCCGAGCGGGCCGGCGGCGCGCCCGTCCCGCGCGTTCATTTGCCGCGCCGGCGCACCCGCGACGGCGCGCGGCCCCGGCGCCTGCCGAGGCGCTTGATCGTCTGGTTCCTCGTCGTCGTGCTGCTCGCCATCGGCGCGTGGATCGGCGTGCATGCGTGGGTGAACCACTCCTACTACGTCGGCGTCCAGGCCGGCCGGGTCACGATCTTCCGCGGCGTCCCGACCGAGGTCGCCGGCCTGCAGCTCCACCATGTGCAAGAGACGACGACCCTCGCGGCCGCCGACGTCGCGCAGATCTTCCAGGACAACCTTGCCGACGGGATCAGGGTCGGCAGCCTCGCGGAAGCGCGGCGCGTCGTGGCGAGGCTGCCACGAGCACAAGCGACGCCGACGCCCTCGCCGTCCCCCAGTCCGACGCGAACATGATTCGGCGCAACGCGGAACTCGGCCTGATCATCCTGGCGTTGATCCTGGCGTTCGGCGCGTACCTACTCGTCGACTTCGCGCACAGCAAGACGATCCCGGCCGGATTCTTCTCGTACGCACTCGCCGCGACCGCCTTGTCGTTGGGAACGCATCTCGTGGTGCGGCGACTCGCACCGAACGCAGACCCGCTGTTCCTGCCGATCGGGTTGCTTCTTTCGGGTCTCGGCTACGCGATGGTTCGCCGCCTCAACCCGGCGCTGGGCGGTCCGCAGCTGTCCTGGATCCTCCTCGGCGCGGTCGCGTTCGTGCTGACGCTCGCGCTCCTGCGCGACGCCCGGCGCGTGGAGTCGTTCCGCTACTCCCTGATGCTGCTCGGCCTCGCGCTGCTGCTGGTGCCGCTCGCGCCGCACATCGGCCGAACGGTATCCGGTGCGCGGTTGTGGATCCGAGTCGGACCGCTGAACTTCCAGCCGGCGGAGCTCGCCAAGATCTTTCTCGCCGCGTTCCTCGCCGGGTACCTCGCCAGCAAGCGCGAGGTCCTGACCGCGGCGACCATGAAACTCGGGCCCTGGAAGATCCCGGCGCCCCGACACTTCGGACCGCTCATCTTGGCGTGGGGGATATCGCTCGCCGTCATGGTGTTCGAGCGCGACCTCGGCTCATCCATGCTGTTCTTCGCGCTCTTCGTGGTGATGCTCTACGCCGCCACCGCTCGGGCGTCCTACGTCGTGACCGGCGTCGGCCTGTTCGCCGGAGGCACGGTCCTGGCGTATCACGCGTTCGCACACGTGCAAGGTCGCATCCAGGCGTGGATCGACCCTTGGAGCAGGATCCACACGTCGGGCTTCCAGATCGCGCAATCGCTGTTCGCCCTCGGCACCGGAGGGATCGCCGGCGAGGGACTGGCGCGCGGCCGGCCGGACCTGATCCAGCGCGGTGTCGAGACAGACTTCATCTTCTCCGCGTTCGGCGAGGAGCTCGGGATGATCGGTGCGCTCGCGTTGCTGTTGCTGTTCGCCGTCCTGGTCGCTCGCGGGTTCCACATCGCGCTGCGTGCGCGCGATCCGTTCGTCACGCTGTTCGCGACCGGCCTCACGTTCATCGTCGGGTTCCAGACGTTCCTGATCGTGGGCGGTGTGACGCGGCTCATCCCCCTGACCGGCATCACGTTACCGTTCGTGTCCTACGGCGGATCGTCGATCCTTGCCAACTTCGTCCTGATCGCCATCTTGATCCGGCTGTCGGATTCGGAAGCGAGGACGGCGTGAACAAGGCCGTCCGCCGCGTCGCCTTCATCCTCGCGCTCGCGTTCGCTGCGCTCGTGGCCCAGCTGTCCTGGGTCCAGGTGTTCAGCGCGTCGAAGCTCGCCGAGAATCCCGCCAACCGACGGCTTCTCATCAAGGAGTACTCGATCGCGCGCGGCTCGATCGTCGCCGGCGACTTGGTCATCGCGGAGTCGCGAAAAACCAACGACAACCTGAAGTATCAACGCTTCTACCCGCAGAAGGCGCTCTTCGGCGAGATCTCCGGTTACTACTCGATCCTGTTCGGCCGTTACGGCCTCGAGCAGAGCTACAACGACTACCTGGTCGGGGCCGGGCCCCAGGACCGATTCTCTGCGATCGTCGACGATCTGCTCGGTCGAGACCGGCGCGGCGACAGCCTCATCCTGACCATCGATCCGGCGCTGCAGAAGATCGCGAAACAAAAGCTCGGCAATCAGCGCGGCGCCGCGGTCGCCATCGACCCTGAAACCGGCGAGATACTCGCGATGTACGCCAGCCCGTCGTACGACCCGAGCGCGCTGACGTCACACAACCTCAGCACGGTCCGCAAGGCGTGGGACAAGCTCAACGCCGATCCGCTGCATCCGTTGTTGTCCCGCGCGACCCAACAGCGCTACCCGCCGGGCTCGACCTTCAAGATCGTCGTCGCCGCGGCGGCGTTGCAGGATGGCATCAAGCCGACGGACCGGTTCTCCAACCCGCGCGCGTTGAAGCTTCCGCTGACGAACAAACCGCTGCCGAACTTCACCGGGCACGCCTGCGCCGGTGGGTCGACCATCTCGATGGCGATCGGTTTGCGCGAGTCGTGCAACACGACCTTCGCGCAGATCGGCATGAAGGTCGGCGCGGAGAAACTGAACGCCATGGCGCAGAAGTTCGGGTTCGGCGGCCCGCCCGACGGATTCGACCTGCCCGCCTCGCCGAGCTGCCTCGTCGCGGTGCCCGGCGGCGAGTGCGGCGATCCGCGCGGCCTCGACGCGCCCCAGACCGCGTTCTCGTCGATCGGACAGTTCAACGTCCGTGTGACGCCGTTGCAGATGGCCGTCGTCGCTGCGACGGTTGCGAACATGGGCCGCGTCCCGCGCCCGCATACCGTCCGGGAGATACGCGATCCGTCCGCAAAGGTGATCAAGCGGTTCGACGACCAGCCGTCGGATCCGATCTACTCCGATTACGCAGCCACGCAGCTGCACAAGATGATGATCGACGTGGTTTCCAACGGCACCGGCCGGCCGGCGTTCGCCGCCCTGTCTTCCGACGTGCAACGGAAGATCCGTGGCGAGATGGGCGGCAAGACCGGAACCGCGCAGACCGGCGTCGAGGGCCAGCCGCCGCACGTGTGGTTCATCGCGTTCGCGCCGGGGATCGCGGTCGCGGTCGTGGTCGAGAACGGCGGCGTGCTCGCGGACCTCGCCACCGGCGGCAAGGTCGCTGGTCCGATCGCCGCTGCGCTCATCCAAGCCAAGGTCCGGGAGGGCAAGTCGTGACGGCCCGCAAAACGTCCGCGCCGTCGCCGAACGGGTTCGGGCCGGGTACCGTCCTCGCCGACCGGTACCAGCTCGAAGAGCGCATCGCCGGCGGTGGGATGGGCGAGGTGTGGCGCGCCAAGGACCTGCTCCTCGAGCGCTCCGTCGCGGTCAAGTTGCTGCGCGAGTCGCTCGCCGAAGATCCCGTCGTCGCCGAGCGCTTCAAGCGCGAGGCATTGCTCGCGGCCCAGCTGTCCCATCCAAACATGGCCGGTGTCTACGACTACGTGCAGGGCGGCGACCGGCCGGGCATCGTGATGGAGTTCGTGGACGGCGAAACGCTGGCCGAGAAGCTAACCCGCGAGGGGCCGTTGAGCCTCGAGGCGACCGTGCGCATCGCTTCCGGCATGCTCAACGCGCTGCGGTCGGCGCACGATGCCGGCATCGTGCACCGGGACGTGAAACCCGGCAACGTCATGCTCGCGTCTAACGGAGACGTGAAAGTCACGGACTTCGGCGTCGCACGCGCGGTGAGCGACCACACCCTGACCGAGACCGGTATGGTCGTCGGGACGGCGCATTACCTCGCGCCCGAGCAGGTCGCGGGCGAGCCCGCGACGCCGATGTCGGATCTGTACTCGGTCGGCGCGGTCATGTACGAGATGCTGACGGGCAACAAACCCTTCGAAGCCGACACGCCGATCGCGGTCGCGATGAAGCGCTTGACCGAGGATCCGCCTTCGGTGCGAGCGAAGCGCAAAGACACGCCGCCCGCCGTCGCCCAGGTGGTCGACCGAGCGCTCGCGCGCGATCCGGCGGCGCGCTTCGCAAACGCCACCGACATGCGCGAAGCCCTGGAGGCCGGGTACGCCGGACAGCCGTCCCCCGCCGGGGTGACCGGGGCGGTCCCGGTCCCGACACGGCCGGCCGTCGTCGGGCCGACCCCGACGGACGTGCTGCCGGTCGGCGAAGCGACGGCCGCCGGGGCCACGGTCGTTTTCAACCCCGCCGCGGCGCCGGCTCTATCGAAGCCCGAGCCCCGCACCGGCGAAGCTCCCGCCGCGGCCGTCGCCGAACGACGCCGCCGCGATTACCGGCGTCTGGCGATCATCCTTCCGCTCGTCGCGATCATCGCTGCCGCCGCCGTCCTTGGTGTGCTGGCGTTGACCGGGCGCGGGTCCGATCTGGTGACGGTTCCCAACTTCCGCGGCCTGACACTCGCCCAGGCGGAGCAGAAAGCGCGCTCCCTCGGTCTCGTCGTCGCCCAGCGGGAGGGCAACAGCCGGCGAGCAGCCGGGAGGATCGCCGGGCAATCGATCGAAGAAGGCACCCACGTGGCGAAGGGCGAGAAGATCACCCTCATCGTCTCGAACGGCATGCCGCCCGCCGGCGCGGGGATCCAGGTACCCAACGTTCTCGGCATGAAGCAGGCCGACGCCGAACGAACGCTCACCGAGGCCGGGCTGAAGGTATCGGTGCAGCAGGTACAGACCAATGCGACCGCCGGAACCGTGATCGGCCAGGACCCGCAGGCCGGCAGCACGGCACAGTCCGGCGATCAGGTCGCTATCTTTGTCGCCACCGCCCCGCACCGGGGCCACGGAAAACACAAGAACGACGAGGGATGAGCGTGATCGGCAAGGTTCTGAGCGACCGGTACGAGTTGAACGACCGGCTCGGTTCCGGCGGTATGGCCGAGGTGTACCTCGGCCGCGACCGCGTGCTCGGACGCACGATCGCGGTCAAGACCTTGCTGGTGCAGTTCGCCGGGGACCCCCAGTTCATCGCGCGGTTCCGCCGCGAGGCACAGTCGGCCGCCGCGCTCAACCACCCGAACATCGTCGGGGTCTACGACACCGGCTCGGACGACGGAACGCATTTCATCGTCATGGAGTACATCGAGGGCCGGACGCTTCGTGACGTGATCCGCGAAGAAGGACCGCTGTTGCCGGAGCGCGCGGCCGAGATCGCCGGCGATGTCTGTGCGGCGCTCGCGTTCGCGCACTCGCATGGGATCGTCCACCGCGACGTGAAACCGGCGAACATCATGCTCACCAAGACCGGAGAGGTGAAGGTCACCGACTTCGGGATCGCGCGAGCCGCGTCGTCGGAGACGGTCACGCAGACCGCGACCGTTCTCGGCACCGCGCAGTACTTCTCTCCCGAGCAAGCGCAGGCAGGCAAGGTGGATGCGCGATCCGACATCTACTCACTCGGCGTCGTGCTCTACGAGATGCTCACGCGTCAGGTTCCATTCACGGGCGCGTCGCCGGTCGCGATCGCGTACAAGCACGTGAAGGAGGACCCGATCCTCCCCTCGCGGCTCAACGCCGACATCCCGCCGGCGCTGGAATCGATCGCCATGAAGGCGCTCGCGAAGAACCCCGACAACCGCTACCAGAACGCGCAGGAGATGCGGCAAGACCTGATGCGCGCGGCGACCGGCAAGCCGGTGCAGGCTCCGGCGGTCATGACGCCATCCGATCACACCGCGATCATCGGAGCGCCGGCCGCGACCGACTCAACCGTGATGATGCAGCGCACGGTGGTTCCGACCGAGGCGCGCCGCAAGCGCCGTCTCGGATGGCTGCTGATGACGCTGATCATGCTCGGGATCATCGGCGTCGTGACATGGGCCATCCTTTCGAGCATCAACAAAACCCCGGCGACGGTCGCCGTGCCGAACGTCGTCGGCCAGAAAGTGGACGCGGCTGAAGCCACCCTGCACAAAGCAGGATTCGAGTTCACGGAACATTCCCAGACGAGCGACACGGTCGCCGCGGGGATCGTCATCGACCAGACACCGCCTGCCTCGACGCAGCTCGAGAAGGGCCGCACCGTGACACTGACCGTCTCGGGCGGCCGCGGCAATGCGACCGTTCCCGACTTGCGCGGCTTGACGAAGGAGGAAGCGATCACCGCGCTCGAGAACGCTGGGCTGCAGCTCGGCACCGTCACGCAGCGGGCGAGCGAGGACAAGGACAAGGGCAAGGTCATCAGCCAATCCATCCCGAAGGGAACGAGTGTCGAGCGCGGCCAGAAGGTGAACATCGTCATAGGCAAGGGACCCGACACCGCGATCGTTCCGAACGTCTTCGGCGAGACGGAAGAGAACGCCAAGACCGACCTGACGGCAGCGGGGTTCAAGGTCGCGGTGATCCACTCGACCGACGGCTCCTGCGCATTCCAGCCGGGCCGCGTGTGCGCTCAGAATCCCGATGCGAACACAAGCCAGCCGAAAGGTTCGACCGTCACGATCACGGTCGGCGACAACGGGGCGAGCGAGTCGCCGACCCCGACGCCGACCGAGAGCTAGCCTTTCGTCAGACCGCTGCCGGCTGCGCGCAACGGTCGAGGAAGTTCCGCAGGATGTGCATCCCTTCCGTCGTGAGCACGCTCTCCGGGTGGAACTGCACGCCTTCGATCGGCAAGGTGCGATGCCGCACCGCCATCACCAGCTCGTCGCCGGTCTCGGCCGTCACCTTCAGTTCGTGCGGCAGCGACGCGCGCTCGACGACGAGCGAGTGGTAGCGCGTCGCCTCGAAGGGGATCTCCAGCCCGTCGAGCACACCTTCGCCGCGGTGGTAGATCTGCGACGTCTTGCCGTGGACGAGCTCGGGCGCGCGGATGATGCGAGCGCCGAACACGTAGCCGATGCATTGATGGCCGAGGCAGACCCCCAGCAACGGCGTCGTCGGGCCCAGTTCGCGGATGAGGTCGTTGGAGATACCGACGTCGGAGGGCTTCTCCGGGGTGCCGGGGCCCGGCGAGATCACGATGCCTTCGGGCGAGAACTCGCGCACCTGCTCGAGCGTCCACGCGTCGTTGCGGACGACCGTGGGCTCGGCGCCGAGCTCGGCAAGCTCCTGCACGAGGTTGTAGGTGAACGAGTCGTAGTTGTCGACGACCAATACGCGGGCACCCATCGCGGGCCGAGATTATCATCCAAGCACCGCCGTTCGGAGGGGTTATCGTGCGTGCTCGCCTGCCACTCGGTTCGGACTTCGCGAAGTTCTGGACCGGCCAGACGATCAGCCAGCTCGGCAGCTCTTTCACGCTGTTCGCGCTGCCTTTGCTCGTCTTCAAGCTGACCGGCTCGGCGGTCAACCTCGCGATCACGACCGCGTCCGAGATGGTCCCGTACCTGCTGTTCGGCCTGGTGATCGGAGCCTTGGCCGACCGGCTCAACCGCAAGCGGATGATGATCGCCGTCGATCTGCTCCGCGGCGCGGTGATCGCAACGATCCCGCTCCTCGCGATCCTGCATCAGCTGAACGTCTGGTACATCTACGGCGCCGGCTTCGTCGGGACGACGCTCACGATCTTCTTCGAGGCCGGACAGTTCGCCGCCATACCGCACCTCGTCCCCACCGACGACATCGTCGGCGCGAACGGCAAGATCCAAGCGAGCTTCTCCGCGGCCGCCGTCCTCGGGCCGCTGATCGGCGGCGGCCTGGTCGCGCTGATGCCGATCTACGACGTGATGTGGGTGGACGTCGGTTCGTTCGTGGTGTCGGCGCTCGCGCTGTCATCGATCGGCCGCAGCTTCAACGCCGACGAGCCGCGCGAGCCGTCGACGATCCTCACCGATATCAAAGAAGGCTTGGGGTACGTATTGCGCCATCCGGTGTTGCGCAACATCTCCGCCATGATGGCCATCATCAACCTGCTATCGATCACCGTCTTCGCGCAGATCGTGCTGTTCGCGAAGGAGCGCCTCGGCGCCACCGACTCGCAGGTGGGGATCCTGTTCGCCGCCGGGAGCTTCGGCGTCGTCATCCTGTCGCTCGCCGCCGGGCCGCTGCGCAAGCGCTTCGCATTCAGCACCGTCGCCTTGAGCGCGCTGATCCTCGACGGACTATCGATTGTCGCGCTCGCGTTCACCCGTAACTACTGGATCGCGCTCCCGCTGTGGTCGTTCGGGTCGGGTCTCGGGATCTTGTTCAACATCAATACCGGCAGCCTGCGCCAGTCGATCGTGCCCAGCCACATGCTCGGCCGGATCATCTCGATCGCATCCGTGCTCGCGTGGTCGGCGCAGCCGGTCGGCAGCCTCATCGGCGGCTACGTGATCAAGTCGACCGGCAACGTGGCGGCGGTGTACGCGACGATCGGCAGTTCGGTCGCAGCCGTCGCGCTGGCGTTCTGGCTGTTCTCACCGCTCGGCCGGGCCGAGCAATACCTGACCCCGTCGACGCCCGCCGCCGGCGAAGAAGCGCCGGCCCCCGCCCAGGCCTGATCGCGCGTTCTAGCCGTCCTGCTTCGCGCGTTCCTCTTCGGCGAGCGCCCGGCGGAGAACCTTGCCGACCATCGTCTTCGGCAGCTCCTTCCGGAACTCGT
>Ga0075425_100008649_pt1 | contig 10807 bp, 10 predicted proteins | sample SoiMethybrSBSTD4_FD_75300 | JGI IMG/M metagenome (GOLD analysis project Ga0075425, IMG submission 75300) | Bulk soil microbial communities from a Populus tree surrounding site in Tennessee, USA - Soil MetaG P. TD hybrid SBSTD4 | ecosystem: Environmental > Terrestrial > Soil > Tree plantation...
GGCGACTCTGCAGCCCGCCCAGGAAGTCGGAGATCCCCCAGGCGACGCTGGACGCGAGGCCGAGGCCTATCCCGAGCATTCTCGGTCGCGTCCGAGCAGGGCGCCGATGCTGAACCGCGCCGCGACGCTGACGGTCCCGGCGTCGCGAACGTCCACCCGGGTCCAGGCTCCGTCGCGCTCGACGCACGCATTCCCGGCGGCGACGGCCCAGTAGCGCGTGTAGTGGATGCGGACCAGAAAGGCGCCGGCGCGTCGGCTCGACAGCGTGAAGCTGGCCGGGCCAACGGCGGCGAGGCGGGCCGACGGCCCTGGGGCGCCAGACGCGTGGTTGGCCGGCGAGACGAGCCCAGGCGTCCCGCGCACGGCATAGAGGCCCCAGTGCCGATTCGCCCACACCCGTCGCAGATAGGCCAGCCCACCCCGGATCAGAGCGTCCTCGTCCTCCGCCAGGTAGTCCGGGTCCGCGTCCGGGAGGGCAACGTAGGCCACCCCGTTGTCGTAGAGCCAGGTCCGGTAGGCAGCCGGCGTGAGGTGCCCGCCGGTGAACAGGTCGAAGTCGTCCGACTCGAGCTGACGCAGCCAACCCCGAGCGAGAGGGAAGCGCGGCGCCACGTAGTCGGCCTCCCAGCGGTTCTGAGTGGGCGGGATCTCAACTCGCACGGGCGCGCCGCCGGTGCGACGCTGGAGCTCGGCCAAGAGCGGCGCGTAATAGGCCTGCTCGACCGACGGATCGCCGGCGGCGTTCGCCAGGTCGCGAACCGGTGCGGCCCACTGCCAGTAAAGGAACGGCACCGCCAGAAGTGCGAGCGCCACCGGCCTGCGACCGGCGAGCCCGAGCGCCAGCACCGGGCCGCCGAACAGCGAGCCAAGCCTGGCCGCGTTCGCCCCCACCGGCGTGTGCACGATCGCGAGCACGACGCAAAGCCCGGCGTAGAGCACCACGCCGATCCGCAAGGTTCGCTCCTCGGCCGGTAGCAGGATCAGCGCGGCCGCGGCCAGCAAGGGAACGGGGAGGAACGCAGTGGCGACGAAGGGGAAATAGCCCTCGGTGGGAAACGCGAGCGCCAGTGCCACGATCGGCACCAGGGCCCCGGCCGCGACCACGATCCCCGCCCGGCGGCGGCCGGTGAGCGCCACGGCGATGCCAGCCAGCGCAAGGAACAGGCCCGCCACGGGGCTCGCGCAGGCGGTGATCACGGCAAGCACAACAGCGACCGCCAGACGACCCCGTTGAAGGGCCAGGAGGGCACCCAGCCCAATCGCGACTCCCAGGGCGAAGGTGAGCTGGCCCGCGATCAGCAGGCTGGCGGTGGCGACGCCGAACCACAGGGTGGCGAGCCCAGCCTCCGAGCCGAACCGTTGCCTGGCCAGCAGGCCGAACAATCCCGCCGCGGCCACGGCGGAGGTCGCCCCCACGAGCCGCGGCCCAAGCGCCGCCCCGAGCGGCGGGAACAGCACGCTGTAGCCCGGCAGATAGTGACCGCCGTACCAGTAGTCGTTCCAGATCAGGAAGCCGTGGGCGGAGAACAGGTCCGACCGAAACGCCTGGGCGGCGAGATCGGCGCTCGACGGCTCGAACACCAGGTACAGCAGCCCGAGCAGTGCCGCCGCGACCATCCCGAGGGCCACCATAAGCCCGGTTCCTCAGGCCGTCAGCCGCGGGCGTACTCGACCCGGATCTGCTTGCCCTTGAGCTTCGTGCCCTCGAGTCGCTCGAGCGCCTGCTCGGCGTGCCCCGCATCGAGCTCGACGAACGAGAACCGGTCCAGAACCCGAATCGAGCCGATCGCGTCCTCGGGAATCACGGCGCCCTCGGTGAGCGCCCATCGAACGTCTTCGTCCTCGATCCCGCTCCGCCGGCCCCGGTTGACGAACAGCTTCACGAGGTCGTCGGCGGGGGATTCTCTGCGGGGGCCGGAAGCGGCGGCTGCCTCCTTGTGCTCCCGGCGCCTGGGCCTGGGGGCGTGCTCGAGGCGGTCCTCCGGCGGCTCCCACTCGCCGATGCTCGTCTTCGCCTCCCTCTCGATCCGCCCGATCTCCGGGCGCTGCTTCTCGGTCACGAACGTGATCGCACGGCCCGTGCGCCCCACCCGCCCGGTTCGCCCGATCCGATGGATGTAGGCCTCGGTGGTGTCGGGCACGTCGTAATTGATCACGTGGGTGACGTGCTCGATGTCCAGCCCTCGGGCCGCGACGTCGGTGGCGGCCAACAGCTTCAGGCGATGGTCCTTGAAGGCGAGCATCACCCCGTCGCGCTGCCCCTGGCTCAGGTCCCCGTGCAGCGCCTTCACCTGGAGACCGCGAGACCGCAGCGTTTCGTCGAGGCGCGCGGTCCCGATCTTGGTCCGGCAGAAGATGATCGCCTGCTCCGGCTCCTCGGCCCGCAGGACCTCGATCAGCCGGTCGACCTTGCCGCGGGCGGGCACCTCGACGTACGCCTGCTCGATCGCGTCCACGGTGAGCTGCTTGGGCGTCACCCGGATCGTCGTTGGGTCGTACATGTAGCGGTCGGCTAGCCGCTCGATGGGAGGCGGGATCGTGGCCGAGAAGAGCGAGGTCTGCCGCCCCGCGGGAGAGATGCGCAGGATGCGTTCCACGTCCTCGATGAACCCCAGATCGAGCATCTCGTCGGCCTCGTCGAGGACGACGTAGCGGGCCGACGCGAGATCGAGCGACCCCCGCGAGATCAGGTCGAGCGTCCGTCCGACGGTCGCTACGACGACATGGGCCCCCTCGCGCAGCCGCGACTGCTGGGTCCTCACGGCCTGCCCGCCGAAGACGGCGATCACCTCGACGGGAACGTGCTCCGCATAGGCCCGGAGTGCCTGCGTCACCTGGATGCAAAGCTCGCGGGTCGGCGTCAGCACCAGCCCCTGGGTCTCGTCCGAGTTGGGATCGAGGTACTGGAGCATCGGCAGCCCGAAGGCGGCCGTCTTTCCCGTCCCTGTCTGCGCCTGGCCGATCACGTCGCGCCCGGCGAGCAGCTCGGGGATCGCCTGTTCCTGGATCGCTGTGGGGTCGGAGTAGCCGAGCTCGTCGAGCGCCCTCAGGATCTCCTCGGACAGCCCAAGCTCGCGAAATGGGGTCACCGAGTCGGATCCAGGAGCAGCTTGCCGTGCGTGGTCCGAGAGGCGATCTCCTCGTGGGCGCGCCGCGCCTCCGAAAGGGGGTAGGTGCCCCCGATCACCACCTCCAGCTCGCGCTTGGCGACCGCCTCGAACAGCTCAGCGATCCCGGCGCGGAGCTCTCGCGGCCGGCGGAACAGGTGGACCAGCCAGAACCCGATCACGGCGCGGCTGGTCCGCATCAGGTCGATGTTCCGGATCTCCACCGGCTCGCCCGAGGCGAGGCCATAGGTGACCAGGCGGCCGAAGGGAGCCAGCGCCCGCATGCATGCCTCGAACGACTCGCCCCCGCTCATCTCGAGCACGACGTCCACCGGCTCACCCTTGTTCGCGTCGAGGATCGCCGTCTCGAGGTCGTCAGAGCGGGAGTCCACGGCGACATCCGCGCCCAGCCGTAGCGCCAGGTCCCGCTTCTCCTCAGACGAGGCGAGGGCGATCACCCGGCCCGCGCCCATCCGCTTGGCGAGCTGCACGGCGAGCGAGCCGGTGCCTCCGCCCGCGGCCTGGACGACCACGGAGTCCCCCTGCTCCAGGCGGGCTGAGATTCGCAGCAGGCTGCGGGCGGTCAGGCCCTGCAGCAGGAGCCCGGCAGCCTCGTCATCGGAGACCTCGTCGGGCACCGGGACGAGGACGGCCTCTGGAAGGGCGATCCTCTCCGCGTACCCGCCGCTCGCGACGAGCGCGGCAACCCGCTGGCCGTCGGGCGTACGTCCCGCGACCTCGCCACCGGGTATCAGCGGGAGCGTCTGCTTGGCCAGGTAGTCGTCCCTGGTCGCGTGCGTGTCGGCGAAGTTGATGCCCGCGCGGACGACCTCGACGACGACCTCCCCCTCGCCGGGCTGCGGATCGGGCAGGTCGACGACCTGCATCGCCTCTGGCCCCCCGAACTCCTCGAGCTGGATCGCGCGCATGGCCGCCGCAGTGTACGGACGCGCTATCCCGCCGCGCCAGCCGAGCGCATCTCCGTGAACACAGCGCTGGGCTTCTCCCGCTCTCCCATCTGCTCGTCGGCGATCACGTGGGAGACCGCGTTGATCAGTGCGAGGTGCGTGAACGCCTGCGGGAAGTTGCCGAGCTGGGCGCCGCTCAGCGCCTCGATCTCCTCCCCGAACAGCCCCAGCGGCGTCCCGTGGGTGAGCACCCGCGCGCAGAGCTTTCGAGCGCGCTCCCGCTCGCCGATCTCCGACAGCGCCGAGACCAGCCAAAACGAGCAGATCGTGAACGTGCCCTCCCTGCCGGTGAGGCCGTCCTCGGTCTCGTCCACGTGGTAGCGGAGCACCAGGCCGTGCTCGTTGAGGTCGTCGGCGATCGCCAGGACCGTGGCCCTCACGCGCGTGTCGTCGGCCGGTAGGAAGCGAACCAGGGGAATCAGTAGCAGTGAGGCGTCGAGCGCATCGGTCTCGTAGTGCTGGCGAAAGACACCCTGCTCGCTGACTCCCCGGTCGAGGATGTCCGCCCGGACGGCCTTGGCCTCGTCGCGCCAGCGATCAGCCAGCTCCGCTCGCTCCTGGTCGTGGGCAAGCCGGGCTGCCCGGTCGAGGGCCACCCAACACATGAGCTTCGAGGAGACGTAGTGCTTGGGCTCGCCGCGGGCCTCCCAGATCCCCTGATCCGGCAGGCGCCACGCGTCGGAGGCGGCCTCCGCCTGCTCGAGAACGATCGACGCCATGTTCTCGGGCATCCCCTCTCGGGTCATCGAGTGGATGTAGATGGAATCGAGGAGGGCCCCGTAGACGTCGTTTTGACGCTGCTTGTAGGCCGCGTTGCCAATCCGCACCGGCTTGGAGGAGACATAGCCCTCCAGGTGATCGAGAGTCCGCTCGGTGAGCTCTGTCTCCCCTCCGATCCCGAACATGATCTGGGTCTCGGGCCCGCGCCCGTGGCACAGGTGAGAGACGAACTCCATGAACTCGCGCGCCTCTTGATCGAAGCCGATCACGTGCAGGCTCCAGAGCGTGAAGCTCGCGTCCCTGATCCAGGTGTAGCGGTAGTCCCAGTTCCGCTCTCCGCCCGGCGTCTCGGGGAGTGAAGTCGTGAGCGCCGCGACGATCCCGCCGGTCGGCTCATAGGTGAGTCCCTTGAGCACCAGCGCGGACCGCTGAAGGGTCCAGCGCCACGGGTGATCTGCGAACGTTCCCCGCTCCAGCCAGCGCCGCCACAGGTTCACCGTCTCGTCGACCCGCCTCACCGCGTCGGCAACATCGCTGGGCCCGCTCAGCTCCTCGCGCCATGAGAGGCACAGGAACGCGCGCTCGCCGGTCTGGAGCGTTCGCCTCCCGCGGGCGACGTTGCCATCGATCTCAATTGGGATGTCGCCGAGCAACCGCAGCGTCTCCCCGGCGCCCGTGACATCGGCGGTCAGCCCGTCCTGGTCGACCAGCTTCCAGGTCGCCCCCTCCATGGCGTAGTTGAAGGCGGGCTCGCAGATGGCCTCGACCTCGATCGTCCCATGGACGCATTGGACCGTTCGCACCAGCATGTGATCCGCGTCCTGGGCGCCCAGTTCACGCGCCCGGACGCTTCCGCCGTCCTCCTCCGCACCAGGCGCCAGCACGAGGGCGTCGTGGACGATCATCCAGCCCGTGTCCGTCATCCAGCTGGTCTCGAGCACGTTTGAGCCGGGCACGTAGCGCCGGGCTACCGGCGCGCGCAGCTCGGCCGGGCCAAGGCGGAAGGCGCCTGCCCCTCGATCGAGCAGCGCCCCGAAGACGCTCGGCGAATCGAACCGCGGCAGGCAGAGCCACTCGATCGTGCCGTCCGATGCCACGAGCGCCCCGGTGTGGCAATCGGAGAGGAACCCGTAGTCGCCGATCGCGTGGAAATCCGGCGCTGCTGCCCGCGCTCGCCCGCCGCGCTTTTCCGCCACCGCCATCTCGGTGAGAACGCTATCGCCCGCGACCCGATGCCAGGGCCACGCTTAGGATGCACGGCCGTGTCGCTGACCGTCGTCGGCTCGATCGCGCTCGACTCCGTGCGCACCCCATTCGGGGAGCGCGACGGCATGCTCGGAGGCTCCGCAGTCCACTTCGCCCTGGCGGCGAGCTTCTTCGCCGAGGTGCACGTCGTCGGCCCAGTCGGCCGGGACTTCGCGCACGAGCACGTCGATCTCCTGCGGTCGCGCGGAGTGAACGTGGACGACATCGAGCGGGTGGAGGGGGGCGAGACCTTTCGCTGGCGGGGCCACTACGAGGTCGACATGAACCTGGCCCACACCGACGAGACGGAGCTCGGCGTGTTCGCGGACTTCGAGCCCAAGCTGTCGCAGGCGTCGAGCGAGGCCGACGTGCTCTTCCTCGGAAACATCCAACCGGATCTGCAGCGGCGGGTGCGCGCGCAGTGCACACCGCGCCTCGCGGCCCTGGACTCGATGAACCTCTGGATCGACACGACGCGGGACTCGCTGGTGGCGGCGATCGGGGAGGTCGACTGCGTGCTTCTGAACGACTCGGAGATCCGGATGTTGACCGAGGAGCCGAACCTGTCCCGCGCCGCGCGCAAGGTGATGGACCTCGGCCCGCGGATCGTGGTGGCGAAGCGCGGCGAGTACGGGGCCGTCATGTTCACCGCGGATGGGTTCTTCGCGCTCCCCGGGTTCCTGCTCGAGGACGTCCGCGATCCCACCGGCGCCGGGGACAGCTTCGCGGGAGGCTTTCTCGGCTATCTCGACATGCAGGGGACGCATCCCACCGATGCGGCTCTGCGCCGTGCGCTCGCCTACGGGACGGTCCTCGCGTCGTTCAACGTCGAGCAGTTCGGGATCGAGCGAATGGCGAGCTTGACCGAGGGCGAGATCTCAGAGCGCTACAACGCGCTCCGCGCGATGACGCACTTCGAGCTCGGCGGCTGACGACGACAGCCGATCAGAGACGGATCGCCACCAGCGCCACGGCGAGCAGGACCAGGCCCAACGAAATCGCCTTCAGCGCCGCGTCCAGCGGCGCCGCAATCCGCGCCGAGGTGAGCTCTCGGGTCGTCCCGTCGTCGAGGCGCTGCTGACCGCTCACCGACGCCGTCCGGCGCCGCAGCTCGCGGACCGGCGTCGACAGCCGGCGCTGCGCCACGCTGAGCCAGAAGCAACCCAAGGTCACCGCCACGCCGGCGATCGCAACGCCGGCCGAGTGGATCGCGAGCGCGTTCGCCCAGAAGCTCGTCACAGCGGGAAACGAGCCCCAGGCGGCGGCGAACCAGAAGTCGGTATGGAAGCGCCCGCCGAAGAGCTCGAGGTTGTACGCGAGGACCAGGAAGGCTCCCAGGACCACGAACGGCGCAAGGGTGGCGGACACCACGACCACGCCCGCGACGCCGATCCCCACAGCACCAGCGAGCGCGATCCCGGCGAGCGCGGCGAGGTTCCGATCCGACAGCCGGGTCCGAAGCGGATGTCCGTTGAGCTCGTCGAGCGCGTGCGCGGCCACCCCGACCGCCAGGAAGAACGCACCCAGGGCCGCCCACAGCCGCGCCGCGTGAAGCACGGGCGCCGCCACCGCCCCGAACGCGACATAGCTCAGATGCCAGGCGGTGTACGGAGGGTGGAGGATTGTGACGAGGTCCCGCCAGCCGCCCGGCCGCAGTGCGTAGAAGGCCGGGCGATCGGCGACCTCAGCCATCCCGCGTCCCCCAGATCACGACTCCCCCGCCGAGGCTCATGCGGCGGGCCCGAACGTCCGACATCCCGGCGGCCTCCCAGAGCTCGAGTTGGCGAGTGAGCGGCCAATTCCTGTAGAGGCCCTCGATGCTCGGTCCGAGAAAGCGGCCGACCTCGTACCAGTCGCCACCGAAAGCCCTTCCCAGTACCGGCAGCCCGGCGCGCGTATAGAGCCACCACAGCGGCCGCCACAGCGGCGGGTCGGGGAGGCCGAACTCGAGCGACGAGACCCGACCGCCGGGCTTCACCACGCGAGCCAGTTCGGCGAGGGTTGCTTCAGGGTCGTCCAAGTAGCGCATCAAGTAGGTGAATGTGAGGTGGTCGAACTCGGCGTCCGCGAACGGCAGCCGCTCGGCCTCGCCCTCCACCAAGTCGATCCTTGCGGCCAGCTCGGGGCTCTGAACGAGCGCCCGCTGCGCCCCCGCGAGCATGTCGGGGCTCTGGTCGAGGCCAACGACGGCGCACCCATAGCGGCGCACCAGCGCGCGGGCAACGAGACCCGTCCCGGTCGCGACGTCGAGGACGCGGTCGGTGGGCGTGGCCTGAACGGCTTCGACGAGCGCCCGGCGCCATCGCGGGTCCTGTCCGAAGCTCAGCGCGGCGGACAGAAGGTCGTACCGGCGCCCCAGGCCGGCGAACAGCGCCAGCGCGCCTCGCTTTCGCTCCGTGGCGGCGGCGTGGGCGGTGCTCACGTTGCCAACCCTTCCAGAAACGGCGCCCAACGTGCCGGCAATGCGAGAATTAGGGGAGACCAAAGATCGCACCAAGAGGAGAGGCGATGGCGACCCAGCGGCAGACGAAGCAGCAGCAAGGCGATGGCTCCGTGGCCGTTGCCGGCAAGGACACGCTCACGATCACGGACAACCGCACCGGCGAGACCTACGAGCTGGAGGTGACAGACGGGACGATCAAGGGGATGGACCTCCGCCAGATCAAGGTCTCGGAGGACGACTTCGGCCTGATGTCGTACGACCCCGCGTTCACGAACACCGCGTCGTGTCGATCGGCGATCACCTACATCGACGGCGAGGCCGGCGTGCTCGAGCACCGCGGGTACCCGATCGAGCAGCTCTGCGAGCAGTCGAGCTATCTGGAGGTTGCCTACCTCCTCGTCTTCGGCGAGCTACCGACTCAGGCACAGCTCGAGCGCTGGGTCTTCGACGTCACTCACCACACCTTCGTCCACGAGGACATCAAGAACCTGTTCGAGACCTTCCGCTACGACGCGCACCCGATGGGGATGTTGCTTTCTGGAGTAGGGGCGCTGTCGACCTTCTACCCCGACGCCAAGCACATCGACGATCCCGAGGAGCGCTACATGGCGGCGATCAGGCTGATCGCCAAGGTTCCCACCCTGGCCGCCTTCGCTTACCGCCACAACATGGGGTTGCCCTACGTTTATCCCGACAACGACCTGAGCTACGCCGGCAACTTCCTGGCGATGATGTTCAGGAAGACCGAGGCGAAGTACGAGCCGGACCCAAGGCTCGAGCGCGCCTTGGACGTCCTGTTCATCCTCCATGCGGACCACGAGCAGAACTGCTCGACGAACGCCGTACGTGGAGTGGGGTCGTCCCAGGTGGATCCGTACTCGGCCGTCGCGGCGGGCGTGGCAGCGCTGTACGGCCCGCTTCACGGCGGGGCCAACGAAGCGGTGCTGCGGATGCTGCGCCGGATCGAATCGCCGGAGAACGTCCCCGGCTTCCTCGAGGGCGTGAAGAACCGCGAGGAGCGGTTGATGGGGTTCGGCCACCGGATCTACAAGAACTACGACCCGCGAGCTCGGATCATCGAGCAGCACATGGACGAGGTGTTCGAGGCGACGGAATACAACCCGCTGGTCGAGATCGCCCGCGAGCTCGAGAAGCGCGCGCTCGACGACGACTACTTCACCTCCAGGAAGCTCTACCCGAACGTCGACTACTACTCGGGAATCATCTACGAGGCGCTTCAGATCCCGACCGAGATGTTCACGGTGATCTTCGCCATCCCCCGCACCTCGGGCTGGGTCTCGCAGTGGATGGAGATGAACGACGACCCCGAGCAGAAGATCGCCCGTCCGCGCCAGATCTACGTGGGAAAGCGCCAACGAAGCTACGTGCCGATCGGCGACCGCGAGGGGCCCGAGAAGATCACCGGCCCGCCGGCACGCCGCCCCAAGCGCCAGCGCCGCGGCGCCTAGGAATAAGTCCGCCGGAATAACACCGCCGGAAGCCTCGCCTACGGCTACGTTTCCGGCGGGCGAGGGCCTGGGCCTTACCCGGCAGGCACCTCCGCATCTACCGCGACTTCGTCGCTAGCCCAGGCAGGCTTTCCTTTGGCCGCCCGCATAGCATCACCGGGTGGCCGGGTATCACCTCACGATCAGGCATGGCTCCAAGGTGGCGAAGGAGCGGTTCGACGACCTGGAGGGAGCCATCGGCGCGATGGAGGAGCGGATCCGCGAGATCCGTCGGGATGGTCCCCTGGCGGACATCAACGCTTTGCGCGACTACGAGCCCCGCCAGCGCGTGCATGCGCGTCTGGAGCTCTCGACGGGTGGGTTCTTCCGGGGCAGGGACGTCGGGATCGACGTCATGGGAGACGGCTCACTCGTCCCGTACTCAGGCGTGGTGCGCAAGCGGCAGCTCGAGCCCGCGGAGGACGAGACGGCGTTCGACGCTGTACGCGAGGCCCTGAGCCGAACCCGCGACTAGGCTCTCGCTGATGGCAGCGGAGCCCGAGGTCCCGAAGGGAAGCGTCGCCGCCGGCCGGCGCGTTCGGCTCCCGCGGGGCGCGCAGCCCCCGATCGTCGTTTACGTCAACGGGATTCAGCAGAGCGAGGGAGCTGACTACGAGATCAAGGGCGCCGAGATCGTCTTCAGCCGGCCGATCGTCAAGGAGCAGGTCGGCGGCATGCGCTACCTGGCGATGTTCCTGGGCCTGTTCGGTACCTACCGCAAGCACGAGACGGTGGACGTCGAGTACCGACTGGGCGGCGAGGTCAAGCTCGCCTCGGACGTGGAGATCGCCGAATAACTCCGCCGGAAGCCTCGCC
>Ga0075425_100008651_pt1 | contig 10805 bp, 8 predicted proteins | sample SoiMethybrSBSTD4_FD_75300 | JGI IMG/M metagenome (GOLD analysis project Ga0075425, IMG submission 75300) | Bulk soil microbial communities from a Populus tree surrounding site in Tennessee, USA - Soil MetaG P. TD hybrid SBSTD4 | ecosystem: Environmental > Terrestrial > Soil > Tree plantation...
CGGTGCTGTCGAGCGAGCTTGCGCCGGGCGGCCGCGTCAAGCGCGTGCGGCTCCTCGGCGAGGAGCTGGTCGCGTTCCGCGGCCCCGACGGGACGGCCGGCCTCCTGAGCGAGTTCTGCTCCCACCGGCGGGCCTCGCTCTACTTCGCCCGCAACGAGGCGGGTGGCCTGCGCTGCGTCTACCACGGCTGGAAGTACGCCTGCGACGGGCAGTGCCTCGACATGCCCAACGAGCCGCCGGAGTCGAGCTTCAGGGACAAGGTGCGGCATCCCGCCTATCCGTGTGCCGAGCGCGGCGGCGTCGTGTGGACCTACATGGGCCCCGCGAGCCCGCCGCCGGCGCCGCCCGAGCTCGAGTGGACGCGGCTGCCCGACGACCAGCGCTTCGTGTCGAAGTTCTGGCAGGACTGTAACTTCATGCAGGGGCTCGAGGGCGGGATCGATCCCGCGCACATCTCGTTCCTGCACGGCGTGGTCGACGACGGCGACGACGGGGTCCGGCGGGAACTGGACCAGGCCTCAGCGGGATTCTTTCTCGCCTCCCAGCTCGAGCGCGCGCCGCATCTCGAGATCGCGGACACGCCCTACGGCGTGCTCATCGGCGCCCGACGCGATGCGGGAGGCGGCATGGCGTACTGGCGCATCACGCAGTTCCACGTGCCGTTTCACACGATGCCGCCGACCGACCCGACGCCCGATCCGATCGTGCACTCCCATATCTGGGTCCCCGTGGACGACGACAACCTCGTCAACTGGTGCATCTCGTGGCATCCGACGCGCGCGCTGACCGCCGAGGAGCGCACCGCCATGCACGCCGGCTTGAGCATCCACGTGATGAACTACGCGCCGGCCACCAGCGAGGCGTACGGCGACATCCGTCCGGCGCAGCATCGCGCCAACGATTATCTCTGTGACTGGGAAGCCCACCAGAGCCGGAAGTTCTTCGGTGTCCCGGGCGTGGGCGCGCAGGACAAGGCGATCACGGAGAGCCAGCAGCGGATCTTCGACCGCACGCGCGAGCGCCTGGGCACGTCGGATTCGGGGATCATCCGGATCCGCAAACGACTGCTCGATGCGGCCGTCGCCTTGCGCGATCACGGCGAGCCGCCCCCGGGAACGGCGCCCGCCTCGTTCCTGATTCGCGGGGCCTCGGTCCTTCTACCCAAGGACGTGCCGTGGGTCGAGGGGGCGCGGGACAAGCTCGTCGTTCAGGCTTAGGGCTAGCCGGTCTCCATGGGCAGGGATCGGTCGCGCGCCCACTCCGACAAGGACGCATCGTAGAGCGCGACGTTGGGATGACCGAGGAGGATGAGCACGAAGGCGTCGCTGGAGGCCGCGATGCCAGCGCCGCAGTAGGTGACGACGCGACCTGCGTCCAGCGCGCCCGCGGCCGCGAACTTCGCGCGCAGTACGTCCAGGGACAAGTACGCGTGGGTTTCCAGATCGACGAGCTCGCGCGCGGGAACGTTGGTGCTGCCGGCGATGCGGCCGGGGCGGGCGTAGGTCACGCCGCCGGTGCCGCGATGCTGCTCGTCGGTCAGCGCGTTGAGCACACAGCCGCTGGTGTCGTCGAGGGCGGCGAGGACGCCGGCCTTGTCGGCGATGAGCTCGGGCCGCGGACGGGACGTGAAGCGCCGCGACGGTGTGACGCCGTCGTCGGTCGAGATCTGACGGCCCTCGCGCGTCCACTTCTTGAAGCCGCCGTTGAGGACGGCCGCGTTGTCGAAGCCGAACGCCCGCAGCATCCACCAGATGCGCGCGGCCCACATGTTCAGGGCGCGGTCGTAGAGGATCACGCGCACGCCGTCGCCGACCCCGTACCGGCTCATCGCCTCGGCGAACTGGGCCGCGGGGGGCATCATGAAGCGCAGCGACGCGGCGCGGTCCGAGAGATCGTCTTGAAGATCGGCGAAGCCGGCGCCGGCAATGTGGCCCTCCGACCACTTGGCCCGGCCCGACTCGACGCGGAAGCCGCCGGGCACGTCGGCCGGGTGGAGGTAGACCGTGCACTCCAGCACCCTGATGCCGGGATCGTCGAGGTGCCGGGCGAGCCAGTCGGTCTCGACGAGGGGATTCATGGTTTCAGTCGCAGCAGCCGCCGGCGATGGGGGCAGCGGGCAGCACGCGATCGGGCTCCCAGCCCCAGGGACGCGGGCCCCAGTCCGGAGCGAACACGGTGCCGCGCTTGACCGTGATGAAGGGCACCACGGCTTTCGTGACCGAGAGGCCGGCGCCGAGCACGTCGTAGACCACCCAGTTGCCCTCGCGGATCTCGAGCACCGAGATGTCGGCCTGCCGGCCGACGGCGAGCGTCCCGAGACGATGCTCGGCGCCGATGGCCTTCGCGGGATTCGACGTGCACATCGTGATCACCTGGGGAAGCGTGAAGCCGAGCCCGAGGAAGCGGGTCAGGATCTCCGTCATGCTGTGCACGGTGTTGAGCCGGCCGGGCACGGTGAGGTCGGTGCTGATGCAGTGGGGGAGCAGCCCCTGGTCGATGCAGCGACGGCCGACCTCGAAGCTGAAGTTCATGCGCCCGTGCGCGGTGTCGAGCCACACGCCACGGTCCGCCGCCTCGCGGGCCTCGGGGACGAGCTTGCCGTTGGCGTCGAGCACGCCCCCGGGGTTCGCGGTGAAGTAGTGCGTGAGGATGTCGCCCTTGTCGAGCAGCGGCAGGAGCTTGCGGATCACCGTGGGGTCGTAGCGCTTGGCCGTGTCGCCGATGTGGACCATCAGCTTGATGCCGCTCTCGCGCGCGGCGCGCCGGGCCAGCTTCGGCATCTCCATGCCCATGATCTCGAGGGCAGGCGAGACCATGCGCGCCTTGATCCCGCAGATGAGGCCCTTGTGCTGGGCGGCGACCCGCAGGGTGTCGTCGAGGTTGACGCTCGCCTCCGCGATGATGTCGGGGTTGGTCGCCAGCCCGGTCTGACAGATGTGCAGAAAGGGGATGACCTCGGTGTGACAGCTCGGGATGACGTGGCGGGGGAAAGCGCCGAACGTCGCCGCGCCCGAGCTGCCGGCATCGACGATGGTGGTGACCCCGGAGTAGACGCCACCGAGGTCGGGGTTGACGCCGGTCGGGTTCACGCCCTCGAAGACGTGCGCGTGCAGATCGATCAGTCCCGGCGTCACGATCTTGCCCGCGACGTCGAGCGTCCGCGTCGCCTCCGTGGCCGCGATGTCCGGCGCGATCCGCGCGATCGTCCCGCCCTGCACGGCCACGTCCTGCCGCCCGTCGAGCCCCGCCGACGGATCGACCACCCTGCCACCCTTGAGCACGAGATCGTACATGACGCTCCCTCAGGGTCAGACTTTGGCTTCTACCGGTCGTCGGCAACCGCGCGTACACGGCGCACGTTAGCCGAAGATCGGTAGAAGTCAAAGTCTGACCCCGGTGCGGTAGACTGGCGCAACCATGGTTGAAGAGTCGTCGGAAGATTTCGCCACGTTGTTCGCGCGGCAGCAGACGGGGCCGGCCATCGAGATCGGTCAGGCCGTCAAGGGACGGGTCATCCAGATCACGGCCGAGCACGTCTTCGTCGACGTCGGCGGCAAGGGCGAGGCGTGGATCGACCGCGCCGAGCTGACGGGCGACGACGGCCAGCTGAAGGTCGCCGTCGGCGATGAGGTCGAGGCGACGGTCGTCTCCACGCGCGACGACATTCGCCTGTCGTACCGGCTCCAGCGGGGCGCGCAGGCCAGGCAGGCGTTGGCCGCGGCGGCGGCGAGCGGGATCCCCGTCGAGGGCAAGGTGGCGGCCGTCATCAAGGGCGGCTACGAGGTGACGGTCGCCGGTCTTCGCGCCTTCTGCCCGTTCTCGCAGATGGACGTGCGGCGCGCGGAGTCGCCCGAGGACTACGTCGGCCGCGTGCTCGAGTTCAGGATCAGCCGGTACGGCGAAAGTGGCCGGAATCTCGTGCTGTCTCGGCGTCAGCTCCTGGAGGAGCGCGCCGCGCGTGACGCCGAGGAGACGCGCCGGAAGGTCGTGCCGGGCGCGGTGCTGCCGGGCACGGTCGCGGCGCTCGCCGACTTCGGCGCCTTCGTCGATCTCGGCGGCGTGCAAGGGCTCGTGCCGGTCTCCGAGATCTCCCACAGCCGCGTCGGACGACCCGGCGACCGGCTCCGTGTCGGCGAGGCGGTGACGGTGAAGGTTCTCAGGGTCGACGAGGAGAAGGGCAGGATCTCGCTGAGCCTCAAGGCCCTCGAGGGCGACCCGTGGGCCGCGGTGCCGGGCCGGCTCCGCGAGCGCCAGGTCGTCCGCGGCCGACTCGTGCGCGCGACCGAGTTCGGCATCTTCGTCGAGCTGATGCCCGGCGTCGATGGCCTCCTCCACGTGAGCGAGATCCCGCGCAGCCGCGCCGGCGCGCTCCGCGAGGCGGTCGCCGCGGGCGCCGAGGTCGCCGTCATCATTCTCGGCATCGACAGCGGCAAGCGTCGCATCTCGCTCGCGCTCGCTCCCGACGACGCGGCGGCCGGCGATCGGATTGAGTCCACCGTCGCCGTCGGCGCCGTGCTGGTCGGGACCGTCGAGCGCGTGGAGTCGTTCGGCGTGTTCGTTCGTCTCGGCCCCGGACAGACGGGACTGGTACCGTCCGCCGAGCTCGGCACGGCGCGCGGGGCCGATCATCGCAAGGCGTTTGTCCTCGGGTCCGAGCTGAAGGTGCTCGTCCTCGGCATCGAGGACGACGGGCGCCGGATCCGGCTCTCTCACACCCAGGCGCTCGCCCACGACGAGAAGACGGAGACGCAGGCGTATCTGCGTGACACCGCGGGGAAGGGCGACGGCTTTGGTCTGACCCTCGGAGACCTGTTCCGTCAGGCGAGGAGAACGTGATCCCATGACCCAGCAGCTGCCGCGAGTCCACGAGATGGAGCACCACACCACCGAGCGGGCGACGACGCGGCCAGTGGTCGCGGGTACTCATAGCGTCATCTCGACCGGGCATCCGCTCGTGTCGATGGCGGGCATGCGCATGCTGCTGTCGGGCGGCAACGCGTTCGACGCCGCCGTCGCCGCCGGCTTCGCGGCCGCCGTGGTCGAGCCGACCGCCTCGTACACGCTGTGCGGCGAATGCGTGGCCATGGTGTACGACGCGCGCCGGCGCGAGACGCTCGCGCTGAGCGGGCAGGGGACGGCCCCGGCACGGGCGACGCCCGACGTCTTCCGCAGGCGCGGACTCGATCGCATCCCCACGGGGCCCGGGCCCGACGCGCATCTGTCGTTCACCGTGCCGGGCGCGGTCGACGCGTACCTGACGCTGCTGGAGACGTACGGCACGCGGACCGTCGCCGAGGTCCTGGCGCCGGCGATGAGCTACGCCGAGCGCGGCTTCCCGATGTACGACTACATGCACCGCATGCTGACGATCGCGGAGACGCGAAGCCAGTTCGCGCTCTATCCGCCAGGCGGCGCCGACGTCTTCTACCCCGGCGGGCGCGCGCCCGAGGTCGGCACGCTGTTCGTGCAGCCGGCGCTCGCGCGGACGCTGCGCCGGCTCGTGGAGGCCGACGGCGCCGCGCGGGGTCACCGCCTCGCCGGCATCGCGGCGGCCCGTGAGCGGTTCTATCGCGGCGACATCGCGGACACCATCGGCGCGTTCTCCGAGCGCGTGGGCGGATTGCTGCGGGCGTCCGATCTCGCCGGGTACCGTGCGGGGTTCGAGGCGCCGCTGCGCGTTGCCTTCGCCGGTCGCGAGATCGTCGGCCAGTCGGCGTGGACGCAGGGGCCCGTGCTCATGCAGGCCCTCGGCATGCTCGCCGGCTTCGATCTGCGCACGATGGGCCACAACTCCGCCCGGTACATCCACGTCGTCGCCGAGGCGCTGAAGCTCGCCTTCGCGGACCGCGAGCGCTACTACGGCGACGTCGCCGAGCGAGCGCGGGTGCCGATCGCCGAGCTGATCTCCCCGGCCTACGCGCGCCGGCGGGCCGCCGAGATCCGCCTGGATCGCGCCGCGCCGGAGGCGCCGCCGGCCGGTGTCCGCGCGCAGGAGCCGTCCGGCGTGGCCGCTGCGGTCGACGGGACGACGCACATCGCCGCGCTCGATCGCGACGGCAACATGATCGCGTTGACGCCGAGCGGCGGCGTGTTCAGGAAGTCCGCGTTCATGGTCGAGCTCGGCTGCACGCTCAGCACGCGCACCGAGATGTTCGTCCTCGAGGACGGCCACCCCAACGGATTGACTCCCGGCCGCCGGCCGCGCACCACGCTGGTGAACTATCTGATCTGCGAGGACGGCGTGCCCGTGATGACCGTGGGCTGCCCCGGCGGTGACGATCAGGCCCAGGCCGATCTGCAGCTCGTGCTGAATGTTCTCGTCTTCGGCATGAACCCGCAGCAGGCCGTCGAGGCCCCGCGCTTCTCCACCCAGACGCTGATCAACTCGTTCTATCCGCGTACCTATCTGCCCGGGCAGCTCAACGTGGAGCGTGGCGTTCCCGCTGCGGTCCGGGCCGAGCTGACGACGCTGGGCCACGACGTGGTCGAGACCGGCGCGTGCGGCATCGGCGCCGTGGTCACCCGCCGGGATGCGGACACCGGTGTCCTCTCCGCCGGCGCCGACCCGCGCCGGCCGACATACGCGATCGCCTGCTAGGAGGAGGATTCCATGGCGACGAGTCAGAGCGACAAGGCGAAGGTCTTCCGCGCCCTCCACGAGAGACCGGGCGCGTTTCTGATCGCGAACGCGTGGGACGCGGGCTCCGCGCGCATCCTCACCGGCCTGGGCTTCCCGGCGCTGGCCACCTCCAGCGGGGCCCAAGCCGGCGTCCTGGGCAAGCGCGACGGGCAGGTGACGCGCGAGGAAGCGCTCGCGCATTGCCGCGGCGTCGCGGGCGCGACGGACCTTCCGGTCTCCGCCGACCTCGAGAAGGGGTTCGGCGACGCGCCGGACGCGGCGGCGGAGACGATCCGTCTCGCCGCCGGTGTCGGGCTCGTCGGCGGCTCCATCGAGGATGCGACTGGCGACAAGGACAAGCCCCTCTACGACTTCGGCCATGCGGTCGAGCGTATCGCCGCCGCCGTGCAGGCGGCGCGCGCGCTGCCGTTCGCGTTCACGCTGACCGCGCGCGCCGAGGCGTTCGTACGCGGTCAGACGAACCTCGACGACGTGATCAAGCGCCTGCAGGCCTTCGAAAAAGCGGGGGCGGACGTCCTCATGGCGCCCGGCCTGCCGGACATCGCCTCGGTGCGCGCGGTGTGCTCGGCGCTCTCGAAGCCGTTCAACTTCATGGCCGGCATCAAGGGCAAGTCGTTCACGGTCGCAGAGCTGGCCGCCGCCGGTGTACGACGGATCAGCCTCGCCACCTCGCTCTATCGCATGGCCATGACCGGGCTCGTCGAGGCCGCGCGCGAGGTGAAGGACAAGGGCACGTTCGGTTATCTCGACGGGACCATGACCACGCCCGACCTGAACGGCTACATGCGATGACGCGACCGACGACGATTCTCGCCCTCACGCTGGCGCTCGCCACGGCCGGCTGCTCGGCGCAGCCGCCGCACGGCGAGATGGCGCACGGCGCGCCGTCGGCCGACGCGCGGCCCGTGCTCTTCGACTCGCTCGGCAGCTACTCGTACCGGATCACGTCAGCGTCGCCCGAGGCCCAGCGCTGGTTCGATCAGGGGCTCCGGCTCATCTACGGGTTCAACCACTACGAGGCGCGCAAGGCGTTCCGTGAGGCGGCGCGGCTCGACCCGGGGTGTGCCATGTGCGTGTGGGGCATCGCGATGACGGAGGGCTCGAACTACAACAGCCCGACGGACGCCGATCGCGAGAAGGCCGCGCTGGCCGCCGTGCAGCACGCCGGGCATCTGGCGACGGGCGCGCGCCCCGTGGAGCGCGCTTTCATCCAGGCGCTGAGCAAGCGTCACTCGGTGGACCCGGCGGCGAAGCGCGAGGCGCTCGACGCGGCGTACGCCGACGCCATGCGGGAGGTCGTGCGGCAATACCCCGACGATCTCGAGGCGGCGACGTTCTTCGCCGACGCGATGATGAACCGGCGGCCGTGGAATCTCTGGATGCCCGACGGCTCACCGCAGCCGGGCACCGAGGAGATCGTGCAGACGCTCGAGCGGGTGCTGGCGAAGAACCCGGATCACCCCGGCGCGATCCATCTCTACATCCACGCCGTCGAGGCGAGCCGTGAGCCCGGCCGCGCCGAGAAGGCCGCCGATCGCCTGGCCCGGCTGATGCCCGGCGCCGGCCACATCGTCCACATGCCCTCGCACATCTACTGGCGCGTGGGGCGCTACGCCGACGCCGTGGCCACGAACGCGGCCGCCGTGCAGGCCGACCGTGCCTACTTCAAGACGGCGCAGCCGAGCCCGATCTATCGCGGGCTCTACTATCCGCACAACATCGACTTCATCTGGCAGTCGGCGAGCATGGAGGGCCGCAGCGCCGACACCATTCGTGCCGCGCGCGAGTTCGCCGAGAACGCGCCGCCCGAGATGATCAAGCAGATGCCCGACATGGAGACGGCGCCGGTCGCGCCCATCGTGGCCCTCGTCCGCTTCGGCCGTTGGGACGAGGCGCTCGCGGTCCCCGCGCCGCCGCGTGAGTGGCCGTACACGCGGGGCGTCTGGCACTACGCTCGCGGGCGGGCGTTCAACGCCAAGGGGCAGGCGGCTGACGCGCGCCGCGAGCTCGGTGAGCTCGAGACGGTCCTCGCCTCGGTGCCGCCGGATCGGAGCGTCGCGTTCTTCTTCAAGGCGAGGAACATGCTGCAGCTCGCGGCGAACGTGCTGGCCGGCGAGATGGCGGCCAAGGCGGGTGACGGCGCGTCGGCCGAGCGCCTCCTGCGCGCGGCCGTCGCCGAGCAGGACACCCACTGGTTCACCGAGCCGCCGCCCTGGTACTACCCCGTGCGCCAGAGCCTCGGTGCCGTCCTGCTCCAGCTCGGGCGCGCGGCCGACGCCGAGCGCGTGTATCGCGAGGATCTGGTGCGCAATCCGGGTAACGGCTGGTCGCTCCTCGGCCTCGCGCAGAGCCTTCGCGCCCAGGGCAAGACCCAGGACGCGGCGCAGGTGGAGCAGCAATTCGCCAAGGCCTGGGCCCAGGCGGATGTGAAGCTCTCGGCGTCGCGGTTCTAGCTACCCGCCCTTCGCGATCTCCTCCGCGAGCTCGCGCGCACGCTCGGCGTCGAGCGGACGCAGCCGCTCGAGCACGCGGCGGGCGTCGTCGAGCCGGCCCATCTTCACGTACGCCTCACCGAGGTACTCGAGCGCCTCGGGGAAGTCGGGACGCAGCCGCAGCGCCTCGTGATACGCGGCGAGCGCCTCGGGATACCGGCCCTGATTGCGCAGCGCGTACCCGAGCTCGTTCCAGGCCTCCGCGAAGTCGCCGCGCAGCGCCAGCGCCCGGCGGAACGCGATCACCGCCGCGGGCCAGTCCGCCGCCACGCGCGCGCGGACGCCGCGGTTGTACTCGCCGTCCGCGTCGCCCGCCGTCGGCGACGGGCGGTCCGCGACGCTCGGCATGCTTGGATCGGCCGCGCTCCGGCCCGGGACGCACGCGAGTATCACGACCGCGGCGATGACGCGCGCGAAGGACATGGCCGAGGATAACGCCGCCGGCGCCGGTTTGCTCGCCCAGGCGGCGCGCGTGTATGCTCCACGGTCGATGACTTCCCACACGTCCGACACACCGTCGCCGCTCGAAGCTGCCCGCAAGCTCGTGCCCATGGTGCGCGCGTCCGCCGACGAGACGGAAGCGGCGCGCGAGCTGCCACGGCCTCTCTTCGAGGCCCTGGCCGACGCGGGCCTCTTTCATCTCGCGCTGCCGCGCGCCATCGGCGGCGCGGAGATCGACCTGCCGACGTACGTGCAGGTCATCGAGGAGATCGGCAAGGCCGACGCCAGCACCGGCTGGGTGCTCAACCAGTGCGCCATCTTCGGCACGTACGCGGCCCGGATGCCTCGTGAGGTCGCGCGCACGATCTGGGACACGCCGCGCAGCGTAGTGTCGAACACGCCGGCCCCGAGCGCCCAGGTGATCACCGTGCCCGGCGGCTATCGCGTCACCGGCCGACAGGGGTTCAGCACGGGATGCCGGCACGCCACGTGGGTGGCCGCGCACGGACAGGTCACCGACAACGGCGTGCCGCGGACGGTGAAGGGCGTGCCGGAGACGCGCTATCTCTTCGTGCCGGTGTCCGAGGCCCAGCTGCTCGACACGTGGCACGTGCGCGGCATGCGCGGGACCGGCACCCATCACTTCGCGGTCGACGACGTGTTCGTGCCGACGGAGCGCAGCGTGCACTCCGCCGCCGCGCCGCTGCTGGAGGACGCGCCCCTCTACCGGATTCCGCGGACGCTCTGCTTCGCGTCGGGTGACGGCACGATCGCGCTGGCCGTCGCGCGCGCGTGTCTCGACGCCTTCGGTGAGCTGGCCGGCGCCAAGACGCCGCGGGCCACGCCGGCGCTGCTGCGCGAGCAGCCGATCGCGCAGCTCACCGTGGGCCGCGCCGAGGCCGATCTCCGATCAGGCCGCGCGTTCCTGATGGAGGCCGTGCGCGACATCTGGGCCGCGGCGACGGCCGGCGCGGTGACGCTCGACCATCGCGCCGCGCTCCGGCTCGCCGCGACTCACGCGATCCGGCTCGGTGTGCAGATCGTCGACGCGCTGTACCACGCGGCCGGCGCCACCGCCGTGTACGAAGACCATCTGCTGCAGCGCTACTTCCAGGACATCCACGTGATCAGCCAGCACTTGCAGGGACGCCTCGCGCACTACGAGCTGGTCGGCCGTCACTGGCTCGGCCTGCCCGTCGACCAGGCCAGGCTCTGATCAGCGCCGCCGATAC